>ERZ791573.3-NODE-3-length-229305-cov-6.124859_pt1 | contig 229305 bp, 189 predicted proteins | sample MGYA00509971_ERZ791573 | MGnify/ENA primary metagenome ERZ791573 (study PRJEB30046, sample SAMN00791921) | human gut metagenome | study: EMG produced TPA metagenomics assembly of the A metagenome-wide association study of gut microbiota in type 2...
GTAGAACACCAGCCTTCCAAGCTGGATACGTGGGTTCGATTCCCATCACCCGCTTTTTTGTTACCCTTTTTTGTTTGTCCACTAAATATTTCATAATGCATTTAAACTGTCGTACAGCTGCTTTTACACATACCTATACATAAAACAAAAGCCGATACACCGTGTCTCCACGAAATGTATCGGCTTTTATTATGCGCTAGATAAAATATGTATTCCCTAATAATGTCTGACTAGAATAAATCTACACGACCTGAAAACTTATCATTTATAACATAGTATGCAGAATACTCCTCCGGCTTGATGTAGATGTTAAGCTTTCTGATGAAGCCTGCCTTGTGTCCCTCAGCAACGAACTGAGCCTTAACACGCTCCTCGACAGCTGCTGTATCAACCTCGCTGTTCTGGTACTGAACAATAATCTCCGGCTTTACCGGCTCCTTCTTTGCAGTTTTGGCCTCTTTAGCTGTCTTTGCAGCTTTTGCTGCCTTTGCTGTTGTCTTCTTGACAGTGTCCTTTACATCAGCCTTAACCTCAGCGGCCTTCTCAGCAACCTTCTCAGTTGTCTTTTCAACAGCCTTCTCAACCTTCTCGGTTGTCTTCTCTACGGCTTTTTCTACCTCAGCCTTTACATCGGCTTTTGCATCAGCCTTAGGCTCTGAAACCGGCTGTGCCACTGTTTCCTCTTTTTTTACTTCAACCGGCTTTACTGCTGGCTTTGCTGTCTTTGAGTTATTCTTTTTACGCATACTATTTTCCTCCTCATGCTCATTATTCACATACTAAAAAATTTTCAATTGCAACTAAAGCTTCCTGCTCATCATCACCCTTTGTAACAATATCAACAGACATTCCATCTGAAGGATTAAATGCCATAATACCCATGATGCTTTTTGCATTGATTTTGCGATTGTCACTCTCCAATGTAATCTCACTATCGAACTTGCATGCCACTTGAACAAGCTCTGCGATTGGATTATCATGACCTTCACATACTTTTGTAACGACAATACTCTTCTTACTCATACGTTCTCCTTAAACAAAAAGTATTAAACCTGTTTCATACTTATTTAATATATCCCAATTGTAACCGCTTTTCAATCCTTATGAAAATTTCTGTTAAACTTTACCTAAGGAGCTTACATTTAATGTCACAAAATCGGCATTATTACAACATTATTCTGTTTATTTTGTCATGTACGTGATAAAATGCAAGCCACCATTATAAAACATTCTGTCAGCATCCTCATAGCTCATCGATGTTGTTGCGCCATTATCCGGATTATAAATATATAAAGCTCCATTTGAAGAGTATCCTGTCACAAGCACTGCCGACGTATTTCCCGTCATCGCAAATACCGGATTGCCCTGGCTGATATAAAAGATAATATCCTCAGAAGACACTCCCTGTAAATCCAGGATTTCCTTGTCCGGCAGGTTGTTTTTGAGCACATCAACAGCACTGCTGCCTGCTCCAATCAGCTCAGACACACTTACCGTAACATCATTGTAGGTAAGCATTGCACTTACTGACTTCACGACACTGTCAGCATCCTTATCGGTTTCATTACATGCAATATTCGCAAATGCATTTACTGCATTTTTTCTTGCCCTCATCCATACATACTGCTGGTTTGAGTCAATTACCACTCCCATGCTGTCATTTGCCTGTTTTATGGCATCCGAGATGTTATCAGATGCAAAAATCACATCCCCCTTTGCATAAACATAGAAATGGACTGTATTGTCATCAAACTTTAAATCAACAGTAGTATCATGCGAATTTATAGTCATCTGTGCTGTCAGCTGCTTCAGCTTATCCGGCTTTTTACCACCTGCTATACTAATAGCGCTGACCGTCAGCTTTGTATCGGACTGGCTCGTATCAAGAGCTATCTTCTGCTTCGAATCAGCCTCCCGGTTCATAATGGTATCCTGACCGATTTCTGCATACACACCATTGTTTTGTGCAATCAGATCTATCGTTACCGTATATCCATCCACAGAAATTTTCTCGACATAGCCGCCCGAAGGGGTATATGTCTTAAGCTCCGACTGGTCAGATGTATCAAGAATAATAAGGCCATTCATCGGAAATGTTGTGTTTCCGGCTGCATCAGAGACCACATCAGCAGCATTCGCCTGTCCATATATGAAGTCCTCACCTATGAAGCCAAGCGGACGCAGATACTGGTCGTCGCCCTTTTTGACCTCAAAGGTCTTGCCACTCTTTAAATCCATCACTTTTATGGTATTTGATGAGTACTGATTTGCAGAATCCACCCATGCAAAGTATCTGTTACTCTCCGATGCGCAGTAAGAGCCTGTAGACAAGCCCTCAACCACCTTCTTTACTGACATCGAACCTAAATTAATCCTATAGAGACTGTCATCCATCATGAGATAGAATTCATTCTTCTCATTGAGATAAAGCATCTTGCCCATCTCAGCCTTTAGCACCTCATATGATGTCTTAGAAGGAATAAACGCTTCCTCATCTATAGTATGTGCCAGACCGTCATAATGGTACACACCGGTTCCCACCTCTCCCTCGTGGGTGCCTCTGTTCATATATCCGTATACCACAAAATCAATACTGCCCGCTTCGTCTACACTGACAATCTTTATATCGTGATGATTCCAGTTCTCACGCTCATCAATGCCCTCAGCGTCCCTGAAGCTGAATACCTTGATTATCATTCCATTGTTGATATCATAGGAGTATAAATCTCCCTCCTGGACAAAGCATATCACACTGCCTGCTTCATTGGCCCTGTACTCTGCCTCACTGCTTCTGATGCCAAGCATTACGCTGCCTGAATCCGATATAAAGCTGTTTTCACTGTTAAAAATCTGATTTGCCGTTCTCTCATAGTTGAGCACGTACATACGGCTTTCCGTCTGGCGCAGCCTGAAATATTCTCTCACATTGTAATACTCAGTTTCACCCTTACCGTCCACACAGCTCATCACATAGTCTATTGTGACCACATCATAAGAATCGTTTATTTCCTTTAGGGCTATGACAGGATTCGTATACTGTGCAGCGGCCATTGAGCCCCAGGTAATCTGACTCACCGTAGATGTCAGATCCACATGTGCAAGCGTATTTCTGTCACCGGTTGTTGTCTCCATATATGTTGTAAAGAAGGATTTGTCATCCTTTATAAACGTCTCATCATGAAACTTCTTTGCAAACTCAACAACCTTTGCAGCCGCCTTTCCATCGGTCTGCATAATCCTGCTGTAATAATATACATTATCCTGACCGCTTGTGATGGTAAACACCAAAAGATACTCAGTATTTTCATCCATAACATTCGGCATGCTTATGTCCGCCTGAATAGTATTATCCTTATTAGAAAAAGAAGATATCTCGTCATCGGCCACCAGCCTCTTGCCATCCATGCTTCTGATCTTGTATGATATCCTGTCAACAGCCATGCCATATGTTGAAATGGATAATGAGAGCTTCCTGTCATCCGAAATTGGAATAACGCAATCGCGCATCTTTGTCGGATCCATCTCAGTAGTATATCCATGGAGGGTGTTTATCTTTATTTTATCCAGATTAAATGACATAACCGGCAGCGTTGCATCCGCCTGCTTCGTGGTCATATCCTTATTTCCCTTGTTTGTAGTTATGCAAAATGTAATTAATGCTGCAATAAATACTACTATAAGTACTATCGGCTTTATCACTTTCTTACTCATAAAATCATATCCTTATATCTACCAGAATCTTTGGTACCTTCTGTATCTGCATCTTCGTCTGCAGAGTTCACAGTTAAAAAGTATGCCCGCTATTGTACAGATAAAGCACCTGCTGCTTTGCTCTGAGATAAATCTGCCGGCAATCCTGTCTGCCTCATCGAAAAGACGCTGCCTGTCAGGCACCTCATCATAGATAAAGCTGCCCTCATACTCCAGCTCATCCATGCGCTGCTCTACTGCGGACTGTATCATCGCCGTATCATGCGGATACATATCCTTTATCATCCCTAGGTCCTTTGCAAATGCATCCTCATTTTTATAGTAATCCATAAACGGAAATGTTTTATAAAAAGGTAACATCAAAAAACCTCTTTTTAATCATTATATGCTATATTCAGCTATTAGTTGCATGCTATAACAAACAATGCTGCAATAAAAATGCATGCGCCCAGGAATTTCTTTCCCGATACCTTCTCCTTCAGTATCACGCTGGAGCATATCATCATCACAATAATCGTCAAATTAAAAATATACCCTGCATAGCTGCCGGACATTGAAACTGCCCTGCCATAAAAATCATATGCTAACGGGTATGCAATGCCTGCAAGAATCAGGCATATACCATCAACAAATGACATGGATCTGATTTTCTTCATGCCTCCTGTTGCAATAGTAAATATAATAAGCACCAGCGTTCCTATAAACACACACCAGAACGCAATAAAGCCCTTATCTGGCTGTATCCCGCCAAGTGACACCAGAATATGTGCTGCCGACGCACAAACTGCAGCAAGAAGCGCAAACAAAATACCTGTTCCATCCAAATTTAAAATAACCGTTCCAACAATCATGAGTGCAATCGCTATATAGTCAAAAGTGTCAGGAGTGTTATGAAACAGAAAAAATCCCGCTGCAAGCGTGATTATATAGCTGCATTTAACTATAGCTGTAACCTGAAATGTGTAGCCCTCATGTATGGATTTAAAAAAACAGATGCCAAAAAGCCCTGTTGCAAGCCCTGCCAGAAGTATAAATATAACGCTCCTTTGGCCGAGTGCAATCAGGCTGCTTCCCATTATATTATCTTTCCTGTAAAAAAATATAGACGCACATAAAACAATCCCGGCAATGCTTCCCGCCAGCGCCGGGTCTGTCTTTTTAGTTCCAACCTTGGCCAAAATAGGCACACATGCTGCAATAAAGGTTGCAGCACATGCCCATATAATTCCTGTCATATACATTACCTCACCATGTATCTATTACTGTGACTGTGCAGCACTATCTGCAGCTCCTGTTGTACTGCCATCTGCTGTACCCTGACTGGCAGTCCCGCTATCTGCCGCACCTGATGTGCCGCTGTCTGTAGTGCCGTCAGCCATATCTGACTTGACGTAGTCCGAGCTGACATAGCCTGTCTGTCCCTGGAAGATAACCTGTGTCCAGCCATTGTCCTCTGATACAAACTCAAGCTTCACATCCTGTGCTATAACAGTAACTATATTTGCGTTTTTATCAGGCTTCTCTCTCATGTTTACACTGCTTGTAGTGGTGACGTAAGTTTTTTCTGTACCCTCTGTAGTCTGCTGTGGCAGATATATGGCGCCTATCTCTGTATCACTATCGCCGGCACTGTCAGTTTCACTTTCGCTAACTGCATTCTGTTGTACCTTGTCCTGCTCCTTTTTTTTGCCGCCCTTTGATGTAACGGTAATCACTATTGTAGCAATCAGGGCAATAAGAAAAAGACATATTGCTGCAAAAATCAGTCTGGCGATTATAACATCTTTTCTGTGGCTTGCTTTCATATTATTCTCCTTTTGTATTATCTGTGTTTTGGCTCATTATAGCATAATAATCTAAAAAGAAAAAGGCAGTTAATAGAATGTTTATTGGTAAATTTCTATAAATTACCTTATAATATTTTTAAACTACAGCACATCATATCAGAGGGAGATAAAATCATGGAACAAAAGACACCTTTTAAGGAGCTGACATTCAGTCAGAAAATACAATATATATGGGACTATTACAAAATACCGATATTTCTTGTCATTATCGGAATCATAGCAGTCACAGCCTTTATTTGCGGCCGGCTTGCGCAGAAAAATACTGTTTTGAGCGTATTATGCGTAAATGTAGAAAACAGCACCACAGAGGACAGCGGCTCCGATATTTTCAATGACTTTCTCACAGATAACGGCTATGATTTGTCAAAGGATGAAATTGCCTTAAACAAAAATATCTGTGTCGATGTAGACAAAAGCAGCTTAGACTATCAGAACATGGCAGTCCTCACAGCATACTTTGCTTCTAACGAATACGATGTATGCTTTATGGATGATAAGACCTTTGATTATTACGCCAAAAATGTCTGCTTTGAAGATATAAGCAAATATCTGGATAAAGCCGTCCTTGAAAAATATAAGGACAGGCTTGCATATGTGACAATAGATGGCAAGGAATATCCTTGTGGTATCAGGCTTTCAGCAGATGACAATGAATTTGTCAAAACCTCCGGCTTATACTCTTCATGTACTGTCGGAGTGTGCTGTGACTCCTCCCACGATTCTATGGTCAAAAAATTATGCGGCTACATATTACAGTAGCCGCATTTACTATTTCTTACGCTTTTCTTTTTGTCTTATGAATTTCTTCTGTTTTTAAGCTTCAGGATTCCACCTATTGCAAGAAGTACTACACTCAGGCATGCCACAATAAATAAATCAGGAACATAGTCCTTTATTACCCAGTATGGTATGCCTCCGACAATAGGCGCAATAACTATGCCCACCGGCAAAAACAGATGCAGGAAAATATTTGCTATCAGGTTTCCGCTATTGTCTGTTCTCCATTTGTGCGACTTGATAATCTCCATCAGCGCAACCAATATAAATGCTGCAAAAACAAGGTCATAGAACAGGTGCGCATCGACATAATCCTTTGGGTCAAGCTCGTCTGTTGCATATCCCATAAGCGTCATCACAACCTTTGAGGTTACCTTGTTCATCAGATTGTTTGTAACCATATAGTCATTGGTATTTGCGAGGAATACAACGCCCACCCCGCTCTCCGGAAGCAGATACATGTCTGCGATATAGTTCTCCGTGAGACCGGTATGATTGTACACTGTCTCGACATATTTATCCGAACGTACCCAGCCCATACCATAGCCTGTCTCACCTGACTCATCCATAGGAACTGTTGCACGAAACATTGTGCTAAGGCTCTTGTCAGAGAGTATTCCATAACCGCCACGCAGATACATCTGAAGATATTTTCCCATATCATTTGCGCTGGATGCAATATAGCCCGCCGGTACAGTGGACCACGAATCGCTGAGCGGATACTTCACATCACTTTCCACCGAAAAACCGAAATAATTGTTGTGGCCTGTAATCAGACCATCCTTCTTCGCTTTTGCATAGGCTGCGCTGCTGTGAGTCATGCCAAGTGGTGTAAAAAATGTCTCTGTCAGATAATCGCTGTAGCTAACACCTGATACTTTTTCCACTATAAGCCCAAGTATGTCATAATTGACATTCGCATAGGTATATTCTCCATTTTTGCCAACAATCTTTGCATTTCCCACATGCTGGTACACGCCAAGTCCGCTGGTGTGATTGAGCAGCTGTCTTATTGTAATCCTTGTCGCATCCTTTGGATTTTTGAATACCTCAGCTGCATCCAGATAAGGATTTACCGGGCTGTCAATATTCAGATGTCCTCCCTCATACAGCTTCATGATGCATGCCGCAGTAAACGACTTGCTGAGTGAACCGGTGATAAACGGTGTGTCAAGGCTCTTGCATTCCCCATATGTACCGGAGAAAAGCACGCCCTCTGCATCTACCACCTCAACAGCCATGCCCGGAATCCTGTAATTGTCACAGGCTGCCTTTAAGGTATCCTCTATCTCTGTATATTTCGGCGAATAATTGTTGTTGTCAAGCCTTGGTATCATATCTATCACAAGACCCACTATAATAGCAACCACTATTCCCATCAGAGCTCTCTGTGGTATCAGCCCGATATAATGTGCATAATTGGTATATGTCTTTTTCGCCATATCCTCGGTACCCTTTATCCACACCTTAGGCGTATGTGCATACCAGCCACAGTATACTACCAGTTCAAGAAACAATAGGACTGCCATCCATATCAAAAGCGCAAACACAAAGCCCGTTGAAAAGCTTGTTGCCCCTGCTATTGATGTCAGTATGACAAGCGCTATCGTCCAGAATATAAGTGTCGGAAGCTTCTTTACAAACTTCTCCCAGTCTGTCATGATACGGATATTCCGATTCCTGTAGCCACGCATATGCATGACCTTTTTCTGCAGTTTCTCAGGCATATTACTTATCTTATATGCCGGATCCCGCTTTATCCGTATTACTCTGTATATGCCAAATATTAAGCAGCAGACTATTATCTCAACTGCCAGTACCATTCTATCAACCACCTTATGTCTTATTTACAGTCATTTGAGACTGTACTTTACATAAAAATTTAGCACATTTTTTGTGCTATGTAAACACAAAATAATATGAATACTACGGGCCGTATAACAGCTACAAATCAGTTCTGACCATAGTATGCGTTAGCCCCATGCTTACGGTAGAAATGCTTCTCCTTTATGTTGTCCGGGGCTGGCTTCACGTCAGGATTTACTGACTCTGTGAGTCTGGCCATCTTTGCCACTTCCTCAAGGACAACGGCGTTGTGCACAGCCTCAGCCGCATCCTTTCCCCAAGCAAACGGTCCGTGATTCTGACAGAGCACAGCCGGTGTGTATACAGGATTGATTTTTCTGTTCTCAAAGGTCTCTATAATGACAAGGCCTGTATTTTTCTCATAGGCTTCGTTGATTTCCTCTGTGGTGAGATTTCTCGCACATGGAATTGAGCCCAGGAAATAGTCTGCGTGAGTGGTGCCGTAGAGCGGAATATCCCTGCCGGCCTGTGCCCATGCAACTGCCTCAGGTGAGTGCGTATGTACAATTCCTCCGATATCCGGATACTTTTTGTAAAGCTCTAAGTGTGTTGCAGTGTCTGACGAAGGCTTGTATTTTCCCTCTATCTTATTTCCTTCAAGATCCATGACTACCATATCATCAGGGGTAAGCACATCATAATCCACTCCACTTGGCTTGATGACAAAATAGCCTGTTTCCCTGTCAATTCCACTGACATTGCCCCATGTATATGTGATGAGCCCTCTTCTTGGGAGCTCCATGTTTGCTTCGTAAACCTGTTTTTTTAATTCTTCAAGCATTATTCTGTACCTCTCTTATCTTTAATATTACAGCGGAAGCGCCTTTACCATGGCACGCTCTGCCTCAATTGCCGCCTTATATGTATTTATGTACTCATCAAAGCCCTTTACATCATCAGGGTCCGGCTGCATTACTATGCCCTTTTCGCCATTAAATACCCTGTCTGAAAGATATTTTTCCAAAGGCTCTCCATCTGCTTTATTCACCATATAAGCTGCGAGCACTGCCATGCCCCACGGGCCGCCCTCTCCGGCTGTCTCCATGACCGCAACCGGTGCATCCATGGCTGCTGCAAGTATGCTCTGGCCCACACCCTTTGTCTTGAACAGACCACCATGACCGTAAAGTGTGTCTACCTTTACTTTTTCCTCTTTAAAAAGAATATCACAGCCGATTTTTAGTGTTGCAAGACTTGCATAGAGATGTGTGCGCATAAAGTTTGCAAGATTCATCCTTGCATCCGGCTTTCTGGCAAACATAGGTCTGCCCTCGTTTAGTCCGATGACAGGCTCTCCCGAGAAAAGGTTAAAGGCTACAAGGCCGCCACAGTCCTTATCGGCTGTAAGTGCATTGTTGTAGAGCTTTCCATATATGTCATTCATATCTATATCCATGCCAAACAGCTCTGAAAATTCCTTGAATAATCCCACCCATGCATTTAAGTCTGACGTACAGTTGTTGCAGTGCACCATAGCTACCGCATCTCCCGATGGTGTGGTGACCATATCAAGCTCCTCATGAACTGCCTTAAGTGCCTTTTCAAGCACCACCATAGCAAATACAGATGTGCCCGCTGATACATTTCCGGTACGCACTGCAACAGAATTGGTTGCGACCATTCCCGTGCCTGCGTCTCCCTCAGGCGGTGCAAGCAATATACCGCTCTCCAGATTACCGCTTACATCAAGCCTTTTAGCTCCTTCCTCTGTCAGCGTACCTGCCTTTTCTCCAGCCGTAAGCACCTTTGGCAGAATGTCTCTTATATCCCACGGATATTCTTTTACCTTATCTAATGCTGCAAATTTATCAAGCATTGCCGCATCATAATCCCTGGTCTTCGAATCTATAGGAAACATGCCTGATGCCTCACCGACACCCATGACCTTTTCACCTGTGAGCTGCCAGTGAATATAGCCTGCCAATGTTGTGAAATATGATATCTTTGATACATGCTCTTCTTTATTTAATATAGCCTGATACAGATGCGCTATGCTCCACCTCTGCGGAATATTAAAGCCAAGCACCTCAGTAAGCTCTGCTGCTGCTTCACCTGTGATGGTATTTCTCCATGTCCGAAATGGCACAAGCAGATTATCCTCCTTGTCAAAAGGCAGATAGCCGTGCATCATGCCGGAAATACCGATTGCCGCAAGCCTTTTGATGGTAACTCCATACTTTTCCTTTGCATCCTGCGCCATCTTGCTGTAGCAGTCTGAAATGCCCTCCCAAATCATATCCAGGCTGTATGTCCAAATGCCGTCCACAAGCATGTTTTCCCAATCATGGGCACCTGTGGCTATAGGAGCATGGTCCTCCCCGATAAGCACCGCCTTTATTCTGGTAGAACCGAACTCTATTCCGAGCACAGCCCTGCCGCTTTCAATAACACTTTTTACGTCTGACATAATATACCTCCACCTTGTAATGTAAATTTCTGAATAATTACCTTAAATTATTATACTGTAATTGTACAACGTTTTTCTTCAAAAGTAAACAAAGGAAAACATAAATATACATAAATTTTAAAACGTTTTCAAAAGCGTTCAAAAGTGAATATCACTTTTTTTATTAAAATTTCAGATTATATTGATAGAATGTAAAAATTATGTTATGTTATATGTGTTTTGTGTAAACTAAATATGTATAACTGGAGCAAATAGTAAAACAAATTATTTTTACAAACGGAGGTAAACATGAACATTTACTCTATATTGCAGTTATGCGGTGGACTTGCCTTTTTCCTTTTCGGAATGCATGTTATGTCAGGCAGTCTTGAGAAGCTCGCAGGAGGCAATCTCCAAAAGATACTTAAGGAGGTAACCTCAAACCCTGTCAAGAGCTTATTTTTTGGAGCAATAGTCACTATTGCAATCCAATCCTCATCCGCACTTACTGTTATGCTTGTCGGACTCGTAAACTCCGGCATCATGGAGCTTGCCCAGACTGTTGGTGTCATCATGGGTTCCAACATCGGAACCACTCTCACCGCATGGATTCTTAGTCTTTCAGGTATCGAAAGTGACAATCTGTTCATCTCGATGTTAAAGCCTGAGAACTTCTCCCCTGTCATAGCGCTTATTGGTGTGATTATGATTATGGGAAGCAAGAAGGAAAAGCGCAAGGACGTTGGAATCATCATGGCAGGTTTTGCCGTACTCATGTATGGTATGCAGCTCATGAGCGGCGCTGTATCACCACTCGCAGATATGCCTGAATTTACCGGACTGCTCACCACCTTTAACAATCCATTCCTCGGAGTGCTTGTAGGTGCTGTATTTACCGGAGTCATCCAGTCATCTGCCGCATCAGTTGGTGTGCTGCAGGCTTTAGCCATGACAGGCGCTATCTCATATAGCATGGCTATCCCGATCATCATGGGTCAGAACATCGGTACATGCGTGACTGCACTGCTTTCGTCAATCGGCGTAAACAAAAACGCCAAGAGAGTATCCATCATCCACATCAGCTTCAATCTGTTCGGTACAGCAATAGGACTTGTAGTATACTGTATCGCACGTTATGCTGTTGATCTGGCATTATTTAATGACAGCATCACTCCTGTAATGATTGCGGTATTCCACTCAATCTTCAATATCGCTACCACTATTATTCTTCTGCCATTTAGCAACACTCTTGTAAAGATTGCTAAGAAGCTTGTCACAACCGACAACGCAGACGGACAGGTCGTACTCGACGAAAGACTTTTACTCTCACCTGGACTTGCTGTCAAAGAATGTCTTGAGAAGACAAACGAGATGGCTGAGCTTGCAAGAGACAGCTTCAAGAATGCTTTAGACCTCTTTGACAATTACTCAGATTCAAAGTTTGATGATATTGAAGTCATGGAGGAGCGACTTGATTACTTAGAGGATCAGCTTGACACCTTCCTCATTCACTTATCCGGAAAGGATGTTTCTGAGGACGGCAACAACGAGATTTCAAAGATGCTTCATGCAATCAATGACTTCGAGAGAATCGGAGATCATGCGATAAATATGGCAAAGCTTGCCAAGCAGATTGATGACAACAAGCTTGAGTTTTCAAAGAACGCAAGAAAAGAGCTCACAGTGCTCAATAATGCTCTGCGCGAGATTCTCACTCTCACTGTAGAGGCATTTGGCAAAAACGATTTGACAGAAGCAGTCAAGGTTGAGCCTCTTGAGCAGGTTATTGACGATCTCACCAAGGAGATTAGAAATCATCATATCGAACGTCTTCAGAAGGGCAAATGTGACAGCAGACTCGGCGTATTCCTCACAGATTACATCACAAACTGCGAGAGAGCTTCGGATCACTGCTCAAACATTGCTGTATGCCTGATCCAGACACACAACTCTTCATTCGAGACACATGATTATCTCAATGAGCTTAAGGCAGGACAGGAGCCTGCATTTGTAGGTCAGTTCACCATGTATCAGGACAAATATCATCTTGATGAGGATTCTAAAAAAGCAAAGAGTAAAAAATCATCGAAATAATATAACGTAATTAAAAAGCAGGATTTCTGATTAATTTCAGAATCCTGCTTTTTATCATCGTCTGGATATGAAATGCTTCACAATCGTATAAAGCACTATGATGCATGCAAACACATATCCCATCACACCAAGCGCCGGTATGCCAAGTATCTTAGGTGTCATATCTGTGGTACACACTATGCTTGAGCTGATTAGAAGTGCCATAACCCATAAGCCCATGACGATATTTCTCACCAGCCTGTGTAAAAGCCTCGCAAGCTCATCAGAAGCATGCATGTCAAGATTTATGCGTGTCTGCCCTCTTTGATATTCCTCGAGTATCTGCGCCATTCTCTCCGGCAGTTCTGCCATACGGTGAGCTGATTTGTAGGCTGTCTTCCCGGCTTTTTTAAGCTCGCCCTTCAAATCAAAATTCTTAAACATCTCCTGTTTAATCCTTGCAGAAGCAATCCCAACCATGTTGATGCCCGGTGCAATATCTGCAAGCACGCCCTCTATCTGAGTGATTCCCCTAGCAAGCATTGTAAAACCATGCGGCATAACAATGCGGTTGTTCTTCATTACCTCCAAAAGCTCCTGAATAAACTCTGCGACATCTACCTGTCCCATATCCAGACTGCCGTATTTATTTATGATTATTTTGATATCCTTGTACAGCTTTGCCCTGTCAGGCTCACCCTTAAAGTCACCAATTGCAAGCACCGCATCCTCTATCATGCCGATATCGTTCATGGCGATGCCGTAAACAGCATTGCTCAGTTCCTTTTTGTCATGCTCGGAAAGCCTCCCCATCATGCCCATATCAATCCAGACAATTTTGCCATCCCTTATCCTTACATTGCCCGGATGCGGGTCCGCATGGAAGAAGCCATCCTCTATCACCTGCCTGATATAGTTGTCAATCAGCTTGCTGCCTATCTCCTCAAGATCATAGCCATCCTTTAAAAGCCCCTCCTTGTCATCGATATTAAAGCCCTTTATATACTCCATGACAAGTACATGTGATGTGGTATACTTGCGGTAAAGCTTTGGTGTGGCTACAAATGCAACATCCCTGTTATTGCCGGCAAACTCCTCAATATTGGATGCCTCAAGCAGGAAATTCATCTCCTCCTGTGCCACAGCCCACATCTCATCAAGCACCATGTCAAAATCCACAATGCCCTTTATAGAGATGGGCGGCACAAGCTTAACCGCCTTGTGAAGCAACGCCATGTCCTTTGACATCACCTCGTGAATGCCCTTCCTTTGCACCTTCACAACCACCTGCTCACCGGTTTTAAGTGTGGCCCTGTGCACCTGCGCTATAGAAGCTGCCCCAAGAGGCTTTTTATCTATTGAAGCAAAAACATCCTTCCATGAATAGCCAAATGAAGCATCTATGACAGCCTCCACCTGCTCAAACGGCATCGGCTCCACATCTGAGCATAGCTTCATAAGCTCCTCACAATATTCCTTTGGCAGAATATCCGAGTGAAGCGACATTATCTGTCCAAGCTTAATATAGGTAGGTCCCAGCTCCTGCAATATAAGTCTGAATTTTTCGGGTGTAAGTCCATGCGTGAGCTTGTACTTCTTCAGTACCGCTGTCATCTCCTTCAGGCGGCTATCCATACTAGTTCACGCTTTCCTCTTTATCGTCCTCAGCTTCTATTTTTATATCCACTGTCTGTGATTCTCCACCGGAAGCACTTTTTCCATCGGCTGAAGTATCTGTTACAATGTCCTCATCCTCGAAAACGCTTTCATCAGCTTCTTGATCCACGTCAGCCTCATCCATCTGTGCAAGCTTGCTCTTTAAAGCCTGTATCTGTTCAGGTGTCATCTTGTCCAAAAGCTCCTCGAGCTCCTCCGGTGACTGTGGCTTAACAGATACATTTACATTTTTCTTTACTGTGTCCTTGATATTGTGCTTAAGCTCCTGATTGAGCACCTTGCCCTGCTCAACAGTCAGCTCGCCGCGCTTAACCATCTCATCAAGCACTTCCTTTGATTTCTCAGCAGTCACTGCCACTGTTCCTATTCCTGCAAGTAAAATCTTCTTTAATCCGTCTGTAAGTCTTTCCATGGTAAAATCCTCCGTTTCCTGTTATTATAGTGAAACAATCCTTGGCACAAAAATGATAAGTCCAACTATCGCAGCCATTATTGCTGCCACAAGCACTGCTCCTGCTGCCGTATCCTTAGCTGTCTTGGCAAGCGGCTTTCGCTCTGTCGTTACCAAATCTACAACTGACTCAATCGCAGTGTTGACCAGCTCCAGGGCTATCACCAGTCCAAACAGCGTCAGGCAGATGCACCACTCAGTCGGTGTTATCCCAAGTACCGCTCCTGCTATCACTACAAGTATAGCGACAGTGCAGTGTATCTTGATATTGCGCTCATTTCTGATGCATGTAAATATGCCCTCGAAGGCATAGCCGAAGCTTTTGTACAGAGGTGGTTTCTTTGCTTTTTTCATGTTGATACCTCTCGTGATTTAATCTTGGAATTAGTTTTGATGCCTTTTACTATGGTACTATTGTATAACTTTTTGGTTCAAAATAAAAGAGGATTGTGCAATATTGTTCAAAAAAGTAGAAGTAATTGACATTATAAATTTATCGTACTAACCTAAACACGTAAAATATATAGTTATAAAGGTAATCATATATGACAAATTTACATTCAGATAAAATAAAAACAGCAAACCTGCATACTGCAGCCAATCATATTTATACAAATACTAAACTTCGAAAGCTTTTGGTTCCGATTATAATAGAGCAGCTGTTGGCCTCTCTCATGGGAACTGTGGACACAATGATGGTCAGCAATGTAGGTTCTGCCGCTATCTCAGCGGTCTCGCTTGTTGATTCAATCAATATTCTTGTCATACAGGCACTTTCAGCGCTTGCCGCCGGTGGTGCGATCCTCTGTTCACAGTATCTTGGAAGCCACAATGCAAAAGGTGCCCGCCATGCTGCAAGACAGGTATTTTTTGTCATGGCATTTCTGTCTGTACTTTTATCTGCTTTTTGTCTGATAACAAGAAAACCGCTGCTTCGTGCCATTTTTGGTGCAGTTGAAGCTGATGTAATGAGAAACTCACAGGTTTATTTCTTTTTTACATTGCTATCATTTCCTTTTATAGGTCTCTATGATGCCGGCGCATCTATTATGCGCGCACAGAATAACAGCCGCAATCCTATGGTCATATCTGTTATTTCGAACTTTATGAATATCGGCGGCAACGCTATCCTGATTTTTGGCTTCGGTATGGGTGTTGAGGGAGCTGCTATTTCCACTCTCATATCACGAATATTTTGCGCGATTGTCGTTATCTTTCAGCTTCGTAGAGAAAATGAACCGATTTTCATAAAGAACTATATGTCTATACGCCCTGAATGGGGCCTGATTAAAAAAATCCTGCTCATCGGTATCCCATCAGGAATCGAGAACAGCATGTTCCAGTTTGGAAAGCTGGCTATCCAGTCTACTGTATCCACTCTTGGAACAGTGGCCATCTCCGCCCAGGCCATGACCAATATCCTCGAAAACTTAAATGGTATTGCCGCTATCGGAATAGGAATAGGTCTTATGACTGTTGTAGGACAGTGTCTGGGTGCCGGCAGAAAGGATGAAGCTGTCTACTATATCAAAAAACTGTCACTGGTGTCTGAGGTCGTTATCATTGCCAGCTGTCTGATTATTTTCATACTCACAAAGCCTATTACAATGCTTGCGGGAATGGAACCGGCCAGTGCAAGGCTCTGCTTTGAGATGGTTGCCTTTATCACAATTGCCAAGCCAATCTGCTGGGTACCATCCTTCATACCGCCATATGGACTGCGTGCCGCAGGCGATGTGAAATTCTCCATGATTGTATCCTGCTGCACGATGTGGCTTTGCCGTGTAAGCCTGTGCATATACCTCTGCCGTGTATGGGGCTTTGGTCCGATTGCAGTGTGGATTGGCATGGCTTGTGACTGGATGCTTCGTTCTATTATATTTACTGCCAGATTCCACTCAAGAAAATGGCTGAATCATCATGTGATTGATTGATAATGACAAGCTATACTATGCTCTATTCATAAATCTGTATAATATAAGTAAAGGAAAAACATGAAAAACTATCAACCGGACTATTACAACAATTTCAAATGTATTGCTGACAAATGCAGTATCACATGCTGTCAGGAGTGGAAAATTGCAGTAGATGACGCTACAAACCGCAAATGGAAGAAGCTTTCTGCTGATAAAGTGTCTGGAAAAAGTGACAATCTAAGTTCTTACACATGCCATAAGGATGGCAGTCTGGTTATTAAACTGGACGAAAAACATCGGTGTCCGTTTCTTTCAAATGATAAGCTATGTCATCTTGTAATGACATACTCAGATGAAGTGCTTTCAGAGACATGTGCACTGTTTCCCAGAGAAATCCACCGGTTTTCAACACATGAAGAACGAACACTCATGCCGTGCTGTCCGGCAGTTATCGACCTGTGGTGCGAAAAACCTGTCACATTTCCTGTAATATCCGAGACCCGGAATAATTTATCTACGGCATTTTTAATCCGTGATAATCTGATTAAACTGATATCTGACCAAAGGCTTTCAGTGGAGCAGGCTTTGCTTGATGGGCTTTACATTTTATTGGAATTATATAAAAACCAGCCAATCACCAATGCACATATACAGGAATATTTTTCCGGACATACGCTTAATGAACTGAATACCGCCATGGAAGATATCCATATCCCGGACGAAGATACATTTATCGAATGCAATGAGCTGCTTCAGGATTTATCAGTAAATTATCGTAAAGAGGGTTTGTATACAGCCTTTCTTCAGCCTGTACTGACCGAGGCTTGTAAATACTCGAATATTTATTCACAGTCAGACGATAATTCCATGAGCCGCACCTTGCAAACATCGCAGAAACAATTTTGCTCAATGCTCACAGATTATGACATTGTTTTTCGCAATTATCTGGCAAACGAGCTGTTTTCCGACCTGATATCGCCTGAAGCAACATCCACTAAAAAGATTATTGAACACATGATTATCAAAATGCAGTGGATTATGATTGAATACACTGCTATACGTCAAAGTCTTTTCTTGTGGTACAGTCACAATGCCAATAGTCCGTTGACATATGAAACCATCAGAGAGCATATTGTCATCATCTCACGCATGACAGGATATGATGACGATGACATACGCGAATATCTTGAAAACAGCTTTGCAAAGCTCATATGGGATTGGGGCTACGCCGCACTCATTATGGGAAATAGAAAATAATTACAAAGGAGATTTTTACTATGAGAGAAACAATTTTAGGCAATAACATACGAAAGGTTCCTTCAGTTGCAGTTGGATGCATGCGCCTTTCTGAAAAATCAAAGGATGAGATGAATCATTTTATTCATGCTGCGCTGGAACAGGGCGCATATTTCTTTGATCACGCGGATATCTACGGTGGCGGTATGAGCGAGAGTGTATTCGGCGAAGCAATTGCAGACGATCCATCCATAAAGCGTGAAGATATTTACCTGCAGTCAAAATGTGGCATCCGCCAAGGCTTCTATGATCTCTCAAAGGAGCATATTCTGAAATCTGTCGATGGTATTTTAAAAAGGCTTCATACAGATTATCTTGATCTTCTGCTGCTTCATCGTCCGGATGCACTCGTAGAACCGGAAGAGGTTGCCGCTGCATTTGATGTTCTTTTTGAAAGCGGAAAGGTTCGCCATTTTGGTGTTTCAAATCATAAGCCGATGCAGATTGAACTGCTACAGAAATATGTCCGCCAACCACTCGTTGTCAATCAGGTTCAGTTCAGCATTCCTGTTTCCAATCTCGTTGCAAATGGTATGGAAGTCAATATGGAAACACCCGGTTCAATTGATCACGACGGAAGTCTGCTCGACTACTGCCGCCTCCACAACATCACTCTTCAGGCATGGTCTCCGTTTCAGATGCCGGCATGGAAAGGCTGTTTTCTCGGAAGCGACGAATACCCAAAGCTGAATAAAAAGCTTCATGTGATAGCCGAAAAATACAATGTCAGCGATACTACTATTGCGGCCGCATGGATTTTACGCCATCCGGCAAATATGCAGATCATTACCGGAACTTCAAGCGAAAGCCGCCTGAAGGAAATTATCGCGGCATGCGATATTACTCTGACTCGCGAGGAATGGTATGAGCTGTACCTGGCGGCAGGTCATATGCTTCCGTAGAAATTATCAGCACTATTTTTCAAAGTGCTGATAATCCTTGGAATGCGTCCAATCGCCTCCCCACTCAAAACCATGCTCCGTAAACAGCTTATAGCATAAATCATCATGGTCAATCTTGTGCGAAAAATCCTTGCTCCGGTCAACATAATCTGCGGCATTTGCAGGCTCAATCGAAAGCTCCCCATCGACTGTTTTGACATAAGGATTGTATAGAGTGTTGATATCCACCGCCATTCCCATTCCATGCTTCGATATCTTTGTAGTGTGGGAGATAAATCTGAAATTGAAGGCCGATGAATTATTGTCGCTCATAGATGCCTCATCATCTGCATCGTATTCATCAACAAGTCTGACTTTTTCTATTTGATATCCGGACTCATAGAGCTCCTTAAATATTTCAAGTACATCATCTGCGATATCTTTATTTACAACCAGCTCACCTTCATGCACCTGATTGTCAAAGCCTACGTGTAGTACATGTATATATCGCAGATTTTCTCTGGGGAGTGTGCAATCTGCCTTGTAGGATTTGCCCTGCATTTTTTCAAAAATATCATCCGGAATTTCGGATATATAAAATTGCTCTTTATTATCTTCATAAGTCTGATTCAAAATATCTGTGTCAGGTGTACTTGTGTCAACTATACTCGTGTCAGATATACTTGTGTCAGGTATATCTTCACATGTATTTTCTGATACATTTGTAGACGATTTATCATTAGGCTCTTTCTTATGATTTTTAATGAATTCTCTGCCCACAAGTGTGACAATAATAAGCGATGCCACGGCTGTGATTATTATGTTTGTGTGTCTTTTCATATTTGTTTTATGCCTTTCATATTGTTCGAAGCATTTCTAATCTCTATTGTAATAATGATAGTTTTTATTTACAATAGGCATTGTTAGCAAACGTTATTAAACCATTTTGGGGATTATAGGTGAAAACAGTGAAAATCCCCCCCGGATTATTATAAAATTACAAATGTGTTGCTGGTAAATCCTGTTGCAGCCTCTCATATATTTTCTGTATATCTGGTTGGGTTGGAGTAAATTTTATTCTTCTTTTCAGCATTCCCAAAACTTTTCTTGCTTTTTGTTCAATTTCTTTTGCAGCATGTTCACTGGTTAAACGAAGATGATTACCTGCTATAGTGTATTCCCGTTCTATATATTTTTCTGAAATTGGAAACATATCCTGTATCAGAAAAGCGCTTTCATGATTATCATCAAGTTTCACAATGTGAATTATATCACAGGTTCTTCCTTTACCGGTTCTTTTACTTACTATTTTCTTATACTTATCAATCCGACTCGAAAGAGGAATCATCCAATATATTCCATTATAATTACTATCTTCAAAACAATAGTAGTGTGGTCTATTTTGTTTTTTATTTCCTTTCAAATATGGATCCGACATATCCGAAAAAAAGCTATCTTTGATAATATAAAAACCATTCCTTATCATTTGTTAATCTCCACAAAAAAAGTCTCTTGCACTACGGCAAAAGACTTTTTCAACCCGACCATTTATATACCACATATCGGTCAGTGGTAAACTTTCAACCCGACCATTTATATACCACATATCGGTCAGTGGTAAACTTTCATTTATATCCTAACAATTCCAGCCAAAAAAGTCAACCTATCTTCAATTTATCTTTAATAATTTCCATTGTCACCTTACTGCAAAGTTTGCCTCCAAACTCACCGGCTTTCTTTAAAATCTCCAATTCTTCCTTCACGCAATCCTCATACACAGCCTTTGGTAGATTTTGTGCAACATGCTTCATATGTTTCAATTCAAATTTCTCCGGTAAAATTCCATTATCAACAAGCTTATGATAGCACTTCATAACCCTTGCATCTGTTACAATCATGCGTATATACTCTTCTGCCTCTGCTTTTTCGTTCAATTTATTCGGATCTTCAAGTTTCTTTTTATGATTCTTCTGCGTTTCCTTGAACTCCGGATTTACATATTTTAATATATGCGGACCTCTCTCCTGCTCCAGTGCAGTCTGATTCTTTATGACGATTCCCTCTTGCTGCGTGCCATATGCCGGGGCATTGGCAAAGCTGAGACAATGGCTCCAACTAATAAATGGTCCATAGTATAATTCATGTGGATAACAAAAATCATATTTTTCAGCAAATTTTTTAACAAAGTCCTGTGACAGCCATCTGCCCGAAACTGTATCATACACACTAAATAAATACCATTTGTTATAATTGGAATCATCATAAATGACCGTATGGCTCACAAGCCACTCTCCAAAAAATATATAATTCGGATATTTAATAAACGGCTCCTTATCCAGACTCTCAACATAAGTCAAAAAACCTCTCAACTGGTTGCTGAAATCAAGTTCATTTTTACTGCTAAAACATCTCAGTCTATCCAGCTTTTTATCATAATATATACTTGAATTGGAACCATCTATTTTCTCAGTGATACTGATTATATCTCCCTGTATAAATGCATCCGTGTTTTTTTCAAGTGTCAACGTATCATCAACGACCACGTCTTGTGTCCTTAGTCTTTGAATCTCAATATAATGTTTCATTTTATTCCCCTCTATTCATCCGTATGTATAACCATTGGTTATTGAAATAATATCATATCCAATGGTTATTGTCAACGTAAACATTGAAAAAAACAAAATTATAATTTATAATCTTTTATGATTACATTCAAGCACTTGAATATCGATTTTTAAAAAGGAGCTTACCTATGAAATTTCACCCTGAAAGATTAATCCAACTCAGAAATACTCTAAATATAAATAAAGCAGAGGCCGCACGTCGCCTTAATATCTCGCCAATGGTATATGGCCGCTATGAAAATGGACAACGTGAACCCTCTTATCCCACAGTCGGTTTCATTGCACAGACATTTAATTGCAACATAGATTATCTTTACGGAGCGTCTGATAAGACAGATCCTGATTACATTATTGTTTCTTCATCCAATGACCCTGAGCTTTATTCACTCATCAAAATGATCAAGCAGGACAGCAATGTAGAAGGCAGAATACTTACATATGCACGCAAGCTGCTAGAAAAATAAAATACCATGCCAATCAAAAAGAGCGGTGTCTATAAACTACATCGCTCTTTTATCTGATAAATCATATTTTTTTCATCTCAAACATAAAATAATCTGTTGAATTACCTGCTGAATTTCACTAACTGCCACATTACTTACAGTTTCAAAATCAATCTCTTTCCAACCTTTCCCAAATAACTCTTCATATTGTCCTGATTTCTTTTCGTCATGATCCTTATATTTCGCTTTTCCAATAAGATAGGCATCTGAATTTGCCATATCAGGATAACCCGGTGCTTTTTTCAGTGAAAACCAGTCTTTGTTTTCTTGGATATCTTTCTGTAAAATATCCAGTTTTTTCAGAAATGTATTACAAGCCTTCGGATAATTCTTTTTGATATATAGCAGGTTTTTATGCAGACATACCGCACTTTTTTCCATCAATTGTCGCTCTGATTTATTTGTCATATAATCATACTCATCCGGTCTTAGTTCTTCTCCACGTATTGATCTTTGTAGCTGCTCAAACCAGTATCTGTTCCTTTGCAAATTGTCAGGAAACATAAAATATGTGGAAAATTCATGATCAATCATTGGTGCAAGTCGAAGTATCTCATCATTCCTGCCACAGACAAACGCAATATTTATGATAGTTCTGGTCTCCCTTTAAAATAGAGACAAGAATCTGTAAAGCCAGTTCCTCTGCAATTTCCCGATTTTTCTTAAAGTACTCTGCCTCGAGAATATCTGTATAATCATAAAACATCTGACAATAATTTACATAGTCATCAATATGCACCTTAGGATCCGAATATTTACGGAAAAACTCCAAAAGATTAAGCAGATGCTCCCCATCTTTATAAATCAAAGGCACAATTGTTCCATAATCATAATATTTTTCTTCTACCCTCTCATAGCCCCTGCAAAAAGCAAGCTGATACCTCGGAGCAGGCATAAAATATGTGTCAATCAGCCATGACCAAAACACCTCTGCATAAGCAAACAGCGGGCCTGAAAATGGTTTTGATTTCGTCAAAGGTTTGAAAACCAGCTTCCCCTCAAAAACAGGGAAATGTTTCTCGCCTTTTACCACTCCCACTGCCTCTGCATTAAGATTACCGCTTTTTGTGGAATAATTATATTCTTTGGTTGTGTATGCTGGTTTTTGTTTCATAAAATCTATACTCCTCTAATACTTTCATTTAACCTTCATTTTCTATCATCCCGCTACTTTTCAACAATCTCCCAGTAGCCACTCTTAGGCGAACCATGTCTCTTTATAATGTAGCAAAATATGATATTTTTAACAAGACACAACCGATAGAATCTGATTTTGATAAGATAGTTAAAGGGTTGGCAAAGAAAGAATAAATACTTTTCCGGATTATGTGATTATGATATAATAATGGAAAATAATGTTTTATAAATCTGATCAATCGGATTTTTGGTGTAAAGGAGAACTTTATGAAAAAGATATTAGTGACAGGCGGAACAACTTTTGTAAGTAAATATGTGGCAGAATATTTTGTGAATGTGGGTTATGAAGTTTTTGTACTTAACAGAAATTCTAAGCCACAAGTTCAGGGTGTAAAACTCATTGAAGGAGATAGGCATAATTTGGGTGGTGTATTGAAGGATACATTCTTTGATGTTGTAGCGGATATAACAGCTTATAATGATAACGATATAATTGATTTTGTTAGGGAATTGGGTTCTTTTGATCAGTATATTATGATTAGTTCAAGTGCTGTTTATCCTGAGTATGGTGTTCAGCCATTCCTGGAAGAATCAGAGAAATCCGAAAATAAATTTTGGGGTTCATATGGAACCGATAAAATAGCAGCTGAAAAGGCATTACTTGAAAGAGTGAAAGATGCATATATATTAAGACCGCCTTATTTATATGGACCAATGAATAACGTGTATAGAGAGGCTTTTGTATTTGATTGCGCCTTGGCAGACAGAAAATTCTATTTACCTAAAGATGGCAGTATGAAATTACAATTCTTTCATGTAAAAGATTTATGCAGGTTGATGGAGGTAATAATTAAAGACAAGCCGCAAGAGCATATTTTTAATGTTGGTAATGTTGAAGCAGTTTCTATTAAAGATTGGGTAACAAAATGCTATGAAAGCTTAGGAAAAAGACCAGATTTTGTAAATGTTTATGAAGATATTGAACAGCGAAATTATTTCAGTTTTTACAATTATGAGTACTATCTGGATGTATCGCGTCAAAACAAAATATACCCAGAAACCATATCATTAGAAGACGGATTGAGGGATAGTGTTAAATGGTATTTGGAACATAGCACAGAAGTTAATAAAAAACCTTATTTTAAATATATAAATGAAAATCTAGTGGAGGATTAATTTCAAAAGCTATTGTTGTAAAGAACACGATAACATTTAGTCAGACGCTTGCTCCCTATTCTTGATGCCATGTGTGATTGGGGAACCGATTACCTAAAATGATAACTTTTATCAAATGTTTTCTCCCTATTTCTTTTAAAAAACTGCAAGCGCAGAAAATGGGAAGCCACATAAACACTGGCTTCCCGCTGTTTTTATCTTATTCAAACTCGCAAAGTTTAGTTTGATTCTAGTTGTTTTAATATGGTTATCTATACCGTCTCGTATTGATAATCAATATCTTTTCCACTCATTATTTTTCGTTTCACATATTTTTAGTACCAATCCAGTACCATTGCTATATTGTCATTATTATGTGTAGTTCTGGTGGCTTGCAGGTATGTTTGCTATCCAGAAGATAATAATCTGATGATTTGCAAATCCACCTATGAGAATTATGATCGCCAGATGATGTTTCTGCAATAAAAAATTTTGTGGTACTAATGAGTAGTACCATCCTTCTCCATATCATTCATCAATTTATCAAAGTCACTTTCATATAGTGAATCCTGTATAACCCTGTATTTTTCAAACTCACTTTCTGCAAATTCTTTTGCAATAGCTGCAGTAACTTTCCCTTTATCCTGAAGTACATCCGCATCATTAAATCTAAGAAATGCGTCAAGCTTTGTTTTCCAATCTTCCATAGTCATAGGAATATGTCTTCGCGCTTGTCTTGTTGCATAATCAAGATACATTGTCACAATCTCATTCAATTCTGCAAGTTCTTCTTTTTCTAAGTAGTTTTTTGCAATTGACACATCTGTTTTTACTATTTTACCATCAGGCGCATTTTTCCATGATTTAAGTCCCATATGTTCTTTATTATGATCAGCTCTTGCAACAATCACTTCTTCCGCTGTATTACCATGAACTGCATAATGCATCTTGTTCTGAACTGTTGCATAAAACTCTCTTGTCACCTGTGAATTCTTATCATAATCAACTGCTGTTGCATATATATCTGTAATTTTCTGGTAAAATCTTCTCTCACTTGCTCTGATTTCCTGAATCTCAGCAATAAGATGCTCAAAATAGTCTTCGTCGAAAATCTGTCCATTAATCAATCTGCTTTTATCAAGAACATAACCCTGCTTTGTAAATGTATCTAACACTTTGGTTGCCCATGTCCTGAACTGTGTTGCCCGTTCTGAATTAATTCGATACCCCACAGCAATAATAGCTGCTAACGAATAGAACTTATAATTGTATGTTTTTCCATCATCCGCAGTTTGTGCAAATTTTGCACAAACTGAATTTTCATCTAATTCCTCTTTAAAAATGTTACTCAGATGTTTTGTAACCACACTTCTATCTACATCAAAAAGCTGCGAAATCGCCTTCTGCGTCAACCAAACATTGCCATTCTGAACCCTGACTTCTATTCCTTCTTCTCCTGCATCTCGTGTAAAAACTAGAAAATCCACAGTGCTATTTCTTATCTGTAATTCTTTGCTCATAAAAGTGTTCCTTTCTATATTCTCATGAATGTTACTCTTACATCTTATGGAATCCATATGTTTTAGTCCTATTCAGCTCAACCATTATCTCCAAATGTAATTTCCATCAATTCACTGGCTATCTCTTTACTCAAAACCCTCATAATACTGTCATCAACCTTATCCTTCGCCAAAAGATTAATATTTCCATACCAGACGACTTCCTGATCAATAACAGCAAAACGTTCACATGACTCTTCTACTGTTTTAATGTAGAAACCAGCTTTGCGCATTTCTTCATGTAGCTGCATCCAGTATGCTGCATCTCCAAATCCATAGGAATCCGGTGCCCATGTTACTATCGTAATCTGAACACCTGATAACTGCTTTTCTTTTAGCAGGTTAATAAGTTCATAAACTTTTGTCCCACTAATTGCAGGGCTTGAAATAATTATATTTTTATTTGCATCCAGTAAATCTTTATGATAATTTTCAGCATAATTATCACCGTCATATATTGCATTAGCTGTCTGTTTATCATTATGCAGACCACCTGCAATCTCATATCCAATCTGTTTATATGCTTTAAGTCTCTTCATATACATGTTATTAAACATTGTAATATGGTTGTCTACATAATCATATATTATTACATTTTCTTTACCAGCATAATCACGATTCAATCGACCAGCATACTGTTCAACAACTCCACGAAATGATACAGGTGTTGCCATAAAAAGTGTATCCAGTCTTGGAAAATCAAAACCTTCTCCTACCAGTGAACCTGTAGCTATTAATATCAGAGACTCCGCCTTATCAACCTGATGCATCTGTTCCAGAATCTTCTTATGTTCTTTCTTTGAGTTGTTGCCTGTCATTAAGAATACATGGTCTGCATAAGCTTTCAAACGCTCGTACAGTTTCTCTGAATGATCCTTGTATCGCGATAAAACAACTGGGGTGCGGCCTGCTGATACGCAATTCTTTACATCTTCAACAATCTGTTCATCTCTGATATCATTATTATGAATAATCTCATAAGCTTCATTTGGATGCATCTTACCGATAAGCACACCTCTTGGTGGAACAGTTCTGGTAAAACGCGGATATACAAGATGTTGTATCCCTTGCTCCATAGCCTTTTCCTTTGCTGTGTAACTATATCTTATAGGTCCTATCAGCATATAATTGATTTTTTCCAGTCCATCTCCTCTTTTCGGAGTTGCTGTCACACCATATACATACCTTGCTTTTACTTCTTTTAGCACATTTGCTATTGTTTCCGAGGCACAATGATGACACTCGTCAATTATCACAAGTCCATAATCATTCAGCAAATTATGAAACTCTCCCTTTTTGCAAAGTGAGCCGACCATTGCAATATCAACAATCCCTGTCATCGAATCATGTGCTCCCTGCAATGTTCCAATCAGACTTTTTCTAGTTCTTAATCTTCCAGATTTCGTTTTGTACTGGGGTAGTTCTTCATCTATAATTAAAAATTTGTTTAGAGCATCTTTCCACTGTTCTATAAGTGCAGATGATTCAAGCAAAATCAGAGTATTCACTTTCTTTTCTGCAATTACTGCACTGCATACAACTGTTTTCCCAAATGCTGTTGCAGCATGAAGTATTCCATTATCATGCTTAGTCACTTCCTTTAACGCCTTGTTCTGTTCAGGTCGTAATTCTCCATTGAATTCTACATTAATATTTCTTCCCTGCTGCCTCTCATCATCAATAGTATATTCAATTCCTGCCTTATTAATATTTGCTATTAATTCATCCTGTAATCCTCTTGGAATCTGTATGTATCCACCAAGATGGTCTTTTCCAAGATAAATCCACCTCGAAGTATCATAATTAGATGTTCCAATCGCACGATTTTTATAAAATACTGGGTTACTAAAGGCTGCCATTCTGCGAATCTTATTCTGCATCGCAGGCTTAAGATTCGTGCTGTCGACATATATACCATTTGATAATGTGATGTCCATTTTCCCATCAACATCTGATTTTGCAAAATTTTTCATTCTATCCCATGGCTTTTCCCTATTTTCTTCATCACTGGATGCTTCAAGGTCATCTACTGTAAATATCCATTCCCTTATTTTATTCTCCAGAAATTCTTCTGAAAGCTTAGGTTTACTTAATAAAGCATTCCATTGGTCAAGATAAGCATTCCAGTTACTATCTACAAATGCACTATTACCATCTTTCAACGCCCTTCCCTGTAATGGCAATGCAATCAGGTTTCCTATTGCTACATTTTCTAAGGAATCCTGTGCTGGCAACATTCTATCATAATAATTGAATGACTTTAAATTCACCTGCTCTGCACCTTTATCTAAAAGTGCAAAGCCAAATTTACGAACCAATGCCGCCGATATTGGCTTGTCAAAGAATATCCATATATGTGCACCTTTTCCTGAACGAGAACGTTCTACCAAAGGTTCTATCCCATTTAATGTACAGATATCTCTCATAGCTTCCACTTCTTCAATCCATGTATCATCTGTATTTGCAAAATCCTTTTTTTCTGCATTCTTCTCATGATTATCAAAGTCAAACACCAGAAACCTACATGTTCCATCACTAAATAATGGATATACACCAATTACATCTTTTGCAGCATAAGAGTTTCCCCTCAAGTGCGTCAATATAGTTGATAAATCTAATCTTGTATACGAACAATATTTGCAATCCTTACAGTCTATATGTGTATTTAATTTCCTATGGCAATTATCTGACCAGAAATTATCACACTGCGGATAATATGCCGCCTCTCCGTTTTTATTTACATTTCTTTTCGCATATACATCTGTTCTTCCCCAAAAGAATGAGAAAAAGAGCTTTGCCATCCTGTCTGTAATCTCTTTTGGGTGCACAATCCTTTTACCCTGTTCTGGATCAAAATCCTCTTTCGTATCCGTTTTCCTTATACTTGCCAGTTCATTTTGATATGACAGTCCCGCTTTATCCAATATGTTCTTTAATACCTGATTCTCCAATTGCAGATTGTTCAACTGCTTCTGCAATCTAGTCACATTCTCTATTGGATCACGCATTTGTCATACCTCCCTTTCCGTAATTATCTATACATCTCAAGTATTCTTTTTACTTCATTCTGTAATTCATCACTAAAGTCTGATAAATCATTATATGTAATCACCTTCAGTCTAATAAGACGAACAATATCCCATATTGCCTCTGATTTTTTCAGTTCCATGATAACACCCGGATGACGCTTATCTTCTTTTATCCGTTTTTCAAGTTCCCAGAATTTCTCTGATGCAGGCTTTATATCATCATTCAGAAAATTTGCATACTCTTTAACAAGACCTTCTATATAATTTTCCTGCCAGCCTGATAATTTTTCTCGAAATAGTTTCCAATCCTTTTTGCTTATGTCCATGATTTTTAACCTCCTCAGTCTCATGTTAGTCTCAACAAATTCAACTTATCCCTCGTAGTCCGCCAATATTTTCTTAAATCCACTACCTCTACACTCTATTTATTTCAAGCGGCTGAATATATCAGCTAATATCGGATTTCTTCGCTTTGATGGAATTTTCAATAAATCTTTTCCCTCTAGAGATATTCCGCTTACCATTCCACCCGATGAATATTTTTCGATTCCGTCATCGAACATATCTATATGGACTTCACTGCCTATCTCCATATAGTTTCTATGAATTAATGCATTTACTACACCTTCAAGCACTGCTCTATCCGGATAATCCGGCATTTCAATTCTGCCGTCCCCAACCTTACGCCATGCCTTCTTAGAGTTATTTCCTACAAAATCTGTTCCATCTTGTAATAATGTGACAAGACTGCCAGTATATTCATCATCATCAAGTACATCTACAATTCCAGATGCTAACATATATACCATATACTCTGCAAGAACAATCACATTAATTCTCTTTATAACTTCATTTCTAATTCTATGCAGTCCCATTTCTCTCCCATGACGGCATATTTTTCTGCTTCGTCCATTTCTACATTTTCGAATCCTATTGCTTTATAGCAATAATACGCCGGTTCATTATTCTTAAAAACTCCTAATGATGCCTTATTTGCACCGAATATCTCTTTTGCATATTTCAGCCCTAAGTTAAGCATATTTTTACCATAACCCTGACCACGTTTTTCTGAATCGACAATTACAAATCCAAACCGTAATTCCTCAAAGGAATCATTTGGTCTTCTCACAGTAAAAAATCCCACTATTTTCTCATCATCAATAGCAGTAAATGCCATAAGATTACTTACCGTATTAAACTGCTCCACCGAAATAGGATATTCCCCTAAAATTCCTGCTGTCCATTTATAAAAAGTTTTCTCGTCTTTTATCCATGTCAGAATTGTTTCTGCATCATCTTTATTGTATGGTCTTAATCTTAACATACTTAACTTTACCTTTCTCTTCAAATTCTTTTTGCAATTTCAATGGCAATATACAATTTGTCCATATTATGATTTGCATCTGCAAGTCCCGAAATATCATACACCGCCTGATCAAGTACATCTCCTGTTGCAAGAATTTGTGCATTAATAGAACGTTTTTGTAGTATAGCAACCTTGAACATTCACTTTCCCTCCTATAGATAATTCAAAATGTCAGATAAGTTATTAACTTCAATATCGGCTTTTTCACTCTCGTCCATTACAGTCCACAAACTTCCAAATCCCTGTTTTATCCATATCGTTTTCATTCCTAACTGTTTTGCTGGTACAATATCATTATCAATGCGGTCACCAATCATTACAGCCTTTTCCGGCTTACAGCCACTTCTTTCCAAAGCAATTTCAAATATACGCCTGTCCGGTTTTGATACACCTTCTTCTGCTGATGCAATGACTAAATCAATATATTTTCGCACTCCGAGATTTTCTAATCTTTCAGAAGTTCCTAATGGTTGGTTTGCAATTATACCAATTTCATAATTTCTGCTTAACCTTTTCAGGCAATTTTCAGAATCTGTATACAGCTTTTCATATTGTGATTCCCATTTAGGTAGTTCTATCCCCAATTGTTTTGCTATCTCTAAATCACCTTTTTTATTTCTCCTGTATAATGATATCGCATGTTCATAAATTTGTTGCGGAGTTATACCAGATAATTCAGCTATTTTTTTCATTCTATCTTCATAAACTCTACTTTCATCAATCAGCGTCGAACCAACATCAAAAAATAACCATTTTATTTCATCCTTCTTAGGCAAAAATCCTCTTTGTCTCGCTTCTTCTAGCAGTCTTGGTTGAATTTCCGGGTATGTCCAATTCTCAGGCAACTTATCCATAAGAACAACCTTCTCCATTTCGCTATGTAATTCTTTCGTAAATTCCGTTATCTCCGCAAAATAAAGCAGTCCAAATGTTTCTTCGCCAGTATCATTTACTCTAGTCTTACCTGTCACCGAATATACGCATATTGGTTTTATCTCAAATTTGATAGCTCCTGTTTCTTCCTGCAACTCTCTTTTAGCAGTTTCAAGAATATTTTCCCCAGCTTCTCTATGCCCTCCCGGCACTTCATATGTATCTCTTTCTTTATGCTTACAAAATACCCACTTTCCGTTACTCTGTGAGATAATTACTGCAAATTTCAATAGTTCGTCATTAACTGTATCATAAAATCTTACTTCCACCATATTTCCTCTCCATGTACATATCTATAATATTTCATTCTCAATAAAATCCGCAATTCCCTCTTCATCATTTGAACCAATTACAATATCCGCTCTCTCTTTTACCTCATCAATCGCATTCCCCATTGCAACACCTGTTCCACATAATTCAAGCATTCCGATATCTGCATAATCATCTCCAAATGCAATAATTGAATCTGTACTAAATCCACACACTTCCGTAATCTTCATAATTGCGTTTTCTTTCGTCACATTCTTTTTTGTAAACTTGTACCAAAATCCATCAGAGAAACGAATACAATCACAATCAGAGAGACTTCGAGTCAGCTTATCTGCCTTATCTTGATTAAATATCTCAACACACATTTTTAATGAACATTCGTTAAAATCTGAAAAATCTGTATAAATACTATCTCCCCAACTCTTATCTAACTTCTTAGGATCTATTTTATAATTCCAATAATGTGCATCTATTGTGTCTATCGTAATTTCGCAATCATTTCCACAAATATTTCTTGCCATGTCAATCATCACATTCGTTTCTTCTTCGGAAAATTCTGCCCTATAAATATATTCTGTTTTGTATTTTACTAATGCACCTCCACTCGATATTAAAATATCGGGCATCAATTCATTTAAAAATACCAAAGAGTTTTGCTCACTTCTGGAGGTGGAAACACCTATCAATATATCATTTCCCCTGCATTTTTTTAGAGCTGATAATGTTCTGGTTGATATTGTTTTGTCACTCTGTAATAAAGTTCCGTCTAAATCAAGTAAAAGAAGTTTGCATTTCTTCATAGATTTTTTCCTTTTCATTCTTCTGAATAATTACATTTGCATCAATTACTCTCCCCACAAATAGAGCCAAAGTAGAGCCATTTGATAAAACAAATGCCGGAAACCCGCATAAATACAGGCTTTCGGCATTTTAGTCCGTTATTCAAACTCTATAATGAGTACTGTATTTAGTAATCCCGGTTTTCTTTTGGTACTATATGTTGTATAGAAATTCCAATTATTCCATGGATTATTTGGTTTTTTGAGGATTTTTGCAACCATGGTGCAACCGCAACTGATGTCATTTCAACATTTGCTTACTATCATATCAATCCTTACCTCTTTTTCATTTCCAATAATCTCAAATACTCGAACTGCTCTCCGTCATTACAAATTCCCTCAATCGCATTTTTACGCACAAAAATCATTGCTATTTTTTTCATTTGCAACATCCTTTTTACCTCTAACCAGAAAACTTCATCCATTCCAACAGCTTGATAATTTATTAATTCCGGATTTTCCCTTACCATCCTTTTACGATAATTTTCTGCACTGCTTTTATCATAAAAATATACAATCCCTAACGTGTTTTCTCCTGATTCTATATCTTCTACTATTTTAGTCTCGCACTTAATATTCCCGTTATTTTCTCCGTTTTCAAACTCCATCAATATCCAAAACGGTTCAGCTTCCGTTTGCAAGGTTGGTAATACAGCATTAATATAGAAATAGTTTTTACCAACAATTTTAAAAATGTTATCTCCGATAACAAATTTTGCCGGATTCAATAACTTAGAGCACGGATTATCAATATGTATAATATTACCTTTACTTTTTGTCACAAATGATATTGTTTCCTTCAACACTTTTAAAATGTTGCCCCAATCATTAAACGCAGAAAAAATATTATAAAATCCCATTCCATTTCCCGGATACTTAACCTGCTTTGCAATTTGCATTTCTTCAAATATATTATTCGCAATTATGCTTAATGTCGGAAACATATATATCACTTTATCACATTTTCTTTTTCTAAAATAAATCACTGTGAAGAAATTTTCTGCACCCTTCTCATTAATATCGCCTATATATATTTCTTCATACTCCATAATGTTCTGAACCCATTTTTTAAAATCTCTCACAGTATCAAGTAATACAACTTTTATCTTATCATTTATTTCCTCACATTTAGCCTCATTTTTATTAAACAAAAAATCATCGCCCGGAACTATTACATATCTTTTTTCTTTTAAAATTTCATGCATTTTACTTTTATCCAATTCAACAATTTCATATATACCTTCCTCCATAAAATGTTGAATTATACAAGTACCCACACTCCCATCACTGATATGCAGCACTTTAACTACACCTACTGCTCCACATTTTGAATCATATTGCTTTCCCTCTGTGATTCCAAGCTCTGAATAATCAAAGACCTTTACGTTCTCCAATAGCAACTCCGTTAAATTTTGATTCAAATGCTTCTTACTATATTGAAACCCTTCCTCTAATCTATCTCCAAGGTAATTAAATTTCTTTTTTGCAAGCTCAATAATTTCATCTTGATTAAGTTTCCTTGAATCCTTTACACACTCTTGTTTCGTAAATGCATAGTTTAACCTATCTGCAATTATCTCTCCCAAACGTGTCGGCTCCTGTAACCATAACCAAAATTGTTCTGCTAATATATCCATATCCAAAACAGAAATGCATAACTTGTTAATTTTCTTTTTTCGATTTTCTATTGTTTCTTCTACATTGTCCCAATTTCTCCTTGAAATATCCAAATACTCTTTATAATCAATAGTTTTTTTTGCATAAACCTGATTTCGCACTTCTATTCCGTAGTTTTCTTCCACCCAGAGCAATTCAAGACTATTTGCATAAACTTCTTGCACAGTTCTTGTACACTCATATAAAGCTTCTCTTGGTCTAATCAAATCTGTTATATATTGCAAATCTTCTTGCTCACTATTAAGTTCAAGTTCAATCAAATGCATTAGCATTCCTACATTAGATGCTAATGCCAAATGCGCATGAAATAGTTCATGCATACAGGAAGATGACTCTAATCCATATTCCATATTGTCTCCTGGGGCCAAATAAATCTGTCCCCCCTTATCATATGAGAATTTTCCTAATGTGATATCCTTAAACATATTTCCTCCTGTATGCATGTCTGATACTATAAATGCTTCTTCAATTCCTGATAAAATTTCTGTGTTTCTGACATTCCACCATCTGTTCTTTGATAGTAACCATGGTTCAACGTCTTTTCTAAAATTATTTGCTTAGAAACCTTGTTTCTTATTTCAATATACTTTAAAACATCTTCTTGGCTTTTCAAGCGTGGCCAGTATGTCAAATAATCCGGTAAACTTTCCTGACTAATCAAATAATTTGCTATTGGCATATCCTTTTCAGTTGCCATTCCAATTTCAAACGGAACCCACCATGATTTTTTTGTATTGCTTGAAAGAATAACAATCACATCTGTACACTCGCGCAGTTTCCCTCGTATATGCTTAGTCAATTTTTCGCCATCATCTGCAGTAATATTATCCAACAAATCTAAATAAGCATCTACTCCTGCCGATGTCAATGTATTCACAACCTTTAACGCCGTCAACTCATCTTCTTTTTTATGTGAAATAAAGATTTTCATCATCGACTTCCTCCTATCAAAGCCTTAAGATTATCCCATGTCCATTTATACATTTTGTCTGTACTTTTTGCACCAATTGGCTTAACACAATTCTCTGTACTTCTACCATAGAGTAAAAAGTACGGAATTCCCTCTTCCTGTGAAATCTTTAATTCCGCACTTACTCCCGTTGCCGTATTTGTATACTTTCCACAAATAACGACTACTACATCACAACCTTTAATTCGTGTGCGAGCTTTGGCTTTCCAATTAGAATCAATGGCTTCTTTAATTGACATATCCGTAATTTCAAACGGAGAATCTGCGTTTCTAGCCTGTCCAACCAATAAATTCTTCAAATCATTATCATGATCATAATCAAAGCTGATAAAAGTTCTTCTTTTTGCCATTTTCATTTCCTCCATTAAATAGCACCTTTGTTAACCAATCGCCAATACTGTTTTCCGATAGAAGTTAATTCACAACCTTTTGACTTCATTGCTGCAAAATACATATGCTCTTCCTCAACAGGTACAACTAATCCGACACCTTCTAATTTTTGTAATTCCGCAAATATTTTCATATTCTGCTCAGTCGCATATGGTTCCAGCAATTCATGATTATCTTCTGGGGTATTTGTCGGTTCAAAAGATGGATCAAGTGGCAAAACACTATTTTCTTCTTCGAAATATGTACATATATTTCGAATTATTGAGATATCTATCTGTGGAACTACATCTTTTAGAGATGTAAAGCGTGTCACATTCGTTTTAAATACAGGGCGCTGCTCCCATGGTCCCAAAGCTTTGTCAATATATGCATATATTCCGCCTAATGATATATGACCCGTCACATCAGCAGCACCACCTTTCAGTGCTTCTAATAAAAGCGAAGTGAATAACCCATGACCATTTATTTCAACAGAAGTTTCTGTTGAATGACTAGCTGTTAATATTGTTACTCCTTCACCAATAATTGATGTATTTTGTCCCAACGTGCTAATTGTGCCTAAGGTACCAGAGTAACAACTATCTAGGATTATGATTTTATCCTTACACTTCGAATTATTTGCAATTGTTAACACGTCTTGCAATGATAATCCATAGTCTCCTACAGCGTAATCTGGTGTTACAAGATATCCACCAATTGTATCAACATGTCCATGTCCTGAGTAATAGAAAAGCGCTACATCTGCACTTCCAGAAAAACACTCTTCCACTAATTGACGTAATTCTCCTTTTGTTTGTACATTCAAAACTTTTCTTACTGCAAAGTTTGGAGAACCATCTCCATTCTTTATAAGTTCATCACTCACTGCATCCGCATCATTACAACACCCAAATAATGGGCAGTTTGCATAATCATCAATTCCAACTATTAAAGCTTTTCGCATCGAAAACTCCTCCTATTCAATATTATTTCTTTTACTACCATCCGCAATTGAGCGGATATAAGTTGTGCCGTTTGACTTATTTACAACTTGGTAATTATCATAACTTTTATTACCTTTATTTATTTGAGTAACAGCATGCTCTAACGAGATATGTCTACCGGTTTCTACGTTAACAAATTCTGTATTCAAACCTTTTTGATTTTCTTTTGATACCTTCAACTTCATTGTTTTCCCTCCTTTAAGGTACACTTAATACAGTAGTACTATTCGTACTACCAAGTTACTCTATATGAACAAACAATGACCTAGTTTGAGACCAATTTTCAAACACATGTTTAGGGATTGATTTATCGAATGATAAATGATAAATTAGAGGTGTTTAGATACTCTAATGGTCATTTATGGTCATTAACAACAGGTCGAAGTTGCCGCTTCGGCTTTTTTGTTGCCACATTCACATATTCCCATATCCCTTTCGTTTTACCAGCCTCCTTTCCACTATAAAACAATATCTATTTTTGCATTTCACGTATCAGCATTCCTACATTACTTCCTATCGTATTTTTCAATTCTTTTTCATTCTCACAATATAGGCTCTCGTTTCGAATAGCTTTTTCCACATTTCTTACCAATCCGATTGCATCATATTGGGATTTACTATATTTAGGAATTCTTTTTTTTAACTCCTGTTCACAATATCTTCTTTCCGCAGATACTTTAGGATTTTCCAGCAGTAACTCTGGGTCTAGTTCCTTTACATCATCAAAATGCATTAACAGCCAGAATTCAAAGCAAGGATTTGTAATATATATCCCGTAATTTCTATTTTCACACTGTTCAACTACATAATCATACTGTGCAGATGTAAAGCTACCCTTATCTCGGTCCACAATCAAACATATCTTATCAATTTCTTCCGAGTACGTTAACACGCTATTATTAATTATTCTTGGAATGTCAGCAACTATATTTTCAAGTTTCGATTCTTCTTTCAATATATCAAAAATCATCTCACATGCCATTTGAAGGTTGTCAACCTTTTCCTCGAGAGATACCTCTAGCTTTTCTTCACATATTTGCTGTAATGTAGTCCAATAACTTTTTGCTAACGGTCGATTATTTGCCAAAATACCATAATCCTGAAAATAATCCATTATCCAATTGAGAAGCGTTTCATATGACACTTCACCACTTTTTAATTCTTCAATATTTTGTATCATTCTATCAAGAATTTTCTTGGGATTACTCCATCCGTCTTCACTATAGCTTCGAATAACCGGGATAACCTCTATCAACGGGTTAATTGAAATATGCTCTTTTAATACGTCAACCGCTTCAAAATAAATGGCTTCTGTATCTTTACCCTCATATACCAAAAAGTATTTTTTCTTTACTTCATCATTCGGAAGAACTCTGGTTCTTTCTGCAAAACTTCTTTTTTCTCTCATGCACTACTCCTCCTTTACAGGAAAAACCGTGCTAAAAATAGGAACACCGCCATATCGACCTTCCAAATATGCTTTGTCAATTTTTTGGTCAAACCTTGCATTATACTCTTCCAGCGAATATACATCCGACTTCCCTAATTTATTCTTATTCACAAACCAGATTTCATCTCTTCTTAATAATTCAAAATCCAAAAGTCTTGATTCATGTGTTGTTACAATCAATTGTATATTTCTTTCTTCGGCAACTTGCAAAAATGTTTCCACAAACTTATATGTCAAACTTGGATGCAAGCATCTATCAAGTTCATCTATTACATAGGTTTTCCCTTCACCCGCAAGCAAAATTTCTAATAAATCTAATACACGTACAGTTCCATCAGACTCTTCCGACAACTGAAATAGTACATCTTTTTCTCCGTGAGAAAATTCTATTGTCTGACATTTTATTCCATCTTCTTCACTAAGAGTAATAATAAAAAAGTTAGTATTACTTCTCATAACCAGAGCGATCTCGGATAATTTTTCATTTCCTCTAATTTCTGCTTGTTTCTGTTCAATATCTGAGATTATTCTTTTCTGCAATTTCTGTGGTAACTCACCAAGCACCTTTTCTACCGGTACATCTACCATCTTAAAATCCGTAATTCCGGTTCCAAATGCAGAAATAACTCTACAGACTTCTTGAACATCCTTTGCCTTGGCCAAGTATGAATAATCCGAAATAGGTTGATCCGGATAATTAATATCAAATTGCTCTTTTATCCACAAAAACACATCTCTTATTATGGCAGCATCATCAAACTCGTTATATAAATTTTTCTTATTTTGGTTCATTAAATTTAAAAACAATACCGATGTATCGTCACTTACATCGCTTGCATAAACATCTATTTTCTCATAAAGACCTTTATGCCTTAAATCTTTTCCAAGTTCATATTTCCCTGTCAAAATATCTCTTTGGAAAATTACTTTCTCTGAGTTATCTGTATTTAATTCAATCAACCATTCTGCAATAAATTTACTTTGGCTCAAAATCACTTCAAATCCATATGCATAATATTTATTATTTAATAAAATTTCTAGTTCAAAGTAACTAGCTTCATCTTGATTTGAAGGCTCTATTTTGCAATAACGCTCAGTATGACCATCTGGCAACCCCTTTATAACTGTGTGACGCATAAAATCCATTGCTTTAACCAAATTAGATTTACCCGCTGCATTTGCCCCATATATGGCAGCGAACTTTAATAACTTCATCTTGCCATCATCATAGATATGTTCTTTTTTGTTTCTTACCTTTCCTGAAATCATAGAAAACTCTTCTGTTTTTCCATCTTCTCTTCTATCAAAAGACAAAAAATTTTTAACATTAAATCTAATCAGCATACTATACACCTCCATTATCTTACTTTCTTCACTATAAGTGATTTTTTCACTTTTGTCAATATTATATTCATTATTTTGTCTGTTTTGTTGTATTTTAAATCGTTTTTTTCGTATTTAGCTTTTATTAAACCATCTCCGATATGCAAAGGGAATAATGGCAGAGGAGTCATCTCCCTCTGCCCCTATTCCTCATCTTATCTTCCACCTTTCCTTTATCAACATCTCTGCTAGCTGCTTCATCATAAATTCTCTGAAACTCTTCATAAAGCTCATACATTCTTGCCGTGTAATCAATCGCATCTCCGCCCACCCCACATGCAAAGCAGTGATAATTTTTATCCACCTTCATTCTCGGATGTCTGTCATCATGGAACGGACAACAGGCAGTGCCATTTCTACGAACATGCAGTCCATAACTTTCTGCCACCTGTCTTGCGGTTCATCTGCTTTACTTTTTCCCATACTGCCTGCCTTGTGGCATGGATTGGATTGCAATTCATAAAAACGCACCGCATAGTTGAGAATGGAACTAAGCTAATTATTGATTGTCTTCAGATAAGTAGGCTTAAATCCCTTATCAATCATCTCACCCTGCCATTTGCGTATCATAGGTGCAGTTATTGCATTGATTGGTGTATTTCCAAAATACGGAAGCACCTTATCTTTCATCACGTATTCCTTCTGTTTCATGGTGGTTTTCCGCAATCGCTTCTCCATGTCTGCCTTGTATATCTCCCAGAAATCGTTTAATGTCATGGTCTGATCAGAAGTTTGCTGCATTATAAAATGTGCATACCATTCCTCAGCTTCTTTCTTTGTTTTAAAACCCCGCTTCTGAGATTTTTTCTTGGTTCCTGTCCAACGATACTGAATATGCCATGTGCCATTCGGATCTCGTTTTGCGCTACAACTCATGCACCTACCTCCTTTGCTCCTCCATACCACTTCTCACGAAAATACTCCACCGGAATCTTGCCTGCAATTGTAAGAAAGCCTTTTTCAGACAGTTCCTTATTCATCTCACGCAGGATTTTTTAGGATTTTCCCATGCTCACACCGAGCATATTTGCGATGTCTTCTGCACTGTAGTAAATTTTTTCGTTCATACCGTTCTTCCCTTTCTTTGTTTCTGTATAGTATCATTTTGTTTCGTTTTTATAATATCGCAACTTTTGTTTCGTGTCAATATCTTTTTTCTTTCAATTTCCTGTTTGATGTGTTATCCTATATTTAATACTGAAATATTCGTATCTTAAATTAGGAGGAAATCTCAATGACCGTTGGTGAAAATATAAGACGTATCCGACAGGAACGCCATCTGACACAAAAACAATTAGGTGAAATGGTGGGTGCCAGCGAAGCTTATATTCGTGCATACGAAAGCGGCAGAAGGAACCCCAAGCCATCATCCCTTGAGAAAATAGCAGCCGCACTTGCTGTTAATCCTGAAGTTCTTGCCAATTCAGATTTTGACGGAGTAAAAGCCATGCATAGATTGTTTCAAGTCTTCCGTCAATACAGTGGTGAGCTTTTTGAATACCAAGACAAGGACGGGAATGATATGGTCGGCATTAGTTTCGGAACATTAACCTTGATGCGATCATGGTTAGACCGATACGAAGAGTATATGGAAGAAGTTGAAAGATGCAACGAAATCAAAGATGTTAAGAAGCGTGGAGAAGCCTTGTTACAAGCAGAAGCCGACTTCAACCTTTGGATGGATATTTATCCGGAATCAGAACCATGGCAGGACCGATTAAAAATCCAGAAGGCACATGATGATGCTATGGACAAGATAGGATTAAATCAAAAAGAATAAGAACTTCACCGCGAATCAGAATTGTAACGCAAAGATATATAATTTAAAAAACGAAGGTGAAATGAGTTGTTTAATATTTTATTTTGGAATCTAAAAAGAAACTCAATAGAGGAGTATATTATAGATTGTATAATTGAAAATAATATTGATATTGCTGTTTTCTCAGAATTTGATGGAATAGATTTTATTAAAATAGAAAAGAATCTAGGAAAGATGTATTCTCGTATTTTAGCAATACAAGACGACAAGAAGGTAACTTTAATTGCAAAAACAACCTTTTCTGTTACGAATGTACAACCACAAGGTAGGTATAGTATATATAAAATAGAAACTGCAGTAAAAAACTATCTTTTAGCAGCCGTTCATTTGGAAGACAGAAGAAATTATCAAACCGCAGATAGAATAGACACAATACAACATTTGGTAGCAGATATTGAACAAACGGAGGAATTGTTTAAATGTAGTAATACAATAGTCATTGGTGATTTCAATGCCAATCCATACGACGAAGAATTATTGAGTAAATATGCATTTAATGCGGTTTTGTTTAAAACAATTATAGATAAAAGTGAATTTAAAAATCCTAAAACCTCAAAACGAAAGCGATTTTATAATCCTATTCTACACTATATATCAGAAGATACTGAAATGTATGGTAGCTTTTATCACGGAGAAACATCTATGACACCATACTGGCATTGTCTGGATCAAGTGTTGGTTAGAAAATGCTTAGCAAACACTATAAATCATGTGGAATATTTAAAAAAAATAAATGCAAAAGATTTGTTAAAAAACTCAATTCCTAATAAAAAAATAAGTGATCACTTACCTTTATTGGTTAATCTACAGGAGGTTGAAAATGGAGTATAAAAATTATTGGGGAATTAATGAAGACGCTCAAAATGATTTAACATATACTGATAATATTCATATCATTATGGACGAGCAATGTAAATATTTGTTTCAGTACACAAAAGGAAAAATATTCGCGATTTTTGGTGAGATTAAAATTGATGGTTCAATGTTTACGATAGCAAAATCTATGTCGAACATATTTAAAGGTATTTCTGGTATAAATGGATTACAAGAAACTATTGCGGAAACATCTACTAAAAATTTGATTGATGCCAGTGATATGTATTTTGATAAGCGTTATGGTTTCGAAATATGTACTGAAAAATATAGGTATAGGCTATTTGAACTAAGAATGACCCCCATATATCCTATTGAAATAATTGTTGATGAGGGAATATGCAAAAATATAGGAAACGCATTATCTCGCCTAGCTATTCCACTGGAAAAATTTAATCATTTCAAAATAAGCGATGAGCTAACTTTTTGCAACGTATTACAAGCAATTTTGCAAGATAAAAAGGTTCACTATATTATAAGTGAATTACAAAAACGTGTTCAAGATAACAATGAAAAAAAGGAAAATTTGCCTGAGAAGGTAATAATATGTGAAGGGCAGACTGATGAGATAGTTCTTCAAGCAATTGCTCAAAAACTAAATCAAAAAGTTACAATTGCAGTTGCCAACGGGAAATATAATGTTCCGGCATTTTTTGATTCAGCAAAAGGAAAGAATACCAAATCAAAAATATTAATTGTTGTTGATTCCGATGGAGATGCAAAAGGAACCAAAGACTTAATAGCCGAAAAGATAGATGACAAAAATTATGAGCTAGCAATAATTAATAATCGAATTGAAGATTGGTTTATGCCTGAGGTAGCAGATTTTAGTAAACTTAAACTAATACAATCAATAGATTCTATTATCGAAGAGATGGATTTTGCAGAGTTAAGTAAGACTCATGAATCATTTGCTAAAGTTGTTAATTTTATACAAAAATAGTTTGTAGCTTATACATAGAAAGTCCAAAATCATTGTTGAATAGTGGACAAATTACTGATTATCATTATTTTACAAAAGATTAATGTTTTTGTACCCAAAACATACCCATTTGCACATAAAAATTCCCTACAAAGCCTGTAAATACAAGCCTTGTAGGGAATTAGCCTTCTATTCAAACTCGCAGAGTCTGGTTTGATTCAGATTATTTCAATACAGTTATCTATACTATTGTGTATTGATAAACTACACCTTTTCCACACATTATTTTTCGTTTCACATATTTTTAGTACCAATCCAGTACCATTGCATTTTTTCATTATTGTGTGTAGTTCCAGTGGCTTGCAGGTTCGTTTGCCATTCACAGAATAAATTTCTGTCGGTTTGCAAGTCCACCTATGGAAATTATAATCTTCAAGCGATATTTCTGCAAGGAAAAATTTTGTGGTACTAATCGTTAGTACCACGATTGTTTTCTATGTACTGAGCGAAATCAATTACCTTTGCTGGCTTTCTCTTAGCAGCAATCCCTAGTCGTTCCATGTCTAATTTAAAAAGTTCACTCGGATATCCATACGCATCAAATCCCTCTGGCTGGCAGATATCTCTGTTCAGATACTCACTAAGTTCCCACTGATACTTTGCTTCTTTCTCCAGCTTCTTACCAAAATACTGTGCATTCATTACCATTCTGTTAATGCCGCCAACCTATTTCCTACCATGAATTTTTGTTACAGTTGTATCGCCTGACATTTTAAAATACTGCCCTATCTGTTCCTCGGAATATCCCATTTCCTGCATCACGCCATGAATCACACTGCGAATATACATTGTATAGTAATTCTAGTTTCTTGGTTCAATATCTGTCATTGCTATTGTATAACGATTACTGGTATTCACAATAAACAAGACATTTCTTCCTTTTATTTTCGTCAAATGTGTGTCCCAGCAGAACACAAGTGAAGCACCTTTGCTTTCTTCAATCTTTGTTGTTTTTAGTCGATCTTGAACTGCTTTTGTTGCACCAATCTCCATATGTATCACCTGCTCATCTCAAGTATTCTTTTTACTTCATTCTGTAATTCATCACTAAAGTCTGATAAATCATTATATGTAATTACTTTCAGTCTAATGAGACGAACAATATCCCATATTACCTCTGATTTTTTCAGTTCCATGACAACTCCTGGATGACGTTTATCTTCTTTTATCCGTTTTTCAAGTTCCCAGAATTTCTCTGATGCAGGCTTTTTATCATCATTCAGAAAATTTGCATACTCTTTAACAAGACCTTCCATATAATTTTCCTGCCAACCTGATAATTTTTCTCGAAATAGTTTCCAATCCTTTTTACTTATGTCCATGATTTTGAACCTCCTCAGTCTCATGTTAGTCTCAACAAACAATTTCAAAAATGAGACTACAACATTATAATTTACCTGCAAATCCCGGTTTTATCGCGTTTTGCTATATCATAGAGTCTCACTCAGTCTCAAATCTAGTGAGACTTCGTTGAGACTAACTTCGGAATCACATTAGGTGTTATCATCTTGAATACTATTTCTCTTACTCATTTTCTAAGATATAGTGATAACATCTAAAATTAACACTATATATTTCTCAACAAAATGTCTATTTTATCTTTAATCTTACAATTACAATTTAAATATCCATCTATTTTATCCCATATTTAAATATCAATACAGCAAATAGCTTTTCCAAAATCACTATTTTTTCTCTTGTGTTTTTTATCTCCTCTATAGACATAGTGTTATCAAATGATATTCCGTGTGCAACATTATGTCTCGCCTTTAATGTCTGATTCAAAAAAGTTTTCCACAGACAATCATCTGAAACCTTATTATTCGATAAATTCAATTCAATTGAAGATATATCAATATTATAAGGAAATTCTCTAACTCCTCTAGTTAAAATATCGCTCAATTGCGTTGTTATTTCTAATACAAATTCATTGTCATTTTCAAAAACTTTTTCTATTCTACAATCAGTTATGTACCCCCAAAAATTTCTACCTACAATTTCTTCAAAATACTTTTCTATAACAGATGCTTTAGGGTTCTTGTTGTTCTCATAAAAGAAAGGAGCTATAGTATATTTGATATTTGCCTGTTCAAACAAATCCACCATTTTGGTAATCTTTTTTTCATATCCTTTGTTATCTGTGTCAATAAACTGACTACAAAATGTTCTCTTCATTCTATTTGATGATACTGAAAAGGCATTGTTAATATTTATGTCATCTATTAGACATCTTATAATTTCTTGTAAACACCCTTCTAAATTTGCGACAACTAAAACAATTGCTGCTCTACACAATACATTATATTTATCATCGTCAGTACCTATTTGTTCTGCCATTTGTATAAGAACATTCACTTCATCCCATCTAGCATCAAATTTATCCATAAAATCCGATGCAAATGTACTCATTATTTTAGTACTCCCTTCACAATTTTAATCCTTTTTAGTATTTTTGACTTATCATTCGTGCTTCCATTTATGCTATCTATAAAATCATCATTAAAAAACAATTGTTTTAACCTTTGTTTCATTTGTGTTGTAATGGTAAATGTTTCATCTTCCATTATCTTATCTGAAATAGCAATAGAAATAGCATCATATACGGCTGCATTAAAATGTGATTGCAACTTCAATTTTTCATTTTCCACCTTATACTTTGCAAAAGCATCCGTTCCCAATTGAATAATTATAAAGCTCATAACTTTTTCAAAATGTTTTTTTAATCTTTCTAAATCATTAGAGTCAAATTTATTATACTTATCCATCTGTTCAGAAAGAAAATCTTTAAAAGATTTTTTCATATTTTCTCCTTCTCCATCTATATATGAATAAAATCTTAATACATATTCAACATCTTGCATTTTTTTAACTTTATTATTTTCTTCTGGATTTTTCAAATCAATTCCAAGTAGTTTTCTAAAATCTTCATTTTTAGCCAATTCTTTTATAATATCATTAAATTTTCCTCTATAAATTGCATTTCTTAATTCTTGTGACTCAAGCTGAACTGCCCCTGAATTCAGTCTTTCAAAAATATCAAATTTAACTTGTGGATCAACTGTCGAATCAATGCGCAAACACTTTATCGTTCTTTCTTCCAATCTTCTTATTAAAAAAGGTGGTAAATCTTTATAATATGATCCATTTAAAAGTTCCAATACCTCCAATCCCTCCAACTTATATGCATTTGTCATAAATCCATATATTGCAGTAAGACGCTGTTGACCATCTATCACGGAATATCTTGCCACATCATCATCTACTTCTTCATCAACATCAACATCTTGTGACAAATACACTGTCGGAATAGGAATATTTAGAATTAAACTTTCCATTAATCGAGATGATTCTGAATCATTCCATCTATGGTTCCTTTGATAATCGGGATTTAATTTTATAATTCCTTTTTTTATTTTTTTTACAAGAGTTTCTAAATCATATTCTATATTTTGGGTTTTTACGGTTCTTTCCTTTGCAACTATCTGTAATTTTTCTAAATTATCTTTTAAATTTGAGCTAGCCATTTTACCATTCCTTTCTTTATAAATTCTATTATATAATTTTCCATTCTCCACCATTATCTGGACCTTTTCGTTCTATGATACCTTTATCCTTTAATTCTGATATATATCTTGCAATTGTTCTATCTGTAACATCTAAGGCTATTCTTAATTCATCAATAGAAATATTCGGATTTTCCGAAATCATTTTCAAAATTTTACACGCTTTAGAAAGCTTCTTCTTAGAATATTTAGGCATTAACTGTTTGATTTTTTCTTCCGAAATTTCTATGACATTTTCTATGACATTTTCTATGACATTTTCATCAGATTCCTTTTGCATCTTCATCACAAGTGTCACCTGATCGAGATTTGTATCTTCAATCAATTCAGGTTTTATCCATCCTTCTGACTTCCACACATCAAGAATTGTCGGGAATCCAGAGCCAGCATTATCGCCAAATCCAACCAATCTAAGCATAGTCTGCATATGAGGATTTCTTGACTTTGAATTGCCTCCACGATAAATATCCTCTAACGGAAGTTTCAAAATTCCCGGATTTGTAAATTCGAACGAATCAAACTTCTTAATTACTTTCAATACTCCTGCATCCATTAAGTAATCCGCGTGAATAATCATATTTACAAAGCCTTCACGAACTGCTTTGTGAACCGGAGTATCATCTATACGCTGAACGCCACCTTCCAATTTAAATGGCTTTTTTAAATCCTCAGTTAATTTAGGTGTTACTTTTGTAAAGAAATTAAACAGGTTATTTTCCCATGTACCATCATAAGTAATTCTGTCATTCCAGCGGATATCTGCTGTTACTTGACTCTCATTACGATAATCCATAAAAACATTATCAAAACGTTCTCTGATAGCCTGTCCTGTACCAAACATCAAAAGTCCAGCTAATGTCAAGCCTTCTACTCCAGTTTTTCTATCTTTCCTATAGCCACCCAGCTTTTCAAGAAAAGATTTGTCATCCAAAGCATTCCATACATGTCCATCATTTCTGATTTCAAAAATCTGACGATATTTTCTTAATGTTTCTTTATCAATATCGTCCATTGTATAATACTCAATTATTTGATTATCATTGCCCTCTGGATTTTGATCTCTTATCATTCCTCTAATCTCATGCTCTGTCGCATGATAATCGCCTTCATGATTTCTTTTATATGTTCCCTTATAGGGATTTTCTCCAACATATACCGGACGCATATTAAAATCAGCTCTAGGCACATGAATCACAATTAATCTTATACTGCCATCTTCAACAATCCCTACATCATCATCTGTTAATAAATTTATATTCACCTTATTTCCATTAATTGTATTCCAAAAATCTTCTTTCTGCTTAGGTGCATCCTCTAATCCTTGTATTATAAATCTATCCTTGGGATCAGTCTTTGTTTTATCTTCTCTTACTCCAAGTATGATATATCCACCTTTTGTATTGGCAAATGCAGAATATGACTCATACGCAGATTTTGGTACGCTTTTTTCTGCTTTTTTGCACTCTATATCAACTTTTTCGCCTTGGTAAATAAGTTCCTTTAACTCCTGCATATTCATGTGTAGCACCTGCTTCCTTTATTACATTAATCTCCTAATCCTATCTGCTCTGTAATCTTTAAAAAGTAAAATTTTCTTTTATAAAAGAGGAGTATCATTATATTGCTTTCTTTTGCATTTTGTTATATTTAAGTAAATATTGTTAATCAAATTAACACTTGTTAAAATTGCTTCTCCACAATTCAATTTTTTAACTTGCTTAACAGAATATTCATCTAAATGATTTTTTACTGTTCGTATCTCATCATCATGTGTTAACCGATGAATTAATAGTGTTCCCATTTGACCTAGGAGTATAGGCGAAACGTCCTGCGGATTTTGAGATGTTAAGAAAAGAAAAATACCTTTTTTTCTTCCTTCTCTTGCCAAAAGTACCAATCCATCATGAAATTCTTCTTCTGAATAAGGTGATTTTGTATACCTATGCACCTCGTCTATAAAAAAAACAAATGGAATAATTTCATCCTGCGAGATTAAGCAATTACATATTAAATCAATAATCATTCCGCCAATGCCTTCTGATGCTCCAAGTTCTGACGAATTTATATAAAGACTTGCGTTTGGCGTATGAATAAATGTCTCAACCTCATCTAACAAATTTTTCTTTTGTGGGTCATTTTTAAAAAAATCCAAAAAATTCGTATTACTTAACTGATACGATACTTTTTGTACCAAATAGCTATTTGAATTTGCTCTAAAAATACTATAATCGTATACACCACCTTTTCTTGCTTCTTCAACAGATTCTGCTGCTATCTGTTCTGGAAGTAGCGAAATATCAAAATCATTATCATCATTTTGTATAGAAGATAGTTCTTTTTGTAATTGTGCAATATTCTTTCCTACTTTTTCTAAACAGCAATTCTCCCCATTTTTATGCTGATAACGCAAAGATTTAATTGCCTCTGCAAGAACTGCACCTTGTGTATTACTATTCATTTCAAAAAGTGCAGACCATTGTTGCATAGAAAGTTTACTTGGTAAAACAATTGTATCAACTCCTAGATTTAATTTTTTCACTTCTTGCTCCGAAAATGAATCTCTATACTCTCCTGTTGGATCAATGATTAATATTTTTTTATTTTCTTCAATTAATTTATCCAATATAGATAATGCAGAAGTCGATTTTCCACTATTTGTAGTCCCTACTGCAAATAAATGGTGATCAAACAATGTACTAGGCTTAAAACTAACCTCAACATCATTCATATTCAGATAAGTTGCAAATGATTTAAGCTGAACTTCGGACGCTTTTGTTGTCTCAACAGATTGTAAATATATTTGTATTACTTTCTCATTAGCAAAATATACCTTTTCAGCAACACCAACCGTCGTAAATTCTGGCAATCTAAACTTTTTATCATCATCTGCCATAATTCCTATAATATCAATATTTAATTCAGGATAAACACTCTCTGTGTTTCCAAAATTAATTGAATCGTGTATTTTGTCAGAAGATCCAACTTTATTTTGAAAAACCTCGCCTAAAAATACTCCTCTAACTGAATCAATTACCACTAAATAATTAATCGTATTTGGAATCAACGATTCATCTAATAGCTTCCTATGTGATAATACAGATAAATTTTCTACCTGTACAACACTATTATCTCTATATACCTGTGAAACCCTTCCCATAAAATAATTGCTTTTATCCATTTTATTATATAAAGAATCAATCGTCATAATGTTCACCCAAATAATCTACTAAATCTGAATTCATTGTTGCTTTTAAAAATGCAATTTGATAATTATGTTGCATCAAATCTTGTAATCGAATCCAATTTTCATTTTCCTGATTAATATTGTAATCACTAATCAATAGTGCTAAACTCTTATTATGCAAAATTGCTTGTATTATCATTTGTGAAATATGATTGTCTGCAAAGCTAAAACCTGTCGTAATAAGCAATGTATTCGGTCTTTTTAATAATTCTTGAAATTTTATAAATAGCTCAAAATATGGTTCTTGGTAACTCTGCATATATTTATTTGAACTTGGAAATATCATAATAGGATTTTTAACATTGTTTTTTTCTTTTCTAAAAATATGCTTATCACTACGTTCCCAAGTTAATGAACCATGTAACTTAAGCAAATTAATTATATTTTTCTTGTATTCAAGTTCTCTAGTTTTTATATTTTCAATATCTTTCACAAGATTCCATTCAAACATATCACTGTCAAACTGCGGTCTATGAGCAAAAGTAAATCCATCAATTACTGTAAAACCTATACTATCTGCCGCATCTTCTATCAATGTATCATAATTCGTCGTTACAATAGATAATTTACTTGGTGTTTTTACTAAATGTGAGACAGTATTTATAAAAGCTGAATGTTTCAAATATGACTCATCATAATCATAACTTGTGTTTGAAATAATCAAATCGAAAATCTTATTTTTTGATACTTCATATTTAGGATAATCACCCTCAGCTACATATTTTTCAAAAGAAAGCAGGTCAGATAAAAAGTCCTCCAAATTAAATTTAGGATTTATTTTACTTTCTTCCACTTCTTCCACTGGAACATTATATTTACAAAAATCAGCCAACTCCTGAAGTGTAAAGCAGTTAGAATCCATCTTTAATTCTTTATTAATCAATTCTGCCAACATAGATACCGTTTTACCAAATTTTTCACATATATTATTACCATTTAACACTACAGAGGCCCCTGCACCTGCCAATACAATAATATTATCATAATTTTTATGAATAAAATGTGACATTTCTTTTTTTATCAAAAGTTTGAACGAAGCATCATTGATAATATTCCCATCCTCATCCATAAGAGGAGTCCCATTTTTTAAGTATTTATCATTATCATATGTATACTTATTATTAACTGATTTAAAATACTCAATCATAAAAATATCTCCTTTACATCATCTAACATTAATTCAATATGTACAATATTATTCAAGCCAAACACTTTATTCATATTTCCCAAATATCTTCATTCTCACCATTTCCTTCATAACTTCCTCTATCTGCTTTGCCTTATCATGGGATTCAATCAAGAATCCCATTTCAATATTTCCTTGCATTCCGTGATATGAAAGATTAGCTGACGACACCAGTGATTTCTTTACATCTGATACAATAAGTTTCGCATGCAATGCTGCCATTTTGTCATCTTCTTGCTTTTGATATTCATATATCTGTAAGAATCTCGAACGATATGACATCAGCCTGTCAAGTGCTTCTTTCTGCTTTTCTATATCATTTACATATATACGAACATATACTCCTTGCTGGCTTTTTTTAATAATAACATCGAGCATTTCGGCAAAATAATCTGAGATTGAATAACCAGTTATAGTAAGACTCTTTTCCGTATTCTCTATCATATTACGCATTGTATCTTTGGTTCTTAATGTTTTCACACGGAATGAATCTGGTGCAGTAAGAACAAGTTCTGCGTGTTCAATTTTCTTTGACGAATACATCTTCATACAAAGGCTGATTATATCTGTTATCTCTTGTTCAGAACAATTAGTAAAATGATTTCTAAGTTCTTCCATCACAAGACTAAACTGTGCATTCTCTCTATTAACAGAATAATTTTCAAGTGCATCTACAATCAGACCTGCGATATATTCGATTTTTACACTTGTATTCCACATAAATCTCTCACCAATTCTCTGAAATATCCCATTTCCTCATGCTCCGGTACCGGTACAACTAATGCTCTATCAAGTAGGCGGTTACCATTTTCACATGCAGTTTCTGATATCATAGTACAAGAATGACAGGCAGCCCCATTTAATCTCTCACTCGTCGGATTCTTCATAAAGCATTCTGGGTCTGTTGTACATGTTAAACCATTCTCCAGTGCCCCTTTTAAAAGTGGCAAAAACTTATTCATTCCGCCAAGTTCAACAAGTCCACCTAGTGAACCTTCCTTATCCGCCGCACCTGTGTAAATTAAAATTCCACACATATTTTCACTACTATAAATGCGTTCATGTAATGCAGATGATGAATATCCTGACTGCATAGACATTTCCTTAATCAACATATGTGAAAGTGTATGTAACAACACATACTCTGCATTTCTTGGTTTAAAATTCTCCCATCCTTTTTTCTGACAATATGCTGCATAACATTCCTCATATTTATCAGAACGAGATTTCACAGTCTCTATCTGCATCCACTGGTTTATTTTTTCCTTATTTAATTCAATGAATACACCTTCACCATTGATTTCAACTGCCGGAAGCCATTTTTCTCCCGAAGAGCACTTCAATTTTACGATATGTGACTGCTCATCCACTTCTGGTTCTGGTGCTTCCAATCTTGTAAAACCTGTCAAAACTCGCACTTCACGTAATCTATGTATTTTAATAATCCTAGAAATATACTCTTTTAAACTTTCACTCAAAGCAACTTCTTCTGCTTTGAAATACTTAACATCATGTTGATACTCGACATCCTCATGATGCGTAATAGCTGCATACTCCATTTCTTTAAGTTCAGTAAACTCTTTGATATTTTGGCTTAATCTATCATAGGCAGCTTTAAAGTCTTCATAAGAATATTTATCTCCAAAATACTTCTGATAAGCAAATGAAAGACCTGCCTCTTCTCCCATAGCCTCTACCAATGTTTCAATAGTTGCTCTTTGTGCACCCATGATATCATTAATAGGATTTGTCCAAGGTGGAATTGATATTGCATTTCTTGTGACTGTAAAATACACATTAGATGCACCACGCTGGCTAGGTATTACACTCTTCTTACAAATTTTCGCCTTTGCTCCTGGTCTATGAGGATGGTTTCCTGAACAGCATAGACCAGCAAATTTTTCCTTCTGCATTGCTCCAGACATAACTCTCCTTGCACCGCAATTACACTCAACACGGAGTTCTGCAAGTGATGAAGTATTACCCATTGATTTTAGGTACATATCTTCTTTACAACTTGTTTCTCCATGATGTACCCACCATCTCCAAGGGAAATCGTCCATATGCCCATCTTCGCATACTGTTATAAATCTCGAAGGGTATGCTGGAAATCCACACTTAGGGCATTTCACTTCACCTTGATTCTTTTTGTACTGGTCCATATCAAAGTAATCTCTCATATCAAATAAGAATTTACATGTTCCCTTTGAACACACATGATAGTATGGAAATGACACAACTGGAATATCCTCTTTTCCACCTGTCTTTGGCATAAAGAATCGTCGAACATTCATATAACTAGCCAATCTTGCATCTCTAATTTCTTTACCAATATTGTTAGTATCCCAGTACTCTATATCTAAAACTGTCAATGAATCATTTACAGCATCCATTATAGAGCCTGGTCCATATGTAGTTATTAACTGATTCGGACGAATCTCGCCCAATTTTTTATAAAAATTCATCAGACACCCTCCCAATAAAAAACTGTTGATGATTGCTCAACATCACGCATAGAACTTAGTGTTGGTTTTTCTTTGTCTCCATAATATTCGCCATAGTATGTAAGCAGCCTCTTCTTATCATCAGCTACTGCTGGAACAAAATAATATAGCTTTTCGTCTTTTGCAATGTCCTTCCAAGTATTGATAAACTCATCCATTTCTTTCTCTGTATCTACATAAGACGATGGTGCAGTTATCTTAACTCGCTCAAGAATTTTGTCTTTTATATCTTTGATTTGTTCATCAGAAATATCATTAATGTTTGATGCTCCACCATTATCAGCCATCGTCTCTACCTGTAATCTTAGTAAAGAAACTACCAATGCATGTAATACTCTGTCTCTAGCTCTAGCCGCGAATGGCGTTGCTGTAGTTCCTTCTACATATCTATACATCTGTGAGTGGAAACCAACAAAATTCTCATAATTAGACAAATCCCTTGGTCTGTAAGGATTATAAACAGTAAAAATAATTCCAGGATGCTGTCGACCCACACGGCTTGTTGCCTGAATATATTCAGAGTTCTGCTTTGGCTGACCTACAACTGACATAAGTCCTAAACGGTCAACATCCATACCTACCGCTATCATATTAGTTGCAATGACAACATCATAACAGCCTTGCTTCTCCTTGTTTTTATCATAAGAAATTGCTAACTTTTCAAGAACCTGCGCAATCTCCCATGAAGGTATGCGAGATGTAATTTCCTTCTTTCCCTCAAAACTGAGATATCTCTGTTCTGAGCTATTATATTTATTCTTTACAACACGAATACGGCTTGCTATATCGTCGTCAAGAAGGCGCACTGCACCACCCAATTCTCGAATACTATTAAAGTACCCAATCAATGTGTAATATGGATCAATATAATCCTCATATTCCGGATTCTTTGCTATATCTAGTGCTGTTTGCAAAATAATCGAATACAAACGAATAAGCGTTGTTTTTACAGATTGTCCGCTCGCACATATACCAGCATATTGACGAAATGGCTTTTTCCCATCACTAATCATTCTACTGATTTTTTCTTCTGAAGCATCAACTAAATTTTCAGTTGGAAGCGGTACTTCCTTAATAAAAAATGAATCTCTTGTATCAAAGCCACTTGGCGGAAATTGTGCAAATTCATTTCTCCCATAAAGAAACTTAATCTGTTCCCCAGCATTTCTAATAGTTGCTGTTGAAACAATATACTTAGGTCGAATCTTCTTTCCATTCTTCTCAATACAGCACATCTCTTCTACAACAGTTTCATATCCACCATAAATCGTTCCAAGAGGACCAGTAATTAAATGAAGCTCATCCTGTATAATTAGCTCAGGAGGATAGAATGGTTTACATGCAACCGTTTCAGCCCTTTCCAATCCCGCTGCGACATCTGCATTATGTCTTCCTGCATGCTTTTCTCCAATAGCAATATGTCCACATCTACTACAATATCTATCTGTTCTGCCAAATAGCAAACCAACTCGTTCAGACCATGGAAGTCTCGCAAATTTATCTACAGTCGAAATAATCACAGTAGGACACTTTGCATAAATTTCCTCATCAACAAGATAAACCGGTATGGTTCTTCCTGTTTTTAACGAAAACATACAATTCTTATCTGCACAGTGAATTTTGACATACTTTCCCTTTTCATTGATGTCATATTCATCCCGTGTGATTTTCTTACCACAATAAGGGCATTTAATAATCTGCTTTGTAAGCTTCCTTATAAATTCTTTCTTCTTAAATTGATCAGAATCGCTGTATTCGCTAAATCTATTTGGGGTAACATTACCTCCAACCCAGAATCCAATTGAAATTCTTTCCTTACCATATAATTTTTCATTCTTCTCACGCAATTGTTCCATTGCAACAATAAGACGCATCAGTCTGTCTCTCTGCTGAGTTGTAAGTAAACGAAGCGTGTACCTTAAAAATACTGTTACTCCACCATCTTTCTCATAATCGGTTTCATCTGAAGCTGTCAGTCTCCTATATGCTATAGTAAAAGCAATCAGCCCTAAATATGCCTCTGTCTTACCACCACCAGTAGGGAAGTATAATAAATCAACAATATTTCGTTCCGGAGACTCACCATCCATAATCCCATATAAATTCAAAAGAACAAATGCAATCTGGAATGGTCTCCACTCACTGTGATCTTTCTTTCTTCCTTTTTCTGGCATATCAGTCATATAATCTCTTAAGCTGCAAGGAATGCCATTACCATAATCTTTTGAAAAAGCTGTAATACTTCTCTGTAAATACATTGCTTGATTCATAAATACAAACGCTTGATATACCTTATCATTGTTTTCAATCAAATCAATTCCAGCATTCATCCTACGATTTGCATCATTGCATTTATCAATAATAGTCTGACCTGTTGCCTTAAATTTATCATCATGCATAGCTTCGTCGTTTGTCAATGCATCTGTAATCCAACTTCCATACATTTCTGTCAATGTACGAAGATTCTGAATAACTTCTGACTTTTTCTTTGGTAAGCCCATCTGAAGCATCGAAAAGGCATGCTCCGGCATATCATCTATCTGTGCACTTACACTTGGAATTTCATAATCTGGAATAAATGATGATTTTATAGCAGTTGCATTTATCTCTTCTGCTTTCTTTTCCCAAGTAGCAGCACAACCTCTTCCTCTTGCATAAACTGGTCTGCCTTTATAATAATATTCATCCTCTAATTCAACTTTTCTACAGAGATATTCTGGTACAAAAATAGGACTCATCAAATCATCTGCTATGAGCATCTCCACCTGGAACATTACCTTTGCATATTCTTTTTCATCGCCATCTGACTTATCATTATTATGCAAATAAACCGATACCATCTTGTATCCATTGTCTAACTGCATCTTCATAACATAAATATAGACGTTTCCATTAGACTCAAGTGGAATCTGCTTCGAACGCCCCATCAGATTAAAATCGATTTCCACAACATCATTCATCTGCTCACGAATATATATGGTATGTTTCTTCTTTTTCTTATTCTCTGCATCTTCTTCTAAGGTTTCATCTATTACTTCGCCTTGCACCTGTTCTGCATAATACTTTCCCCAATTAATATAAGCATTAACCTTTTGAACATCATCAGAGACATAGAAAGAAACACCTATAGAAGACGGCTTCTGAAAACCACCTTTTACTCTATCCTCTGGTTCCTCTTCTTCAAAAATTCCTGCCTCCAAAGTTTCTCCATCAGCATCGAAATTCTTTTCTGTAAACTCTACATCATTGTAATTTTCATCTTCCGTTACATCTGTATCAGCAGGATATAATAATCCCGTAATATAACTACTCGTTGGTACTTCATTCAATTGTTCACAATCTGATGTTGGTCCTATTAAGTCTTTTCGTACTGCATCTAAAATCTTCTGTCGAACAATAGCATGTTTAAAATCCTTTATATCAGCCATCTACAACCTCCGTTTATTCTCCGTCTACTACAACAGGAATTGCCATACCAATTACATATTTGAATGTATTACCTACTATAATCTTATCCCCTGGCACTAGGCGGTACTCCCAAGTCTTTCCGTCCGCATCCACCTGTGATGCACATTCGCACCACTTAATTGCAGCCTTTGCTTTTTCCTGTACATCTTCATTATCTGTTTGATTTGCAGCCTTCACTTCAATCATATATTTCTTATCAGCCGTCTCTACTAAGAAATCAGGATTATACTGTTTTGCTGCCTTATAAAATAGTCCTAACTGATTCAAAGGCGGCTTTATAAATCTAATAACTTCTGAATCCTCTTCTAATACCACGGACAACCTTCTCTCATCATCACTATCAAATGCATTCTCTGCATAATATGATTTTTTATAGCCTTCAAACAAATATTGCTTAATATTTTTCTTATCTGGCACTTCCTTCTTAAAATTCAGTCGTCCATTTTCCTTCATATTCTTCGCAAATGATTTGAATACAATAAGGTCTTTCTGAACGTTAAATACAAACTCAGTGCTTTCTTCCTTTGACGCATATATCTGTTTTCTTAAGTCCTCTACTATAACAGTTGCATATCTACGGACAATCTTCTTTTTTTCTTCATCCGTACCTTCGATTAATGCGAGATACTGATCAACCACCTCAAGAATAAATTCTGCATCATCAGAACTAAACTCCGGAATACTCTCCAATAAAGAAACTGCAAGCATATTCTCAGGATTTTCTACAATAAGTGCATCTGCATCCAGCACTTGCAGCAACTTACCATTTACAGCGTCATATCTCTCGATTCTCGATGCCGCAACATCAAAATCCATAATATTTCGTTTAACAGTAAAAGACTTAAATGTAATTGTTGAACTATAGCTAATTCCAATCTTTGGAACAGAGATAGCAACTTTCTTTAACTCTTCAACTTTCTTGATAAACTCTTGTTTTGCATATGGCAATACATTCTTACTGCCAGATGACTTCTGTAAATCAATCTGTAATGAAGCATCCCCCTGATGTACAGTAAATGATGTATCAACTGCATCAGTGCCCATGCCCGTCTGTGTCATTTTGTGCTCTGATGCTGTGCCATCATTTGTTTCTTTTTCATCATCGTTAGCAAAATAATCAAAAATAGACATCTGTCCACTATCACTTTCGGACTTCTTGGGTGCTACTTTCTTTACAAATGCTTTCTGATACTCAGCAAACAGATTCTCCACCACATTTTCATTATTCAAATCTTGGTATGATTTCACTTTACTTTCGCATAACGCTTCATCAAATAATGAAATCTGCTGGTTCTCAACTGCTGGCTCTACCATAACTGTTTTTGTGTTCGGTATATCTTCCTCATCAAGATTTCTCTTCTTAAATACAGGGTTATTCTTGATATCATCCACAATCTCTCGATAATGATCGTGAGCAACAATATCCAAGGTATCTAATTCCTCAATACCCGTTATCTCACCAAAAGGAAGCCTCAATCCTCTACCAATAGTTTGAAGTGCCAATATATCACTCTTTGCAGCATTAAGTGGGATAATCGTAAACAGATTATTTACATCCCAACCTTCTTTCAGCTTATATACATGCAGCACAATCTCAATTGGATTGGTATTTTTCTCAATGGTTAGTAATTTCTGAATGTTTTCTTCTGTCTCTGCACCACTTGTGCTAGAGTCAATTTCAATAACCTTACCAACATAACGACCTCCAAAAAAAGCATCTGAATCTATTTTTTCTTTTATTTTTCTAGCATGTGTTGTATCTTTACAAGCTATCAAAACAATTGGCTTTACCTGTTCTAATTGATTATCTATACAATATTTATATACGATGGACTTTCTTCTCTCATGAAGCTTGATTCCATCTTTCAACTTCATTTCCTCTATATCATCATCTGAATATCCTGCTGTATTTGTTCTTCCCATAACAACCGGAATCTTCAAAAACTTCCCAGCTCCATCCTCTAATCCGTAGTGATAAATAATATTCTTATTTGTACTTTTAGGTGTAGCAGTATATTCTAATCCCAACACTGGATTAAGATAATTAATCGCTTTCTTTGATGCTGGGGCATAGTAACGATGCGCTTCATCCATACAAATAACCAAGTCATCAAACGAACGTAACACATCCGCAAAAGAGCCACCCAAATTTTCATTAAACTTGTGAAATTTAAATTCGATATCTCCCCTAGTAAAAATCTTTGAAATATTAAAGATAAATATCTGAATATCAGATGTTTTTTCTACCACCATTTCCTCTTGGATATATCTTACCGGGTATGATAAATAATTTTCCCCATCATAAACTTTGGGTCTTCCCATCTCTGCTTCAAGTCCCTTAAACATGTATTTTGGATGTCCCGGGACCGCCTCTCGACGCATCTTGTCGTAAATCGTATTTCCTGGTGCCAGAATAAAGAAATGTTTGTATCCTTTTGTTTTGTATAAATAATAAATACATGCACCCATTAAACGGGACTTACCAATACCGGTTGTCATATCAAAGCAGAATGATGGAAAATCAAATTCCTTATCTACAGATATTGTATGTGGAGCTTGGCAATTCTCTGATGCTATTTTCTCTGCTTCAGCTTTTGAACTAGTTCTATACTCAATCTTGGAACTGATTGCATCAAAGTATTGTAGCGCTTCATACTGAGGATCACGCAGGCTCATAGCCCATTTGATTTTATCTACTGAACTCATTATTCCTGCACCTCACTTTCAAAATTACATTTATCCAATAAATCCTTTGGTATTTTTTTCACTTCCACATTCTCTGGAAGAATCATATCAGCTTGATTTTTCTTACAATAGATAAGTAAACTCTGCTTATCCCCTAAGTTCTTCATTATCGACATCACATACTTTGTATTAACAAATTCTTCTGTGATATGTATGAATCGATTCTCTGATGAATGTCCTTGAAACTCCCCAGATGGTTCATAGGTAAATCCTTCTATCTTGCAAATAGCTTCACATACCATATCCCATGTATAAGATGGATTTATTTGATAAACAGGAAGAACTTTGTTCTTTACAAGTAATGGTTCTGCAAGTTCGTAGAATTTATATCCCCCGCCACCTTGCCAACCTACCTCTTTAGAAATTCCTCCCTGTTCACCATCAATTACGTTATCCAGTCTAACTTTACAATGCGAGTAAGCTTGATTGCCCATCTCAATTCCTATCCATCTTCTATTGAGTTTATGTGCTGTAGCTGCCGTAGTTCCTGACCCCAAAAAACTATCTAAGATCAAATCGTTTTCTGATGTTGTCATTTCCAATATTTGCCTAATTAGTACCTCGGGCTTTTTACCATTAGGGAATTCAACATCTCCCTCTTTAGTCAGATTTTTCATCCAAGCATTCATATCCCAATAGGTTCCCTGCAAATCTTTTTTAAATAGTTTTCCATCTATTACTTCCGATGTATCCCTTAACCATACAAACAATCTACACTTATCCCCTTTGTAGAACTGTTCATATACTTTCCCACGATTTTTGCCTGTTTTGGGAACATACTCAATTGATATCAAATCTTCTTCAATTCCCATTTCTGAACGATAATCCATAATTCTTGTTCGAATTGACGATTGTGCATTTGTTGTCTGGAAAATATCTATTCCATATTTACTATAAGCATCATCAACAGTAATACCATCTCTCTGTGCGATCTGTTTAATCGACATCATTTCAGGATTTTTTCTCAGATATACCTTTATCTCATTTCCATCACCATCAACTGTAGACCCTAAATATTCTTTATCCCCTGGATTCACTAGAACTGTGGTATATTTCCAACTTTTTCCTTCATTCTGATACTGATTGACTAACTCAGATATTTCAGTATAAATATAAGGTCCATTAAATAATGGAAGTAGAGAATAATCTTTTGCATATACTAGAATATATTCACAATTCTTTTTTAAACGCTTATCTTCACCTCCACCTGATACACCTGCAACATTCTTCATATTTACAGAAATCATATTTACAAAATTATTTCTTCCAAAAATTTCATCACACAATACCTTTAAATATGCCTGTTCTTCATCATCTATCTGAATCCAAATAGTTCCATCTTCGGCAAGTAAATTACGAAGGATTTCTAATCTTTTTTTCATTATTCCTAACCAAATGGAATGCTCTAAATTATCATCATAATGTTTAAACGCTACTCCAGTATTATATGGTGGATCAATATAAATACACTTTATCATCCCCGTATACTTATTTTCCAAAGCCTTGAGTGCCAACAGATTATCCCCATGAATCAGCATATTTTCTGTATTCGGATCACCATATGATTTTGATTTATCTTCAATTAATATTCTTGGTTCAAGTTTCTCTTCCTCATATTTACCAACCCATGTCAATTCTAACTTGCCCTTTTTCTCCATGGTAGCCTCCTAAAACTTAATCACTATCTTTGTTACCAGTTGTGTTTTTACCAATATACTTTCTGCAAACTCCTTCTTCATATTGGCAGCCTCCTCTTCCAATGCCGACATTTCATCATGAAATGTCTCTATCATTTTTTGTTTCTGTTCTTCTAAAATTTCTATTTGTTTCTTTAATGCAATTTTCTGTCTAAAATCACTTTCATTTATATATTTATCTTTAATTTCATCTAATTCTGATGTATCTTTGACTCTGAGCAAATATTCTTCTTTTCTTAATTGCAACCAATTATCCAATTTTTTCTGATTAGCAATCAAAACTGTTCTTTTAGATTCTGCATATTTCTGCTGCATAAATTCATCCACTTTGTCAATATATGAAAGGATTTCTTGATTATTTGGTGTCTTTTCTTCTAAGCACTGCTCCTGCAATTTTTCGCAAAGATCTCTAGCCAACTCATCTGAAACACCATATATCTTCCCTGTTATATCAATTATTTCAAATACTGCATCTTCAAGAATCTCACCAACATAAGAACCACCAATAAGTAAATATCCGTGTTGAATTCCCGGAATTTCCAAGTCCATATTAGTTTCATAGTACTTTGGATATATCTCATTTTTCTCTTTACTTCTACTATTCCAATACTTAAACCGTGAATCATATTCCTCAATTTCTTTCATAATACTATTAAAATGAGACTTATGTTGTTCCTCTGTCTTATATATAAATATGGATTTCAGTTCATCCATTTTCTTGTTTCGTTTCTTTTCTAATTCCTTTTCCAAATCCTTAAATTGCTTTGTAAAATCTGATGTCGTTTTACATTCCTGATAAATAAGTGTAACTCTTTTTTCAAAATCTGCTCCACTTTCTAATAATCCAATAGCTTTATCTGATGCACCAAATACGCCTTGAAATAGCTCAAATTTTTCAGAAAGGATTTCATATACTCTCTTATCTGCTACATTCTGAGTATTAAGCAAATTAATAACCACAACATCGTTCTTTTGTCCATAACGATGACAGCGACCAATTCGCTGCTCTATCTTCTGCGGATTCCAAGGAAGGTCATAGTTTATAATCGTATTACAAAACTGAAGATTCAATCCTTCCGAACCGGAATCTGTTACTAGTAAAATCTTGTATTCATCCCTAAATGCCTCTACGATGGCATTCTTCAATTCAACATTTCTACTACCCACATACTTTCCATAATTTCTAGCTTTCCACGCCTTATAAATCTGTTTAGTAACAGGATCATTGGTACAACCATTAAACTTAAGTATCTGGCCTTCATATCCGGCATGAGATAATTCTTCAAACATGTATTGTTGCGTTCTAATAGATTCCGTAAACACAACAATTCTTTGTTTTATGCCAGCTTCATTTTGAAATACAAAAGCTTTCTCCACTGCCTGTTTCAAGGCTGTCATCTTCGCATTTCTTTTTATACTTTCAGCTTTATTAATAATGGCTGTTACCTCATCTATTTCATGCTGAATAAATTCATTTACCTTTTCTCTTGTGTATAATTCATCCTGCTTACTATCATCATCCGTCTCTATTTCATCATCATCAAAAAAACTAAGGAAAAAATCAATACTTTCATCCGCTGATTCAGTTCTAGTTGTTTCCTTCAAAGTTTCAAGTCTGCCTTTTAATACCTTGAAGGTTTCTGCAACTGCCATACTTGATGATGCAAGCAATTTTCTAATAACAGATGTAATAAGTGTTCTGTGTGAATTGGGCAAAGCATACAAGATTTCCTTTTTCAGATAATTATTTATCATCACATAAAGTTCTATCTCCATTGGCGATAGTTCAAAATCAATTGTCATTTCTTTACGCTCTGAAAATTGGATATACTCTGCTACTTCTTTTCGTAAAGTTCTTTGCACAACAGGTTCTAAACAAGCCTTCAAATCATTGTAATCTTCTCCTCGCAAATATCTTTCGGAAAATATCTGCTTACTATAAAAAACTCTATCATCGATAAACTGAACAAGTCCATATATATCAAGTAAAGTATTCTGCATAGGAGTCGCAGTTAATAGAATCTTCGGAATTCCCTTTGTTAATTCATATAATGAGTTAGCCATCTTTGAACCATTCTTATAAACATTCCTAAGCCGATGTGCTTCATCAAATACACAAAAATCCCAAGCTATCTTTCCGAACTCTGTTTTTCTTTTTGAGGCAAAGTGGTAGGAAACAATAATTACTGCTTGTTTACTCTTTACCTTTGCGAGATAATCCTCCCAGTTAGAACTATCCACAATTAATGAATCAATATCAAATTTCTCTTCTAATTCAACTTGCCATTGCTTTCGCAGATTTGATGGCATAATAAGTAGTATTTTATTTTTTCCACTGCATAGCAAATACTTGATGACCAAGCCAGCCTCAATAGTTTTTCCAAGACCTACCTCATCTGCAAGAATTGCTCCACCAAGCTCTAATGAAGATAGTGCAAATGTGAATGCTTCAACCTGATGAGGATTGATGTCAATATCAGCCATATGCAAACAACTATATGGATTATTTTTCAGTTCTTGTTGCTTTAATTCAGCATATGTATTTTCAACAATACCCATTTGCGAAACCTCCAATTTTATTTTCCTAATTGTTCTTTTATTTTATCTGCTATTACCTTTGCCATCATTGGCGGAACTGCATTTCCCACCTGAACAAATTGTGCCGTTCTCGGTCCTTCAAAATAATAATTATCTGGAAATGACTGTATTCTTGCCGCTTCTCGGACTGTAATTGACCTATGTTGTTCTATATCTGGATGAATAAAATAATGTCCATCTTTCGATAAATGTGCAAGTATTGTATGACAATGATCCATATCTCCTTCAACAACTTTAAATCTGTCTACAAATGAAGTTCTATTTCTATGTGTTTTCAATCTTTCTGGTAAATCATCATATTTCAAACGTTCATGCTGTTCGTTTTCAAACCACATATCAATTGTTTTCTTATAGATTTCAATATCCTGAGCTGTATGTGGTCTCGCAGCATGACCTGTTAATACATCTGATTTCATGCGAATACCATTATCTTTAACATATTTTTTTAGTCTTCGCATATCATTCATCGTATGTTCTCTTGCCTCAATACCTGGAGTCAATGGTGGTAAATCCTTCAATAAATCCCATACTTCTGCTTTACTATGGATCACATCAAACGACGGATATTCATACCCAGTACCTTTAAGCCAACCTACTATAATTACTCTTTTTCTACTTTGTAATACTCCAAAATCCTGCGCATTCAACTCATGATAATCAATTTCATAACCCACACGTTTCATATATGTCTGGAGATTTTTAAATGCTGCCCCACCTCTCGCAGTCTTTATGCCCGCCACATTCTCAAACACAAACATTCTTGGCTTATACTTCTTAAGGAATTGAACATACATCTTATATAATTCATTTCTTGGATCATCTTCCATTGGAACAATCATATGACTGCTCTGTGCTCTTCCCACCAAAGAATATGCTTGGCAGGGAGGACCACCTATAATTACATCAATCTTATCAATTTCTTTTTCCCTTTTGATATCATCAATTGTGTTGAAAATCCCCTTAATCGTGGATTCTGACATTTCTTGATTAATTACAGTCTTTAGTTCCTCTTTTGGTATTTTCTCCAAAAGTTGTTCTCTGGTTATTTTCCCTTTTTCATAATCATAATAACTTTTAATTTTGCCATTATCTTTTAAGTAATAATATGCTATTCTTGTTTCTATTGTCTTTGCTGCATGCTCATTCATTTCCACATGTGCAACCGGTCTATAGCCACTTTGAATAAATCCTTCTGAAAGTCCACCGGCACCAGCAAAGAGATCAATATAATTTAATCCATTTTCATTCATGGTTGTTCTACCTCATTATCTCACATTTACTGTCCCATTATCTGGACTTGTATTCTCATTATGGATTTTTTTCTTTACTTCAGCTAAATCAGTAAACTCCATAATATCAGATATATCACATTCCAATTCGGCACATATTTTTTCTAATACGGTCATAGCAACCATCTCTTCATTTGTCATTTTAGCCATAGTACTACTGCTAATTTTTATCTTTTTACACAGCTGGCTCTTATTTATTTTTTTATCAATCATTAATTTCCATAATTTATTGTATGATACAGCCATATTATCCTCCGTGCTTTTAGGAATATAATTTTACTATTTTATTATATATTATCTCAATTTCGTTGTAAAATACTTTATTTGATTTCTCGAACATTTTTTTCAAGTTTTGAAATAAATCAGCAGAGGAATCATCTTCCTCTGCCCCTATTCCACATCTTGTCTTCTACTTTTTCATTATTAGTATCTCTACCAACACTCTCATCATAAATCCTCTGAAACTCCTCATAAAGCCCATCTCCATCCAGCTTTATCTCCAACCGTTTCATTACGTCCGAAAACAGTCTTATACTTCCACTCACATCTGCAATATCAAATCCAAATACATAAACCTTAGCAGAATCGTCGACATTCCCATAACCACCAAGCTCTGATATTCTCCTGACAATCCAGCTAACTTTGTCCACTGGCTCATTTTCTTTAGTTTCCACATATTCACCTTTATCTGTTACATCAGTCATACTTTTGTCCATTCTTGCCACATTCACATCAGACGAATTATGAATCTCTGTTTTTCCTATGCCATCTAAATCAGTCTGTTGTTTTCTCGCACTATCAGCTTGCTCTCTCAGTCTGCCTATTTCATTCTGCTTATTGTTAGGATTCATCACATCAACATTTGCATCATGCTCAACAACTACTGCCGTTGCTTTCTCAACCTCAGTCTCTTCATCCATCCCCGGTATCTCAACATCCCTGTCTGCAACGATTTCTTCTTTCCCAGACACCGCATAATAAGCCGTATACAAATCTTCTTTTATAATGTCATCAGCAAGCTGTATCTGTCTCTTAATTTCCCTTTTCTCCTGCTTAAGCTCATCCAGTTCTTCCTGCACTTCCATATGCCATATCTGATATTCCCGGTACTGCTCTTCATTCTTTATACTGCGTTTCCGGCTAGAGCTTTCTCTGTATATTTCCTTCTGTCTGTCCTCAATCTGCTGGATTTTTTCTTCCTGCTCACCTATGAAATCCACAAGATCCACAACACTTTTGATGTCATTATTTACAATCAGCAGATATTCGTCCTGTAACTGATGAAACCGCTTCAAATCCTCTGCATACTTTGCTCCACCAACTACAAAACGCTTCTGTTCTACAACCCTTAATCTGTATAGCTTTGCATAAAACTTCTTCTGGAATGGTGACAGCTTCGCCCTGTGCAGTCCCCTGATATCCGACGAATAAAAGTAAGGTTTTGCCATCCATGGCATATCCACATAATGCCGTAACATATCTTCAGAAAACATCTCGTCCAGCTTTGCCAGTTTATGATAATACCGAAATCCCGGTGCCTGCACCTCCATCCATGCGTCTTTCTTAAATACATATCCAAGTCTTTTCATCAGATATTTAAAATGCTCCACATTTCCGGCTGTATACGCACACATCTTAGCATCACGAAGTATAATATCCTTCATGGACATTTCCTTTTCCCACTTGTCTCTGCTGATATTCTTTGGATTTCTGCTATACTCTGCCGGCATTATGGAAAGTCCAAGCTCATCACAATATTTATTTGTAATCGGCTGCAGATGATTCTTCCAATTGCCTTTAGGTGAATTATATTTCTTGCCGGTTGTCATACTCACACTATTCCAGATCAGATGCCCATGCATATGTTCCCTGTCAGTATGAACTGCATACACCGCCTCATAATCATTACCAAGCACATCCTTTGCAAAGTGCTCCAGCACATACATTGCATGCTCTGCCGTCACTTTTTCTTCCGGTGAAAATGATATGATCACATGATAGCCCTGCCTTTTACCTGTCTTATGAAATATATTCTTCGTCTCCTCCATCTGCTCAAATGCCGTATCCGGCAGGCAGTTAATACTGCCCACCAGTACACATTCTTCTGTCTTATCCGGATTCTGTATATATTCCAAAGCATTCTTCAGGTGTGATGCCGGATTTCTGCCATCTGACTCCTGTATATTTAAGATCTTTGTAATCGCCATACTTCCAGCACCTCCCCAAACGTTTTCTTTACATCATCCAGACTGCTCTGCAGTTTATCAATATCGCTGTAATATAACTTTCCCTGTGAATTGCCAAGCTTTACTGCCTGATTAATATTATTTGCAATACCGGCAATAACACGGATTACTCTTGCCCTGTCCTCTGGATAATTTGTATCAATGTTGCCGCCTGTCCGGATCAATTCTCTTATATATGCACTTGCTGTCATTCCTGTTCGTTTAAGTGCTGCTTTTAGAATATCCATATCTTTCTCTGACAGCTTCACAGATACCTTATAATCTTTCCTGTCAGACTTGTATCTTCTCTTTCCATCTGCCATACGTTTCTCCCCTTTCGTAGTTTTCTAATACTGTATCAAACCAATCTCTTTTTATCTGTACCATTGCTTTTTCAACCTTTCTTAAAATTGTGTTCATAGGTTTTGCAAGATGCGGAAAAGGTCGGACCTTTTCCCGAAAAAATATAAACGCCATCAGCGTTTACATAATTTTTCGTCTTGGCAGGAGCACCTGCACCCTGTATATAATATGTGGTGGTTAATGTACCACCACAATTACTGATATGGTGGCACTTTTTGCCATCACTTTACTGTTTTAGTGGCGTTTTCCGCCACCACTTTTCCATTTTGATGGCACTTTCCGCCACCATGGCTTTTTTCTCGCTTATCTGAGTGGTGGCGCTTTTTGCCGTCACTTTGCTGTTTTGACGGCGCTTTTTGCCCCCACTTTTGCATTTTGACGGCACTTTTTGCCCCCACACTTTTTTCAGCTCTGATTTGTGCGGGGGCGCTTTCTGCCCCCACTTTGTGGTTTTGGGGGCGCTTTTTGCCCCCATTTTCATGTTTTGACGGCGCTTTTTGCCCCCACACTAATGAAACTGCATTACCACATCCATAATAACGATTTCCTCTGCCATCATCCTGGTCTGTGTTCTTAGCTGTAACTGTTCTGTAAATGAATTTGGATTCTTTGGCTTATGCTTTTTCAGCCACTTAGCTTCAATATCATCGAGCAGCTCATATGCTGTATCATTGACTTCATCCGCTCTCTCTTCAAGCTCACCGAACCGCACCAGACTCTTATATCTCATTGGATATTCTTCCTTGATATATTTAATCCACATACGCCCATACTTTCCTACATCTATATCTGCCTTCTCTGTTCCTGCGACAAGCACCGGATAAAAGATTCCATCCCTTTCTTCATATGGGATGCCAAGCTTTTCAAATGTTGTCTTACTCATAATGATTACCGCCTTTCTCATCACTCTGCAGAATATCAAGCACATGCTTTAATTGAACCAGCAGTTCTTCAACATCTATACCTCTGTCAGATTCATCTAATGTCTGTAATTCTTCCAGTATCGTATCAAGATGCACCTGTACTTTCTTTGCCACCTTCATTCCACCAACAACCCTGATTTCATGCTTCAGAAGACATTGGATGATATAATCCTGTTTTGAAAGTCCGCTGAGTGAAACCTTCACATTCAGCTCCTGTGCTTCCTCCGGTGACATACGAAACGCTACTACAACATTTCTCCATCTGTTCTTGGCATCCAACCTTTTCTCGCTCATAATAATCTGCTCCTTCCGATATAAAATCTATTCTTTTAATTTCTGCTGCATATATCCAGCAAAACTTGTACCGGCATGATTCATAATGTTTTACATAGGCATTATCAGACTGCCTTGTACTTATCAATGCTTATAATTTTTTCCGCAGCCGCATCCATATCAATCATAGGTTCTGTTTCCTCTGTCTGCATGATTTCTACATCATCATCCTGCTCTTCGCAATCCTCAAAGCTTGCATTGACAGCATCAAGTCTGTCTGCCATTGCCACCTGCTTTGACGGAAACAGATGTGAATAACGATATGTGATATCAATACTCTCATGGCCAACCCTGTCAGCTATTGCAACTGCGGAGAACCCAAGGTCAATCAGATGTGAAATGTGCGAATGCCTAAGATCATGAATTCTTATTTTCTTCACACCTGATAACTTGCAGCTACGCTCCATCTCATGATGAAGAAAGCTCTTTGTTACCAGAAATATCCTGTCTGTTGGTGTCTGGTCATATAACATTGCAAAATATTCCTGCATTTCTTCGGCAAGGAACTTTGGCAACTTGATTGTTCTGTTGCTCTTAGGTGTTTTCGGTGTTGTAATAACATCCTGCCCCTGCAGCCGCTGATACGATTTATTTATTCTGACAGTGTTCTTTTCAAAATCAAAATCTTCCATCGTAAGTGCAAGCAGCTCACCTAATCTCATTCCCGTCCAGTACAGCATTTCAAATGCATAAAATGAAACCGGCTTATCAATCACCGCTTCTGAAAACTTCTTATATTCTTCAGTTGTCCAGAAAAGCATTTCCTTCTTTTCTTCCCTACCCATATTTCCAGCCTGCCTTGCCGGATTTGATTTCAGATTATAAAACCTGCACGCATGATTGAATATCGCACTTAAGATGTTATGCATTGTCTTCTTATAAGTCTGGGAATAACATTTCCCATTCTCATAACGGAATGCTACCATCTCATTCTGCCACTTGCGTACATCTCCCGGTGTAATCTCATTCATCTTAAGATTCTTAAAATATGGAAGTATCTTTGTATCCACAATGTGTTCTTTTGTAAGCCACGTGTTGAGTTTGACATAATTTTTCACATCCTCTGTATACAGCTTCCAGAACTCTCCAAATGTCATATCCAGATTGTTCTCCTGCCGTATTTTATAATTCCTCTCATAATCAAGTGCTTCCCTCTTTGTTGCAAAACCTCTTTTCTTTATCTGTTTGTTTTCCCCGGTCCAGTCCTTACAATAGAATTTGACAAACCAGGTGCCTGTCTTACTGTCTTTATAAGCTGGCATATTCATCATCTCCTTCTTTCCATATGAAGAAGCAGATGCCTAAGCCGTATCGCTTCTGCACCTACCTCTATCACAATCTTCTTACCTGTTGCTTATCCTGCATCACTCATACCATAAATGCGTTCTTCAAAATATTTTCTGCTTACTTTTCCACGGATAACAATGTAACCCTTCTTTTCAAGTTCACTGTTGATCTGTCTCATAAGCTTGTATGCTGCTGATTTTGAAATCCCAAGAATCTGCATCACATCTCCTACTTCTAAAAACTTTTCGTTCATGCCCTTTCACCACCTTTCCATTAAAATTTGTTTTGGCGTTTCTCCATACCAGTTCTGCTGATGTCACAACCAGCCTCCTTACCTGAGATAATCTCCTGTAATACCGCCCGCTCCTGCTCGAGGTACTCGGTCCGCTTGGGGGAGTGTCTACATTCGCTCGATTCCTATGAATGTCTTGGCAAATGCCTGTTAGATTTCTGGTACCGCTCATTTAGTTATTTTTCAATACCATATCGTATAGATAATTGAATTGATATTATTCTATACTGTATAGTATTGAATTGTCAAGAAGTTTTTCTAATGTTCTCGTATAGAAAAACTTCCATTTTCATTTTTTCCGTGTTATACTGTCTTTAACAGTCCATCAGGGACAGATAAACGGAGGTGACTACACTATGACAATTGGTGAAAGAATAAAGAAAATACGGGTATTCCGTAAAATGACAATGGATGAACTGGGCGGTGCACTTGGATTTGAGGGCAAAAATATGTCGGTCCGCATATCCCAGTATGAAACCGGTGCACGCATTCCCGGTGAAGATATGATTCTAAAGCTTGCTGATGCATTGCACTGCAATTACAAGGCAATCTCTGATTACAGCCTTGGTTCTGCTGAAGATATCATTGAAACACTTTTCTGGCTTGAAGAAAGTGCCACATCACTTCCTGCCCGTGGAAAAGGTACAAGATTCCCAGAGTACACAGCTCCCGGCAACCTGATTCATCTGACTGCAATGACACCTGCAAAATCTTCCGAGGCTGCCAGACCAACTTACAACGAAGATGATTATGACAGTACAGGCTCACCTGTCGCATTAACTTTTGAATATGGATTGGTAAATGATTTCCTTTCGGAATGGTGTGAAATGAAAACGAAATTAAATAGTGGAGAGATTTCTCCTAATGAATATTTTGAGTGGAAAATAACATGGCCTCAGGCGTAAATGAAACTATTCACGCACAGCTCACTTTAGTACCATTTTAGTACCACAAGGCAAAAAACAAGCTCGCAAATGCCCATTTTACTAGGCTTTGCGAGCTTTTGAAAATTATTCAAACTCAATAGTTCCCGGTGGCTTACTGGTCAAATCATAGAATACTCTATTGACTCCCTTTACCTCATTTATAATTCTGCTCATCACTGTCTGAAGTACCTCAAATGGTATCTCGGCTGCTTCGGCTGTCATGAAGTCCACAGTGCGGACTGCACGGACTGCAACGGCATAATCATATGTTCTCTCATCACCCATGACACCTACTGAACGCATATTGGTAAGGGCTGCAAAGTACTGGTTTGGCATCCATGATGGTTCCTCGCCGTGGGCCTCTTTGTACTCTTTTGCTGCCTTTTCCACTTCGCTTCTGTAAATCCAGTCTGCATCCTGGACAATGCGTACCTTTTCGGCTGTGACTTCGCCGATGATACGGATTCCAAGGCCTGGGCCTGGGAATGGCTGACGGAATACGAGATAGTCAGGTAATCCGAGCTCCAGTCCGACCTTGCGGACCTCGTCCTTGAAGAGGTTTCTGAGTGGCTCCACGATGTCCTTGAAATCGACATGCTCCGGGAGACCTCCTACGTTGTGGTGTGATTTGATGACTGCAGATTCTCCGCCGAGTCCACTCTCCACTACGTCCGGATAGATAGTTCCCTGCGCAAGGAAGTCAACCTTTCCGATTTTCTTAGCTTCTTCCTCGAATACACGGATAAATTCCTCACCGATGATTTTACGCTTGCGCTCAGGCTCTGTGACGCCTGCAAGCTTGCTGTAGTAGCGCTCCTGTGCGTTGACGCGGACAAAGTTGATGTCGAACGAACCGCCTTTGCCGAATACGCCCTCTACCTCATCGCCCTCGTTCTTGCGGAGAAGTCCGTGGTCTACGAATACGCAGGTGAGCTGCTTGCCGATTGCCTTGGCAAGGAGTGCTGCGAGCACTGATGAGTCTACTCCACCCGAAAGTGCAAGGAGCACTTTGCCGTCACCGACCTGCTCTCTGATTTCGTCGATTGTGTTTTTGACGAATGAATCCATCTTCCATGTGCCTGCACATCCACATACGCCACGGACGAAATTGTAAATCATCTGTGTTCCGTTCTTGGTGTGAAGTACCTCCGGATGGAACTGTACTGCATATAATTTCTTCTCAACATTCTGTGTTGCGGCTATTGGACAGTCTGCAGTGTGCGCAACTACCTCAAAGCCCGGTGCAGCTTCTGCAATTCTGTCGAAATGACTCATCCAGCATACTGATTCTGATGGCAGATCCTTGAACATCACGCCGTTTGCAGAATATGTGATTTCTGTCTTTCCATACTCTCCAACCTCAGGTGTGATTACCTTTCCGCCTAATTTATGCATCATAAGCTGCGCACCGTAGCAGATACCAAGCACCGGTATTCCCAGCTCAAACAGCTCTTTCTGGTATGATGGTGAATTCTCTTCATAACAGCTGTTTGGACCTCCTGTAAGGATGATGCCCTTTGGATTCATTTCTTTGATTTTCTCAATGTCTATTTTGTATGAGTAAATCTCACAGTACACGTTGCACTCGCGGACACGGCGCGCAACAAGCTGATTGTACTGACCACCAAAGTCTATGACTATGACCTTTTCCTGATCCATGTTTTCCTCCTAATTGTTTATTCGCCATGCTGCCATCTCATTGATTACGTAAAAGCAACATGTTTTCTTATGTCATTATAGATTACGGAGTGCTTATCTGCAAGCGATTTTAATAAATTTCTGTTTTGATTTTATGTGCAATTACGTTATAATGAGTAATAAACACTTTTATAGGCTGGGAGGTTTCATCATGAGTTTTAAAATAATCACTATAAGCCGAGAGTTTGGCAGTGGCGGTCGCTTTATCGGCGAGCAGATTGCTCAAAAATGCGGCATTGAGTTTTACGATAAAAAAATAATTGAGCATGTGGCAAAGGAGCTTGGTATCTCTGAGCAGATTGTCGCAAACCAGGGCGAATATGCACCTGCCGGAAGTATTTTTTCATATGCATTTGTGGGACGCGACATCACAGGAGTTTCTCTTTCCGACCAGATTTTCAATATCCAGCAGAAGCTCATCAAGGATATTGCGCAAAAAGAGCCATGCGTTATTGTGGGACGTTGCGCAGACTACATTCTTTCTGACAGGGATGATGTGCTGAATGTTTTTATAGAGGGAAATAAGCCTGAGAAGGCTGCAAGAATAAAAAAGCTCTACCAAAAAAGCGATGACGAGGTCAAAAAGCTGCTAAAGGATGTCGATAAGAAGCGCTCTGTAAATTACCGCTACTTCACCGACAAGGAGTGGGGCAACAGAAAAAATTATGACCTGGTGCTAAACAGCTCTGTGCTTGGATACGATAAATGTATTGAGCTCATCACATCCGCATACGCTTAATTCACTTAAGATACATCTTTCCTGCGGTTAAGAAACCGTTTTCATATTTTATTACGAAAAACGTAAATAGAATTACAACCTGTGTGTAATATTAAAAATACTCCTGCATAAACTGTAACAACAGAATATGCAGGAGTATTTTTTGAAATCATATATTGAGACAAGGGCGGTGGAAATCGCCAACTACATAGTTGAAAACAATGCCACTGTGCGTCAGGCTGCAAAGCAGTTTGGCATCAGCAAATCCACTGTGCACAAGGATATCACGGATGCTGACAGGCTGCTTCGCATAGACCCGGAGCTTGCCGCAAAGGCGCGTCACATTCTCGATATCAACAAGTCCGAGCGCCATATCCGCGGCGGACTTGCCACCAGAGAGAAGTATCTGCATCTGCCTCATGTGCATGCCGGCTGAGTGCATGGATGCTTCTATCCCCGCATTGCCATGTGCACAGCTTTTCGCGTATCTGAGGCTTTTCGTTAATTCAAGACCGGTGTCACATGACTTGTGAGCACGCTGTACAGCCACTTGCCCTCATCGCTTAGATCCTCATAGGTAAAGCCGCTTGTCTTATCGCAGGCAGATGTTAAAAGTGCTGATTTTTCGTCCTTATTGGACAGATTCCAGCACACATAGCTGATGCCGTAGCTGTCGAGCAGACTAATCCAGTTGTTTGCGGAATCTATGTCCACCTGACCGTTTCCGTCGGCGCTGCATATGCCAAACTCTGATACAAATATCGGCAGTCCGGCGTCTGCCGCCGATTTTAGCTTATTCTGCAAGTCCTCCTTGTGGGTTGCGGCATAGAAATGCAGTGTGTACATGATATTGTCATAGCCTGTGATTGGGTCCTTGACTGCCTCATCCACATCCTGGCTCCAGTTAGGTGTACCTATCAGTATGACCGCATCCTTGTCGTAGCTTCTGATTGACGGAATGACCTCGCTGGCATAAAACTTCACATCGTCCCAGGTCGCACCATTGCACGGCTCATTGCAAATCTCGTAAATCACGTTGTTGTATAAGGCATACTGCTGTGCCATTTTAGCAAAAAATGTCTTTGCCACATCACTGTAGCGGTTTGGATTGCCCTCGTTTAGCACATGCCAATCGATGATGACATACATGTCGTTGTTGAACGCAAACTGCACGCCGTTTTGCACAAGTGTCTCAAGCTGCTGCCTGTCACCATCTGTGCAGTAGCCACCGCTTTCGTAGGTGTACATGGCGAGCCTCACCACGTTTGCTCCAAAGCTTTTCAGCGTGGCAAAGCAATCATTGGTCACATACTGTGGATACCATGCAAGACCGTGTGTGCTGACTCCGCGAAGCTGCACCTCGTTGTTATTTTGATCAACGAGCTTGCTGCCCTCCACATGCAGCTTACCGTTTACTGACGGACAGGCAAGAACTGAGCTCTCCTGTCCGTTTTCTGTGGTGAGCTGCTCTGTGCCAGCCGCATTCTGATTTTCCGAACTGCCCTCTGTATTATTTTCTGTAGAATTCACCGACTCAGTGGCTTTCTCATCCGTCTGTGATTCTGTCTCTTTGTTGCCCTTGTTACCACATCCTGTAAAAATCCCAAGCACCAGCACTGCAGCCAATACCAATGCTATATATTTCTTCATATTGTTATACTGTCTGACTGATTACTGAATTGATGTAACCTTGTAGTCCTCAGCCTCTACAGTCTCCTTTAATTTCTCATCAGAAATGTCAGAGCTTAATGTCACTACTGCAGTTCCTCTCTCATGGCTTACTGCTGCCTCACTAACTGCATCAAGCGCCTCGAGTGCCTTCTTTACTCTTGCCTCGCAGTGGCCGCACATCATTCCTTCGATATTCATTGTCTTTGTCATTGATTTTTCCTCACTTTCATTTGGTTTATTTGTTTTGTTTTTTCTATCTGGTGTTGCTTTTCTGTCATGCTTAGGATCATACACCCTGCACAGATTCAGCCGCAGGGCATTGGTAACAACGCAGAAGCTCGACAGGCTCATCGCCGCCGCTCCAAACATCGGATTGAGCTTCCATCCTAATAAAGGATACCACAAACCGGCCGCAAGTGGAATACCTATTACATTATAGAAAAATGCCCAGAACAGATTTTCGTGTATATTTGTCAATGTAGCACGGCTTAACCGCACTGCTGCCGGTACATCTATCAGGCGGCTCTTCATCAGGACAACATCCGCTGCATCTATTGCCACATCACTTCCCGCGCCGATTGCAATTCCCATATCCGCACGTGTGAGCGCCGGTGCATCATTGATTCCGTCACCAACCATGGCTACCCTGCCCTGTTTTTTTAGCTTCCTTATGACAGCCTCCTTACCATCCGGAAGCACACCTGCGATGACTTCGTCCACTCCCGCCTGCTTTCCAATGGCATTGGCCGTCTGCTCGTTGTCACCGGTGAGCATAACAACTCTGATACCCATATTTTTAAGCTGTCTGACAGCTTCCGGACTGTCCTCCTTTATTGTATCTGCAACGGCTATGATACCGCAAAGCCTGTCATCTGCGGCAAAGAACAGAGGAGTTTTTCCTTCCTTTGAAAATTCGACAGCTTTCGCGCGCATATCATCTGACACTTTTACAAATTTGCTGACAAAAGCAAGATTTCCTGCTTTTATCATTTTGCCTGCAAGTATTGCAGTCAGACCATTTCCTACAACAGCGCTAAAATCCGTCACCTCTGCAACAGCGATTTCATCCGTTTTAGCGCGCTCCATAATGGCTTTTGCAAGCGGATGCTCGCTCTTGGCCTCGACTGATGCAGCTATTGCAAGAAGCGCTCCGGCATGATTGCCGGTTTCCTCAAAAAATGTCTCATCCGGCACGATATCCGTCACCTTCGGCTCACCGCTTGTTATGGTGCCTGTCTTATCAAGAGCCACAATCTGTGTGCGGCCTGTTGCCTCAAGGCTTGCCGCTGTCTTGAAGAGTATACCGCTCTTTGCGCCCTTGCCATTTCCTACCATTATCGCAACAGGAGTTGCCAGTCCAAGTGCACACGGACAGCTTATCACGAGCACCGAAATGCCTCTGGCAAGCGCAAAGCCCACGGTCTCACCGGCTATAAGCCATGCTATTATTGTAATGATTGCAATTGTGATAACCGCCGGCACAAATACTCCCGATACTCTGTCAGCGATTTTTGCAATAGGTGCCTTTGTCGCTGCGGCATCAGAAACCATCTGTATAATCTGTGAGAGTGTGGTGTCTTCGCCTACTCTGGTTGCGCGGCATTTTATAAAGCCTGACTGGTTCACTGTGGCAGCGCTTACTGCATCTTTCGGCTGCTTATCCACAGGGATGCTCTCTCCTGTGAGTGCCGATTCGTTGACAGCGGTTGTTCCATCTATTATTTCACCGTCCACAGGGATATTCTCCCCCGGTCTAACCACGAAAATATCGCCCTTTTTCACTGCATCCACAGAAATTTCCTGCTCCACGCCATCCCTTACAACAGTTGCTGTCTTTGGGGCAAGCTGCATAAGGCTCTTTAAAGCGTCTGTTGTTTTGCCCTTTGAGTGCGCTTCAAGCATTTTTCCGACAGTAATCAGTGCCAAAATCATGGCTGCGGATTCAAAATAAAACTCATGCATATATGACATGACCGCATCCATATCGCCATTCACCTGCGCAGCTGTCATGGCAAAAAGTGCATACACGCTGTATCCAAACGATGCCGCAGAGCCAAGCGCAACAAGCGTATCCATGTTGGGAGCGCCGTGAATCAAGCCCTTAAAGCCACTGATAAAAAACTTCTGGTTTATGACCATTACCGCCACTGTAAGCAGAAGCTGCAAAAGCCCCATAGCCACATGGTTTCCATTGAAGAACTCAGGCAACGGCCAGCCCCACATCATATGTCCCATGGAAAAATACATGAGAACAACTAAGAATATGAGCGATGCTATAAGCCTGTTGCGCAGCTTCGGTGTCTCTCTGTCTACAAGCGCATCCTGCGCTGCCTTTAGCTGCTCTAAGCTGTTATTTGCTTTGTCATTTTCTGATTCTGTTGCTGTGCCTTTGGGACTCGCTCCATAGCCCGCCTGCTCTACCGCCTCTACAATCTGCGCATCTGTCGCGCTTCCCTCGACTCCCATCGAGTTGGTCAAAAGGCTGACAGAGCAGCTCGTCACACCATCAACCTTAGAGACCGCCTTTTCCACTCTGGCAGAGCATGCCGCACAGCTCATTCCTGTAACTGTATATTGCTTCATACTGTCTGTATTTCCTTCTTTCTACTATTCAAATCTAACTGTTCAGAAGCCTTTTCTAAAATCTCTCAATTCCTGTCACCTTGAAATCCAGTCTTTCGATGGCAAATGTGATTTCCTCATCGCTTAGCTCTCTGGTTGCCTCAACATGTGCCACACCATGTTTTAAATCCACAGCTGCCGATACTCCGCTCATCTTCTGAAGCGAGCGTGTGACTGAGTTCTTGCAGTTCATGCAGTGCATTCCGTCTATGTGCACATCTGCTCTCGTGACTATCTCTCCTGTAAGCTGCACTGTAGCTTCCTCGTCCTCCTTCATGGCTCCACCGCCACAGCAGGCGCCCTCGCCCTTTGAATGCTTTATTGTCTCCTTTAAGCCCACAATTACCAGAGCGGCAATTATTGCTATTATTAATATTGTGATTAGTGTACTCATTTTTATACCTGCCCTCTTATAATACTACTTCATAAGCTTCTGCAGCGTGTTCAAAAGCTCATCTATTGTCTCATCCTTACCTGCTCTTATGTCATCTGCCACACACGTCTTTATATGATTGGCCAAAAGGACTTTATTGAAGCTGTTGAGCGCAGCATTTGCGGCCGCCACCTGTGTGATGATGTCAGGGCAGTAGCAATCCTCATCCAGCATACGCTTGATTCCACGGATCTGCCCCTCTATACGGCTAAGTCTGTTGATGAGATCCTTATATTCCTTCTCTGACCGCTCTTTTTTGCGGTTGCAGCAACAGCATTTGGTTTCTTTTTCTGCCATGGGTGCCTCCCCTCTTTCTTCATTCGTAACTGTTCAGTACCTTCACAGTTGCATTTGTTGCACATGTCTAACCATACCCCTTATGGGTATCCGTCTTCAAATGCATTATATACCCCAGCAGGGTATATTGCAAGGGCAGATTTCCTTATTGAGAAAAATTATCTTCTGCTCAGCCCATACTTTTATAATAAAAGCATGCAAGCTGTGTCCTGTCCCTCAGGTTTTCTCCCAAAAAAAATCAAGGAGAGAACATCCTGCTCATCCTATAAATTTGCAAACTACAATCGCGAGCTGCTTTTGGGTGTGATTTTAACCGGACTTGCGGTATGCGCTGTAATTTTTGTCTCAGCTACAATCATGTTTAAAGGCAGCACATTCTCGTTTTCAGGTTTCCTGTTCACACTCAACATGCTCTGCCTCATATGAATATATACAACGAAAAAGCCGGTACATCATGTTTCCATGAATGTACCGACTTTAAATACTTAGCAGTCCGTACGGGAATCGAACCCGTGTTTCCGCCGTGAGAGGGCGGCGTCTTAACCGCTTGACCAACGAACCGTGTATTATAATATCATGGTCAAACGAATAATGCAAGTATTTTTTTAATTTTTTTCAAAAAAAATTTTCCGTTCATTTACCTTAAACATTTTCCCTTTAAATGCTTCTGGCTTTAATTCCATTTTCGTCCCTATGTATGCTCTGTGACAATCTATTATATTCCGGCTCATTATCCCAAAGCACGCGTTCTTATCCTCATATTTTATTTATACGTTTTCCTCTTGAATAAGATTATACACCTCTTTGGTCACACAACGGTCACACGGAGCGCTTTTCCACGGATTTTGTTAAAAGTATACATTGAAAGTGCCGAAAACTGTACAATTTTAGACAATTTTCGGCATTTGTGTATTTTTTATTCGTTATAATCAACTATTATTTATTATATTTTTTGTATATCTTTTCAAACGCAGGCATGCTGCATTTAAGTCATTCAAATAATTTATTGCTGCGTTAGCCTTGTTAATCTTATCTCTACTGCTGAAAGGCCTATAGCTTCATCAATAATCATACATTTTAAAGTATCACTTGTTACATCAAAAAATACCCTGCATTCTGTCTTTTCCTCTTCCTTTTGATTTTCAAGATTCTGCTTTGTATGTTCTCTATATTTGCCTCACTACGGCTGCCTGCTTACAGCGACTTTCTTCAAAAAAAACAACGGCTGCATCATCCACTTTCCGTGAATGATGCAGCCGATCTGTCATTACATCGTGTAACTGTTTTAGACTCTGGCTTTGCGACCTTATGTTTCCATAAGTGTGCCTTGATAGGTGTAATTTTATCGGTTTTGGGTAGTCTTGTCAACAGACTCTATCCGGACCTCGGATGCCTTGTTTCGTGTCTTCAAATCATTTATTATCCAGAGATAATAAGTCTTGCCGTCCACATCAAGTTCATGTACCTCATCAATTTTCTGGTCATCAACCGTTACGTTACTAATGTCAGAATAATCTGTGACGCCCCATGCCGGAATTGCTTTATATTTCTTCTCTACACTGGCTTTAAATGTGTGAAGCATGCTTTGTGAAAGATCCGAAACAAAAGTCTCTTCCCATGTATAGCTGTCTTCTGCAAGACTCTCCACAAAATCAATATTTAAAACACGTCCTCCACAATAAGTATATCCCTCATTATCTTTCATGAAATCAAAACAATTTACATATGATGTATTTCCTTCATTTTCTTCTTTGTTTTGAAATTTTCCCTGCATATAAACATGAACTACCCCATTATATTCTGTCTGACATAACTGTTTTTCTGACTTCACTTTTTCATCTACATCTAATAATGCCTCATCTACAGACTTATATTTATTTGGATGTACATCATTAATATATGTCATAGCATTTCCATTTGCTCCACTTAAAAATTCATCCTCCCTATGCAAATAACTCATTATTATACATATACCAATAAACATTATTACAAATACGATTATTACGATTATTATTTTCTTTTTTTTCTTAATCATGTTATCATTCTTCCTTTATATATTACATTTATATCATTCATATTACTGAAGCGCTGGACACACACCATTATTTACAAAATTATTAATAAAATTAATAATTGTCTGCCCTGCACTACTTGGATCATTTCCATATAACATTGACCCCAGTGCCGCAGCTGCTATTACCACAACATATACATATCCTATTCGCATATATACCCCATATTTATCTGTTAGTATTTCGTTACCATTGCTAATTATACTAGCATAACCACCAACACTCTCCATAACAAACGTAGTTACTGCTGCCGCAGGTACATTTCCTGTTCTCCAACCACAGCTCCTATGGCTATCGTAACCCACATTCAATTTAAATCTTGTAGTTACTGTGCTGATTCTGTCTGACGCATCATAGCTGAAATATTTTTTTATCTACTTTAAGCACATTAATTTATGCTTTTGCACAATTTATGTGTTACATTTATATAGTTACCAACAATAATATTAATGTTCATGACTTTATTTAAAGTTATACACTTGCTCGCATTTCTAGAAAGTGTATATGCCTACTCCACATGTCATTTTATACACCTGATCATTTTCATCAAAATAAAATGTTGTTGCATATATACCATTTTGTACACTATACTGATTCTTCTTATCATTTTTTAATGGTTTCTTCAATCCATATGCCAGCATAACTTCCCATTTTGGTGATCCTGCTCCAATTTTCAAAATTCCAAACCGTATGTTAGGACTTGTAATTCTAGCACTTTCAGGCTTTTCTCCCGGCAATGATATTACGAATTTAATATCCTCATATGTCATGTCTTCACAATATTCATTTATATATTCATCTTCTATAGGCTCACCATAGGTTTCAATAATATTCTCTTTACTTTGGTCAAAAAAATGCTGAAAATCATAATATCCATATGTACCATATTTCATCTTTATAAATAATATTAATGCTATTAATCCTATTATGCCTACTACTATTATCACATTTTTTACCTTCCTTCTATTCATCACATTTTTCATATAATTCACCATCCTTATATTTTACCTTTCCAATTGACTTTCTAAACCATCTATTTTTCAAGGCTATTTTTATATAGCCTTTCTGTATGTTTGATAGCCGATCTTCATATTTCCCATATTTTCTAAATGGTCTAGACCATGTCGGTCCAAAAGCAACGTTTCCATCATATGCATAAACATCACCACTCACTATTTTAGATAATGCTGAAGTAATGTTTGATTTGTTATTAATATATTGACTTAAATTTCCTGAATTACATCCATATATATTTACACTCACTATATCTTTTGATTTTAAATCACAAATTCCTTTTATTTTCTGCAAGTCACTATTTTGTCCTGAAACACTTAGTGCCTCTGTTTCTGATCCATCAACAAAAATGAATGTTGTTGCATTCGAATGTGTATAGATTTCAACATCTTCAATATCTGCAATTCCATCTGGTGTAATTCCCATATTGTTCCATCCATTTACAAAATCATCTGCACTTTCTATTGGCACCATTACAACATTTTTATCTATACTCTCTAATTGTTCAGCTTTCCACTCCGCCTGCTTAGAGAAATCCGATCCTTCTCCTGTTGTATAAAATATATATGATACAGGTTTATCACACCTTTGCATATCCGTTAATGCTTTAGTTACTCCTGCCGTTGGATCTTCTGGCCACATTCCATTCAAATCCACCAGATCCATTGGTCTGTTCCAACAGTAACTATAGTGGTTCATTGTAAATGGTACTGCTATATGCCCTCTCATAATATCTTCACTTACAAAACGGCCTATTCCAGAATCATATTGTCTTGCCTGTGCAAAGTACAATCCTCCTGCGCTGTCCATCTGATAACCAGTAAAACCAAAACTCTGCATGGAGTCTTGAAAGATATCTTTTGCAGTCCAGATGTCATTACCGAATTCGTCAAATCCGTAGGCTTCCTCACTTCTTCCTGCCTCATCAGTTAAGCGCATCGGGCTTCCTAAGTCATCCTGGAAGTAGAAGTGGTCTCTTCCTTCTTCTTCCATTCCGGCAACATTGCCATCCCAAAAGTAAGTCTGGTCAGGACCGTTTCCTGTCTTCTGCAGGAGGTTATGGTACTGACGGGTCAGATCTAAGGTATAACGGATGGTCCGGGCCGGGGCTTATGCATACTCAAGGAAGCTTCCTGTATCGGTTTCCGCCTTTTCCAGCCTTCCTCTTTCATCACGGATAAATGTGATTCCCCTTTTGTTTGTGTTTTCCTGCCTTGCCGCCTTTCCGTTTTTATCAAAGTACACGGCATCCATGCCCTGATGGCATGTAAGCTTATAGCCGTCTTCCGTCCTTTCCAAAAGCCCCATCGCCGCGTTTTCCGCCACATAGCCTGTGTCTGTTTCCGCAAAGTAGTAAAACTGTCCGTCATGCATGCGCACCGCCGCTTTTTGGTCCGGCTGCTTTTGCACTTCCATTTCATAATTGTGCAGGAAACAGCTGCCCATTGTGTCGGTGCCGGTATCCTTTGAGTTGTAGTATCTGTGGAATGAAAGCGGTATCTCTCCACCTGCCTGCATGTCTTCATGGTCATAGATGAAGTTTCCGGTGCTTAAGTTTACAGGATCACTGCTTTTCTTGCATGATGTATCACCTGCGCCGAGCTTTTCCTTCTCGGTCTTTTCATTCTTTGCTGATTCAGGATTTTTTATTCTCGCAGCATCCGCATCAAGCGTCCCCTTCATTCCTGCCATGTCCAGGTTTCCGCCGTCCGGGCTTATTGATGCTGCAAGGTCATTTATGAGTTTTATTATGTTATTGCCGCACGTTATCTGTCTGTTCATGGCTGCCATGCTTTTTGTATCCACTGACTGCACATTTGAAAATATAGTGTCTATCTTCTTTTTAGTGGCATTATTCTTGTCTATTATCTTCTGGTGGTATGTATCCACGTCGTTTATATAGTTTTCTATTCCGAGCTTTCCTGTCCAGCTCCGGAAATCCATTCCCCTGTCCGAAAACCAGTCCTTTATCTTTCCCCATGTGGATGAAGCTGCGGCATCATCCGCATAGCCTTCAAGCTTCTGCTTTGCTTTTTCTGAGAAGTCTCTTGTCATTTCTGTTTAATTTTCTCCTGTTTATCAATAATCATTTCATAACTATGATGTCTGCTTACAGTTGCATATTTCAAAATAAAAACGGCTGCAGCATCCACTTTCCGTGAATGATGCAGCCGATCTGTCATTACATCGTGTAACTGTTTTAGACTCTGGCTTTGCGACCTTATGTTTCCATAAGTGTGCCTTGATAGGTGTAATTTTATCGGTTTTGGGTAGTCTTGTCAACAGACTCTATCCGGACCTCGGATGCCTTGTTTCGTGTCTTCAAATCATTTATTATCCAGAGATAATAAGTCTTGCCGTCCACATCAAGTTCATGTACCTCATCAATTTTCTGGTCATCAACCGTTACGTTACTAATGTCAGAATAATCTGTGACGCCCCATGCTGGAAGAACACCATACTGTTTTTCCAAACCACTTAATCTACTTTGTGACAGATCTGCTAAGAATGTATCCTTCCAGCTGTATTCCTTTTCCTTATTTAATCCAATTGCCAAATCACGTACTCCACTGTAATTATAGCCTTTAGATACTACTATAAAATCATAACATGATACATACTGTCGTATTTGATCAACCTTTCCATTTTTATCTTTTATAGTATTTATCCCTTGCACATACACATGAACAACACCATTCTCTTCAATCTGACATATCTTCTCCTCTGAATTAAGTTTTTCATCTACAGTTTTCATAGCCTCATCTACTGAACTATAGTTTTGCGGAGAAATGTCCTTACTGTAAGACATTGAATTTACATTTGCTCCAAACATTACTTCTTTATTTCCAAATAAATATCTCATTACACCTAATAGTACTATCAGCATTGCTGAAACTATTATTATAATTTTTAATACCTTATGTTTTTTCTTGATTTTTGTCATTTTACAATCCTTCCTATAACGTATTGTTTCATATCATTTTTCCTTATTCATCCACCATTTTTCAAGTTTTCCCGTGCAGTATGCATTATTTTGATTCAATCATACTTCTATTTTCTTTTTTTCTTGAACTACTTCTATTTTATCCTTGGCAATTTCTTTCTCATACAAGTACTTATCTGTTCTATTCAATCCAAGTATATCAGCAATTTTTCTATCACCTGTGCCTACAAAAAAAGTATCTTTCAACTCTTTCCTAATACTAACCTTATAACCATTAATCAAACCATAAGTTCTACACTCATATGCTTCTTGAATTTCATTTGGCGAAATTATTTTACTATATACTCCGCTATTATATTCATCAACAAACGTTGCATCTATTATTTCGCGATTTGTTGTAATTATTATTAAGTTTCCATCATTATCCTCATTTAATTCGTACTCATTTCCATTATATACACAAAATTCACCATTTTTTATCATTTTCTATTTTCCTTTCACTTCTACAAAATGTTTACCATCAAATATTGCAACAACAGTATCTTTTCCATTAACAACTTTATGTAATTCCGCACCTTTCTTAGGTTTTACATATTCATCACTTAAAGACCACTCGGGTATAATTTGCCCATTCCTTGCACCTGTAAATCCATTTAATGTACAAGGAGGACCATCTGTATTTGTTCCACCGAATATTTCCCCATAGGGTGTCTTTATTTTTTCTGCATCTGTTGTCTTGAATTTAATATATGCATAAGTATCTCCACCTTCCGGATACGATCTTACTCCATCACCTGTTACATAATCCAGTCGCGATGACTCCACCATTATCTGAGCTCTGCAAACTTGTTGGCATATGCAATCATACCGTATTTAATCTGCAGCCTGTGAGCTTTCCGCTCTTTTGTTGCCTGTGAAAACTATCATCTGCTCCAGCTCTTCTTTGGGAACCGCCTGGTATTTTTTAAGGTAATCCACTGTATTGACTGTGGTTTCCTCCGTTCCCGGAGTGTCATATACAAATGTCTTGTTCTCTGTGAATTTGTTGTCCGGAATTATATAATACTTTATCAGATTCAAATTATCTCTTACGCAGAATGTCATGTATGTTTTTCCATCATATGCGCCTATATCATATGTTGAATAATCCACTTTATTATGTATTATGTCACCAAGTCTGGTCTCCATAAGGAAATCATCAGGATTCTTATAGCCTGTTAGTTTATCTCCATCATATGAGATAATCTTAACTTTTAAATCCTCTGTTATTTCCAAAGGAGTCTTTGACGGACCAAAATGAATCCTATATATCATTATCTTTCCTTCCTCTTTAATCCTCTGATCTATCATCTCTGATATCGTGATTTCACCTTCCGGCTCTGTGGTCACAAGCTCTGCTGCCGTGCAATCTGTTTCTGTTGCCTGAGCTGCTGATGTGTCATTTTCCTTCTTATCCTTTTTTTCACATGCTGTCACCATACATAACATACATGCTGCTACCATAAGAACTGATATTGCTTTCTTCATAATAAATTTTCCTTCCTGTATGCGTTGCATTCATGCCTATTTATTGTTATCTCAATTTTCTATAACGTAATCAATATAGTCTGTAACTCTATCACACAACATATCATAGCTTTCGTCATCCTCTCTCTGATTTTTATCGCCTGCTCCCTTGGCATATTTTTCTAGGTCTTTAATACTTACCTGCTTTTTCGGCTCTGCCTGTGCATTATATGCATCCACCATCTTCGTCACTTTCTCCACATCCGTCGTGATATTCTCGCAGATATAGGTGTCACCTACCCTGGTTATCTCCATATCCATGCCGAAATAATTGGCAGCTACTATCATATCCTGACATGTAAAGTCTGTTTCTGTCAGTCTGTCTTTTGCCTCATCAATTTCTGCATTATTTTGTACATTTTCATTATTTTCATCATATGCTTCATTTAAGTCATTCAAATAATTTATTGCTGCATTAGCCTTGTTAATCTTATCTCCTACGGTTTCCTTTATTATTACCGCTGAAAGGCCTATAGCTTCATCAATAATCTTACCTTTTAAAGTATTACTTGTTACATCAAAAAATACCCTGCATTCAGTCTTTTCCTCTTCCTTTTGATTTTCAAGATTCTGCTTTGTATTCTCAATCATGCCGTGTGGAAGTACATGGCTTACAATCTGATTATCTACCATTCCATACGCATCTATCTGATTGACCTTCTCATTTTCTTTTCCTACTTTTTCATTGATAGTTCCATTTGTTACCTTGACGTTATAATATTTGTCCAATATCTCCCTGTCATTGCTGTCTGTAATCTTGCATATGCTTACATCAAACGGCAGCTCTTTCAGGCATACGGATACGGTCACATTTTTCTCTTTATCGGAATGTATTGTAAATCCATCGTTTTTTCCATTATATGCAACTCCTATTGTCGGGTAGCTATCAACCATTGCTTTAAACAGGGATGACACTCTGTACTGCTCTTTCATCTCTTCAAGCGCTTCATCACTAATCTCGTCGTTTCTGTATGCACATTTTTCGCTGTAATAGTCAATTATATCCATACTTGTCTTATATATATCCACCGCCCTCTTAAATGTATTCGTGACACTCACACTGTAATACTTAGGGTCTTCCAGATCTGCATTATCTATCCACTCATCATCCTTGGCGTTTCCATAACCTGCGCGCAGCATGTTCTCTATATTTGCTATGGTTTCTTCCTCATCATCTGTGGACAGCTTTGGAAATACTGATACAAGTGCCTGCAGCTCTGCATCTGGTACAAATTCCTTCCGCATCTCATAGTTTATTTCGTCCCAGTTCATAACTGTCTTTCCATTAGAATCCACTGAATAGAATCGCTCTTTATAATACTCTGTTATCTTCGAGTCCACTTTTGCCTGTATATTACCAGCTTTTGTTTTCAATGTCTGGCAATCCATCGTATATATATTCTCAACGGATCTTACATTAATAAGAGCTGCCAGTTCTTTAATTGCAGTGCTGAATCTTTCCAAGTCCATATATTCGTCCCGAAACCTGGCTGCATATAGATCATCCACTCCATTTACATTATCAAACATCCTTCTTACACTATTGCTTGCCTCTTCATTTTGTCTCTGATATTCTGTTGCCGCGTTTCTTAGCTGTGATTCATAATCATATTGAAATATACCTTTGGTTTCCACTACACCGTAGGTTTTGTTTATTTCCTCCCACTGTTCTTCTCCTCCCATATAGCTTTGTATGTCATCGTATGCTTCCTGCGTAAAATCCTTAAATTTCATTATGCGTCACCCCTCCTTCTAATACGCTTCATATGTTCCTATACCATATATATCTCCATCTGCCTCATCTACATCTCTCACAAATTCATTAAGTTTTTTTGACATTTCCCTGAAGGATTCTCCCAGTATACTCTGATATGTATGAACAGCATCCTCGTACACTTCCAGCTTATCGTGCAATTCACCGCTTATAACCGCATTTGTGTTTATAATATCAAGTATCATCTGATATTCGTTCATCTGTCTATCTGCAATCTTTGCAAGTTCTGAGTATAAACGCACAAGTTCTGTAAATTCCTCCTGCTCAAACATTAAATTGTACTGTCCCATTACTTACTCTCCATTCTTCTTTTTTTTATTCTCAGCTGCTCTATATTGTCCTCATATGTACACAGCTGCTGATTTATTTCATATATCCTGTCATTTCTGCTCCTGATTGCATTCTCTACATCTCTCAGCATTGAATCTATAGCATTCATCGCATTGGCTACATACGATTTTCCGTCGTTTAATGAATTAATACTCTTAAGTCTGCCCTTCAGATTTGTTATATTACGACTGCTATATCTGTCCATGCCGGCTATATTATCAACTCTGCATTTAAACCGGTTTTGCGCCTGCCATTTATATTCCTTTATTTTCAATGCTTCCTGATCCAAAGCATCTATTTCATTAAGCTGCCTGTTTTTCTCAAGCTGCAGATTTTCTACATTTGCCCGGTACCTTGATATTCTGCGACTTAATTCTTTTAGTTCCATAATAGTATTATTCTCCTCACCTTTTATATTTAAAGCTATTCATTAAATATAAATTCCTCATTAGCTAACATCAGACAGTCTCCCGGTAATATCTCTGTTTCCTGCCCCGCCTTTATTATCCTTCCATTGATAAATGTGCCATTGGTAGAATTTTGGTCCATTACATAATAACGTCCGTTTCGCATGGTTATCACTGCATGCACCCTGCTGATATTCGTATTGTCTGCTACCGCATAATCTGACTTTTCCGGATTCTTTCCCAGCACAAACGATGGTTTGCCAAGCTCTATCTTTTCACCTGTTACCTGCCTTGTAAGACTTGCAAAATGATAGTTCACCGGTTGCATCTGCTGTATCTGCTGTACGGATATGCCATCATCTGACAACACTGTAGTTCCATCCATGCTGCCCTGCATTACCTGCTGCATTATCTGTTGCTGCATTGTCTGTTGCTGCATTGTCTGTTGCTGCATTATCTGTTGCTGCATTGTCTGCTGCATTGTCACTGCTTTGTTTTTCAGCACGTTCACAACTGCACGCTCTTCGCGTGAGATATATTTTTCTATTGCATTGCCGTTGAAGCCATGGAAGCTTCTGACATAATACATAAATCTGGATATATAATTCGTATCCTCATTGATAACAGGTGTCATTGTATAAATTATGTTTTCTATAAACCCGACAATATCTGCACTTTCCTGTCCTCCTACTATCGGAAAATATATAAAGTACATCTCTTTTGTCATCTCGTTTATGTATACGTCATCCATATTAAAACGAACACTGTTTACGTTCAGTCCGTTATTGTATACATCCTCAACCATTATTACTATCTGCTCAATCATGAAAAAGAAATCATATTTGCTTATGGCTTTTTTCAATCTATCGGTAAGATTTATATTTGCAGGGCACGTATATATGACACTGTCTTTTTTTGTTTTTGTCACATGCATGATTCCACATGGTTTTATTCTGGCTAGCTGGCTTAGTTCGGTTTCATTTATTCTTTCCTTTCGTCCTGCCTTCATCATGGCAGTAACGGTCGATTTTTTTATGCTTACTTTTAATTTAGACATTCGCTATTTTCCATTCCTTATGAGATACATTCTGTCGTATGTAAAAATTCTATTTTCTTTGTTACTTCGAACCTGATATTGGTTTTTTGCAGCTTTTCGGTTATATCTTCCAATACTGTGGTTTCATCCTGCAATACTTCTGTCGGTGCATCCAGCACAGTAGTTTCATCTATATTTTGTGTATATCCCGGCTTTTTCTTATTCTCCCCTGCCAGGTTATATGACGGTGCTATCGGACCGGACGATGTTATGTCAATATGTCCCGCTGTCTGCTTTTGTACAATTGCTGCAATTCCTTTCCGGGCAGATTTTCCGGTAAGTGCACCTATGACCTTCGGTATTTCAAGTACTATAAGTATGACTATTGAAGCTATAAGCATTATGGCAAATGCCGTGAAGGATACGTAAAATATCATCCTGTACTGATTATAAGTCATCTTTGTTTTCCTCCTTCACGCTCTGTGCCTTCTCAATTGTTCTGTCTATATTATCCTGCAATCCTGTTATCTGCTCGCGCATTATGGATTTATCCAGTTTTTCTGTTTTGTCCTTTATTGTCTGTAATAAATCCATAACTTTATCCTTATCTGTCACTGCTATAAATGATGTGATATTTGTGTCAACTATATCATCTATCTCATTCCATACCTGAATCTTTGCGTCTAAGCTGTCAAAATTCTCTGATTTTGCATATAGCTCATTTATTTGCTTCCATAGCTTTTTGTATTCTTCATATGTTTTTTCTGTCTGTTTTATCTTTGCTCCATCATACTGGCTAATCAATGTCAGACAATCTGATATCTCACAGTATATTCCTGCCTCCGGATGATTCTCCTTTACTTCCTTGAACCACTGCGCAGCACTGGAGTATCTGTCTTTTTCCACATTGATTTCGTAGTAGAATAAAAAGCTTTCACCAATCTTATAGCATACATCCTCATATCCCTTTGGATTTTTTTCTTTCAGCTTTGCCATGACATCATATGTATGCACCCGGCCATTGTGGTCCTTGCAATCTATACCTACCATCAGCCTGTTCAATATCTGCGCCTCATCCCTGTTCAGTACAAAATCGTCTGTCAGTTTGTCATTCAGCTTAAGATACGCCTCCGTCCTTGTCGGGTCGGTTACTATAGCCGTGTAATATCCGTTGTCATAATTGTCATAAGTATCCGCTTCTTTTAATATGCTATTATAGTTTTCATTTTTTTTGTGTTCTGCCGCACAATAGCTTAATACTGTGCTTGTTCCAAGCAGCATCGTCAAAACTGATGTGGTGATAAATACCGCAAGCTTTCTCTTTAGATTCTTCCTATACATGTCATCAATCTCTGTATAGTGCTCAAGGTCATACATCAGCTCAGCTGCGCTCTGATATCTGTTGTTTGGATCCGGCTGTGTACACTTTGTAATAATACGTTCAAGACCACCTGACAATGTTGGGTCAATTTCTCTGATCGGCCTTATTTCGTAAGGTGGCTCACAGGGATTCATTCCCGTAACAAGATGATACATTGTGGCTCCCAGACAATATATATCTGTTCTCGCGTCTGTCTGCCCCATTCCACCAAACTGTTCCGGTGCAGCATATCCCATCGTGCCAAGACATGTTGTATCCTCTATGTTATTTTCCTTATATTCCCTTGCTGTTCCAAAATCTATAAGCACCACATTTCCATCAGGCTTTAGCATTATGTTTGCCGGCTTCATATCACGATATATGATTGGCGGGTTCTGTGAGTGCAGATATCCAAGAACATCGCATAGCTGTTTGGCCCACTTTATCACATTTTTCTGCGACTGGGCTCCGTACTCCTGCAATGCTGTCTTGAGAGAATTTCCCTCTATATAATCCATTACGATAAGGAATCTGTCATCCTCATCTATGACATCGACAATATCAGGAAGACTGGGATGGCTCAGTTTTTTGAGCATATTGGTCTCCGCAACAAGACTTTGCTTTACCACCTCAAAATCCTTTACTCCATCCTTTCTGACCTCTTTTATTGCCCACTGTTTGTTTGCCCTTTCATTCATAGCCAGGTACACAACGCTCATTCCGCCGTGTCCAACTTCGTTTAGTATCTTGTATTTTCCGTCAATTAAAGAGCCTATTTCAAGCATCTGTTCCTCCTACTGTGCCTTTATGAGCGCTGCTGTTATATTATCGCGCTCTCCTCTTTGCATGCTGAGTCTGATGAGCTGCTCCAGTCTGTCGTGCATATTCTGCCCGTCTACAGCTGCTGCCGGTTTCAGCATCTCATAGATTTCCTGTTCTGATACCTCATGCCTGAAGCCATCTGAACAAAGCAGAAGTGACATTCCATTTTTCATTGCCCCGGCCCTGTACTCCGGCTTTACCTCTGCTGATGCCCCGACACACTGCAGCAGTACATTCCTTCGCGGGTCTTTCATAGCCTGCTCCTGTGTCATATTTCCATTCATAATTTCCCGCTGTACATATGTCTGGTCTGTCGTAAGCCTTTCTATATGGTCTGAAAGGCTATATATTCTGGAATCGCCCACGTTTATAATGTAGTAGGCTTTTTGCGTGACAAGCAGCGCTACCACTGTTGTTCCCATGTTTACTGCATGTGCTTTGCCATATGCTTTTATTTTTTCGTTCTGCTGCTGTATTACTTCATCCCACTGTCTTTCCAGAATCAGACTGTCAATATCCGGGTTCGACGATTTGCAAAGCTCAGGCAGCTGCTCGTCACTCCATCTGTCAAATGCTCTGACTACAGTGGCACTGGCCAGCTCACCCTTCGATAAGCCGCCCATGCCGTCACATAATACTGCAAATGCCATGTCTCCTTTGCATGTTGAGAAGCACTTTACCAGCAGACTATCCTGATTAGTTTCTTTTACGATTCCTCTGTCCGTATCAGCTGCTATTTCAAATCTCATACACACTCCTCCCAGAATTCAAAATCTTTGTTGCCAAGTCTGCCTTGAAGGGCATGCGCTTTCGCGCATGCCACAGACATTGTTGTTTTTCCCACACCACCACATGGTAATGTAAATACATAGGTAATTATCTTATTGCTCATCATTGTCTTTTTTTTCTTTCAGCTTTTTTCTCATGTAATAAGCGATTATCAATATAGCAATTATAAGTACAAATAATATTATTGCTCCAATTATATATACTGCCTTATCATTGTTTGTTTCTACTGATTTGACATCTGACGAATTTGATTCCATAGGTACATCATCTTCGATAATCTCTGTATCTGCTTCTGTATCCTTACCATAAATTTTTTTCACTTCATTGGTCTTTCCACTTTCGTCAACAGAACAGTCTGCACACTCTACCATAAGCCTTGAATCACCGTCTTTTGCAGAGAGCACCTCCTTAGGTACTTCAAACTCTATCTTTCCGTCATGCTTGTCCAGATAGTCAAGCATATCGTCTCCCGACATTTCCTTGATAACCTTTTTTTCTTTGTCATCCTTGCCCACTACAGTAATCTTTACACGTCCAAGCTTTCCGCCATCATCCTTCGGCATCAATACTGCATTCTTTGAGCCAATATAGTTTTCATTGTTTTCATCTACACCTGTCAATGTATATGTAGGTGCTGTCTTGTCCACAATAAATTCAATATTTACACTCTTCACATCACTATAGGCAACTGAATCTGCTTTGTCCTTTGTCTCCACAACGATATTGTACTGACCCTCTTTTTCAAATACCGCATTTGATATCACATATTCGTACTTATGCCAACCATCGCTTTCACTTACATTATTCACACTGAAGTCTGTTCCCTGCTTAAGTGCTTTTCCATTTACTTTGACAGTACAGCTGGTAACTTCATCCGGATTTATCTCTCTGACTACCACATCATGGTATACCTTCTGCACATAGTAATCCTTTACAAGCTTCATCGTATTGTCATCCAGCGAGAAGATTGAACCGCCTTTGTTTATGGAGAAATCCATCAATTTTTCTCCCTGCCCTGCAGTCTCTGTCACCTGCTTTCCGCCTGCATCTATAATATTGACTGTTTCATAAGAATTTCCGGCCTTATCCTGTGCATGGCATGTCAGTGAATACACTCCATCCTCATTGAGATTTCTAAACTCTACACGTTGTCCGTTTGTAATTGATATCACATTTCCGGTAATCGTTTTTCTTACGAATCTGCTATTTTCATATACCTCAACTGTAAGCACCGGTGAAAAGGATTCAAGATTAGTATCTGTGCACTCTATTACAAATGACATATTTCCTGAATTATTGTTTACTGAGCCCGGGGTTACTCCGTTGATTGTTACAACAGGCTTTGTCGTATCTATGCAGAATTCCTGCTTTGCAAGGTCTTTTGCCTTATTGCCGGCTTTGTCTGTATATGCAAGTGACCATGTATATGTGGCATCCGCATCAAAGCTTAATGTTGCCGTATGTATATCACCATTATCTGACCAGCTTCCAAATGCCGGTGCTGCTACTGATTTTCCTGCATCCTGCGCAGTCATGCTCAGTGCTATTCTGCTTGTATCAAAATTGTGCTCTGTGATTGTCACAGTTGCTGTTCTCTTGTTATTATAATAGTTTCCGTTTGATGCACTGTTGTTATCATATGCTACCGAAATAACAGGTACTGTCGTATCAATTGTAAATTTTGTCGGTGCAAGCGAATTTGCATAATCCACTCCTGCTGCGGCATTTCCCGCAATGTCTTTTACTCCGATTCCAAATGTGTAATCGTCATCATGTCCGTAATATATTGTGGCAACATGTACTGTATCATCACCGTTACCGCTTCCACCTTCTGTGCTCCAGTCTGAAAGAGCAGGTGCCTTACCTGCTGCGGCTTTTATTTCCGCTGCTACCTTTGATGCATCAAAGTTACGCTCTGTTACTTTTACGGTTGCTGTTCGCGGTGCTTTGAAGTATGCTGTGTCTCCAAATGATGTATCTGCACTGTTATTGTCATAGCTTACCTGCACTGTTGGTGCTGTTGTATCTATTTTTATGTATTTTGTTACTGTGTATGCCGTTCCTGCATTGTCTGTTGCGGTAACATCTATACGCACTTCATTACTGTTGTTTGAAGCCGCGCTTATGTCAAATTGCTCTGTTACATGATTTTCCAGATCTTTTAAGCCCGCTGCTGTCTTATCATAGCTATATAATGTTCCATCCTGTGTCGGCTGTCCCATATTTGTTACCGTATAGTTTACGCTCTTTATTCCTGATGCAACTCCTGTGGCATTCTCATCTGATACCTCTATACTTACCGGCACATCTGCACTGTACACTCCTGATGCTGTCTCAGGTGTGATGACTGATATTGCCGGTGCGCATGTATCAACTACCAATCCATTTGTGCTGATATATGAAACATTACCGCTTAAATCTGTAACCCTGACATATACCACGCAGTTTTTGTTCTCGCATTCTATCGGTTCACTGAAGGTGCCATCCTCATTAAGGCTGTCAAGTGTCTTCCAGTCAGCCTCCTGAATACTGTCTACGTCAATTATTGCATCCTCTGCTGAAACGAAATACTCTGCCGACTCGATGCCGCTAAGCTCATCTCCAAGCTGTCCGGCAATATTGACCTTCTTGGCAGCAAATCTTGAAATCTCATATTTGTCTTTTGGCAGCAATAAATCCCACACGGTATCCATGCCTGTTGAAAGTCCGTCAAACCTGATATTTCCTGTCGGCGACTGTACGTCAATTACAAACTCTGCTGATTTGTCTCCTTCTATCTCAAATCCATTATCTGAATTACCACACAAATCTTTTGCACTGACACTCAGCTCATACTTGTGTCCTGCATTGAATACGAGCTGCTTACTGTAAACAGCTTCTGCTCCCTCGCCTGTCTTTACCCAGTATGACTTTTCAGACCATGCATCTGACTGTGTCTGTTCATTTCCATCAACCTTTACATTGATTTTTGTTTCATCGGGGTCAAAGAAAAGCTCATTCTCTTTTACCGAAATGGTTGCAATCCTGTTTTCCCTGTAATACTCAGTGCCTTTTACACTGCGGATGCACTGTGGATCCGGCTGCTCAGGTGTACCATATGTCACTGTTATTGCAGGCGCTGCCTTATGAATATAAAATGGCTGGCTGCCGCTTGCTGTCAAATCCGCTACAGTCACGTTTCCTGCCTCATCAACAGCTTTAACATATACATCTGTCTTTTTATCCAAATAAGCCTCAGCCGATACATTTATGATTCCTGATTCGTCAAGCTCATTCCATGCACCTTCATCATCCGATACTGACTGATCATCTGTCACTATCTGGTATTTTGCTGATACAACACCTGAAATGCTGTCAGCTACACTTGTTTTTATACGGACATCGTCATTGAAATATTTTCTGTTTTTGCCCGCTTCCGGCTCTATACTGACATCAGGTGACTGACTGTCCATGCTGAACTTGAAGCTGTCACCTTTAACCTCTGTCTTAAGACCGGCATAATCAGTTGCCTTTACTGAAAGCATCAGATCAATTCCGTTAAACTGCTCTGCTGCCGGAATGGTTATCCTTCCTTCCCCGCTTGCGTCAAGCTCAACAGTCTGTCCTGATACAATTTTCCTTTTCCCATCAAATACAGTGTATTCAACACTCTTAATTCCTGATAAGCTGTCATCAGCTTTAACGATATAGCTTATATCATCCTTATGCCAGCCTTTTTCATTGGCTGCTGTCATGGTATCCTGTGACACTGTAAGCTCCGGTGGCAGGGTATCAACAACCAGCTTCGCTGTGGAGAAAAATGCTGTCTCGCCATTACAATTGTCCTGAGCCTTTACGTATACGTTATATGAAGTATCCTTCAGATCAGATGTATTAATCTTGTACTTATATCGGGCATCATATGTATCCTCGATAAGCTTTAACGGCTTCCATGCTGAATCATCAAGCGCTTTTACCTGCTCATCATTTAAAATACTGCCACTTTCATCTGATTTATTCACATAGTAGAATGCCTGCTTTATTCCGCTGATATCCTCCAGCTGTCCATATACCTTTGCTGCCTGCTGACTGGCCATATTCTGCTCGTCTATTAAATCATCATCATATCCAATAGTACCTGAAGGCGCTTTTCTATCCACATAAAACGGCTGCTCTATTGAGCTTGTATCATTACACTCATGCTCCGCCTGATCCTTCGCATACATTCTGATTATCTGATATTTGTGTTCCTCATCCGCTTTTGTACCAAATGTGATGCAACTGCTATAATCAGCCCCTGTCACGATCCAGTCACTATACTCTATTCCTGCATCAATCAGCTTCTGGGCATTATCGACATCAAATACATCGAATTCTTCCCGGTCATCAACCTTTACCCAAAGCTGTGTGGAACCATCATCCAAAGAGACATCGTGGATATTCATGTCTACTTTTCTGACATTTCCATAATAATCCACAGCATCCTTTGTGAAAGCAGGTTTATCATCCTCCTTTGGATTCAATGTTATCTTTGGAGGCTGTGTATCATATTTGTAGTCGAGCTGCAGACTTCCAATATCTGTGATAGCTCCGCTTTCCTTGTCCTTACGTGCTATTACAAGAGTCTGTCTGTTATCACCCTGCTGTGGCATAAGCTGATATTTATCAGCTTCAATCCATTCATCACCTTTTCTAACCACATATACCGCCTGATTGTCACTTGCCAGCGATAATGTAGGTGCTTCTACATAAAACTGTGTACCCTGCAGCATTGTCCCTGTCAGGCTGTTATTCATACTGCTGTAATCATATTCTTTGATGGTAACAGTATATTCTGCCTCTGCTGACTTATATTTGTCATCTTCTGCTTTTGTCACCTTTATCCTTACAGTTCCGGTATCCTTTGCTGTCCATATACCGTTTGATGCAAAGTCTGCATCCTTTTCAATCAGATTTTTGCCTTCTACAACAGTGTATTTTAAATTGTCAACGGCTGCATCCGCCCTGTCGGATTTTACCACCGGAACAACTTTGTTCCCCACATAAATATCATCCGCCGGAGTATACTCTACCGTCAGCTGCTGTGGCTGTTTTTCCTCGGTGGCATTATTATCCGAATCCTGTTCATCTGGAATTTTACTGTCAGATATATCATCCGAGGCTGCGTCGTTAGATATATCATACTCTGAAGATGGTGTATCAGCACTTACCGGTGTTGCCGGAAGCGATGTCGCACCCATTACAGAAGCTAGCATGATTGCTAGTAACCTGTTAAGTTTTTTATTAAACACTCTCATATCTCCTTTTCTATTGTATTTTTTATAACTATTCCGTTATGATTTTATTTATATTCCCACTCTTTATTCCATTATACAAAACAATGGTCACACAACGGTCACACAGCGGTCACGCGGAGACAACTTTGTGAAAATTGCATATTAAAAGCGCCGAAAATTGCATATTTTTTAGGCAATTTTCGGCGCTTTTTCGGATTATTTTTTTATTGTAACTATTATTTATTATACTTGTTGTATATCTTTTCAAACGCAGGCATGGAGCGTTTTATCATTTCCCTGTCCACACAGTATGATATTCTCACCCAGCCCGGACAGCCGAAGCCGTCTGCTGCTACTATGAGCACATCCTCCTCCTTTGCCTTCTCGCAGAATGCATTGCTGTCATCCTCGAGTGCCTTTACAAACATATAAAAGGCTCCGTCCGGCTTGAAGCAGTGATAACCTATCCTTGTGAGCCCCTCATACAGAAGGTCTCTGTTTTCTTTGTAGGCATTGATATCACCGGTTGCCCCCTGGCATTTTACTATCATCTTCTGGAACAGGCTTGGTGCGCACACGTAACCGAGTGCTCTTCCCGCACCACAGACTGCTGCATACAGCTCCGCCTTATCGTACACCTCATCAGGCACGAGGACATATCCTATTCTCTCTCCCGGCAGCGAAAGTGACTTGCTGTATGAGTAGCATACCAGTGTGTTGTCGTAATATTTGGTCACAAACGGCACCTTGATTCCGTCGTATACTATCTCCCTGTACGGCTCATCTGCGATAATGAATATCGGTCTTCCTATCTCCTTAGACTTTTTCTCAAGGAGGTCTGAGAGCTTTTTGATGGTCTCCTCAGAATATACTGTGCCGGATGGGTTGTTTGGTGAATTGATTATGACACCTCTGGTGTGCTCATTGATTCTCTCCTCAAGAGCCTCAAAATCTATCTGAAAATGCTCTGTGTCTGCAGGCACCTCTACAAGCCTTGCTCCTGCTGCATTCACAAATACCTTGTACTCCGGGAAATATGGCGCTATGGTAATAAACTCATCATATGCGTCGCTTGTCAACGCACGAAAGCAGATTGACAGCGATGCCGCTGCTCCCATTGTCATGTAAAAGTTGTCTGCATTAAAATGTGTGCCGTGTGTGTTGTTCAAAAATTCAGCTATTGCCGCTCTCGTTTCCACGTCTCCCTGTGCTGAGGTGTAGCCGTGCAGCGCAACAGAATCGTAATCTGTGACAAGCTCCTTTATCGTGTCATTTACTATCTGCGGAGCCGGTATGCTCGGGTTTCCTATTGAGAAATCATATACATTTTCTTTTCCTACAATTGCTGCTCTTTTTTTACCATACTCGAAAAGCTCCCTGATTGCTGAGCGCACACTTCCGAGCTGGTACATGCTTTCGTTTACTACCATTTTCCTTGTCTCCTTGTCTCTGATGATCTTGCATGTTTACTATTATAAATATGATATGAGGGTTTATCCTGATATGAATGCCTCCATCCCGTTCCTCTTCGTCATATCAATATGCTCCTTAAGCTCGCGGGCTGACATTCGCAGTGCCCCCAGGCTCATGACCGTCTGCTGCTCCAGTCCGTCAGAGGTTGCCACTGTTACCTTGTACCTGTCACGTATGCCAAACACAGTCTTTTCGATAAATGCATCGGCTGTCTCGTCCTGCTTTGTATACACAACCTCTATGTTGTGGAAGGTCTCTCTCTTTCCGGCATTGCCCTTCACCTTGTACGCATCAAACACCAGCAGCAGATGACAGCCCTTATAGCCCTGGTAATCCGATAAAACATCCTTCAGCGCATCTCTCGCCGAATCGATGTTTATGCGTGAAAGCTCCTTTAAATCCTCCCATGCAAATATTATATTATATCCGTCAACTATCAGGTACTCTTCCCCCGGGGATTTCTTCGGATAAATCGGATTGCCGTGCTTATCATGCTTTACGGTGCGCGGTTTACCACTTAGACCTTCATACTCATTTTTCTTTTTACCTGACCATTTGCGCCTCTGATCCTCTGCGATATCATTTTTGCCCATGCCAAACTCCCTGGCATAAACATCTGCAAGCTGCGCATCAAGCTCCACCGATGACATACCTGAAACAGCTTTCTCAAAGCTCGTCCTGCGGCGGTTTCCGGCAAGCGCCTGCGCATCCTCCGCTGAAAATGCATTCTGCGTGCGGGCACTCGCTGCAAGTGCCTCCTCAGACTCATCTCCGTGGTAGACATACGGCAGGTGCATATGCTCCGGGACCTCATCCCACGGCACCACGTAGCCTGAGCCGTGCGCACAAAATACCGAGCCTGTCGGATTGCGGAAATCCTCCTCACTGTCATAGTGCATCTGCGCAATCACCTCCGCAGGATTGTGACACTCATCATAACCCCACAGCTCCAGTGTCAGGTGCCCGAGCCCCTTTGTATACGCATGCACCAGACTCACATAATCCTGCATTGTCGCAACCGGTGCCTTTCCTGTAATTGTTGCCATCTCCCTCGCAGCGGTTGTGGCAAACTGCGGGCTCTCGACTCTTGCAAATCTCTGCTCCAGATCTGTCATTGCACGGCCGACATACTCCATCGGCACCTGTAGGATAAAGCTGTAGTATGGCTCCAGCAGCACGCTCTCTGTGGATTTAAGTCCCTGGCGGATTGCTCTGTATGTAGCCTGGCGGAAATCGCCTCCCTCCGTATGCTTTACATGTGCTCTTCCTGTAAGAATCGTGACCTTCACGTCGGTAAGCGCCGAGCCTGTGAGTACGCCCCTGTGCTCCTTTTCCTCAACGTGTGTGGCTATGAGGCGCTGCCAGTTTTTGTCGAGCACATCCTCACTGCAGGTAGATGTAACTGTGATTCCGCTGCCACGCTCCGCCGGCGACAAAAGCAGATGCACCTCTGCATAGTGGCGCAGCGGCTCGAAATGTCCTACTCCCTCGACAGCCCTTGCTATCGTTTCCTTATATACAATGCTGCCCGGTCCAAACGTGACAACAACACCAAACCTGTCCTTTATGAGACGCACAAGCACCTCCATCTGCACCTGTCCCATGAGCTGCACATGGATTTCCTTAAACTCCTCCACCCACACTATGTAAAGCTGTGGGTCTTCCTCCTCAAGCTGCTTTAGCTTTTCCATAAACGCCGCCGGATTTACATCGTCCGGCAGAATCATCCTATAGTTTAGTACCGGCTCAAGTATTGGCATATTGGACTGCAGCTCACTACCCAGCCCCTGCCCCGGAAATGTCGAGCTAAGACCTGTGACCGCTACTATCTCACCGGCCTCTGCCACATCAGCTATCTCATATTTTTCACCGGAATACTTTCTTATCTGGTCGATTTTCTCAATCAGAAGGTCTTTCGCCTCGTCACCGCCATGCGCTTTGTACTCTATTTTGTCCCTGACTCTAAGACAGCCTCCGGTAACCTTTAAAAATGTCAGCCTGCTGCCTCTGTCATCCCTGCCTATCTTGTATACGCGGGCAGAAAAATCGTCAGGGTAATTTCTTTCACACATAAACCGCGAAAGCCCCTGAAGCAGCGTATCCACTCTGTCGAGCTTAAGTGCCGAGCCGTAAAAGCAGGGAAACACCTCCCTTTGAGCCACCGCCTGCGCAATATGTGCATCCACAAGCTCTCCCGATTCCATAAATTCATCTAAAAGAGGCTCGCTGCACATGGCAAGCTCATCAAATAAATCCTGTGAAGAAAAATCCACGCAGCCATCACTCAACTCGCTCTTTAGCTCTGCCTGCACTTTCTCCGCATCCGTGCCCTGCATATCCATCTTGTTTACAAAAATAAATGTCGGCACGTTATAGTGCTTTAAAAGCCTCCACAGTGTGCGCGTGTGTCCCTGCACTCCATCAGTTGCGCTGATTACAAGTACCGCATAGTCGAGCACCTGAAGGGTACGCTCCATCTCTGCCGAGAAATCCACATGCCCCGGTGTATCAAGCATGACTACATGCCATGCACCGGCTGTATCTGCCGCATTTGTTGTGCGCGCTGCATCTGCTCTACCTGCTGTGCGTCCTGCATCTGCTGTATCTGCTGCATTTGTACCTCGCGAAATATCAAGCCTTGCCTGCTTTGAAAAAATGGTTATTCCACGCTCACGCTCCTGCGCATCGTTGTCTAAATATGCATCCTGATGGTCCACGCGCCCGAGTGAGCGGATCTGCCCGGTGCTGTAGAGCATGGCCTCAGACAGGGTTGTCTTTCCCGCATCTACATGTGCGAGAATGCCTATTGTAATGTGATTGTTTGTCATTTTCTGCTCCATATATGCCTCAATCCAAGAACAGAGACACCTGTGGATGTCTCTGTGTCAGCCTTTATATCATAATCCGTTGATTTCCTAAATTATAGCATTTTGTGGTTGCTCTGTCATCTTTTTTCTTGATTGACAGCGTGGTGTCAAGCTTGCGTCCGGACAGTAACAAATAGTGCCACTCAATTGACAAATATTTATTCCATACATATAATGTGATTACGGAAATTTTTGAATGGTATGGAAATAATGCGAGGATAATATGAACAAAAAAGAAGTATTGGAACTAAAACGAAGATTAAAAAAAGACCAGGCAACATTCACCCGGCTGGTCGGCTGCTACGTGGACTGCAACCATGAAAAGGTCTGCAAATTCGGTGGCAAATTTCTCACTCTGGAGGAGGATGAATACTACAAATATCTGGAGATTTCAAACAAGGTGCTTTCCGGCACTCTCGGAAACAACCTGCTCAATCTGCAGTTTCCGCTTGAGGAGGAAGAGGTCGGAGGCCGCCAGCAGATTCTCATGGCGCTTCGCGACAGCGAGCTTAATGATGAGACTCTGCTCGATACATACTATGATCTGGTCATCGACACCTACGATGAGGCCGGGAACTACTTGATTCTTTTGTATCTCGACAGCTACGATGTCATGACACGCACAAAGGACAACATCAACGTGGATGAGTCCGAGGAGGTGTACAAATACATGCTCTGCGCCATCTGCCCTGTCACACTTTCAAAGCCGGGCCTTGGCTATCTGGAAAAGGAGCAGCGTATCGGAGCCCGCATAAGGGACTGGGTGGTCGGTGCACCTGAGACAGGCTTTTTATTCCCTGCTTTCAATGATAGGAGCACTGACATACACTCTACTCTTTTCTATACGAAAAATACCAAGGAGCCTCACTCTGAGTTTATGACAAACGGTCTCGGCTGCGGTGTGGAGCGCACAGCTACTGAGCAGAAGATGGCTTTTCATTCAATCGTCAGAAACGTGCTAGGTGCTGAGGACGAGAGCACTGATGACAAGCTGCTTGATATCCAGCAGAATCTGTCCGAGATGGCCGATGACTACGCTGAGACTCACGATGATGACGATGATCCGTTCATTCTCGACAGCGAGGCTATGAACAAGGTGCTTAGTGACTGCCATGTCTCTGAGGAAAAGATTTCACGCATTGAAAAATCCGTCAATGAGGCCTTCGGTGACAAGCCGCCTATCGCAGCCAATGTCATTGATTCAAAGGCTCTTGCAGCTAATGAAATCCGCGTGGAAAAGCTTGCTCTTGAGAGTCAGGTCGGCGATTTAACTCTCGAGCTCAATGAGAAAAATGCACAGCTTGAGGAGAAGGATTCTGTTATCCAGGAGAAAAATAATCAGATTGAGGAGCGCACCTCACAGCTTCTTGAGAAGCAGGAGGAGATTGATAATTACACTGCCCAAATTAAGACCTATGATGTGGTGCTTCATGTAAAGCCGGAGAAGGCTTCACAGATTCATGCGCAGGTCATCAATGGGGAGAAGTGTCTCGTCATTCCTATGAGGGAGAATGAGAATGCCACCATAAATGGGGTGAATACAAATCTGTAGGGACGCATCATAGGATATCGCTTATGGGGCTTCGTTTATGGGGCTTCGCATATTCAGGCTGTGAGGACCGGCCTAGCATGCAGTATATCCCTCAGAAAAATATAAAATCAGCCACGGCATCATTTGCGGATAGTTTATTGATAGTTTGCTATGAATTATCGTATCCGCATTTTATGGAATGCCGTGGCTGTTTATATTTTTCTTCGGAACACACTGCATACTCTCCGGTAAATTTAAGGTACTTACCGGTTTACCAGCTCAGCACCTCATGGCCATCCTCTGTGACGAGTACCATGATTTCCCACTGGGCTGATGGAAGTCCGTCATCGGTGTATACTTCCCAGTTGTTCTTGTCATCTACGTAGATATCGGCCTTGCCCATGTTGACCATTGGCTCGATGGTAAATATCATGCCGGGTGCCATGACCATGTCGGTGCCGCGCTTGGTGTTGTAGCCTACCCACGGATCCTCGTGAAATTCAAGTCCCACTCCGTGTCCACCAATTTCACGCACTACTGTGTAACCATTTGCAAATGCATGGTCGTGCACTGCCTGTCCCATATCTCCGAGGAAGCCCCATGGCTTTACCTCTTTGAGTCCGAGCTCCACACACTCCTTTGTGACTTCAACGAGCTTTTTCTTCTCCGGGCTTACATTTCCGATACAGTACATTCTTGATGAATCCGAAAAATATCCGTTTAAAATTGTAGAACAGTCTACATTTATGATGTCACCATCCTTTAAGATGACGTCCTTTGAAGGAAATCCGTGACAAACCTGCTCATTTACCGATGTACATACGCTGTAAGGATAACCCTCATAGTTGAGTGGTGCAGGGATGCCGCCCATGCTGGTGGTCATATCATAGACTATTTTATCAATCTCTGCGGTGTTCATACCCTCGTGGATATGCTCTCCTATGTAGTCGAGCACTGCGACATTTATCTTGGCGCTCTCCTTTATTCCCGCTATCTGGTCAGGTGTCTTGATGATTGAATGGCTCGGTATCTTATGATGTGCCTCAGCAAGCTTTTCAAGCTTCATATCAAATGCCGCATGACAGGTCTTATATTTCTTTCCGCTGCCACACCAGCAAGGGTCATTTCTTCCAATTTTTGTTGACATAAAATCTTCTTTCTAGTGATCAAGAGTAACGTTTCCCATATCGACTCTTTTCCACACTTTTTCTTTTATTTTATAGTTATTTTTCTCCAGCAGCTTCTTATATCTGCCTCCCGAGAAATCATAATCCGTTATATCGGCATTGTCAAGCCCTGCATATATTTCCTGATATTTCCGGGCTATTGCAGACTTTTCCATGGACGAGTAAATGTCATTTTTTTCGACTCCAAGCTTCTTTGCACCATCTATATCAGACAAATCATACCAGAAGTCCTTCTCTGAGTTTTTCAAAGCTTCTTTCTCGTCGTCAGTAAGTGTAATGCTCTCTTTTTTGGCCATCTCATAAAAAATCTCATCGTGAATGGCCATGGACATAGCTGCTTTACGCGCTGTAACACGGACAAATTCACCGTTTGTGTGGATATTCCAATACTTGTTTGGATTACCGGAATCATACACAAGGGCCTGCTTCTCGACATTCATCTCCTCAAATGCCACATAAAATGCCATATCGCGCAGTGTCAGCTCTTTCCCATTCACGGTAACAGCCACGTCATCCAGATGCTCATTGTATACAATATTCTGCTTCATATCATGATAATTATATGCATACACACCGGCTATGACAGCCAGCACTGCAAGTATAATTGTTGTGATGTGTTTTCTTATTTTGCGCAAAGCTTTGCAACCACCTGATTTATGACCTTTCCGTCAGCCTTGCCCTTGAAATGCGGCATGACTGCCTTCATTATCTGTCCTTTGTTTCCTGTTGCGATTACATCCGAGAACTGCTCTGTGAGCTCCTTTTCTACCTCTTCTGCCGACATCATTGCAGGAGCGTACTCCTCAAAGATTGCATATCTGGTATTGTACTCATCAAGCAGATCTGTTCTTGTGGCAGGGCATGTGTCAATCTGCTCCTTCACGGATTTCATTTCCTTAAGGATGACCTTGTTGACAAGCTCCTCCGGTATATTGTCTCTGCAGCCCTCATCTATTGCCGCCTTTTTGGCTGCCGATACAAGTGAGGATATAGCATCCTTTCTTACCTTGTCTCTTGCTTTCATTGCTGCAATCATGTCTTTTTGTAATTGTTCCATCTGCATGGCTTGTTCCTCCTGCTTTTCTTACTTTATTTACAGGCTTGCTAGTTCGTTTTGTGCGAATTGGTGCCGTCTATCTCTATAATACACCTTATGGGTGGAAATTGCTATTATTTATTACAATGAGTTTGTTGCCGGTTACTAACATTGGTTCGTGGCGTAAGACACGGACATGCCTCCAGCCGCAAGGGGCTCTCAATAAGCGACTAGCGGAGCTGTTTAGAGTCTGTAGAATTATGCACATGGAACCCAGAAATGTCCTGCCATGGACGGCAGGGCAAGGTGTTATGCGCCATGGACGGCGCATAAAAGCCGGTTTCGTCGAGCATAGAAAACCATACAGGCATAATTCGTACAGCCTCTTGACAGCATAGCGTTAGCGCATTGAGAGCCCCTTGCGGCTTGTGGCATGTCCGCGTCTTACGCCCCTTACTTTATTGGTAACAATTCAGTACTTTGTGGTAAAAATAAAAAGAGCCGGTAAGTATAATAAATATACTTATCGGCTCCTAACCATCCTATACAAGACGTCGTATAGCAAGTATTGTATGACACTGTACGCTTCTGTTTGCTGTGATTCCTGCCTTTGTGGACTGTGCCTCCACTATAACACCACCACCTGCATATATAGCTACATGTCCCGGATATACCACTACGTCTCCCGGCTGTATATTATCGAAGGATACGGCCTGTCCCACAGACTTAAATGCCTGTGAATATCTCGGTGTGCTGATACCAAAATGTGCATATACCTCATGTACAAAGCCTGAACAGTCTACACCATTTGTAAGACTGTTTCCAGCCCATACATATGGATTGCCCACAAACTGCATAGCGTATGATACCACAGAGCTTCCTGAAACTCCTGTTGAAGCACTCGGGTTCTTTCCACCGCCTGATGCATAATCACTGGCAATGCTTCCGCCCTTACCGGCTCCACCACCATCATAGCTTGAACTGCCTGATGAGCTGTTCGCTCTGGCAGCGGCAGCGGCTGCAGCTGCTGCCGCTGCTTCCTGCTCCTGAATGATTTTGCCCTGTGCCGTAATGATATTCTGATAATTCTCTGCCTGCTGCTGTGCCTGAGCTATCTGGCTTGCATACTGCTCCTTCTGGTTTTCAAGGGCTACTATAGCCGCCTCGACATCTGCCTGCTGCTTCTCATAGTCATCCTGCATGGCTGTGAGCTCATTCATGTCTTTGTCAAGCTTAGTACCAATTTCCTTCACCTGCTCAACTGCTGCCTGATAAGAATCCATAAGAGCACGATCCGAATCATATACATCTGACACGTACTCTATACGATTGAGCATATCCGTGATACCATTTGACTCAATAATTGCTGTCCAGATATTGTCCTCAGCGCTGTTTTCATACATGAACTGTATACGCTTCTTCATGGCGTCATACTGCTCCTGCTGCTTTTCCTGGGCTGCTGCAAGATCCTTCTGATTCTGCTCTATCTCTGCCTGTTTATTTGTGATATCTTTCTGAAGCTTCTTTTGTGCTGCAAGAATCTCATCAAGCTTTGCGGATTTATTCTTTATATCATCAGCAGTAGTCTGCTGCTGATCCTTTAGACCATTAATCTCATTCTTCTTATCCTTGAGATTCTGCTCAGCCTGTGACTTCTTCTTCTCTGCATCCTTCTGCTTCTGTGTCTTGGCATATACCTTCTCAAGTCCACTGTTTATGTATCCGCTAAATGTAGTGCCCTCTACTGCCGGTCCTGTAAAAACGAGTGCCGATGTTAACACAGTACATATAGCACGTGTCCATTTCTGATTCATTTTATTCCTCCTGTAATACGACGGTCAGATTGACCTTTCCTTCCACAATTTACGTTCAATATACATTCGGATATATTATCGCACAAAATGAATCTTTTTTCCACATCTTTTTGTAAATTTACAGAATTTTCCACATTTTATATAATGATATGATTAAAAGGTATTTTGCCCCTAATTTATGATTCACATGCGCGCTATTATAAGTCTATCATCAGGTTTGATGCTATCTGAGGTCAGAGTGTTTATTTCCATTATGTTTTCAACAGTGGTGCGGTATCTTTTTGCAATGTCCCACATTTTATCATCCTTCTGCACTATATAGCCGACCAGAGCGGCTTCTTCCTCAGTATCAGGCGTGTTCTTTTCCTGCTCCACCGATGTTATGACTGACACTTCATCCTGCTGCAGGGCAATAGCGTTTATGCTGACAACACCCTTAATTTCATATTCGCTGTTGTCCAGAAGATTGACCTGCACCTGGTCTACCTGCACATTTACCTCGCAGCAGGTGTTGGCGTCCATGCCGGGTATCTCAACAAACTGTTCAAACGGCACAGAGTCTGTATGCATCTCTATCGGACAGCCATCGTCCTCCACAATATTCACACAGTTCACCTGCAATACACCTGACACAATAATTCCTGTGTCTGCATTTTTTATCTGTGCAATAGCGGCCTGCGTCTTTGTACCGCATATTCTTAAAATTCTCTTTTTACTGTTTTCTCTGTACAACTGCTCCAAAATACGGCATTTTGTGTCATTTTTCATAAGAAGGCTGCATACCTTCATCTTTTCAAATACAGGTTTTACCGGACATGATATGCTGTACATGTCATTGAGCACCTCTACTGTTTCCTCACTCCAGACCTTTCCATCCACCGCAAGCGCTGCCTCAATCGAAAGTTGCCTGAGCTCTCCGTCATAATCATTTTCCGCCTCAACCTGATGCATGGCAGGCTGTGTGCGAAGCCAGGCAATATTTCCGGCATTATCACCCTCACAGCGTATTTCATTTGAAAACCCCTCCTGCACCTCAAAGCAGCAAATTTCCTGTTCTTCACTCAGATACACTATACACGCATGACACTCGCCTGTCAGTGTGATATGGTCACGCTCGTATGTATACTCCAGATTTCTCATATCAACAAGACTTGATATGAGCTTACATATATTCGGCTTGGTCTTTGGCAAGGTGACGACATTTTTAATTCTGACAATATCCCTGACAGCACTGTCAAGCTTAAGCACCTTCATCTGTCCTATAAGCTGCTCCACATCCTTGTCATCAATCCTTTGTGCAATCTCAAGATTTTCCTCCCTCTCTCCATAAAGCTCCACGCTTATGCTGCCTCTGACCGAAAGCTTTCGTGAATTAATAACTCCCACCGTTAGCTCATCAAGCCCGGTATACACACGCACCGTATCCTTCTCGCAGACTCCCTGAAGCACAAGCTTCTCCTGAAACGGTATTGCATCCTTTATATGCTCCACCATGTTTCCGGTGATATTCTCCTGTGGCTCATCGCCTTCAAAGACCTCCTCTCTCGTATACAGCACTTCAAACTCAATGCTTCCACTCAGCCAGATATTCTCGCCGGACGCTTTTATCTCGTCAACCTTTACCTGCCCGTTCTGACAAACCACCTTGGAAACATCAGGCTTGTTGTCCTTTATGACATAGTCCCTGTCGAAGCCCACCTGCGAAATATCCTTTACCTTTTCTATGCACTGTCTGATTTTTTGTGTAATTAATTCCATAAAAAATACCCCACTTCAAATATGTATATATAATACATATTCAAGATGGAGTAACTTTATGCAGATGCAAATATTTAAATTCATGATCATTATAATAAAGATGTAACATCTTTACTTCATGATACTAGCAAAGCTGCATCCTTATATCCTTTGTAATCACATCAGTGTAGGTGAAAGATAAGAGCTGTGGCGGATTCTGCTCAAACTCATCATCTATCAGAACCGTAAACACACTTGGGTATGCCTGCTGAATAACACCCTCCTGGATGTCAACCTTGTTGCGGCCGAGATCCTGCTGGATTTTTACCCTGTTGCCACACTGCTGGTGAATCGATGCTCTGACTTTTCTAATTTCTGTCTGTTCCATTTTAAGCCTCCTTATTGTGGATATGCCCACTGGCACATAACTATAGTCCTCATGGTAACCAGTATTGTAACGACGGTGTCATATATATGAAATCAATCTCTGTATAAATATAAAACAGGTCAAATTAATCAACACTTATATCAATCAATATATTTGAATATATAAATATGCCACCACAATATCTAGTAACTTTACTATAGCAAAGTATCGCAGTGATAGCAATAGGGCATTAGTACTGATTGTCAGTTTTTTCGCAACTTTTAACACAATTTACGAAATTTTCACTCAAACACAACAGGCATTTCACTCAATTCCGTCTTTATTACTATATACGGATAACTAGCCTGATTGCTGACCTTCTCGCCCTTATCCGGGGCTATCAGACGCGTATCAAAATACATTGCCTTATCCTTAACATAAAACTGGTTAACCGTAATACTGTAGCCACCTGTCTCCTTTGTGCCAAATCCTTCCGCTATGTATAAATATTCATCATCCTTGTACGTCAGCTTCATCGCCTTTGCCTTGTTTTCATTTATCTGCTTTTTAAACTCCTCCGGGATTTCATCCCCGCAGATCACCGTGTACTCAACCATCCTGTCACTCTCCGTGCCTGAAATATTTGCGCGGCAGCCCGAAATCACTGTCGCTGTCGATATAACAAGCACACCTGCAGCCACCACCAGAATTTTTCTCAATTTTTCTGACATTTTTTCCTCTCTTTCTTATCATATCGCTTATGATATGATATAATATCAAATATTGAACTACAATTTATATAGAGTATGAAAAAGAGAGGTCAAATATGCGTTCAGTTTTAATCGTAATATTCGTATTTTTCTATCTGCTGCTCGGTCTTCCGGTGCTCGGAGCCATGTGGATAATACACAAATTTGCCCCGGCATGGGCCGATATGGCACAGCTTCGCCTGGTACAGTGGGCTTTCCGTGTCATCATATTCCTAAGCGGAGCAGACATTGAATTTATAGGGGAGGAAAATGTGCCAAAGGACGAGGCTGTACTATATATAGGAAATCACCGTAGTTTCTTTGACATCATAATCACCTACTCCAGATGTCCACGCCTGACCGGCTACATCTCAAAGCAGAGTATCACAAAAATACCGGTGCTGGGTCTCTGGATGAAGCGCCTGCACTGCCTGTTTTTGGACCGCGATGACATCAAGCAGGGACTAAAGGTTGTGCTTGCAGCCATAGATCAGGTCAAATCCGGCATCAGCATATGTGTATTTCCTGAGGGCACACGCTGCAAAAACAAAGATGACCTGACAGATGTACAGTCTTTCAAAGAAGGTACTTTCAAGATTGCCACAAAGAGCAAATGCAAGATAGTGCCAATGGCAATCATGGGAACAAATGAAATATTCGAGGATCACCTTCCATGGGTCAAAAAGAGGCATGTGGTTATCCGATACGGCACTCCTATTGATCCGGCAGCACTCAGTAAAGAGGAGCAAAAGCATCTCGGAGCTCATTGCAGAGAAGTGATTGTAGATATGCTTCATGAAATGGTATAGCTGAAAGAACCGCCCATCCGGGCGGTTCTTTCATATTTCTTCTTCAAATTCCTTTAAACTATTAAATTTTTATTCTCATCAAATATTTTTTACTTCAAAACAAGCACCGAATACGCCGGCAGCTTTGCCGCTCCATCCTTATACGACGGTGCTTTCTTTGTAGTCTGAAGCATTGCAACAGCATCATTTACTCCAAGCGATGACACATCCACACTTGCTTCATCCTTTGATGGATTAAATATAAGCACTGCTTTCTCACCATTGTACTCTCTTGTGAATATACACACATTATCATTTGACAGATCCTTTTCAAAGGTATTTGTACCTCGTGCTATCTCCGGGAAAGCATTTCTTATTGATATTGTCTGCTTCACAAAGTTGTAAATAGAGTATGGATCCTCCATCTGCTTATCAAGGGTATCATATGTCTGCTCGGTTTCTTCTGCATTCTGAGGTCCCACACACATTCCCTTAGCTTTTGAATCCCCGCTCCATCTCATGGCAAGACGTTTCGTCTCATCATTGGCTGTGCCTCTCATGCCGATTTCCTCTCCATAATACAGAAAAGCATTTCCGGGCATAAGAAGATTCATAGCCTGCGCCATCTTGGTTTTCTCCTCGGCATTATCTCCGTTGTAGTATCCTGCGCTGCGTCCCATATCATGATTTGTATAAAAAGGTGCATCAATGTATGAGTCTGTATACTTCTTTATCTCATTTTCCACATCAACCAAAGCATTGCCGTATGTGCTGGCACCATGATTTGCTGCACCATTTAACACCTTTCCAATATATCCATCCTGCTGTGAAAAATCAAAGTTGAACATACTGTCAATTCCACTCTTATAATACTTCGCATACTCTCTGTATGTAGTCCAGCCCTCACCAACCATATAAGCATCGGCCTTTTTGCTCTTCACATTGTTTACAAGCCATGTGAGGTCATCTATAGTCTCAATCTGGTTATTATTATTGTAATAAATCACAGCATCCAGTCTGAAGCCATCCACGCCGCGGTCAAGCCAGAAGGATGTAATCTTGTCAATCTCCCCTCTTACAGCTTCGCTCTGCAGATTAAGGTCAGGCATGCTGTCTACAAACTGTGACTCGTAATACCAATTCGTGCCCGGCAGCTGGTTGTAGCCTCCGGCATTGGTTTTGCTAAAATTATAGTAATCAACATAAGGACATTCCGAAGGATCCGGCTCTGCCCCATCAGGAAGCGACTTGATATAATCAGCAGCCGCCTTAAACCACGGATGCTCGTTAGATGTGTGATTTATTACAAAGTCAATAATCACATTGATGTTTCGCTTGTGACACTCCGTAATGAGCGCATCAAAATCATCCAAAGTACCATACTGTTTGTCAATATTCATATAATCCGTAATATCATACTTGTGGTATGAAGGTGAAGGCATAATAGGCATCATCCAGATTTCATTGCAGCCAAGTCCCTCGATATAGTCAAGCTTCTCTGTAAGTCCCTTTAAATCCCCAATGCCGTCACCGTCACTGTCAAAAAAGCTGTATACGAACACCTCATAACAGGTTCTGTAATTGTCCTGAATCACATTAGGATCATTTTTCGCATTCATCTGCTCCATAGCAGAAGGCTTGTACTTCTCCTTTGCTGCAGTCTCGGTATTCTTTCCACCTGCAGCGCATCCCGCAAGCATCGACACCGCCATAGCTGCCGTCAATGCCACAGCAGTCAACCTGCCCGCCAATCTATTCACAGCCCTGCCGACCATATTGTGGCCGCCTATTTTATTATTAATCATACGCACTCCTTTTCTTAACTAAATTCTCACATCTTTCACAAGGTAGCAACAAACTTAGCACACAACCTGAAAGTGCTAAGTTTGCCACAACCCAATATAAACCAAAAGCCGCCGCACAAAAGTGCAGCGGCCTAAATAAAACCAAATTAGCCTTTGACAGCTCCTGTAAGTCCATCCACGTAGAATCTCTGCATGATGACGAAAAGTATTGAGATAGGTATTGATACAATAACTGCAGCAGCAGCCCATCTTGTGAACCATCCGTTTATAAACTCTTTCTCAAGCATGTTGTAAAGGAGAAGAGATACTGTCCAATACTTGTCGTTTGGACCAACGATAACCTTTACAAATACGAAATCGAGCCATGGAGCAAGGAATGCTGTAAGCACTGTATATACTACGATTGGCTTACTGAGTGGCAGGATAACCTTGTAAAATACCTGGAACTGTGTACATCCGTCAAGGATGGCAGCCTCTGTAAGAGACTTAGGCACAGTATCAAAGAATCCCTTTGCGATATAGAAGCCTACTCCCGATCCTGCTGAGTATATGAGGATCAGTGAAAGACGAAGTACGCTACCCTCTGTAAGTCCGATAGCCTTTAAGATAAAGTATACGGCAACCATTGACATGAAGGCTGGGAACAATCCAAGAATCATAGCCAGATTCATGAAAGGCTTACGCAGCTTAAATCTCAGTCGTGACATACAATACGCAACAGAAAGTACAAATACTGTTGAAATGATGCATGAGAACACTGATATAAACAGTGTATTAAAAAATGCTCTCGGGAAGTTCAACAGTGTAGTCTCTGTGAACAGCCTTGTATAGTTGCTAAATGTAAGGCTATGTGGGAAGAAGTACTTTGTATAAGCACCACTCTCAGCTCTAAAGCTTGTCATAATAATCCAGAAAATCGGGAACAGCCATACTACAGCAAGTATTCCAAGAATGATATGAACAAGGGAATTCTTTGCTACTTTCTTAGCACGTCCGGCAGACATAGGTCTTTTTGCTTTTGCTACACTACTCATTACATGAATCCCTCCTCATCCTTGTATGATTTTGTATTTCTGTATGTAACAAGCGCTACGATAGAAAGTACAATGAATGTGAGGATACCGATAACGGCACCGATATTGTACTCCTGATTATCAATAGTCAGCTTGTACAACCACGTAACCAGAAGGTCCGTCTTTCCTGCACTGTCTCCGACAGGTGTAGGCTTTCCTGCTGATAACAGGTAGATAACGTTGAAGTTGTTGATATTTCCGGTAAACTGTGTGATGATATATGGTCCCATGATAAACATGATATATGGGAGTGTGATCTTAAAGAAGATCTGTGCTGCGTTTGCACCATCAATCTTTGCAGCCTCATAAAGCTCTGAAGGCACATTCTGTAATACACCTGTAACCTGAAGCATAGTATACGGAATACCTACCCAGCAGTTGATGAGAATAACAGAAACTCTCGCCCACATCGTATTGGTCCAGAATGGAAGCGGGTTATCTATCCAGCCCAACTCCAAAAGCAGGTTATTAACAGCACCCTGTGGCTGGAACATCTGTCTCATTACAAGGAGTGATACGAACTGCGGTACCGCAATTGAGATAACAAAGCATGTACGCCAAAAAGCCTTGCAATGTGTCTCTTTACGATTGATAACGATAGCAAGAATGAGTCCAAGGAAGTTACAAAGGAAGGTTGCAAATACAGCCCAGCAGATTGTCCATCCAAGTACTCTCCAGAATATCTTACCAAGCTTACCACCAAGTCCAAGCACCTGTCCGAATGAGGCGAAGCCTGTCCAGTCGAACAATACCAGATGATCACCCTTTACCGAATAATTTGTAAAGGCCATTGGAATCATGAACAGCAATGGTAAAACTGTAAAAATAAATATTCCCATAAGTGGGAGAAACATAAGTGTCTTATGTAGGTTTTTATCAAATAAATCCTTGACATCTTTGCCAAAAGAATTGATTTCTTTTCCAGCTTTTGAAAGGCATTCTGCCTTATATCCGCTCTTTAAATTCTCGCACCACATGTAAATAAATAATACTGTGATGGCAATTGTTATGACGCCATATAACAGTAATAATACTGACTGGTCGCCCGCAACATATTCATAAATCTGCTTCTGCTCATTAAATACCTCTTCCTGCTTTCTCCAGCCAAGTGAAGGCAGCATGGAAATGTAATAAGCACCAGCGTTAACCATATATGCTATATATGCAATCTCTATAGCAAGAAAAATCAGACCCTTTATGATCTGCTTATGAGCCATATTGGCAAGACCCATTACGAGTGCCGATAGCTTAACTGTAGCTCCGCCTTTTGTGAGGGCATTGCCAACAGTATACGGAGTAGCAAATTCCGAAACTTTTTTCTTTTTGTTTGCTCCTATCATACTTTTCCTCCTGGCATGCATTATATATGCCATTCCTTTAAACTAATTTATTCCAAGATTCCGGTCGCCCGGAACCTTGGAATCATATTCTGATCTACTTAATTATTTAAGAGAATCATTAAGCTGAGTATTGAAGTCCTCTGTCTTCTGAGCTGCATTGTCCTTTGTAATCTGGCCTTCTGCACCGTTCTGGAAAGCATCACCGAATGGTGTAGCTGCATCCCAGTAACCTGACATATCAATGATAGGCTGTGCTACTGAACAATCAGTTGAAACCTTAGCCATAGCTGCTGCTACAGGATCAGCTGCGATTTCCTCGTTTGTTGCAAGATCTTTGTTTACAGGAGCCTGTGCTCTTAACTTGAAGTGAGCAAGCTGTGCGTCCTCGCTGCCAAGGAATGCTGCAAGCTTAACTGCTACTTCCTGGTTCTTGCAGTTAGGGTTAACACCGATAGCCTTAGATCCTAAGAATGCCTTTAACTGGCAGTCTTTTCCACCAATATTGATTGTAGGAAGAGCTGCAACACCAACGTTCTCCTCACCAAGTGCCTCTTTAACTTTGTCATAGTTCCAGTTACCATTGAAGTAAGCATTGATAGAACCATCTTTAAGTCCAGCAAGACCAAGTGATCCCTCATTGTTATCCATTACAAAGTTTGGATTTGCAAATAAATCTACGATGTAGTTTGTAACTGCTGTACCCTTATCTCCGCCAAAGTCATATCCGGCAGCCTTGTCTGTTCCATCTCCAAAGATTGTACATCCGTTTGCTGCATAGAATGCATTGAGATACCAGCCATTATCAAATGGGAATGAAACCTTACCCTTTGTAAGCATTGTATCAAGGCTCTTTACATCATCCTCAGAGAAGACTCTCTTGTCATAGTACATGAACCATGTGTTTGATGTATAAGGAACTGCGTAGATGTCTCCATCATATGTAACTGTTGCAGCCATAGCCTCTGAGTTAGATGACTTAACATAATCTGCTGCCTCTCCACCTAACTTGGCAATAGCATCTGCCTTAATTAATGGCTCAAGCTGATCGTTTGCAAACATGTAAACATCAGCTGCTGCCTTAGGATCCTTTGTAACAACATCCTTTGCGTCTGACTCAGATGATGTAACATACTTGAACTCGATGTTGAAATCAGGATTTGCCTTAGCGAATGCCTCGCACTCTGTCTTAAGCCAAGCGCCCTGTGCATCGTCTAAATCCTCTGCAGGTCCCATTACTGTAATGGTCTCCTTACCGCCGTCCTTCTTGTCGGCTTTCTCTGTTCCATTTCCATTGCTGTTTCCGCATCCTGCAAACATTGTTGCTACCATAGATGCGCAAAGTAAAGATGCTAATACTTTCTTCTTCATATCTTCCTCTCCTTTTTGAATATAAAATGTAAAAAAGTATATATATAAATTGCCGTGCAACTTATATCAAATTAATTATCTGCGGTAAACCACCGCAATGTTTCTAATCCAGGCTATTTTTTCGTTGTCCAGTCTGTGCGGCTTGCTTGTCATTCGCCATCTCCAGTTATGTCCGACTGTTGAAGGATAATTCATCCTCGCCTCATTTCCAAGCTCTAATATATCCTGCATCTGGACTATAGCCAGCTCTGCGGTGCTGTGGTACAGCTCCCTGATAAGAGCATTTGGAACCTGTGATTTATTTTCAATATTCAGATACTCGTACATATAAGCAAGCTCATAATCTGTCTTGTCACTGAAATAACCAACTATTGTCTCATTGTCATGTGTGCCAATATATGCAACTACATGTGAATCAGCATAATTGTGTGGCAGATATTCATTGGTCGGATCGCCGTCGAAGGCGAACATCATGACCTTTGTTCCCATCCAGCCCGACTTCGCAAGGAGCTTTTTCACTCCCGGTAAAAGGCTCGCTGACGTATAATCATCAGCCACTACATTAACACCCTCAAGCTCTTCGTTGATTGCATTGACAAGCCTGCGTCCCGGTCCCTTGAACCATTTACCGGATAGGCTCTTGTCCTGTCCGTACGGTACCGCATATGCTTTTACAATTCCTGCAAAATGATCAATCCTGACGATATCAAAAAGCTCTCTGCATACACGCATACGCTTTCTCCACCACGAGAAGTTATCCTCCTTCATGGCATCCCAGTCATACATAGGATTGCCCCACACCTGTCCGTTCTCTGAATACTTATCAGGAGCGGCAGCTGCAACATACTCCGGTGTATCGTTTGCGCTCATCATAAAGAGTTGTCTCTCTGCCCATACATCTACGCTGTCATACCCTACATAAAATGAGGCATCACCTATTATGTAGATACCTTTTGAGTTAGCATAATTTTTCAAATCCTCCCACTGTTGGAAGAATTTATATTGGCAGAACTTCCAAAAAGTAATTGTATTATAATTCTTTTTTTGGTACTTTTCAAGCGCAACCGCTTGCGGGTTTTTATACTCGCTCGGCCATTCACTCCAAATTTTGTCTAAATTGTCGGTTTTCAGTGTCATAAACAGTGCATATTGTTCAAGCCACCCCGAATGTTTTTTTACAAAATCCTGAAACTCTTGTGCATTTGTGTCAAATCTTTCAAACGCTTTTTGTAAAATCTTGTATCTGTTCTGATGTAATGCTGCATAATCAATTTCTGATTGATCTGTGCCCCAATTGTACCCCAGGATTTCTTCCCTCTCTAACAATCCCTCATCTGCCAGCTTATCTAAATCTATAAAATAGATATTGCCCGCACAGCCTGATGATGGCTGATATGGGCTATCGCCAAATATGGTGGGACCAACCGGAAGAACCTGCCAGTACTTCTGTTTCAAATCGCCAAGGAGATCAACAAAATTGTATGCCTCTCTCCCAAGAGTACCTATACCATATGGTGACGGCAAACTCGAGATCGAAAGAAGTATTCCGGAGCCTCTGAGATTTTCTCTGGCCTCCAAATTTCTATTCCTCTTTCCTAAATTTTTTCTATTTTTTTCGTATCTGAGTATATTTTATTTCCTATTGTCGTATTTGTCAATTGTTTTAGCGTCTTCTAACCCATTTTTGCCACTTTTCACGTAATTTGCACTCATTTTTTGGTAGTTATTACCACGATTTCAAAGATATTTTTCGAAAAATTTATCGTGGAAAATATTGCCTATTTCTGATAGTAATTGTATAATTCTATTATCACATAAGAAAGGAATAACATTATGGCTACTATTAAGGATATTGCCGCCCGGCTGGGTGTATCAATCAGCACTGTTTCAAAAGGATTAAATGGTGCCAGCGATATAAGTGAGGAGCTTCGTCAGACCGTTTTAGACACTGCCGTCGAGATGGGCTACAGCACTAAGCGCTCAAGAAAGGTAGAAAACCGCAAGCTGGCTCTGTTCATTGAAAATATGAACTACGAGTCTATCGATGAGTTCGGATATGATGTAGTGCTTGGTTTCAAGCAGAATGCTTTCAAGCACAAATGGGATGTGGACATCATCCCTGTCACTCCTCAGCTGCAGGCAGAAGAAAAATATGATACTTATATATTAAAGAACGGCTATTGTGGCGCATTTCTTGTAGGCTTCGCTCTGCACGATGAGTGGATGCAGCAGCTCAAAAGCACTACAATGCCTACCGTTTTGTTTGATAACTATATAGAAAACAACCCCAATGTAGCCTATGTGGGTACCGACAGCTACGAGGGCATTGACATGGCTGTAAAGCATCTGCACAATCTGGGGCATAAAAAGATTGCCTTTATCAATGGTTCTCTTTTTTCCCTGGTTTCAGATCAGCGTCAGGAGGCTTTTGAAAACTCTATGCGCGATGCCGGTCTTGAAATCTACCCGGAGCTCATGGGTCACGGCTACTATATTCCGGAGACTGCACAGTACTACGTTTCCAATTTTATTGCAGCGGGCGCTACTGCTATCCTCTGTGGCAGTGATGCTATCGCAAAGGGTGTTATATCTGAATGCCAGCTGCACGGCTTCAATGTGCCAAATGATATAAGTGTGGTCGGCTTTGACGATGTCAAATTTGCTGCAGCCCTCACCCCGCCTCTTACCACTATCAGACAGGAGTGTAATGATCTTGGCCGCTGTGCATATATTATATTGAATTCGCTCATTCACCATATCCCAATCAGCCGCACACAGCTGCGTCCGAGACTGATTGAAAGAGAATCTACCGCACGTGTTTCCACTGCGCACACTGTCAGCGAATAACAGTGTATGTACCACCTTCCAAAGGAGGCAAAATTGTTCAAACGCAAACATGCAACTATTTTAATTACATATTCGCTGGTGCTATGCAGCGCGATTTCTCTGACAGCCTGCTCTTTTTCGGATGTCTCTTATTTATTCAAGAGCCCCGCACAAAAGCAGGCTATTCTGCACAAATCACCTGCTTTTTGGGATGATACCACAAGCGTTGAAGGAAGCAGTAATCTGTCTATCCTGCATAATGTCGCCTTTGAGGGGCGCCCGTACAATGACATAAGGCAATTCGGCGATAATATACTTATGGTAGGGCAGGGCAGCTACAATAATTCCATCATAGAGACTGATGGTCAATCCGTTCAGTATTCATTTGATGTATACAATCCCTGGTCCAACGAAATAACCGCAAGTCTTGCCCACAACAAGACGGACTGCGATGACTATCTGATTAAGGGTGATAAATTGTGGCTCCTCGATTCATCCGCCAAAAAAGCAACCATCTATGATAAGGATTTGAAGGAAATTAAAACCTGCAAATATAATCCCAAGGACTATGATGGCAATGGCGATGCATCTGATCCGGATAATACTGAAGTGCCTAATCCCGGCAATTACTATGATGCCTCACAGATTGCCACCTCCGCTGACAAAAAATATGCTCTCGTGTCAGGTATCACGCCCGATACCTACAAATATGTAATCTCTGATATAAGGCTTGACGATAATACAGTACTTTCAACCTACGAAGGGCAGAGCTTTTCCATGTCATGTGTCGGCTCAAAAGGCTTTGTAATTGAAACAGATACTGCCAACAATATATGGAACTATCATTCATCCGATGGAAAAAACAGCTTTTTTTCTCTGCCTGATGTGGTGGATGTAGTACTGGCCGAGGACAATGACATGCTCATACGGTGCCAGGATTTATCATCAGACAACAGCATCAGTTATTATAAATATTCACCCGTCACCGGTGTCAGCTCATCCTTTTCATACAATCCGGCAGCACGAGGCTCAGGCAGAGCCCAAGGCAGCTCATCTGATTCTGCAACGGCCGATACCCAGACCTATTTTTCTGCCAACTCGGTATATCTGCCTGATGCAAACTGTGTGATGCTGCTTTTGTACACAGCGCAGTGCAACCCGGAAATACTCATCTGGTCACTCGACAAGGGAAAGAATGACACCAAAGCTGAAATCACGTCATACAATGACTGCGATACTCTGCTACAAGCCTTACGCGATGACGGCTCATATGTATCCCCATATTCTGCCATAGACACTGATGACAGTACCCATGAAAACCAGGAGGCAAAGGAAGAGGCCGGGAAGGATTCCGACTACAATACATATGGAGATGAGGTCACTCTGATACCTGACACCACGTCATATGACTGGGGAGATTTATCCGACATAAATGCACGTATCACAGCCCTTGAACAAAAATACGGCTTTTCCATATATTTCGGGCCTGAGGTGCCAAAGAGGATTGATTACTACGATATCCATCAATTAAAGAACAAGGATAAGCTGTCGGTCTCTCTGGATGCCCTTGAGGAAATACTTGGCTGTTTCCCTGATGACTTTTTCACGCAGCTGTGTTATGGCGATATAAGAGGCATGCGAATATATCTGTGCGGTGATATTTCATCAGGCCACTCAGATATGATAAATGAGCCAAGCGGATTCGTAAATATAATAAACAACCACAATGTGATGGTTCTAAACTGCAACTACAGCTGGGATTTCAGCTACACAGTCGGCCATGAGATTTCCCATCTGATAGACCAGAGGCTTGCATTCATACACACCTATGATGAAAAAAGCGAGTTTTCCGAGGAGAAATGGAACAGCTTTAACCCTGACAGCTTCTCATATGATGACAGCTACTCTAACTACAATCCGGATGATCCATCAAACCACATATCCGGGTATTTCATTGATTCCTACGGCATGACCTTTGCAACAGAAGATCGCTCTGAAATATTTGGAACCGCGATAGACGATTATATTAACGGTATTTATGATGATGCCCGGTTCACAGACGACTCGCCGATACGAAACAAGCTCGACTACTACAGCAGATGTATCCGCGACGGCTTTGATACAAGGAGCTGGCCTGATACGATGGCATGGGAGTCTGTGCTTACCGCCACCGGAGCGCAGGCCGATTAAATGATAATTTCAGAATAACACAAAAACCTCAAGTCATACGACTTGAGGTTTTTTAATGGGCAGAGATGGATTCGAACCATCGAAGCAAGTTGCAGCAGATTTACAGTCTGTCCCCTTTGGCCACTCGGGAATCTGCCCATGTATTCAATTACGATACTTGCATAGTTTATCACAACAGATGTGATTATGCAAGTACATTTTAAAATTAAAAAAGACAGCCTACGTTCGGCTGCCTTTTAGGAGAAGGTATTTTTACTATGGGGTATAGCAAAAACTATATAATGTATTGGGGGGTTTTTACGGTTATTATAGTATCATGATTGCAACGATAAGTGTTCACAAATTGCATAAAAATCGTGGTTCGTTTTTATGCAATTTGTATAGTGCTTTAGCATCATCTAATATTTTTCATATAGTGATTCTGCACAAAAGCATAGCTGTTTTTTAAATATTATGTCCAACTGCTGTTTTGCTGTCCTCATCAAACAGTGCTTCAAACTCATCTCTTGTGATTTTCTCCTTCTCAAGAAGAAGTGCTGCACATCTGTCAAGCACATCGCGGTACTCTGCTATCATGCTCTTTGCCTTGTCGTACGACTCGTCGATGATGCGCTTTACCTCGACATCGATTGCCGATGCTATGCCCTCGCTGTAGTTCTTTGCATGGGCAAGGTCTCGTCCGATGAAGACCTCCTCCTCATCATCGGCATAGCAGATAAGGCCGATATTGTCTGACATACCGTATTTGGTAACCATCTCGCGCGCAAGCTTTGTAGCCTGCTTGATGTCCTGTGATGCACCTGTAGTGATATCGTCAAACACAAGTTCCTCTGCGACACGACCGCCTAAGTCTACTACGATTTCCTGAAGCATACGTCCCTTTGTGTTGAACATCTCATCCTTCTCAGGCAGAGGCATGGTGTAGCCTGCTGCGCCTGCTCCTGTAGGGATGATTGAAACTGTGTATACAGGTCCCACATCCGGAAGCAGATGGAAAAGGATTGCATGCCCTGCCTCGTGGTAGGCTGTGATGCGCTTTTCCTTGTCAGAGATGATACGGCTCTTCTTCTCAGCTCCGATACCAACCTTGACGAAGGATTTTCTGATATCATCCTGTGTGATATATTCTCTGTTTTCGCCCGCTGCACGGATTGCTGCCTCATTCATCAGATTCTCAAGGTCTGCACCTGTGAAGCCAGCTGTGGTCTGTGCAATCTGCTTTAAGTCTACATCCTCTGCAAGAGGTTTTTTCTTGGCATGGACACCTAAAATTTCTTCTCTGCCGCCCACATCCGGTCTGCCTACTACAACCTTTCTGTCGAAACGTCCCGGACGCATGATAGCAGGGTCAAGTATATCCACACGGTTTGTGGCTGCCATGACGATAATGCCCTCATTGACACCAAAGCCATCCATCTCGACAAGCATCTGGTTCAATGTCTGCTCACGCTCGTCGTGTCCTCCGCCCATTCCTGTGCCACGGCGTCTGGCTACTGCATCTATCTCATCGATAAATACGATACAAGGCGCATTTTTCTTGGCATCCTCAAACAAATCTCTCACTCGTGAGGCTCCGACTCCGACGAACATCTCCACGAAATCAGATCCTGAAATGGTGAAAAACGGTACCCCTGCCTCTCCGGCTACTGCCTTGGCAAGGAGAGTCTTACCTGTTCCCGGAGGTCCTACAAGAAGGACACCCTTTGGGATTCTTGCTCCAAGTCTGGTGTATTTTCCCGGATCACGAAGGAAATCAACTATCTCTGCAATCTCCTCCTTTTCCTCCTTTAAGCCTGCTACATCGGAAAACTTGATATGGTTCTCCTCCTGTGTGGTGAGCTTCGCACGGTTCTTGCCGAAGTTCATCATCTTGCCACCGCCGCCCTGTGCTGCTGCGTTGTTGTTCATCACTGCAAAGAGTATGAACATGGCTCCGAATACCAAAAGATACGGAAGCAGTGTCATAATCCAGCTCTCAGCCGGAACATCCGCAACTGTATAGTCGGTGTACCCTGCTTTTGTCATGGTCTTTTCGATATTGTTTACATCTGATACATAAAGCACCTTTGATGAGCCATCCTTGAACTTTACCTCCAGGCTTCCTGTCGGTATCTCCCTGTTTTGCACCACCTTTACACTCTTCACCTGATTCTTGTCAAGATCCTTCTCGAACTGACTCTGTGTGTAAGAGTTTGATGTGGCGCCGGCGCTCAGCCAGTACCAGATGCAGATTACTGCAAATACAATGATAATGTATACGCCCATTCCGCGCATACCGCTTTTTTGTTTATTCAATTTACTTCTCCTTTTTATTTTATTTCGCCCTCGACAAAGCCGATGTAAGGCAGATTTCTGAACCTCTGGTCATAGTCAAGGCCATAGCCTACCACAAACTTGTCAGGAATCACAAAACCCACGTAGTCTACATTTACATCATCAACTACACGGCGCTCAGGCTTGTCCAAGAGTGTGCAGATTGTGAGGCTCTTCGGGTTTCTTTTGGCAAGGAGCTTTGAAAGCCTGCTAAGAGTATTTCCCGAATCAATGATATCCTCTATGATGATGACATTCTCTCCCTCGATAGAATGCTCAAGGTCCTTTTTAATCTTGACATCGCCTGATGACTCTGTGCCTGAGCCATAGCTGGATACCGACATGAAATCCATAGTCATGGGCAGGTCAATTCTCTTTGCAAGCTCAGTGGTAAAGAATATTGAGCCTTTAAGTATACAGATGAGATATACTGACTGACCCTTGTATTTTTCTGTGATTTGCGCTCCAATCTCTGCGATTCGCTTATTGAGCTGCTCCTCTGTCAGGTAAACCGAAATATCATATTTCTTTGAAAAATCCATTTTGTTTTCCTCCGTAAAATGTGATCTTAAGTACTTTTTCTGTCTGTGGTGTGACAAGTGCGCTGCAGCCGGATCTGTATCCGATAATGGCATGCACCAGTGATTCATGGGCTATAAGCCACAGCCCCGCCCTCTGCTGTGCAGGGATTTTATCACCTGTAAATACCTGCTTCAGCTTCTTATGATGGCCCTCGTCATCCACAATTATATAGTCACCGGCTTTTCTTGTTCTTATTTCAAAGCCTTTCTTCATCTTATCATAATCAAACCATTTCGTATATGGTTTTTTGGGAATTTCGTCCATTTTACCATTAAAATCTTGTATACAAAGTGTGACATACGAGCCATCTGCCGAAAGCTTTATGTTTTTTTGCTCTCCCGTGGCACTCAGTGCCTCAAGCTCTTTTTGCGTAATGTGAATTTCTTCTTTTTCATCGTCACACCTTCCGGCGAAGAGTATCACCTCTCCAAATGATTTTTCCGCAATAATTCCATACGGCAGATTGATTTTTCTGCCCGACTGCTGCCCTGCAAGCTTCACAAGTGCACCGATATGTGTGCTCGTGATGTCCTTGAGCCGCCCTGATGCCAGATGTATACACTCGCGCGCCACTCCGCTTTTTAATGCCGGATGCAGGCTCTCAAAGCGGCTGATTTCAAGCATCACCCTGTCCCCCTTTTGGGAAACCATGTTGTCGCACGCCTCTTTTAGCTGCTGCTCGTAAAAATCATTCATCACCGCAAGCTGACCTGCGCTCTCATTGATATGCTCTATTGCCCTGTCATTAATCTGCAAAAGCAGTGGAAACACATCATGGCGCAGCTTGTTTCTGGAGTAGGCTGTGTCAGTGTTTGTGGCATCGGTGACAAAAGCCTGTCCGTTTTCCTTCAGATAGTCCTCTATCTGCGCGCGTGTTGCTGATAAAAGCGGCCTGATATATGTGACACCATTCTTCACGGAAACCGGATGCATGCCGGAAAGCCCCTTCGCTCCGCTTCCGCGCAGCATCTGAAAAAGAACTGTCTCTGCGTTGTCCTCCATATGGTGCGCAACTGCAACGACTACCTGCCTGCTGTTACCCTGCTTTTGGTCTGCTGCATAGGAAGTTTCGCAAGGATATCTGCCTGCTTCCTCTTCAAACGCTCCATAGCGCAATATCCTGGCGGCCTCCTCCAGTCCGAGTCCATGACTTGCTGCATATTGCGGCACATCCACAGAGTGTACATGACACGGTATGTTAAGCCTTTCGCAGAGATCTGACGCAAACCTCGCATCCTCCCTGCTCTCGGCACCTCTGATGCCGTGCTCCACATGTACTGCCTCCAGCGCAAAATCAAGCTCATCTGCGCACTGTCTTTTTATCTCATTTAACACCAGCAGAAGGCAGACTGAATCCGCACCGCCCGACAGCGCAACAAGCACCGTGCTGTGATTTTTTATCATCTTGTTTTCCAGAATATATTCTTTTGTCCGTCTAATCATTATTTTTCCCAGATTCCTATTGCAACTACCGTCATATCATCCATGGCATATCCGCCTGTGTCAAGCAGCACCCTGTCCAGAATTTCCTGTGCCATCACGCCTGCATTGTCGCTTTTGACGCCAGCGATGATATCCATAAGCTTCCCCTGCCTGTCCTTTACATGCAGATATTCTAGCACACCATCAGTCACCATGACAAGAAAATCACCACTTTGAAGTGTATTTTTTGAATGTTTGCTCTCCTGCGCAGCATCGACCCCCGCCGGAAGTGATTCATTTTCTATAACACTTACTTGTTTCCCTGATTTGATAAATGACGGTGCAGCGCCTGTTTTGGCCAGCTCAAGCTCACCTGTGTACATGTCTATCGTGGCAAAATCAACCGTGGAATAGGACTCCTCGCCCGCCGATATGACCATGGCAGAGTTCATCAGCTTTAGGGCACTTTCCCTGCTAAAGCCGGCCTCCAAAAGCTTTTCAAGCAAATCCACCACCAGCGTGCTCTCGGCCTGCGCCTGCTTGCCCGAGCCCATGCCATCGGATACACATACATGGTACATGCCATCATCCAGCTGAAACATGCTGCAGCTGTCACCATTAGCCTGAGAGCCTGTCTTCTTTTTGGTCGCCACCCCCGAAAGTGCATAGAACTGATTCTCCTCGTAAAGCACAATAGATGTCCTCTCATCGGATATTATTGAAACTGTCCCATGCGCCTGCCTGAGCTTCACCCCCATGGCGCGTGAAACCGCCTGCACATACTTTGAAATTTCAATCCCACCATCTATCTTGGTGCAGACATCTGCCTTTATACATACCTGCTGCCTTGCGTTCTCATAAATATGGGCATTTTCCACCTGTATACCAGCCTCTTTTGTATATACATAAACTCTTGAAAGGCGCAGCCTTCTTTTTTTATCAATACATTTTTCAGCCCTGCACCAGCTATCCATGAGCTCTGCCATAGCGTCAAGCTGTGCGGCTATGACGCGTCTGTTTTCCGTGAGACGCCTGTACCAGGCTTCATTTAGCTCAATACGGGCAAATGCCTCTGTGGCGGCTTCCACCATGCGCGTATAGTGCGGGCAGCCATCCACATATCTGTTTTGCACAATTTCCTCTGTTTTCATACGTTTGCGCACTGCATCAGCAAGCATTTTTATACTGTCGGAAATCGAAGCCCCGCTTGTCCAGCACACACTGCAGCCCTCACAGCATGCACAAAGTCTCCCTGTCACCTCAAGCTGTATTTTCTCACTCTCATCAGGGATTTTATCTGCCGTACATTTTACAGCCATGACATTTGCAGTCGAAATAATGCCTGAAAGTCCTGAAACTGCTGTGGCAAATGCCTCCTCCCTGTCGGGCAGAAGTCCTGCTATGACCGGGTTTTCATTGTGCTCAAGAGCCCTTAAATATTCGCATGCTCTGCAAAGCACAAAGGCCATCGAAAACACAACAAGGCTCTCTGCTACCGACAACACTATCTCATCCGTATCCGGCCTTCCCAGAAATGTTACCGACAGATTCATTACCGCCGTGGCGCAAGCTGCTACAACGGCTGTTGTCAGACATCCGTTTTTACTGCTTTTTCTCACAAATAGCCTTTCCCCAAAGTAAATCACTGCAATAATAAAGAGATACTTACATATCGACGGTATCGATATAAAGTATCCCATTCCAATAATTAATCCTATGTAAAAAATAATCGTATGCCCACTGCTCAGACAATAAACTCCATACACTGCAGGTATCAGCGGATAACAATCCATCACACACACCAGTGTGGATGCAAATGCCATAAGCCCCCACACAGCCTTTTTTAAATTTGCAATCCTCATCTTTTTGCCTCCATCTTTTTTCAACGATTATATGTGGTCAAAAATGAAGGTTTTGACGAAAAAGCGCAATTATATCTTCAAAAATTATTTGTCCTTTTCCTTGAAGATTATTTCATTGTCATACGCAAGCCCAAGCTTGCTCTTTGCCATATCCTCTATGTACTGGTCACTCTGCATATACTGCTGCATGCTTTCTATCTCATCAGCACGCTCCGATTCTTTAGTGTACTGCTTTTCAAGCTCCGCTTTTTGTGCGGCATATGTAGATTCCTTCTGCTTTAGCTGCACAACCTGGACTACCATAACCACAAGAAATGCTATAACTATGATGGAAACACTTAAAGTTCCGCCCCTTCTCTTTGCACGACGTTTACTCATTATTCCTCCTTAGGTGCTTATCTGAATATCCTGCCAAACATTTTATCTTTTTTTCCGGTCACCTCCGGTACCTTCGAATACGTAATCATGTCTATCTCACCTTCTATATCGGCTTCTCCCTTCTCAAGGTTTAGCCTGTTTACGTGAAGATCCTTGCCCTTTAGGTCAAGCATGCCTAGCTCCGTCTCCAAAAGTATCTCTCCCACATCAAAGGAGAGCACATCCAAAATGCCTGTAAAGCTGCCTGTTCTGCGATTATTCAAGATAAGCTTATGACTCTTTGTGCCTGATATTTCTTCCATTTCCTGTCCCTCACATAATTTTTAATATGCTCCATAGACAGCCGCACATATACATGCCATCTGTGGAATCGCATATGTAAATATATGCCGGGATTCATGAAAATATAACCTATATATACTCAAAAAGATCTTTTGCTTCTTCCTTCTTTGTTGTGTCAAGGAGATTTAACACCTTAACCTTGACTGTCTTTTGTCCAAATGCTATCTCTATTATGTCTCCGACCTTGACATTTACAGATGCCTTTGCCGGTCTGCCGTTTACTGTAACACGGCCTGCGTCACATGCCTCATTTGCCACGGTACGCCTCTTTATCAGACGCGATACCTTCAAAAATTTGTCTAATCTCATTGTTACCTCTGTGTCTTACCTATAATAAATCAATTCATAACTATTACCCTGATTTCAGTGGATATAGCCAAAAATGGGCGGAGCCTTAAAGGCTTCACCCATTCTTCTACTCCGTGATAGTCTAACTTATTAGTTAAGAGAATCTTTTAAAGCCTTTCCAGCCTTGAACTTAGGAGCCTTAGATGCTGCAATTGTCATCTCAGCGCCAGTCTGTGGATTTCTTCCTGTTCTTGCTGCTCTCTCAGATACCTCGAAAGTACCGAATCCAACTAACTGGATCTTCTCACCTTTCTTTAACTCCTCTGCAACAACATCTGTGAATGCCTTTAAAGATGCCTCTGCGTCCTTCTTTGATACTCCGGCCTTCTCTGCCATAGCTGCAACTAAATCTGCTTTGTTCATGATAAAATTCCTCCTCTGGATTTTCATAATTTATATAATTCGAGCTGTATTCCCAAATTACCTACAAGAATATATATACTTGTTTTTATGGGGTTTGTCAAGGAAAATGCGCTATTTCCTAGGCTTTTATGTACTTTTACCATTCTTAAAACCTTACTTTGAACTTAATAAAGAGGTTAATGTTGAAAGATAATCGGATATGTCCTTATTTGTCAGACTATTTTTGGAACTGTCAGAGGATTTATTGTTGATTCCCCGTGATGAATTTGTACTCTGCGAGCTGCCGGTGGTGCTGCCCTGAGATGTACTTTGATTGTCCTTCTCATCTGCCCTCTCTGAGGCTGTCTCGGAAGGTGTCTGTGCGGTGGCTTGTGAACTGCCGGTGCTGTTAGTTTTGGTACCTGATGAATCACTGCCCAAGCTGTCCTTATTGTCGTTTATCGTAATCTGTATGGTGGCTTCCTTCGAGTTCACGTAAAGCGTCCTCGTCCAGGTGTCATAGCCATCGGCTGTTACCTTAAGCGTGTGTTTTCCGTATGTTATCTCAACCGGGCTCGTATAGTCGATCTCACTGCCATCGACATATATTTTTGCTCCCTGCACGTCAACCTCGAAAAGGATGCTGCTCTTTTTAGGGCCCTCACCCTTTAAATCATTTAAATTTACCTTTGTAGTCTCTCCTCTTTTTATCTCAATATCAGTGCTGCCTCCCCAGCCGTTGTTGGCCACAGCGAGCGTATAGCTGCCCTCCGGCACATCAAGCGACATATCCTTAGTGATTTCTGCAAATATCCTGTCTCCGAGCTGCAAAAAGCTGCCCTCAAACAGCGATGTATTGCTAAGCTGCAGTGTGCCGTGCCCTGTCGTGACAGAAATTGACACTATGTCCTTGTCAATCCCGACAACAGCCAGCTTATCCTGCGCCGTGAGGCTGTCAGTATCTATGACATCCGAGCCTGAAAATATCATGGTGCGCTCACCCAGCCTGTAGCTGCTATTTCCGATTTCAAGCACGCTATTATTCTTATCCACAGAAAAATTGGTCACTGCGTCGTTTGTCCACACCTTATCGGATTTTTGTATACGCTTTGCCTTGCCGTCTGAATCTGCCCCTGATATGTCAACCACATCACCCTGATGTATATCTGAAACTGACATGTGATTGCCATATTTGTCGAAAAAGCCGGTGGTCAGCCCATAGTAATACTGATACTGCACTCCTGTCGAGTAATTGTATACCCTGATCGTCTCATTGGCACTGTTTATGTCCGATACTATGAGAATATCTGAACTTTTCTTAACGGACTTTCCGTTTTTCTCCGCAGCAGCTTTCAAACCGGACTGCGTGCTTTCTCCCACGGCCTCCGTCGTATCATTCATGCTGTTATAGAATTTTTTTACACCATCATCCGTGTCCTGTTTTCCACATGCTGCAAGTGACAGCACAAGCATGCATACCATGCAAAATAATCTTTTGAATTTCTTCATCTGTATTTCCTTTAATAGCTGGCTTTAAACTTTTTTCTACAATAATAATATATCGTATAGTCATTTACTTTTCAATTAAATTCACTATATATATGCATTACTGCTTACACTATGGCATGCAGGGCATGCAGATACTCCTCGCGCTCCCCGCTTAGCTGTATGAGCTGTGCAAGCTTATCCACATCACGGTCGCATACCCATGACTTGCGCGAGTTGCTATAGTGATTGCAGAGCTTACAAAATTTTTCAGGAAACAAAAGCAGTGCTTGAAGCAGTCTCATTGATGTATCATCAAGACTTCTTACGCTGCAATAGCTGTCAAGAATTGCATCTGCAACCGCTGTATCCCAGTGATTTTTTTCAAGCATCTTGCGCATGTACTCCGCAAGATCAGTTTCCGGATATCCCGGATGCATGGTCTCGAAATTGACAGGGAGCCATCTTCCGGACTGTGTATACACGACATTGTGCTGGTTGAAGGCTCCGTGACAGTATATCGGAACCGACGTTTTACTATTTTCCAGCTCACACAATATTTCCGCCGATTTCTGCCCCTGCTCTAAGAATCTCTCATAGCATTCATAAAACAGATGCTCAAAGGCATTTGTCTTGCTGCGACGCATTATGTAGTTTTTAAGCTTTACTATCTGCGCACATTTGCGCTGAGCTTTTTCATGCAGGCTTTCTACCTCAATATCCGAAGGCAGAGGATACTTTTCCAATATATTGTGCAGCTGCGCTAATGCCCTGCTGCCGCCACGCATATCATCTATGCTGTCCGTGCTGCACTCTCTGCCTGCTCTGTAATCCTTCAATATGTATGCGTCCTCACAGTTATCCCGCGATATGATACACTGCTCCTTTGTCTGTGATATCTGCTCCACATCCATACCGTTTCTCTGGATAAATGCCAGCGTATCCCGCAGGGTGCATGCCCTTTGCTCATGCCCTCTGTACGGCACGAGCAGCTTCTGCCCGATGCCTGTGTCACATATATATGCTCCTCTGCCCTTTATTATCCTGCTTACTGTAAGCTCATATTTTTCCAAAGCCACTTCCGGCTGATTATACAAAAAAATCCCCCCTCATATGATTAATGCACCATAACTATTCAGATGCTTTTTAATCATATGAGAGAGGTTATTATTTTATTCGCAAGCTCTTTAAGTTTTTGTGCTTCATTGAGCGATGGGTCATCAAGCACCTGCTCATAAAGTCTGTCCAGGATATCGCCAAGCTTCGGTCCCGGCTCTACTCCCATTTTAATCAGGTCGCTGCCATTTATTTTCATTTCCTTTTTGGATACACACTGGTGGTCTGCGAGGATTTTCCTGTATACACACTCATATTCTGCGATGTATTCAAGCTTTTCTGCGCGCTTATACATGCTCTGTCCGAGTGTATCGGCTCTTTTCACCTCAAACAACAGCGGAAAAAGCTCTGTTCCTATGCGGCTCATGGCACGCCTTACATTGCGCTCTGTGATGGCCGGACGGTCATCATGCTCTTTTACCAGCTTACAGCAGCAGTCTGTAGTCCTGTTATCAAACTTAAGGCGCCTGAGTATCTTTCTTGTCATATCAGCTCCCACAACCGGATGCTTCTTGAAATGATTCTGGCCTTCCTCGTCTGTCGTAATGCACACAGGCTTTGCCACATCATGAAGCAGCATGGTAAGCCTTAGGATTTTGTCCGCCCGCACATGCTCCAAGGTATGAAGTGTATGCTCGCCGACACTGTACATATGGTGCTTATTGTGCTGAGGTGTCTGCATCATCACATCAAACTCCGGCATGAATACCGCTGTGAGTCCAAGCTCATACAAATCTCTCATCATCTGCGGATGATCTGATGTCAGAAGCTTCACAAGCTCCACCTGGATTCGCTCTGCGCTTACCTTTGACATGGCAGGTGCCAGCTCTTTTATGGCTGCTTTAGTCTGTGCCTCTATATTAAAGCCAAGCTGTGCTGCAAATCGCACCGCACGAAACATCCTGAGTGCATCCTCACTGAACCTGTCGTGTGCACAGCCCACACATCTGATCACATGTGCTTTTAAATCTGCTATGCCGTCAAATTCATCGACAAGACCTGCCCTATGATTATACGCCATGGCATTGATTGTGAAGTCGCGCCTCTCTAAGTCAAGCTTCAGATTGGAGGTAAATGTGACCTCCTTTGGATGGCGTGCATCCTCGTACTCTCCGTCTATCCTGTAGGTGGTGACCTCATAGCCCACATGCTCCAGCATGACCGTGACTGTACCATGCTGGATGCCTGTGTCTATGGTATGGTCAAATATCTCCTTTACCTGCGCAGGCTTTGCAGATGTGGTGATATCCCAGTCCTGCGGTGTCCTGCCAAGGAGACTGTCACGCACGCATCCACCTACCGCATATGCCTCAAAGCCATGCCCGTAGAGCGTGTCTATTATGAAGTTGACATTCTGCGGTAAATCTATGCGCATCGTTTAGTTCTCCTTTTAATATGCCTTGCCCCAGTATACAAGTTTGTGCGCCGGCTTTCCACAGCATACGCATACGTCGGAAATCTGCTCCTGGTCACCAAATGGCATACAACGGCTTGTAACTGTTGTATCCTCTTTGATTTTGTTCTCGCAGGCCTCGTCTCCACACCACATAGCACGGATAAAGCCAGGCTTTGTCTCTGCGATTGCCTTGAACTCATTGTAGTCGTGTGCATCGTTTATATGGCTTGCAAGGAATGCCTTTGCCTTCTCGAGCATGTCATTCTGCATTGTCTCAAGTACCTCTGCGAGCTTCTCATTTACCTCATCGAGTGAGACAACGATTTTCTCTCTTGTGTCTCGGCGGACGATAACGCACTGGTTTTTCTCGATATCCTTTGGTCCAATCTCGATACGTGTTGAGATTCCCTGAACCTCCTGTGCTGCGAACTTCCAGCCAGGTGTCTTGTCGGTTGCATCAATTTTCACGCGGAAATCTTTTGAGAGCTTGTCCTTGAGGTCGTATGCCTTGTCAAGGACGCCGTCCTTCTGCTGCTGGATTGGAATGACCATAACCTGTGTTGGTGCAATCTTTGGTGGAAGCACGAGTCCTGAGTCATCTCCGTGAACCATGATGATAGCTCCGATAAGACGTGTTGAAACGCCCCATGATGTCTCATGACAGTACTGTAATTTATTGTCCTTGTCTGTGTACTGGATGCCGAAAGCCTTAGGGAATCCATCACCAAAGTTGTGTGAGGTTCCTGACTGGAGTGCTTTTCCGTCATGCATGAGAGCCTCTATTGTGTATGTAGCCTCTGCTCCGGCGAACTTCTCCTTGTCTGTCTTTCTTCCCTTTACCATAGGGATTGCAAGATATTTCTCACAGAAATCCGCATAGATGTTTAACATCTGTACTGTACGTGCCTCTGCCTCCTCGGCTGTTGCATGAACAGTATGTCCCTCCTGCCATAAGAACTCTGATGAGCGAAGGAATGGGCGTGTTGTCTTCTCCCAGCGCACTACTGAGCACCACTGGTTATATACCTTTGGAAGGTCTCTGTGTGACTGTACTGTTTTGCTGAAAAGCTCGCAGAAAAGTGTCTCTGATGTAGGTCTTACTGCAAGTCTCTCCTGAAGTGTCTCAAGTCCACCCTGTGTGACCCATGCGACCTCCGGTGCAAAGCCCTCTACGTGATCCTTTTCCTTCTGGAGCAGGCTCTCCGGAATGAACATTGGCATGTATACATTCTCTACACCTGTCTCTTTGAACATTGCATCGAGATTTTTCTGTATATTCTCCCAGATGGCATAACCATTGGGTTTAAAGATCATGCATCCCTTTACAGATGAATAATCCATCAACTCTGCTTTCTTCACAACGTCTGTATACCATTGTGTGAAATCTTCCTCCATGGAAGTGATGGCCTCTACTAATTTTTTTTCCTTAGCCATTGCTTTTCTCCTTTTTTATTTAAATATTCTATGATATACGGGGCTTTTATATCTCATCCGGCCCCTGCACCACGCATAATTTTACTAACATATATTATTCCATAAGCCGGCTGATGTCAATAAGCCGAAAAACTTGTTATGCATTTTCATGAAATTTGTGCTAGAATAACATGTTGTTGTATTATGCTAAGGAGAATTTAGAATGGAAAACTATAAACGAGGACTGACAGCAGGCATCCCGATTGCGCTGGGATATCTGTCAGTTTCATTTACTTTTGGAATTATGGCGGTGTCATATGGACTATCCTGGTGGCAGGCTGTGCTCATTTCGATGACCACTGTCACATCTGCCGGACAGTTTGCAGGCATCGGAATTATGATGCATCCGGGACAGTATTTCCAGATGCTTATTTCGCAGATTACTATTAATATAAGATATTCCTTTATGTCAATTTCGGTTGGTCAGAAGGCTGATTCCAGATTTAGCGGAATTTCAAGATGGATACTCGGCTTTATGATGACTGATGAGATTTTTGCCGTGGCAAGCCAGGAAGATTCTGTGAGCAGAAGCTTTTTTGCAGGACTTTCAACTCTTCCATACATCGGCTGGGCTGTCGGTACGCTGATAGGTGCTATACTGGGAAGCATTCTGCCGGATAGGCTTATGAGTGCGCTGAGTCTTGCTATTTATGGCATGTTCGTGGCTATCGTGGTTCCTGAGATGAAGAAATCGCGGGCGGTCGTGTTTGTTGTGCTGCTTGCACTCGTGCTTAGCTGCATGTTTTACTACGTACCGTTTTTGTCAAGGATTTCAAGCGGTATCACCATCACTGTTGTAGCCATTGTGGCTGCAGTTATCGGTTCGCTGCTGTTTCCGGTTGCAGATGATACTGATAAGGAATGATTTATTAAATATTTGATAATAAGCGTATAAGGAGATTTTACATAATGAAAAACAGTGTATTTTTTATATATTTACTCATACTCGCGGGCTCCACATATCTGATTCGCGTTATTCCTTTTATCGCAATAAAAGAAAAGATCAACAACAGCTTCGTGCGATCTTTTCTATACTATATTCCATATGCAGTTTTAACCGCCATGACTATTCCGGCAGTGTTTTATGCTACTAACTGGTGGGTTGGTGCAGCAGCAGGACTTATCGCGGCAGTGATATTTGCATTAAAGGGCAAGGGGCTTACAACCGTGGCCGTGGCTTCCTGTGTGGCGGTATTTATTGTAGAGCTGTTCCACTAATTATTTATTTTCCCACTTGAAAGATTCCATCAATACCATATCCGGAATGATGGAATCTTTATTTTAATTTACATTCTCCTGTCTATGCCGCTGTCACTGTAATAGCGTGCCTTGCTTGCATACATTCTCCTGTCTGCTTCCTTCGCAATATCGTGTACAAACTCCCAGTCTTCCTCCAGACTACTTACACAGCCGTATGATATTGTCATAGAATCGACTAGTCTTCCTCTCCATCCTGCTACGCTGCTATCGAACTCATTTTTCATTGCATCAAGCTCGTCCGGCTTTTGTGTAATTATCACAGCAAACTCATCTCCGCCTATTCTGTACACCCTGCCAAACTCACCAAAGCTTGCCTTCATGCATGCTACGGCTGCGCAGATCATCTCATCACCCGCAGCATGTCCATATGTATCGTTTACATGCTTTAAGCTGTTTAAATCAAGTGATATATATATCCACTCTTTTTTCAAAGTAAGCTTATTGATATCTGTCTCATAGGCATGTCTGTTCAGGCAGCCTGTAAGCTCATCGGTATTTGATGTATACAAAAGCTTTTCTTTCTCATATTTTTCCTTCATAATCTTCGAAAACATATACATAATACAGCACGATGCGAGTATAAGATATATGCCAACTACAAGCATTGCCACTACGCTGTTCGTCATATAAAAGGATCTTTCAATGGTGACAGCCACTATATATTTGTCACCTCTCCTGATTACACATCTGCAGCCTGAATCATTTACGCTAATCTGCCTTACTGTGGGCTTATCGCTTTCCTTAATATCTGTTGGAATGCCTAAATCGTGGAAGGTTTTTCCTATTTTATCACAAGCTGTGGCTCCCTTAATCACCCCCGTGTCTGCATCTGCCACATATATTTCCATGCCCTTGTACACAGGCATGTCAGAAACCACTGTAGATATTTCATTCTGCTTCAATTCATCTAAGAGTCTTTGCGGCTTCAAGCCCACCTGTACCATCATTGTACCAGACTCATTCCAGGTGATGGCATACATCATTGCCTTGCCCTCAGATGTATTAGGTGTGACATCCTGACACATCGTAAGGCTCTTATCGGTGAGCATTGGTTTAAAATATGAAATCTGGGTTCCCGAATCAAAGCTGTAACCAAAGTATTTTGGCACGCTGCCGCTGGTTATACAACCTGTTTCATCAAACAGATGTATCTCATCCACCGACATCAGCTTTGCTATCTTTTGCAATTCCTCCACATTATTTTCTACCTGTGGCTTTGCATCTACGATATATGACACTGCCTTTGCCCTGACTATATAATCGTCCTTTAACGATTCTATAAGCTCCTCCTCACTCTGGTCATTTTTATCGAGCACAGTGACAACACGATCCAGAAGCACCTTTGATAGCCTATATGCATTTGCATCATTTACATATTTCAAAATTCCCGCCTCGAGGAGCAGTGCTACTACGATTACTGCAACTGAGACCATTGCAAATCTTCGCTTATTCTTCATATCCAAATTATACCAAACTTATGCTGTTTACGCTATATTTTTCTATAAAATTCGGACTGCCGGTCACATCGCAGTGTGACCGGTGATAACCGGACAGTCATTAATTTATGGATTTTATATGCTTTTGGTTGTAGATCAGATGCAGATACATCGCATCGTGGGCACGGACGGCATCGTGGGCAGCAATTGCATCTGCAATTTCACGATGAGTTTCGATAGCTTCATCATGCATGGTGAATTTTGCAGACTCACTGATCAGAGGAATTGAACTGTTGATGATAGGAACCAGCTTTGGAACAACTATATTTTTGCTGCTTAAGGCAATAGCAGTATGAAATGCTATATCCTTTTCTGTGTAATTTTTATTTGCAAGAAGAAATTTTTCGGCATTTTCACATGCAGTAAGGATATTTTTTATATCTGTCTCATCTGCACGGATAGCAGCCATGGCTGCTATGGATGGTTCGATTAGAAATCTGATTTCCATCAGATCTTTAATCATCTTTTGTTTATCTTCAATAAAGGTCAGACCGAGGGGATCATCAATCATCCCGGGAGTTGCGGAAACATATGAACCGGAGCCCTGGCGTATGGTGATTACATTACGTGATGCGAGTGCTCGCATAGCTTCACGCAGAGAGCTTCTTCCAACATTCAGCCGTTCACACATTACGGTTTCGTTCGGAAGCTTGTCACCCGGCTGCAGGTTTTCATCCAGTATGTATTTGATAATTCTCTCTGCAATCCTTTGGGAAAGAGTTTTTTCTTTGGAATTTTGCATGTGATTTGCCTCCTGTCGCCCAGTGCCTTGATGTTTAGTTTTTCTGTTCGTTTAAATATTCTTTCAAATATTTCATTGGCATTCTTTTTGTCTGTAACTCCCGGAAAATATTCCTTATATCCCATAGTTGTTTAAAAACGCGTCTTTTTCGCATGGTCTGCCATACAGATATCCCTGCATATAATCTACATGGATTTCTTTCATTGCGCAAGCCCACTCTTCCTTCTCAATTCCCTCAATACAGATTTTTATATTTACACTGTGAACCATCTCTATAATCTTTCTGAACAGCTCATGGTCCTTTTCACTGCGCATCGCCATTGCCGTAAAATCCTTATCTATCTTTACATAGTCCGGGTTCATCTCACTGATATAGCGAAGATTTGAATAGCCTGTTCCAAAATCATCTATTATGAACTGGATATTATTCTCATCAAGCTTTTTCCTGAAGCTGCAAAAACATGGCGTCATATCCATAAATCCACTCTCTGTCATTTCGATACAGATTGATTCAGGTCTCAGATTGTTTGCCTTGATAGCAGAGAGAATTTTATTTGCCATACTTTCACGCATAATCTGTATATATGATACATTGATATTTACCCTGAAATCCGCAATATACTGCTGCATTTCACGGCACATTTTTGCTGCTTCGTTCAATACAAACTCTCCAACCGGAATGATGAGCCTGCTCTCCTCCAGTAAAGGAATAAACTCAACCGGGGAAATCATTTCATCGCCCTCATCCGAATGCATGAAAAACCGTAAAAGTGCCTCTGCACCGATTATTCGATCAGCACTATCTAAGATAGGCTGATAATATACCTCAAAGCCTTCAAAATCATTTACAGTTGCGCTACGAAGCGCACTCAGGATGGTATTTTTGCGCAATGACGCTTTATAATCCTCTGCCTCAAAGAAGTAAATGCTTCCTCCGCCTCTTTTTTTGGCGCATTTTAAAGAAAAATCCGACTTTTTCCTGCACTCTATTGCGCCCTCTGCCAGTGTTGATATATCTGTCACTCCGGCAGAAACCGAAAAGATTGATTTATAGTTTTCATCAACTATAAACTCATCAATTTTTTCACCTATCCTTTTGAACAACTGCACCACCTCATCATGCGATTTGCTCAACATATCCACAAGCATATACTTGTCTGTAACAAGATGATATATTTTCTGACCGCCTGAGAGACAATCTGCTATGCATTCAGCCACTCTTTTAAGTATGTAGTTGCCATATGTCTGTCCATGAACATTATTGATCATCCCAAAATCGTCAATCCCAATCTGTATGAAATAACCTGCCAGCTTCTCTTTAGGCTGTGAATAGATATATGACGCCATCTCCTTTTCACCTAACAGCCCACTGATATTGTCAGCCCTCTGCCTGGTTCCTGTCTCATTCATACAGCCGATAATATAGTGCGGTTTCCCCTCATTATCATTGATTACCTCCCCACGACAGTTAATCCATACCGGTAAATTCTTCCCGCTAATCAAACGACATAGCACGTTGTATCTTTTTTCTTTTCCATCACATATTTTACGCTTGTGATTTTCGAGCAGCTTACGGTCTTTCTCATAAACCAATGTACGAAGATGCTTTGTTGCATCATTCATAAATTTATCAGGAAGCATAAAACGATCTACCGCTGACTGTGATATCCTCAGTGTATCATTCTTCAAATCTATAATATACAGATAATCATCCATACAAGGTGCAATTAAGTCTATCAGACTTCCTGCTTCCCGCTCGTCAAGTATTTTATATGCATCAAAAGCCCTCATTAAATTTCACCTTCTATTATATTACTCTTCAATGTCTGAGATTTTGAATTTCGCTATCATTTCACTCAGATTTTCTGATTCACTGCTCATCTGCTGGCTCGCAGCCGCACACTCCTGTGATGTTGCTGAATTGGTCTGTACAACATCATTGATCTGCTCAATTCCTTCGTTAATCTGCTTGATCTCACTGGTCTGGGTCTCCAGTGTATCAGCTATATTAGTCACCTCTTTTGTAATCACCTTAGAGTTCTCTGCTACTTCTTCAAGCTGTGAGGCTGTCTGCTCTGCAATATTCATGCCTTTTTCAACAGCCTGCACAGATGTCTCTATAAGCGCAGCTGATTCCTTTGCAGCCTGTGCACTTTGATCGGCAAGAATATTTACCTGATTTGCCACAACCGCAAAGCCTTTTCCTGCCTCTCCTGCCCTTGCCGCCTCAATAGAAGCGTTTAATGCAAGCAGGTTGGTCTGTGATGCAATCTCATTAATGGTTGATATAATCTGGTCAATCTGTTTAGAGGCTTCGTTTATTTCATGCATAGATGCAACCATCTCCTGCATCTTTCCATTGCTTTCCCAGATTGCACCTCCAAGCTCATCCACTCTTCCACTGATTTCCTTTGCACTCTTTGAATTCTGCTCCACCTGCTCTGAAACTCCCTCAACTGTCGCTGTCAGTTCCTCTACAACCGCAGCCTGATTGGTTGCACCGTCTGCAAGGTCATTTGAGCTTGCAGCTACCTGCTCTGCCGCACTTGAAACCTCGCTTGATACATTCTGGATTCCCTTTATGGTGACTGCCATACTTTTTTCAAATTCCATAAATGACTGTAAAATACCTACAAAATCGCCTCTCCACTCTACTTCCGGCTGTGCATCAAAATGTCCGTCCGCAAAGAGCTTCATCGACCTGTCTATATCATCCACATATGAGCCGAGAATACGGATAGACTTTCTCATGCTGTGTGCCAATCTACCGATTTCATCCTCTGAATGGTACTCAAGTGCGCTGTGAAGATTTCCTTCTGTCAGCTCCTTTGCCACATCCTCGATTGCATGTAATGGCTCAAGGATTGTATCAAGCACGATCTTTCCTGTTCTCTTTGTCAACTGCCATGCACATATCAGACAGACAATGATGACTATGAGTCCGACTGCAGCACATACATATGTCCTTACAACTGCCTGATGGCTTCTTTCGTCAGTCAGCTTGTTGATTTCCTTTGCAAGCTCAACAGTTTGATTTAACTTTGGTGTACACTCATTGATAATCTGATCAACAGCCTCATCCTTCTGTCCGGCTTTAATCTTATCCATGATTGAGTATCCGGTATTCGCCCAGTCAGAAAGAGCCTTTGAATATTCATTATACTGATTCTCAGGAACGATACCTGATTTTTTTATTGTTTTTAACTGCACATCAACATCCTCAAGCTTTTCTTTTGCGTCCTGCTCATAGTCGTCATATGTTGATTTGTCAGGATTAAGTGCCATCTCTCTTACATTTCTTGCCGCTGCAGTTACATTTATTCTGCATGTCTTAACCGCCTGATCAGAAGCATTTACCTTGTTTACATAGTTTAACATATTGAAAAACAACACACCAATGACCGCAATCGAAAGCAGTCCCGAAATAAGCATCATGGTAATAACCATTCTATAGCCATAGTTGATCCTTTCACCCAAATGCATGTTTTCCAATTTCTTTTTCATCGCATCTTTTTTTGAAGACATAGTTTGTTATTTCCTCCTATCTTATGATACTTTTTGACCATTTAATTATATTATTATTTATACTCAAGGGCATTTATACTCAAGTCTAAATTCATCAGACAAATTCAGTATAGTACTATTTTTCTAAGGGAGCAATACTATATTCTCAATAATCTTTATGTGAATCTTTCCATCAAATATGTGGATTTGCACAAAATGGTAAATTTTTTTCGCAATTCCCTCAAAATACATATGATGATTTTTATCTTGTTTTATGTAATGATGTAAGTCCCGGTCGGGCAGCCGGGGCTTACAGTTATATATTCAAGAAAAATCAGCTCAGAAGTGAAAATGCAAATACCACGATGCCAAGTATTACAAGTACAATACCTGTGGCACGGTTTAAGGTTTTTGCGGACGCCTTGTTTGCAAAGACCGCTGCAATTCTCGCCCAAAGGAGTGTAAATGCAATACATAAAAGCAGCACAAACCAGTCCGGTTTTCCACCGATGGCAAAGTGCGAGGCAGCTCCTGTAAAGGCTGTAAATGCCATGATAAATACGCTCGTTCCGACTGCAGTCTTAAGCTCATAGCCAAGCACTGATGTGAGGATGAGGAGCATCATCATACCGCCTCCCGCACCTATGAAGCCACAGATAAATCCGATAAGCACACCGCAGATGATTGACTGGATTGCTCTCTTTTTAGCTGAAACTCCCTGCATGGCCTCCTTTGTTGTCATGACAGGACGGACTATAAACTTGATTCCGAGTAAAAATGTCATAAATACCGAAAAGTTGCCCATTGTTGCTGACGGCACAAGGCTTGATACATAGCTTCCAACAACCGTGAAGCATAAAACCGTGACCATCATTATGAGCCCGTTTTTTACATCAAGGTTCTTGTTCTTTCCATATGTATAGGCTGACACTGCGCTGGCAAGTACATCAGACGACAGGGCTATTCCCACTGCCATATAAGGGTCCATTCCCAAAAATGTAATGAGCATAGGGCTTATTACTGCTGCTGCGCTTAGTCCCGCAAAGCCGGTTCCAAGGCCTGCGCCCATACCGGCAAAAAATGTTACTATTATAGTTATTAATGTGCTCATTTGTGTGATTTCCTCCTGATTATTTCATCCATATTATTCTCAAGCTGTTCCATAACAATCGTCAGCTGCTTTTTCTGCTCCTCATCTACCCCTGCAAACAGATTTGCTGTAAACTGCTGCTGTATACGCCTTCCTCTTTCAATGACAGTCCCGGCCTTTTTTGTACAGACAAGCTCCGTCTTCCTCCTATCATTTTCCACAGGTTTTCTCTCCAGATAGCCCTCATTCACAAGCTTGTCAACATTTACAGACACAAGATTTGCCTTGATTTTTCTTATTTCAACTATATCCCTTGCCGTCTTATATTCCGGATTGTTCGCCAGAAACATGAGTATATCAAAGGCTGTCTGCGGAAGCTTTAGCTCATGACACAGTGGTCTGCACTCATCGCTGTAGGTTCGCGAAATTTTCTCTGCAAACTCAAAGTTAAATTTCATATGTGATATTCCTTCTTTCCTTTTCCTATTTTGCTGCTTTGTTATACATTTTTGAATTATTCATTTTTGAACTAATTATATATCTCTCTGTCATTTTGTCAAGCGGTTATCGTAATTTATACCCTGCAATGCTATACTTTCAAGGTATTATATAACTATTATGATATGATTTAACAGTTATATAATACCTTGAAAGTATCCTGCAGTCATGGTATTATATGTAATTGGCGCTTTGTTGCACATTTTAAACACCGGCTAATCTACCGGTGATTTTAATTTTAATAACTAAAGCTTCGTACATGTATAATGTAGGATTTTTAAATTAACAATCATTTACAATAGGAGGAATTATGAGTCAGGAAACAAATTCAGCCCCTGTAACAGAGAACAAGATGGGAACCATGCCTATAGGCAGACTTGTATTTAACATGTCTTTGCCTATGATGATTTCCATGCTCGTACAGGCTCTATACAACATCGTGGACAGTATTTTCGTTGCAAAGCTGTCCGAAAATGCACTCACGGCAGTTTCACTTGCCTTCCCTTTGCAGACACTCATCATCGCTGTCGCAACCGGTACAGGTGTAGGTGTAAACGCGCTGCTGTCAAAGTCCCTCGGCGCCCATAAATACGACGAGGCCAACAAAATCGGCATCAACGGTGCCGTACTATATGCATTCAGCTATGTAATATTTCTGATTCTCGGACTTACAATCGTAAAGCCTTTTTACATGAGTCAGATTGGAAATGCTGATGTCGAAATCATGGATATGGGTGTGAGCTACCTGAGTACTGTTATGATTTTTTCATTTGGTATTTTTGCGGAAATCTATTTTGAGAGGGTACTTACCTCGACAGGAAGAACTATTTTCAGCATGACCTCACAGCTTTGCGGTGCCATCACAAATATCATTCTGGATCCTATCATGATCTTTGGACTGCTTGGCTTCCCTAAGCTCGGTGCTACCGGTGCTGCTGTGGCAACCGTTGTGGGACAGTGCGTAGCCGCCGTTGTTGCTTTTGTCTGCAACCACAAATTCAATCATGAAATCAGCCTGAGCTTCAAGGGCTACAGCCCGGATTTCAAAATCATGGGAACCATTTATGCTATTGGTATTCCATCAATCATCATGCAGTCTATAGGCTCTTTAATGACATATGCCATGAACAGAATACTTATCGGCTTTTCATCGACTGCCGCTGCTGTTTTCGGTGTTTATTTCAAGCTGCAGAGTTTCTTCTTTATGCCTGTATTCGGACTGAACAACGGAATCACACCTATCATCGCCTTCAACTACGGTGCACAGAACAGAAAGCGTATGGTTAAAACAATAAAGGTCAGCCTGATAACAGCATTCTGTCTGCTCTTCGTTGGCTTTGCCTGCTTTGAGTTCATACCACAGGTGCTTTTAGGAATGTTCAGCGCCTCTGACGATATGCTCAAAATCGGAGTTCCGGCGCTCAGAATAATCGGTGTGCATTTCCTCATCGCATGGTTTTGTATTATCGTTGGCACAGTATTCCAGGCTTTAGGAAAAGCAGTCTTTTCTATGATTGTGTCAATCATGCGTCAGCTTGTGGTTTTAATTCCGGCAGCATACATCCTTTCAAAGCTCGGTGGACTCCACGCTGTATGGTGGGCTTTCCCGATAGCCGAGGTGATATCCTTTACTGTTTCGACATTATTCTTAATCAGGATCAACAGAACTATCATCTCAAAGATTCCTGCTGGAAGCGATGTGCTGTAAAAATTTCACTTGAGCTTTAAAATAATCAACAATAAAATCCGCTGCATTATATCATGTGCGTAATCATATGATATAGTGTAGCGGATTTATTATATTTATGTCATATTTTCACATATTTCTGATTTCTGCACCAGCTTGGTGCAGCTTATGAACCGACTTTATCTTGCGTATTTTCTTACGTATTATCTTCCTCTATTATACGTATTTTATGTTGCCGGTCACACTGTTCGGTGTGAACAGTAACGATTTTATATAAAAAGTGTAATCTGCAGATTCAAACCTCTTTTAAAAAATGCGATTTTGTGGTAAAATAGCAAAAAAGAAAATGCGATTTTGTGGTAAATCGTTTAAATAAAAAATGCGATTTTGTAATTTTATTAGGAGAATGTCATGTTTAAGCGAAAAATATATGATAAATTATTGCAATGGAAAAAGGATTCCGATGGTAAAACAGCACTCTTAATCGAAGGAGCCCGTCGTATAGGCAAGTCAACCATCGTAGAGTCATTTGGACGAAATGAATACAAAAGTTATATAATCATTGATTTCTCAATCGTCTCAAAAAATATACGTGAACTGTTTGAGGATATTTCAGATCTGAATTATCTGTTTTTGCAGTTGCAGCTCCAATACAAAGTCGATCTCTATGAGAGAGAGTCTTTGATTATTTTTGACGAAGTACAATTATGCCCCCGCGCAAGACAGGCTATCAAATCACTTGTAAAAGATCACCGATATGATTATATAGAAACCGGTTCTCTGATTTCTATCAAAAAAAACGTACAGGATATACTTATTCCAAGCGAAGAGAGAAAGCTAAACATGTATCCTATGGATTATGAAGAATTTTTATGGGCTCTGAATGATGAAACAACTATCCCCCTAATCCATAAGCTATTCGATTCTCAAAAACCCTTCGGAGAAGAGATTAATCGTAAATTGATGCGTGATTTCCGTCTTTATATGCTTGTCGGGGGAATGCCGCAGGCAGTTGATGAATATATCAAAACCAATAACTTCCGTAAGGTTGATGACGTAAAGCGTGATATTCTGAATCTTTATGAAGATGATTTCAAAAAAATAGATGCTACTGGAAAAATATCTATGCTTTTTGATGCAATTCCTGCGCAGCTAAACAAAAATGCTTCGCGATATCAGGTATCAAGCGTACTGACAAACAATCGCGCCGATAATACACTGGAACTGATTGCAGAGTTAAAAGACTCAAAAACTGTTTTGGTATCATACCATGCAAATGACCCAAGTGCCGGTATGTCAACCAACAAAGACTTAACCCGGTTTAAACTATTTTTATGCGATACCGGGCTGTTTACTACATTGATGTTTAAAGACAAAGATTTCACAGAAAACATAATTTATGAAAAATTGTTAAATGACAAGCTAGGAACTAATCTAGGCTATCTTTACGAAAATGTAGTTGCACAGCTTTTAACGTGTAATGGCAACGAATTATTTTACTATACCTTTTTTAATGAAAGTTCGCGCCATAATTACGAAATAGATTTTCTTATTGCCAAAAAAAATAAAGTTTGCCCTATTGAAGTAAAATCCAGTGGCTATAAAACCCATAAGTCCCTGGATGAATTTTCAATAAAATTTTCAAACCGTATTCTTCAAAAATATCTCGTATATACAAAGGATTTCTCAAAAGACAAAGACATACTCTGTCTGCCTGCTTATATGATTTCGTTTTTGTAAGAAGAATACTTTTTAAATATGATTTTAATACACACACTTATATGGAGGATTAAGACATGAAATTTATATCGTGGAATGTAAATGGACTGCGCGCATGCGTCCAGAAAGGTTTCCTTGATTTTTTTAACAGTATAGATGCGGATTTCTTTTGTATTCAGGAGTCCAAGCTACAGGTGGGACAGATTGACCTTGACCTGCCGGGCTATCACCAGTACTGGAATTACGCTGAGAAAAAAGGCTATTCCGGCACAGCCATTTTTGCAAAAAATGAGCCATTATCCGTGTCTTACGGCATAGGCATTGATGAGCATGATAAAGAAGGACGTGTCATCACACTTGAATATGACAATTTCTATCTGGTAACCTGCTATACTCCAAACTCACAGAATGAGCTGAAAAGGCTGCCGTACCGTATGCAGTGGGAGGATGATTTCCGTGAATATCTTAAGACTCTCGATGCCAAAAAGCCTGTCGTACTGTGCGGTGATCTGAACGTCGCACACAATGAAATCGACCTGAAAAACCCAAAAAACAACCGCAAAAATGCAGGTTTTTCAGACGAGGAACGTTCTAAAATGACAGAGCTTTTAAGTTCAGGTTTTACCGATACCTTCAGATATTTTTATCCGGATGCCGAGGGTATATATTCCTGGTGGTCATATCGTTTTAAGGCGCGCGAGAAGAACGCAGGCTGGCGTATAGACTACTTTATCACGTCAAAGCGCATCAATGATAAGCTTAAAAAGGCAGCGATCCATACCGATGTACTCGGTTCAGACCACTGCCCTGTTGAGGTTGATATTGAATTTTAATTTTAAGGTTATGTATTTTTACAATCCCTTATGCAACACCCTCTTCTCGAGCTTATCCCCATCCAGGGTATACTCAACAGCATTGTACGCACCGTCTCTGTATGCAAACGTCTCATTGTCATCCTGATAATGCACGAAGCTGCCCTTGCCCGGATATGTCAGTATGCTGATTTTATCCTCTGTAATGTCCTCTGTGGAGCGGATTTCTCCGTCTGCAACAGGGATAATGGCTCCTGCTTTTATGAAGACCGGCACTTTATCAAGTGGTGCATCTGCTAAAATATATCTGCCGCCACTGTATTTTTCGCCTGTGTAGTAATCATACCAGTCGCCGTCCGGCAGATAAACCTCTCTTGCCTCCTTGCCCGGTGCGATCACAGGTGCAACCAGTACAAAGCTTCCGAGCATATATTCATCGGAAATATTTCTCACATGCTTATCTGCAGGATACTCGTATACAAGCGGGCGCACGATAGGTGCCCCTGTCTTTTCACACTCATGTGCCAGATCATAGATATATGGGATAAATCTGTATCTGAGCTTTACTGTCTTTCTGACTGCATCTATCGTAGTCTCGTCAAACTGCCAAGGCTCCTGCCTGCGTGTTCCCATCGCTGAATGATTTCTGAAAAACGGTACAAATACTGCCGCCTCATAAAATCTGACAAGAAGCTCCGGTGTAGTATCACTTCCGAAACCGCCTATATCGCTGCCGCACATGGCAAGTCCGCTGACTGACAGATTACACACCTGCTCGAGCGAAAGTGCTATATGCGCCCAGATGCTGTGATTGTCTCCAGTCCAGCCACCGCAGTATTTCTGGCTTCCGGCATATGCAGCCCTGGTAAGTACAAACGGACGTTTTCCACCATCATTTTTCGCAAGTCCCTCATATGTGGCTTTTGCCATAAAATGTCCGTAAATATTGTGAACCTTTTCATGTGCTCCATACTCAAACTGCACATCATCCGGCAGTGGTCCGTTGAAGCTTGCAGGCTCATTCATATCATTCCATATGCCACTGATACCGTGCTCGAGAAGTATCTTTGTCTTGTCTCCCCACCAGCTTCTGACGCTTTGCTTTGTGAAGTCCGGAAATACCGATGTTCCCGGCCAGACAGCATTTTCATATACACTGCCATCTGTATCATGTGCAAATGCATCCATCTCCATACCCTCTTTGTACATGAAATAGTCCTCATCCTTTTTCACACCCGGGTCAATGATGGATATGAGCTTTACACCCCTGTCAGCAAGCTTCTCTGAAAGTCCCTTTACATCAGGGAATTTCTTGTCATCAAAAGTGAATACCCTGTAGCCGTTCATGTAATCGATATCCATATGTATCACATCGCATGGGATATCAAGCTCGCGGAATTTGTCAGCTATATCAAGCACCTCATCCTGTGTGTAATAGCCCCAACGGCTCTGATGGCTGCCGTATATCCATCTCTGATAAAGCGGTGTGGTGCCTGTCAGTGATGTATAAAGTCCTACCACCTCTGCCATATCATTTCCCGGCATAAAATAGTAGTCCAGCTCGCCCTTCTCATGCTCGACGAAATAGTAATCTGTGTTTTCATAACCGAAATCAAAGGTTGTCTTGTAGGTATTATCCGCAAAAATTCCATAGCAATATTCATCGCCCAACACGATAAAAAATGGTATGGATTTGTACAGCGATTTGAAACTGTCCACATGTGGCGCAGGATCATCCGTATTCCAGTTTACATATGAATATCCACGCTTGTTGAGGCATCCCGGCTTATCTCCCAGACCGTAAATAGCATCATCCTTTCCAAGCTTTTTGATGATGGTAACAGAGTCAGTTTTTTCTTCATCTTTTCCGACAGTATGTCCCTCAAGCTCTGCGATGGCAAGATCCTCGTACGGATTCTTCTCACTCTTTTTGCGTGCTTTTTCATAATCTGAAAGCACAAGCTTCCCTTTGTAATAAATATCAAGCTTCTCGTTATCCTTTACATTTACAGTAATATCCCTTGCGCGGATGACTGCTTTAACTGCTGCATCGCTTACACCGGCTTCTGCTGCGGTCCCCTTGGCATCAGACGTATCCTTGCTTGTTACGTCCGGTGTGGCAGCCTTCGGAATAAAGCCCTTCTCTATTGCAACACTTTCGATGCCGGGTTTTTGTGCAACATGCACTATGTTGTTTTCAAATATGGTAACAAACAGACTGCCGTTCTCGTAGATCAGCTCTGCTGTGTTGTCCTGTATTTTACAGTTCTTATATGAATTTCCCATTGCATAATCCTCCCTTGAATTATATAGTTTCGAGCCGTTTCATTGTTGTTACTATAGTACCATTCATTGGTATGTTGGTCAATAACTACCGCTCTCTTTCCCTCTGCGACAACGGCACCTCATTTTTCATGTAAGTGTCCCACACATTCATGCGGTCCTGCTCGTCAAGCTTGCGCAGCACCCTTGCCGGCACGCCTGCTGCGATACAGTTATCGGGTATATCGCGGTTTACAACTGCACCTGCTGCCACTATGCAGTTCTTTCCGATTGTGACACCGCCACAGATTGTAGCACTCGAGCATATCCAGCTTCCGTCACCAATCCTTATAGGCTTTGCATATTCAAGGTCATGGAAGCCGTCCGGATATTCCTGCGGCAGGCGTTCCTCTGACAAAAACGGATGGCAAGGTGTCGCAATAGTGACATTTGCTCCAATCCATACTCCGTCACCCAGCTCAATCGGTGCGCAATCCAGAAATGTACATTTGTAGTTTACAAAGCAGCACTTGCCAAAGTGGATATTTACACCATACTCACAGTAAAATGGTGCAAAGATGCATGCACCACCATCCTTTGCAGATGGTATCATTTTCTCCAAAATACGCTGCTTGCGCTTCTTCATCCAAATCGGTGTACGGTTGAATTTGTCACACAGCCCCATACCTTTTTCATGGTAGCCTGCTATGTCTGCGCTGTCTGCATTGTAGAGCTTTCCCGCTCTCATTCTGTCCCAATTGTTCATATTGTTTCTCCTGAAGTTTCTTATATAATACTTTGGTTTAGTCTAATATTATCATCCATTTTTACTTTTTACAATAAAGAAAGCTGCCGGTCACACAGTGTGTAGCCAGCAACTTTCTATAAATGCCAATTTAAAAATCATTAGCCTCAGGCTGTAAGTATCTCTGTCAGAACACCATACAGCTCTGTATCAAGCTCCTTTGCCTTGAGCTCTGATAAAATCACTGTTGTCTTCTTGCCTGATGTAATAAGACCGTAGATTTCATCCTTTAGCACAAAGCCTATCTCTGCCTGATTCAGGAAATCAAAGCATCTTTTTTCGATTTGATTATCAAGCGCTACTGTGTCTTTCGATATTGCAACGCTAATTTCGCTTGCTATCGATGCATTTACAGTAACGGTGAGCTTTCTGTTTTCTTTATCATATTCATTCTTTGCCCAGACCTCTTTGCCGTCCACTGATACCTTTACATTACCGGCTGCTTCCTCGGTTCTTCTTTCAAAGATAAGCTTATAGGTTCTTTTTTCAGGTATTAATGATGTATCGCCATCTGCCGGAGAAATGACAAACTTGTCCTCATCCGCAAAATATTTCATAGCTGTGGTTACACATCTGCCATCCACATATTCGCAAGATTCATTGTCATCCTCATATAGCTCAAACTCTCCATCAGCCTCCGGGAATACCCTGACACATAATACATCAGGATTTTTGATAACAGCCCTTGCATCAAGCTCATTATCATCTGCACACACAAGTATGCCTCCTGCCTTCGCAAATACCGGTATGCTGCTCAAATCCCTGTAAACCTCCAGCATTCTTCCACCATCATAGCGCATGCCTGTATAGATATCATACCAGATGCCCTCCGGGAACCATACTTTGGTTTTTGCCACATTAAGTCCCTTAATACGTGGAGTTGTAACAGGTGCTGCCATAAGCTGGCTGCCAAAGAAATATTGATTCTTTACCTCATAAGCCTCTGCATTTTCAGGATACTCATAATACATAGGCTCAATCAGCGGCATATTCTCGGCATAGCTGCGATAGTTCATGGTATACAGATACGGAATCATACAATGCCTCTGTCTGAGAGCCGCCTCCATCGCTTCCTCAGTCTCTTTTTTAAATCGCCATGGCTCCTTGCCGTTAAATTCGCTGCATGAGCTGTGCAGACGCATTATCGGAGAGAATATACCATATTGTGTCCATCTGGCTGTCAGCTCATCATCCTTGTAGCCCAGCATATGTCCGCCAATATCATGGCTCCACCATCCATATCCGATGTTTGTCGCTGTCGTTGTAAAATACGGTTGGAAATCAAGCGACTCCCATGTAATATGTGTATCTCCCGAAAATCCAATCGGATATCTATGGCTTCCCGGACCTGCATAGCGCGAAAATGTCATTGGACGCCTGCCGTCTCTTTTATTATCGAGATAATGAAAATGATTAAAAATCCATAGCGGATCCAATCCTTCAACCTTGCAGTTGCTGCCCTGCTGCCAGTCAATCCACCAGAAATCCACACCTTCAGCCTCTCTCGGATGGTGAAGATACTTAAAATATGCATCCATAAACTTTGGGCTTGCCGGATCACATACAACCGGGTCCTCATTTTCATAGTCCACGCCCATTTCCTTTGCCATATCAACATACATTTCTTCGCAGCCCTGCACACCATCCGCAGGGTGTACGTTTAAGGTAGTATGCATTCCTCTGTCATGGAGCTTTCCAAGAAAGCGCTTCGGATCCGGGAAAAGCTTTTTGTTCCAGGTATATCCTGTCCAGCCGCTTCCGTATTTAGGATCCACATCAACCTGATGCCAGTCCATATCTATTACTGCTACCGTGAATGGGATATTCTTTTCATCGAATTTGTCCATCAGCTCCATATAGCTTTCTTCTGAGTATTTATAATATCTGCTCCACCAGTTTCCCAGTGCATATCGCGGAAGCATCGGAGTCTTGCCGCAAAGCCTGTAAAAATCATTGAGCGCCTGTTTATAATCATGTCCATATCCAAAGAAATACAAATCAGACACACCTTTTTTTCTTGGCTCAATCCATCCATCGTCAAGTAAAATCTGTGATTTACTGTCATCAAGAATTGAATATCCAAAGCGTGAAACGACACCGTGTCCAAGCTCAACCTCTCCGTTTACGTCATCAAGTGTACGCGCTGTACCCTGCAAATCATGCACCTTCTCGCCATAATGCCAGATGCTGTGATACGCGCTCAGGTTTCCCTTAATCTGTATACTCAGTCCGTGTGATGAGAACTCCTTCTCATTATATATCAGGTGCAGCATTGATGTATGAACCTCAATTCCATCAGCGTTACGCACCACATGATAGCCGGTCTTTGGAAAATCCCTGAACAATACTGTCTGTGTTGCCCTATCCTCGAATACGCCATCTTCACTGTATTCCAGACGGACAAGCGCCTCTGTCAGTAATGTAATCCTGTATTTTTCACCTATTATCATATTGTCCGATAATGCCACCGGACTTGTCTTTACTCTGTATATTTCCTGCATGAAATACTCCCTCTCATATAAATTACGCTATCCCTTGACAGCCGATGCAGCAATTCCTGCGATAAACTGCTTCTGGAAGAACAGATATATCAGTAAAACAGGTATGATAGATATTGCCGTTGCCGCAAAAAGTGCGCCATAATCTGTTGAATACTGTCCGTTAAACATCTTCAGACCCACTGCCAATAGCTGCTTTTCCTTGGTATTGATTACAAGATAAGGCCACAGATAGTCTTCCCATGTCCACAGGAACTGAAAAATAGCTATACTTGAAATTCCGTTTTTTGCCATCGGAAATATAATCCTGTGAAAGATATAAAACTCATTAGCGCCATCCATTCTGGCAGCTTCAATAATCTCATCAGGGATGGTCTCAATGTGCTGCTTCATCATAAATATTCCAAATCCACTGAACATAGCCGGAATAATAAGTGCCTTATAGCTGTCCATCCATCCGAATTTCTGAATCATAGTGTATTTTGGAATAATTGTTACACACCATGGAATCATCATAGTAGCCAATACAAAGCCAAACAGGATATTTCTGCCCTTAAACTTATATTTGCTTAATACAAAACCACAGATTGTACTGGTGTATACTACAAGCAGGGTTACAACAATCGTGATAAACAAACTGTTTCCAAAGAATCTCATGAAATTGAAATGCGAATTCATGCTGATGTAATTGTCTATTGTAAACTCTTGTGGAAGCAGATGTTGCTGCAACGCCATTATTTCCTTATTCTGCTTAAATGATGAGCATAGCATCCATATAAACGGATAAACTGTAACAATGCCCAATAATAGAAGGAATACATTTAAAACTATACTGCTTACTTTTTTTCTCATGATATTCTCCTCCTACTCTTCCTTGCCCGATACTTTGAAAGAAAGCACGGTAAGCACTGCGGTAATCACAAAAAGCACAAATGAAAGTGCTGATGCATATCCAAAGTTGTATTTGACAAAGGCCTCATCGTAAATAATGTAAGAAGCCAGATATGTTGATGTTCCCGGTCCTCCCTCTGTCATGATGAGTATCTGGACATATGCCTGGATATACGAGATAATTGATGTAATGACTACAAAAAGTGTCATAGGCTTAAGCAATGGCAATGTAATGTATCTGAATTTCTGCCAGCCACTCGCTCCGTCAACCTGCGCTGCCTCCATAACATCTGCCGGAAGTGAATACAGGCCTGCCATATACATAACAACCGCATATCCGAAATCCTTCCAGATGGTCATTATGATTACTGCGATCAGAGCAGTTTTGGGATTCATAAGCCAGTTGATATCGAGTCCGAATATTTTGTTGATGGTTCCGATCTGTGGATTGTACATAAACTTCCATACAAATGCCACTGCAACCATAGGCGTTACTACAGGCATATAGTAAACTGCCCTGAAAAAGCTCTTATGCTTTATAAGCGTTGAATAAATAGCATACGCGATTCCCAGTCCCAGACCGACTCTGAAAACAATTACAACTACCGAAAAAATTACGGTATTGAACATTGATTTGCCGAACAATTTGCTCGTGAACACCTGCTTATAATTTTCCAGACCCAAAAACTTGTATGTTCCGCTTAACGGATTCCACTCATGAAAGCTTCCTGCAAATGCTATACCAATCGGTATTATCAAAAATATTGTAAAGAAAGCTACCATAGCTACAACAACTATGTTTCTTAAAATTATTTCACTCTTACTTTGTAATGGATGTGATTTTTTAAACATTAATAATCCTCCGTAGTGAATCTTTACCTGTTATTTTGCAAACTCATATAGATTCTCGACTGATTGGAATGAACTGTTCTTCATATCCTTTATAATATCAGCCTGTGCCTTGTCTAAAGCTGTATCAATATCCACTCCATTGTAGAATATGTCCTCTCCGGCCTTTTTCATATCCTCCTCAACACATGAAGGCATCGGACCCGGCCAGATGTAGTGGTCAATGTGCTCTGAAAGTACCTTAAGCGATGGGTTTTCAAGTATTTCCTCATTGTCTGCAAGGGATTTCTTTGCAGGGAAGGTACTCATAGCAAGATTGAAATCTACCTGAGACTCATCGTCGCAGAGGAAGAACTTTACAAAATCCTGTGCCACTGCCTGCTGATCCTTTGGTGCTTTTTTGTTTACACCGAATGTTGACTCACCGTTATATCTATTGTATGCATATGGATTTCCGTCAAATGTAGGAATTTCAAATACGCCAAAATCTATATCACTCCATGTGGTCTTAAGTGTATTGTAGTAATGACCCCACTGAATAACCATTGCCGACTGTCCCTGTCCAAAGCTGTCTGCACAGTTCTCGCCAAAATCCTTTGAACCGATCTGATCCTTGTCATACATATCAACGAGCATCTGCATAACCTTCTTCATGGCATCTGAATTGACATTAGGTGTCTTTCCATCCTCCTGGAATAAGTTTTCACCAAGCTGATAATTAAGACCCAGCAGGTAATTCTGGTGGAAATCATTATTGAAATTGAGTCCGGCCTGGACTATTTTGTCTCCGTCCTTGATTGTGAGCTTCTTTGCTACCTCAATCATTTCATCCCAGGTCTTTGGAATATCATCATCTGTTAGTCCGGCTTCCTTCCACATCTCCTTGTTGTAATAAACAGAGCCTGTCATCATTCCGTAATCAATGTAATAAACCTTACCATCAATCACATGGGCGTTTACTCCATTAAAGTCCTGCTCCAAATCCTCAACAGGAATATCAAGCGGAGCCATATAGTTGATAAGATTCTCATGATAGCTGTTATGTACATTGAAGAGTGCCGGACCGTTCTCACCATCGAGTGCCAAAGGAAGCTTTGTCCAGTAATCTTCCCATGGATTATCCACCAGGTTTATCGTTACATTAGGATGAATAGCTGTGTATCTGTCAATAATCTCCTGAAATAATTCATCGCTTCCCCACTCCCACAGGTCAATTGAGACGTCCTTTCCATCATTAATCTCAACCGAAGGATCGTACTTAACTGTATCACCAAATGGCTCTGTTGGTACCTTTATGTCCTTTTTAGCTGATGAAGACGATGAGCTGCCACAGCCTGTAAGTGCTGTCACTGCCATTGTAGCTGCCATAACTGTTGCAATAAGTTTCTTCTTCATAGAAATCCTCACTTTCTTAATTCAATATCCTCTTTTTCGTTCAAATTAGTTTAGCGCTAAATCTGACTATAATCTACCACCACCTTATACATTCGTCAATAGTTTTTTGTTTTTTTATCACTTTTCATATTATTTTCATATGTTTTTTGTGCATTTTTACATGTAAATTAGGGTTTTGTCTAAATATTTGCAAAAACCGATTGCTATTTGCAAAATAAAAATGTATACTTAAGATAATTTATAAACCCATATTTTGAATCATATTCGGTTTATGTATAAACTCATCATTGTTTATGTTCAAACTTATTGTGGTTTATGTATAAACTTTATAGTAAAAAAATTATAATACTGAATAGAATGGAGTTTAATATGACGCTTAAGGATATTGCCGAAATGGCAGGTGTGAGCACAATGACCGTCTCAAACGTAATCAACGGAAAGACAAGCCGTGTTTCACAGAAAACAAGGGATAAAATCAATTCAATTATAGAGGAATATAATTATGTTCCGAATATGAACGCAAGAAGTCTTTCAAACAATTCCTCACACATTATCGGAGTTGTTACATTCTTAGAGGAGAAAGAATATGCTTCAGGATACAATTATTTTGAGAACCCATATGTCAGTACAATGATTGGTACAATAGAAACAGAGCTTCACAAAAACGGATACTTCACCATGCTTCAATCAGTATCCAGAAGCTCAGACATATTATCTTTGGTTAAGAACTGGAATGTCGATGGGATGATTCTGGTTTTCCCCACCTCTGCCCAAAATCTTGAAAAGCTGATGGATGCAGCCAACTGCCCTATTGCTGCCTTTGACAGCAATTACTCTCACCCTAATCTCATAAATGTAATATCTGATGATGAAAAGGGCTTATATTTGTCGACCAAATATATGATAAATCACGGGCACACCGAGATTGCATTTGTAGCTGATTATGAGGGAAATATCGTCCTCACCAAACGTTTTAACGGATACAAAAAAGCTTTGGAGGACAGTCATATTCCTTTCCGTCCTGAATATATTTTCAGCTATCCACCTTCATATGAGGGCGGTATCGAAGCCGGCCGTGCCATTGCAGGCAGCAAGTCACCAATCACAGCAGTGGTAACAACTGCCGATATATGTGCTATCGGCATCATGGAGGGTGCACGTCTCGGCGGTTACCGTGTCCCGATTGATTTATCTGTCATAGGCTATGATAATTTGAATCTATGCCAGTACACCGTGCCGAAGCTTACATCGGTATCACAAAATGTACCAAAAAAAGCCCGGCTTGCAACCGAGCTTCTCCTAAAGAAAATACATGACAATGAATCAGACAGTAATTTAGGTGAGATTATGGATGTTGAGATTGTTGACAGGCAATCCGTCATCTCGCTTTATTAAGCCGATAACCGACCTACTCCCTGTGCACACGCTTGTTTTCATACATTTTCCATTATCTTGTCAAATCCTTTACCCACTTGTATTTTTTAAAATGTATGAGTGTCCACGGTATCTTTCCAACCTCATCCACACAGGTGCACGCATATACCACAACCACCGGCCAGTTCAAAAAATATGTGCCTGCAACTGCAAGCGGTATTGCTATGCCCCACATCGTAACAGCAAGAGAGTACATATCAAACATCGTATCTCCTCCCGAACCAAAGACACCGTTTATGATGATTTCATTTACCGATCGTCCAATCATGTAGAAGGCAAGTACACCGAATAACTGCTTCAGATACTCTGCAGCCTGCGGTGTGAGCTTTACAAAATGTAAAATCACCGGTGCTGAAACCGCCATAAGCACTGTCATAACAGCTCCACACAAAAATGACAGCTTTGCCATTCTGATGCCATATGCTTTTCCACGCTTTAAATTCCCTGCACCAAGCTCATTTCCTATCATAATGCCTGCTGCACTTGATATACCTGCACTGAGACAGCAAATGATATCACGCACAACCGCTGCGACGGAGTTGGCCGCTGCTGCGTCTGTTCCCATGTGTCCCATAAATGTAGAGTACGATGTAAAGCCTATTCCCCATACAAGGCTTGCTCCGAGAATCGGTCCGGAGCACTTCATAAAATCTGCTGACAGTTCCTTGTTTCTCACCAAAAGCTCCCTGATTTTAAGCCTGATATATCCCGGTCTGTAAGAAAATGTGATTGAAAGCATAAGCTCCAGCACTCTTGATATGAGCGTGGCAATTGCCGCTCCCCTCACATTCATGCTCTCGATGCCAAATGCACCATAGATAAACACAGCATTCAGCACGATATTTATTAGCACTGTAATCGAGCTGACTGCCGCCGCAGTCCCTGCATGCTCTGATATCTTCATCATGACTATATAACACTGCGAGAAGCCCGTCAACAGATACGAAAAAGAGGCTATTTTCAGATAACTTACACCATAATCTATAAGCACAGGCTCGTTTGTGAAAATGAGCATCAGATATCGAGGAAAGAATGCACATGCCACGAAAAACAGTACTGATACTACACAGCATATTCTGATTGCAAGAGCGAATATGTCATCGAGCGCCTTTATATCCTGCTTGCCCCAATACTGCGCTCCGAGTATTGCAAGGCCCGCTGTCGCCGCTGATAGAAACATGTTCTGGATGAACTGTATCTGTGTGGCAAGCGAAACCGCTGACATATAGTTCTGGTCCAGTCCTCCAAGCATGAAAGCATCCGCCACAGCCACCAGCGCCAGCATCAGATTCTGCACCATTATCGGGACCATGAGTGTCCACAGCTTTTTGTAGAAATGTGTATCAAATTCTATTGTTTTCATGTATCTTTTATACCCCTTGATTACTGATTATTATCCCAAATACAAACAATTATATATGGTTGCATTGGCATATGTCAAATATATACATAATATCTGCAGATATTTCATCCAAAAAAGTGTGCCGCTATCCCCATCATCGGTATAGTGTGCAAGGTTCGTAAACCCCTGTTCTTTTCTATAAATGACCATAAAAATGACAGGGAATGTAACCCTGTCATAAAGTCAGAAATTGTTCCTTCACTTATAGGAGAAATTCGAGGGGATAAACGGAACTGTTTTTTTCTAAACAATAGTATGTAAATGTTTACGACAAACTGGGAGTTATCTATTAACTTTCTTAACTTTCCCTTATTTTCAAGGCTTTCTGCTATTGAAAATTCTATATATGTATCCTTTTCCCTTGTTTTTGCCCTTATGGGATAATCACAAGGGAAAATTCATTATTCAGTTGTTTAATCGTTGCCTGCCACTTTATCAAGAAGTCTTGCGGAAGTCCGCTTTGCTTCCCTTGTAGCATGGGCATAGACATTCATGATGGTACTCACGTCTGAGTGTCCTAACAGTTCCTGCACATCCTTAGGCTGAGCCCCGTTGGATAAGAGGTTTGTCGTGTAGGTATGCCTTAATGTGTGGAAATGGAAACCTTCAAGCTCCGGCACATTTTCTGTCATTCCCAAATGGTAATACTCGTAATGCACCCGATTCTTTTCCATTACCTCTCTGTAAAAATTCCGCTGATAAAGTTCTCCATACTGAAAACGATTTACTTACTAAGAAAAAAGAGCTTGAAAGCAAGATTGCCACCAAAGAGGAAGAGATCCGAACTCTCAAAGCCAGATTATCCAATATCGTCAGACAGCATGAATTTGCAACAGTACAAGACTTCTACACAGCATTCTATACTGCACAGTGTGCCTTTGACGCATATCAGAAAGAACGTTCTAAGTGGGAAGAAGCATACGGAGAGAAAGTTACTCCAAAGTTCGAAACCATACACGACAAAATAAAAAGGTATCAGGAAAAGTCTGACAACCAGAACGCCAATCGACCTTATCAAAGCAAAGATAAAGGGGCGAGATAATCGCCCCTCAATTTCATTGCTTAATTTTTTCAAAAATGAAGTTCAGAACACTCATCATCAAGAAATCACACTAAACTTCCATTATTGAAATCAATTTGATTAATTGCTATAGTAATCAGCTCTTCAATATTTGATAGCTATATAATTTTTTCATATTTTCACTTTTTCTTCTCTCAGCCTCTTCCAGCGCCTCATTATATAAACTCTTGTCAGAATATACTTTATCCCGAGGATATACAATACTTTCGATAATACCATGAAACAAATCATCATAAGCCATTTCTTTCGTATAGCCATCACCAACATTTCCTGCATCAATTTGTGCGTATAATTCATCCAGATGCTGCTGGAAATACGTTTGAAAATCATCATGGTTATCTGTTTTAATCAAGACAAGAGATTCCCCTTCAAAAGTATCACATGCGCGCAATTTATTAATCGAATATTCCTTTAAAAAATCAATAAAAGAATCTAAATCATAAACTCGATTGAATATAGGCATCAAACGTTCCTTCACATATAAAGCCGTCGCTGAAATAATCTCTTCCATTGTATCTTCGGTATATTCAAAACTTACTCTTGCTTCATTTCGTGGAAGGAATGAATTTAAATCCTGTCCAGCATACAATATTGATTTTTTATCGATAGAAGAATGATAGGTAGAAATAATTCCTGCAGTAAGGAAAAATCCTTTTGCCCCTTTATTCCATGCCGGAGCTGTTTTTACTCCAAAAAAAGCCATCAAATCTTCGTTGAGCATTTTAACAAAAACATTCAATTTTGAGCAATATCGAAAACCCTCTGTTTGAAATGTTTCACCAAAAATAAGTTTAAACTGTGAATTAAACGACATAAAAAATCTCCTTTGTTATAGTCCAAACATCAACCTGTATGCAAGATAGAATGATGCGGCATCATCTGCAATTCCACCACCACCTGTAATCACATCTTCTGCAATTGTTCCTCCAACGATAAGAACAGCTGCTACAGTTCCCCAGAATTGAATCTCTTGCGCTGGTTGATATTGAGGAACATATACATAGTTATCATCTTTTTCTGTTTCAGGCGCTGGCACCGGAACTGGAACTTCATCCGGTTGTTTTTTCTTGAAACTATATACTATAAGTCCATTATTCATATTAGAATATTGAACTTTATAATCCCCTATTTTATCTTATATTTACTATCCTTGGCAATTCGAATTAAATTGTCTTCTGATTTTTGTATATAATTTTCTTCCCTAATATCTTCTCCTGCAAAAAACTCATTTATGCTGATTCCCAACATATCGCATAACGTAATATAAACAGATACATCCGGCAAACATATCCCTCGTTCCCATTTTGAAACAGATTTGTCACTCATCCCAAGTTTCTCCGCAACTTGTTTTTGGGTTAATCCTAACGATTTTCTCTTGTCAGCAATATATTTTCCTGTTTTTATGAGATCCATAGTATCCCTCCTTTAAGATGATACTAACTGATAATCTAACATTTTAACACCCCTTAGAAGTAGAATAAGCATGTTTTATGAACATACAGCCTATCAAGATAGCCAGTTTTATCTATATCGCCAAATCCAACGAGCAAATTTTCCTCTACTGCAACGAGAGTATAATGTTGTAAAAAAGAACTATTCCATACATCCAAATCATCATTTCCTTTTCATCTGGTTTTGATTCTGCCCGTTAACCCCTTTACACTTTTATGATATCTCCCCATGCTGCGCACAGTTTTTCAAAGGTCCATGCCGCATTTGCAGGGCTTGTGGACGGCAGCGTGACTGCCTCCATGCCTGTCAGCGGAAGCTGATATTTCTTATAAAGTGCCCCTGCTTTATTTCCGTTTGCAATGACCTGTTTTATATCGGCTGTGGCAAGAATTTTCCTTATATCTGTCGGTTCGACGTTTTTGATGCTGTTGTCGCTCGAACCCTTGATATCACAGCTTTGTATCACATCCCATATGGCTATGTGGTTTTTAAACAGCATATATTTCTTCTCATCTATCGTCTCCGGCACCGGTTCATCCAACAGATACGCAAGCAGCTTCCAGAAACGGTTCTGCTTGTGTCCGTAATAGAAATTGTTTTCCCTTGATGCAACGGACGGCAGAGTGCCGAGGATCAGTATGCGGCTGTTTTCATCATAGACAGGCTCGAAGGAGTGGGTTATGTGTTCGTATTCCATATTGTTACCTCTTATATCTGCAGCAGCTCTTCCGGCTTATCAATACATTTTAACTATACTACAATGCCGTTGTTTTTTACAACAATACGCATAGTTCCCAGAAAAATAACTTATGATTATTATACTTTATCCATCTTGATTTCACAATCTTTTGTTCACGACAAAAAAGTAGTCGTTTCACTTCCACATTTTTTGACGTTATAACCCATTATAACCCATTGATGTTTCACTCAAAATGGGTTATAATAGATTGTAAGAAACGGGGTGATATTATGGATATCTACAAACGAATTTATGAATTAGAAAACGAGATAGCAGCCTTACCACAAGGTTCTATCAACATGAAGAAAATTTACGGCAAAGAGCAGCCTTATCTGCAATGGACAGAGAATGGAAAAAGCAAAAGCAAGTACATTAAAAAGAACGAACGCGAAGAAATTTTTGCAGGTGTTGAAAGGCGCAAACAGCTTCAAGAAGAATTGAAAGAACTGAAACAACACAGTTCTATTGATCCATCTAAATCTACAGATTTTGAAACTTCTGTCATTATCGGAGAACGTCTTCTGGCACTGACAAAAGGTGTAAAAAACTGGGGAAAACGTGATTGTTTCAGACAGTTACAGGCATATTTAAACAGTGAGGAAACAGATCGTGTATGCTTGGTATTTGGTCTGCGACGAACAGGAAAGACAACAATGCTGCGTCAGGCTGTTTTAGGAATGACTCCATCACAGTCCGCAAAATCAGCATACATCAAAGCAAAAGGGAGCGATACCATGGCAGCGATGAATCGTGATTTGGGCAAACTCCTTGATCTGGGATATGAATATGTTTTTATTGACGAAGTAACCCTAATGCCCGACTTTATTGATTCAGCAGCACTATTCTCTGATATCTACGCTGCACAAGGTATGAAAATTGTTTTATCCGGAACAGATTCTCTTGGCTTTTGGTTTGCGCTTCATCAGGAACTTTATGATCGAGCTGTTACGATTCACACTACCTTTATTCCATTCCGTGAACATAGTCGTTTACTCGGTATCGACAGTATTGACGAGTATATTCGCTATGGCGGCACACTTCGTGCAGGAGAACTGGATTTTGATGATAAAGACGTTATTTCAGAGGATGCTTCGTTCCGTGATGACGAATCCACACGGCGTTATATCGATACCGCAATCTGTAAAAATATCCAGCACTCCCTGAGTTGTTGTCAAGACGGAGGATATTTCCGTCATCTCCAATCACTCTATGAGGCAGGTGAACTAACAGGTGCTATCAATCGAATCATTGAGGATATGAATCATCGTTTCCTTATTCGTATTCTGACCGACAAATTCAAATCTCATGATTTGGGTTCAGCTGCTGATGTTTTGCGAAGAGATCGTAATCCCAAACAGCGTACAGATATTTTGGATAAAATCGATACAGAAGCAGTAACCAAACGATTAATGGATATGTTGGAGATTCACAATAAAGAAGAACAATCTATTGGTATTACAAATGCTCACATAGAGGAAATCAAAGAATATTTGAAAGCACTTGACCTGATTGTTGACGTTCCACGAGAAACGGTAATTCCAAGTGCCGAACCACTAGAGAATATTTTATTCACGCAACCAGGCATGCGTTATTGCCAGGCACAGGCATTGGTTCATTCTTTGACAAAAGATGAATTATTCTCTACATTGAGCGAGCACGAAAAAATGTTAGTTTCTGAACGTATTTTGGAAGAAGTGCGTGGTCGTATGATGGAAGACATCGTACTTTTAGAAACATTCAAATCGGCTAAAAGGCATCAACGTGTTTTCAAATTGCAATTTGCTGTCGGCGAATACGATATGGTAATTTACGATGCTAAACTCAATACATGTGAATGCTACGAAATAAAACACAGCTCGAAAATTGTTCCAATGCAAGCCCGCTTCTTAGTTGACGAAGAGAAACTGAATCAAACAAGTCAGAGATTTGGCCAGATTACCAAGCGATGTGTGCTCTATCGTGGTGAAGATTCCGTCATGGAAAATGGCGTTGAGTATCAGAATGTAGAAAATTATTTGAAACATTTATAATTTTCCCCTAAAGAAAGAGAGGTCCATGACATTTAACATCATGAACCTCTCTTTCTTTATTATCCTCTATGAGCCATCCACTTCTTTTGCTTCTTCCAGCAACGGCTGTAGCTCGTTTGCTTGAGTGCAATATAAACACCAGAAGTACAGGTTTTCAAAGCTAATTCATGAAATCGTTTACACATACTTAACAGCTGATAAATACTGGAATGTTAATAATTCTACGCAGCAAAAAAGGAACCGGAAAATCCGGTTCCTTTTTGATATCGCATCTTTTATGATAAATATATTCTAACTGCTTCATATAAGTAATACACAAATCAGCTCAGCTCTATCTCATATGCTCCGGCTTCAAAATCCACCGTAAGAAGCGCATATGCTTCACCGTTATCATAGCGGATTGAAAGCTTTGGTCCTTCTCCTGCTACTGTGATGACAGCTCCCTTCTCAAACGCCTTATGGGTGTTTCTCATGCGAAGCAGCTCAAGCTGTTTTTGAACAACCTCCTTTTTCATGCCTTCTGCGATATCAGAATTGCTAAGGTTTGTTCTGTTTATTTCCTTGTGTCCTGATTCTCCTGCGCGTCTTACTGCCTCATGGTCATTTTTGCCTGCAAAGAGATCCAGATACCATACCTGCGGCTTGCCCGGCATGAACATCTGAATAGCACGGGCCAGAAGCATTTTGCTGTCAGACTCACCAAGCGCACTGTAATATGTGGCATTCACCTGATAATATATATTCTTCTGTCCGTGAAGATTTTTGACCATGCCGCCACGAGATACAATCAAATCTATAAGCGAACGAATATCATCCTCCGGAAGCAGACCCTTTAAATCCAGAAGAGGTATGCCGTCATGGCAGCCAAGCATATTGACAGTGGAGATTTTATCATCCACAACCTCACGCGCCCATTTTGCAAGGTAATCTGCTCTCCTGTTCTCAATCGCATCAATTACCAGTCCCGGTAAAAAGAAATCATATGTGGCATACCCCTTATTTGCAAGGGTTTTGTATATTTTCTCCTCATATGCCGCGTGTATTTCAGGCAGCAGAGTCAGCCCGAGCGGAGCTGCAAGCTCATGGATCTGCTGTAGAAATTCCCAGGTCTCAGGATCATTCAGGAAATTCTTTTTTCCCGGTGCCTTAGGCGCATAGGCAAATGCATCGAGTCTCACGATAGCCGCACCGTAGGATGCTATTTTTTCCAGTGTTTCACGATAGAAATCCCACACCTTTTCGGACTTTATATTTAAATCCATCTGTCCCAGATACTCTCTGCCATGCACCTCCTGGTAAAATGTGTTCCAGTATGGCACCCTTCGTCCATCCGGAAACTCAACCATGAGAATCGGAAGCCCCGGCTTTCTGAAAAACATCTGCTTTAAGCATGACTCATCAGGCTGTATGTAGCCCTCGTCCGTCATGACTCCATGACCTTCCCAGAACTTGTTCCAGTCTATGAAAAAATCCCGGTACTCCGACTCATCGCCCTTTTCCACAAGATCCTTGAACTGTGGTGACTGTGCTGAAGCATGATTTAAAATAAAGTCAAGCTTTAAGTCAATCCCCAGCTCCTTCAATTGCGATAAATCCTCTATTGTCGCAAGCTCCTCATTCAGATTGTAGTCCACGACCGAAAATCCGCGGTCCAAATCCGAATGATACAGACTTGGCAGAATATAAAATGATGAAAATGTGTCCTGCATTTCCTTCTTTTTTAGCAGCGCTGCGATATCGGAAAGCTTACCTCCCAGACTGTCAGGATATGCATTAAGCATAGGTTTATTGTTCATAGACTTTGCCATCCTTTCCAACTACGATACGCGCATTTTTACCCTGTAAATCAAGCTTTTCCTGCTCCAATTCTACCACTCGACATATGAAAGGGCTTGCGGCGTTTTCGTCACGTCCTCTCTTAATGCGGCGCGCCTTAGTCTCCTCAGGCGAACTCTCCAGAAATACAGGTATATCAACACCCTTAAGGTATTCGCTTCCTCCATGGGTCCACTCCAGGATGAGCACTTTAATTCCTGTGAAATCAGTCTCGTCATATGAGATATCACCGTCCTCGCGGCCCATATGCTTTATCTCAATTATATCTTTTCCTGCCTTAAACTCTGAAAGCTCCTTGTTAATCCTGTCAAAGTCAATCTCCTTAGGTGTTCCAAGATATCCACGTAAGCCATCCTCGCCGGACTCGTTATACACATTAAGGCGCTCCTCGTCATTTCTCATCGGGATACGGTGTGGATAATTGTCCCCGGTCAGCACATAGCAGGCTGTATTATCGTTAAGGAAATACTGCTGCAGGGCTGCTGCAATCGTTGTCTTTCCTGAGCCTGAGCCGCCGTAGATGCTTATTACAATACGTTTATCAGAAGAACTATCTGCAGTGTCAGCCTCACTTAATTTTAGATTGCCGCACACCTTCTTTATCTCATCAAACAGTTTCTTTGCCTCATCAAGCCTGATAAATGAAAACTGATATGCCTCATACTCCTTTGTAGCAAACGGAAGCGGTATTCCGGCATTCATCAGTGCTGCACCTGTGTACTGCCTGCCGGTATTTTCCTCAATATATACTGCATCCGACTCCAAGCCCTTAAGCTTCACATAGTAAGTAGCCGCATTTGCCTCCGCATACAGACGAACCACGCTCACAAGTGCCCTGTCCTTTGCCCTTGAAACAGACATCCACGCAGCCACCTCATCCTCAAATGGGCTTGTAAGGCGCCAGTAGGTGCCCTCATTTATAAGCATCTCATACTTCTTAAAGGTCTTGATCTGCTCTCTGATTTCTTCCTTTTCCTCATCTGAAAGAAGGGCCGGATTCAGCTCATAGCCAAAGGTTCCTGCCATGGCTGTGATGCCTCTTGTTTTAAGGCTTGTCACTCTGCCTGTCTGATGATTTGGCACTGCCGATACATGCGCTCCCATTGATGATACCGGATAGAAGAACGATGTGCCATACTGTATTCTTGTACGGTTTATGGCATCTGTATTGTCACTGCACCATATCTGTGGACTGTAGTAGAGCATGCCTGCATCAAATCGTCCACCGCCACCGCTGCAGCCCTCAAGAAGTATATCCGGATATCTTGTCACCAGACGCTCCATAAAATCATACACTCCAAGCACGTAGTCGTATGCAAGATTTCCTGCATATACATCAGCCATGCTTCTGTTCATATCCCACTTCACGTAGTCGATTTTTCCCTGGTCAAACACTGCGCAGATCTGATCGAAAATATTGTCCCTGACTTCTTTTCTCGAAAAGTCTAAAATAAGCTGGTTTCTTGAGCGTACAGGAAGCTTTCCCGGAATCTGGATAGCCCAGTCAGGATGCTCTCTATACAGATTACTGTCCTCATTCACCATCTCAGGCTCAATCCATATTCCAAATTTCACTCCCTGTGCATGCACTCTGTCGATGAGCTCTGAAAGCGTTCCGCCAAGCTTTTTCTCATTCACAAACCAGTCTCCGAGTGATGAATTATCATCATCTCTCTTTCCAAACCAGCCGTCATCCATGACCACCATATCTATGCCCAGTGATGCGGCCTCCTTTGCAAGGTCTACTATCGTATCACCGGTAAAGTCAAAGTAAGCAGCCTCCCAGCTATTGATGAGCACCGGTCTTACCTCATGTGCAAATCTGCTCCTGCACACATGCTCACTGATGCAGGTGTGGTACTGATGTGAAAGCTGTGAGAAACCGTCTGCCGAGTATGACATAATCACCTCAGGCACTGTAAAGGTCTCTCCTGCCGCAAGCGGATATGAAAACAGCTCATCGGAAAGCCCCATTAAAAGGCGTGTCTGGTTAATCTGATCCTTCTCTGCCTCACATGAGAAGTTGCCACTGTATACAAAAAGCATACCATAGCAGTCTCCTGCATTTTCTGTAGTATCTCGCTGTGCGAGAATAACCGCCGGATTGTACTGGTGGCTCGAGGTTCCTCTGCGGCTTCCGAATGAAAGTGTGCCGTGTCCTAAGTGTGTGCGCTCAAGATTGCGCTCCATGGCATGCTTACCGTAGAATCTGATCACATCATAGTCTCCGTAAACCATATCCAGACAGGCAGCATGAGCCTTTTCAATTGTAATATTTCCACTGCCTGTATTTTTAATGAGCACACTTCTTGTGATGACATCACAAGCCTCGAGCACACCATAAAGCAGATGCACCTCAACGCCTGCGATATCATCGCCAAGAACTATTTCAAGAGTCTGCGCTTCATCATCAGATGCCCACACTGCCGGAAGTCCCTTTAGAGCGTATTTTCCGTCTCTGATTTCATGACTCTTATAAAGAAGCTCAACACTCTCAGTGCCCTGTTCGTTTTTGATATCAAGCGCAATATTTCTGAAATCACCTGTGCCAAGTGTCGGATACTCCTGTGGCAGCGTATCAAGCGAATATGTACGGTTCATGCCTGCTGCGTAAGGATTGCCTGAAAAGCCTCTGTCAGCATATGTCAGCACATAGTCCATATCACATGTGCTTTTTGCTCCGTAGTACAGATGCAGTAGATAGCCTAGTCTGTCCACCTGCATCTGATATGTGGTGTGAGCTGTCTGTAAAGTAAAAAATTTCTTGTTTGGATTAAATATAATTGCCATAAAATCACTCCATATCATTGTTAAAATATTGTTTAATAATTATCCCTTGATTGCACCGTTTGCAACACCGTTTAATATCTGCTTCTGGCAGATTATATAGAATATAAGTATCGGTATCAAAGCCAGAATATATGATGCAAATGCCAGATTGTAGTTGGTTCCAAACTGTGTCTGGAAATTCAGCTGTGCCAGCGGCAGTGTATTCTGTCCTGTTCCTGACATGATGACAAGCGGTGTCATGACATCATTCCATGTACCGAGCGCTGTCAGGATGGCTACTGTCGCATGCATAGGCTTCATCATAGGAAATACAACTCTCCAGTATGTTGTCCATGTGCTTGCGCCATCGATGTCTGCAGCCTCCTCAAGTGCCATAGGGATATTTTTCAAGTATCCACTATATAATAATACATTCATTGGCATGTAAAATACAAGATATAAAAGGATAACTCCTGCCCTGTTTCCAAGTCCCATCTGCGCAGTCTGCTTTACAAGAGGCATCATGAGAATTGAGAATGGCACAAACATACCGCTTACAATGTAAAGATATATGAAACGGAAGCTCTTTTTCCTTGCCATGCCTCGTCCGATAACATATCCTGCAATCGAATGGATAAGGATTGCGAGAACAATGGTCACAATAGTGATAAGTAAGCTGTTTCCGAGAGAATGCCAGAAATCAGTCACCTTCATAGCCTCTGTGAAGTTTGAAAAGCTCCACTTTGAAGGGAATGAAAGAGCTCCTGCGACATCATTTGTCATCTCACTCGGTTTCTTGAAGGCAATGATAACAGCCATATACAGTGGGAAAAATACGGTTAAGGTTCCCAATATTAAAACGATGGTAAGTACCCAGTTTGTTTTTTGTTTTTTCATTATAACTGCTCCTCCTTCTTATTCATAACGCCCATCTGGAATAGTGAAATAGCCACAATTACAACAAAGAAAATTACTGCGTTTGCACTCTGGAAGCCAAACTGTCCTCCATCCATACCATTTCTGTAAATCAGGTATGAGATTGACTCAGTGCTCTGCGCCGGGCCGCCCTTTGTCAATGACATAATCTGGTCAAATACCATGAGGAAGTTCTTTGTGCTGAGCACCAGATTGATTGTAACAAATGGCATAACGAGTGGAAATGTAACCTTCCAGAACTGTTTCCATTTGCCTGCTCCGTCGAGCATGCTGGCTTCGTAAACATCCTCAGGCACTGTCTGCAGTCCGGATATATAAATGATGGTATTCATGGCAACCGCCTGCCATACCCCGACAATCAGCACACCAATCCATGCATATTTTTCACTCGCCAGAATACTGTTTTGTAAGAAACCGATGTTGAAGGTATTTCCTACTACCGGCAGAATATATGTAAAAATAAAGCTGAAAATGTAACCAATAACCAGTCCGCCAAGGATATTCGGTACGAAATAAACACCTCTCAATGCACTCTTGCCGCGGATATTGCTGTTTAACGCAACTGCCATTACAAGGCTTAATACATTTACAAGTACTGTTCCTGCAATCGCATATTTAAAGGTAAACAGATAGCTCTTTCCGACTCTGGCGTCGGTAAACAGGTCTGTATAGTTTCTAAGTCCGACATAATCATATGAGCCATAGCCCTTGTAGTTTGTAAAGCTGTAAATCACACCCTTTATCATCGGCAGTGTGTTGAATGCGAAAAATAAAACCACAACAGGTATCACAACTGCCCAGAATGTCTTGTCTCTATTTGACATTTTCTTTTTCATTTTGCATCCTCCTGTTCCTTCTGGTAATCCTGTACTTCACGAATCAGATCTCTGTTGTAACGCTTCCAGTCTGAATCAAATTTCTTTAAGAACTTCTCCTTTGCATTGTCGCCTGTGTCAAGCAGATATGTCTGAATCATGGCATCCACGCTCATCTCACTTGGATAATGATGATCCTGATAATCCGACATACGGTTGTCCTTTATATACTCCTGCATATCCTCCAGTGTATCAGGTATTGCGAAATCTCCATCCTTGCAGGCAATTCCGCCCTGGTCATCCAGATATGTCTGAATTGTCTCATCGCTGTACAGATATTCAAGCACCTCGTATGCTGCTTCCTTATTTTTGCAGGCCTTCATAACTGAAAACTGTAAATCTATTCCTGAATTTAACACATTGTCAGCCTCATTATCATTTGCCGGGAAAGTAAATGAACCGATATTCATATCAGGATTAACCGACTTAATCTGAGGAATAGCATAGCTTCCTATCGTGTACATGGCAGCTTCACCTCTGGCAAAGGCTGTACATGCGTCATTATAGCTGTAAGCATATGGATTGTCCTCTGCATAATCAAGTAATGTGCGTATCTTGTCGGCAACCGGAGAATATGCCTCCTCAAATGTCGTATTTCCCATATTTACCTGATTACAGGTGTCTGAATCACAAAGACCTACTGCAAGAGCATTCCACGGTGCCAGACAGGTCCATGTATCCTTAAAGCCCAAATACAAAGGAAGTGTTCCGCTTTCCTTTATCTCATCGCACAGTGCTGTAAACTCACTCCAGGTTGTAGGCACCTTCCAGCCATTCTCCGCAAACATATCCTTGTTGTAAAGCACTCCTGCTGCATTTGCGGCGTAAGGAAGTGCATAGGTGCCATCCTTTGGAATAAACTCAAGCTCCTTGTCCATATCCAGATATGCCTCTTTTACAGTGTCCACTACATCCAGATCTGAGATATCCTCAAACAAATCTGCATCCAGGAAATTTGAATAATTGATATCTCCACCTATTGCAATGATATCCGGATAATCCTCACGGATGAAGCGTGTCTTTAAAATAGTCATAGCCTCATTCGGAGATGAGATAGTCAGATGAATATCATCGTGAGTCTCATTAAATTGCTTCTCAATCTTCTCGAAAGCCTTAACAGCCTCCGGCTTATAAGAAACCACCTCAATCTCAGTTTTTCCGTCCGCCCGCTTTTCATTTCCACATCCGGTCAGTCCTGTCGTGCACATTCCAAGTGCCAGCACAACCGCCATAGCCTGACAAATCTTTCTTTTTGCCATATTTTTTCACTCCTTTTCTGTTTTATTTGCTCTTTTTCCTGATAAACCGATTATAACATACCATTATGCATACAATAAATACCCTTATTTTTGCTTTTTTATATCAATATGCTATAAAATATGCTATAATTGCATATAATGTCGCATAAGGGTATATTTATAGTATTAATCATTAAGGAGTGACTCACATGGACAAGCTTTCCTTCAATATTTTTCCAAATGTAAATTTCATAGATTTGTGTATGTACCAGTTCGGCCACGAGCAGTGCGAACCGGGACACTCATTTGGTCCTGCCACAAGAAACCACTATCTATTCCACTATGTACTGTCCGGCACCGGCACTCTGATGGCCGATAATGCAAAGGGCATTACACAAACCTACAACATAAAAAGCGGGCAGGGCTTTCTGATTTTTCCCGGCCAGATAAATACCTATATCGCAGATGACAAACTTCCTTGGGAATACATATGGATTGAGTTTGACGGTCTGCGCGTCAATGAGGCTCTCACCACAACAGAGCTTACCAAAAATAATCCTGTATATCACACACACTCAAAGGATATCCGCGAAAAGCTTGTTGAGGAAATGCTCTACATCACAAAACACCCCTCAGAATCACCATATCACCTGATTGGGCATATGTACCTTTTTCTGGATTATCTGATGCAGTCAGCCAAATCATCAAAACTCGTTCCGGGTGGGAAAATGAGTGATTTTTATATAAAAGAAGCGATGAATTATATCGAGCAGAATTTTCAGAATGATATCTCAATCGAAGATATTGCCGGAGTCTGCGGCATAAACCGAAGCTATCTGGGCAAAATTTTCAAAAATTCCGTTGGACATTCACCTCAGGAATTTCTCATGAATTATCGTATGATAAAGGCCACAGAGCTTTTAAAGCTGACCTCCTTATCCATCGCAGATGTTGGTTCTGCCGTTGGATACGAAAATCAGCTTCATTTCTCACGCGCCTTTAAAAATATCTACGGAGTGGCTCCGAGGGAGTGGAGGAACGAGCATAAATAAGCTCACTGTTCATCCTTCACAAATTCATTTACATTGTCATGGGTCACCTTCTCATACGGCAGATAAACATACTTTTTATCCTCAAACTTTATGTTTTTCATGCTGCCCCCGGTGGCTGCCAGATAGGCAAGCGAAGCCATAGCCCTTGCCTGTCCCTCCTTGTCATTGTAGACTGTTGCCGCAAGCTTCGACTGCTGCACTGCTTCAAGCCCATCGTCTGTGCCGTCCACTCCAAAAAATGCAGGTACATTCGACTCCGTCACACCAAGCTTTTCGTATGCGTCTATCGCTCCGAGTGCCATTGCATCGTTGTTTGCAATAACCAGCTCTATGCTGTTTTTATACTGACCTATAAGCTGTGTCATACGGTTCTGCGCCTGGGCACGATTCCAGTTTGCTATCTGACAGCTCAGCTTTTCTATCTGAAGACCGTTATTCTTCATGCTCTCTGTCACACTCTCTGTCCTGACGATGGCATCCTGATGTCCCATCTCTCCCTCCAGGATGACGTACTGTATCCTGCCATCACCGTTTTTATCCACACCCGGATTATTCTTTATATAATCGGCAATGAGTTCCCCCTGCATCTGACCTGACTGCTTTGCCTTAGCCCCGACATAGTACAGCTTATCCCAGCGATTTAAATCCTCATCAACCGGCTCCCTGTTAAAGAAAATAATCGGGATGTCCTTCTCCATTGCAGCATTTATAATATGCGACAAATCTGTTCTGTCTGCCAGATTAATACACAGCACATTGCAGCCGTCCTCTATCATCTCCTGCACCTGGTCATCCTGTGCTCGCTGTGATCCTGCAGCATCCATGATTGTCATGCTGATATCATATTTGTCTGTATCAAGACTTGCGCACTCCTTTTTGAAAGTTTCTATCAGCTCCCCGATAAATGTATCCTTCTGGTCATAGCAGGTCACGCCTATATATATCTGTTTTTTCTCGTCAACTCTTTTGTTGCTGCACGAGACAAATGACAATATCAGTGCAAAACACAGTATTATCATGGTATTTCTTATTCTGCTTCTCATTTATTGTTCCCCCACTACTGGCTGATTGCATACAAAAGCTTCTTGTTTTCTTCATCAAACAGATTTTTTCTGGTAAGAAGCTGGTAAGATACCGGCTTTTCCTCTACTGAATATTTTCTACTGCCACGCAGCATATCCACCAGTCCTACAACACTTTTGTATCCGGCAGCAAATTCATCAGGTGTGATAAGAGCCTCTGTCCAGCCCGAATCGAGATAATATATGGCTTCTGTTGAGTTTCCTATTCCATATACCAGTGCACCCTGCAGATTATTATCAGAGGCTTCCTTTGCCGCATCAACCACACTTGCATCATCTATTGCAAGAACTATGTCAACCTTTCTCTGTGACTGCAGATTTATTTTCTCCCCGGTATCCGAAACACCTGATACAATCCACATCACAACACAGCCGCTCTCCGCGAGAGTATCCTTTATGCCATCAATGCGTTTTTTACAGGCATCGGATTCAGTGTTTTCACAATAGATTCCTATTTTTTTACCTGAAAGTGTTCCGTTGTTGTCAGCAAGAAGCTTTTGTGCCAGTTTGGCACCCATGCTGTACTGGTCAAACTCCACTGTATTTAACGACTTAAAGCTCTCGCTTCCCGCCTGGTCTCCGACTACCATTATCGGTGTCTTTTTATTTATCCGGATAAGTGTATTAAGGCTTTTTTCTTCTGTCATTTTTTCTGCTGTCGGCTTGAAAACGACCGCATCAGCTTTTTTGTTTATCTCCTGCTTTATGACATCAATTTCATCTGACATGTTGTTCAGATTTTCCTTACTTATCATAACTACATCCACACCATACTCAGAGGCCGCCATTTTCATGCCATATTTAAACGCAGCACTGTGGCTTTCATCCACATCAGCCATCACAACTGCAATACGCTCCGGTTTTTCATTGAGCTTATTGTATGCGATAAAACCTATTCCTATCACAAGTAGTACTCCCAGCAGCAGCTCTGTTATGATGAAGTTTCTCTTATTCTTGCTCATATTTGTCCATTTATTTTTCACTGTCACTCTCACACCTCCCATGCAGCAAGGCAATTGTACTTGCTTCATGCTATATGATGCTCCTCAAATTGAAGTCTGTTTTCCTCTGAATAGACAATTGCCGGGATTTTGATTGTCACAACTGTTCCCTCATCAAGCTCACTTTCTATATGCAGGCCATAGCGCTCTCCAAACAGTATCTTTATCCTGTTATTTACATTGACAAGCCCCACTCCCGAGCCCTTCTTGTGAACCCTGTCCGTATTTGTCAGCAAAAGTGGAATTTCATTCTCCGGAATGCCCATTCCGTTGTCTGATACCGTTATGATGATATCCTCTCCCACTTTTTGGCCTCCGACTACTATCTCTCCGAAATCGTCCAGCTCTCTGATTCCGTAATTTAGTGCGTTTTCCAAAATCGGCTGAAGCACCAGCTTCACCGCACAGTAGTCCATTATTTCCTCGTCTACCTCAAAGCTCACCTCAAATTTGTTCTTATAGCGCACCTTCTGAATATTCATGTAGCTTTTTGCGTGCAAAAGCTCATCTCGTACAGGTATTATGGTATGTCCCTTCGACAGACTGATACGGAAAAGTTTTGCAAGCTGCGTAATCATAAACGAGGCCTCCTCGTTTTTGCCTCCTTCAATCATCCATGTGATGGAGTCAAGAGTATTATACAAAAAGTGCGGATTAATCTGGCTTTGAAGCACATCAAGCTCGCTCTTTCGTCTCTCGTTCTGCTCCCATACGATCTTTTTCATGAGCTCATTGTTCTGCTTATATGAATTACGTATAGAGTATCCCAGATGCCGTATCTCTGAGGAACCACCTACATAAATATCTGCTTCATTGCCATTCTCATACCTTTTCACAGAATCATCCAGCTTCATTATCGGCTTTGAAATACGTATAGCTATCACTCTGTTTATCCACACAAACATCATAGCCATAATAATCATTATAACAAAAACAAACTGCTTCACATCCGCCATCTTATTGGTAAAGATGGAGTATGGCATCACACATACAAGCTTCCAGCCTGTGTAGCTGATTGTATCTACCATAATCTTACGATGCACTCCATTCAGATAATCATCATATATACTGTTTTGCGACTTTGCCGCAACATCGCTGTTTTCCGGAACATCTCCATCAAACTGTATCTGATGCGGATGGTAAATAATATTGCCCTTTGCATCACACAGATAATAATACTGTCCTTTTCCCGATGTATTTATCCTCTCAAGCATCCTTGATACACTCGAATAATCCATGTCCACAAGCATCACACCCATCTGTGATTCTGAACCGGAGGTCAGCTCCACGGCACGGCTTGATGATATGACCAGATGATATCTCATGGAACCATCGTCAAACAGATTCTGTACATGAGGTGTTGAAAAATGTATATTTTCCATGCGCTCCATAGCTTCTATAAACCAGTCCTGTTTTGTCACATTCGGGTCCTCCTTCTGGGACACAACAGGCTCTGCAGCTATAAGGCTTCCATACTGATTATACAAGGCAATACTGCGCAGATATTCCTTGTTTGACTCATAGAGCAGGCTCATGCCATCGTGTATGCTGTCAGACTGCTTTAAAATATCATTCTCCTTTATTACATTATAATACGCCGCATCCGAAACCTGCCTCATATTGACCAGATAGCTTTCCACACTGTCTATTGTCTGGTCCATCACCTTATGATTGCTCTCTATGATACTGTCCTGCGATGCATCGGCAAATTTTATATACATCACCACAACTGTGACAAGCATTATTGCAAACGACAGCAGTGAGAACGAGAGCATTATTATGGATTGTATATTGCCTGATTTATACCTTATTCTTCTCATACTCTGTCCTGTACCTGGATGGGGAAACCCCATACTTTCTCTTAAAAACATAACTGAAATAGTTCGGATCCGCATAGCCTACATTCTGGGCTATGACATAGCTCTTGTCGTCTGTCTCCACAAGCATTCTGGCAGCCTTGTCCATTCTGTAATCAGTCAGATACTCCACAAACGAGCTGCCGGTTTCCTTCTTGAACAGACTTGAAAAATACGAGTTAGATACTCCTAATTCCTTACATGTATCGTCAAGTCCAAGGTCCACACTTCTGTAATTCCTGTGCACATAATCCTTTGCACTGTCTATGAGTGACTTCTTGGAGTTGTATCTGGCATCAGCCATATCGTCGTGCAGCCTGCTTGAAAAATCCAAAAGCCACTGCTTGAGCACCACCGGCTCAAAATTGGAGAGCTCATTATAAAGCCTGCCTACACTTCCCGATATTTCCTGCGCATTTAGCTCATTATTGCTCATGAAATGATATAACTCACTGATCAGCTCCATTACTGCCACATGGTAGTTCTCAAGTGACTGCTGCGACATAAAATTGTGCTGCATATACGCCTCAACAGCCTGTCCCACATCCTCTATCTTGCCGATACAAATCATTTTAAATAAATATGACAGCTCATTTCCCTCATCGCCATCCTTTGATATACGTCGCTGTGGCTCAACCTCTGTCATGTTTATTGCTCTGTTACTGCCATAAAGCACCCTGTAGGATACTGCCTCCCTCGCACTCTGATAAGAGCTCACCAGCTCCTGTACATTTTCGCACACCTGTCCGATTCCGACAGTTACCTTTGCTCCCATTACATGATTTACATATTTGCAGAATCTGTCGCACTCATCTGTCAGCTCAGAGATATCCTCCTGCTGCACAAGCTGGGCTATCATGACCGTATCACCGAGATAGTTAAAAATCCTGCCATTCCAGCGCTCCTTTAAATCAGCCTGTGCCTGTCGCTCTACTGACACTGCAAGCAGTCTGATATCCATGCCCTGCGGCATCTGACTTGCGGAGGTATGTATGATAATACAGCAGTAATATGGTCCCTCAAGCACAATCTTATAGTCACGCATGTACCTGCCCAGCTCATTTTCCGGTATGCGTCCCTCGATAAGTGTCGTGTAAAAATTTGACTGCAAAACAGGCAGCGATGCTGCATAATACTGCTTCAATATGTCTGTGTTTTTCTTCTCATTCAGCTCATCATCCAGCTTTGTCTTAAGCTTTTTGAATACCTCTGTAATCTCAGCAAGATTAAGCGGCTTTAAAATATACTCCTCTATCTCGAGATGCACAGCCTCCTTCGCATACTCAAAATCGTCGAAGCCTGTGAAAAGCAAGAGCTTCGTCGCAGGAAACCTCTGCCTTATGTTACTGCACAGCTCAAGTCCGTCCATGTAAGGCATCCGTATGTCAGTCATCACAACATCAGGCTGCATATCCTCCATCATCTCAAGTGCCTTGAAGCCATTGCCCGCATGTCCTACCACATGAAAACCAATCTGCTCCCAGGATACCTTTCTCTCGATTACCTCTATTACATCCTCTTCGTCATCAACCAGTAATAATGTATACATTTTATGTCTTCTCCCTGCTATACCTGGTAACTATTCTGAATAGTTACTCTGTTTATACTATATTATAACATACCTGATATATTGTTTTGTAGCTTTACATAAACAAAAGTGTAACTGTTAAAGCAAAAAGCAGAGATGCCACCCTGACATCTCTGCTGATCATTTTGGAAGTATGAAAAAGAAATTTTCTTGCGATATTATTTCTTCTGAACGTATTTCAGACAGTCAAGTGTAACTGCTACAAGAATGATAATTCCTGAGAATACGAACTGAAGGTTTGTATCAATACCAAGGATTGTAAGAGAGTATGTGAGTGCTGTGAAGATACATACACCAGTTACAACACCTGATATCTTACCGATACCACCTGTGAATGATACACCACCAACTACACAGGCTGCGATTGCGTCCATGTCCCAGCCCTGTCCATAAGCTGCTGAGCCTGAACCAACCATTCTTGCACACTCAAGCCATGAGCCAAATCCATAAAGGATACCAGCCATAACGAATGCGCCGAGAGTTACTGCAAATACTGAGATACCTGAAACTGCTGCTGCCTCCGGGTTTCCTCCTACTGCGTAGAGGTTTTTACCAAATGTTGTCTTGTTCCAGATAAACCATACAATTGCGATTGCTGCTACTGCCCAGATGATGATGGTTGGGAAACCATTTACCTTTGGAATAATCATGTTAGGGATGACCGGCTCAATTGCACCGAATGAAACTCCCTTTGTAGCATATGTTACGATACCGAAGATAACAAGCATGTTGGCCATGGTTGAAATAAACGGATGCATCTTAAACTTCGCTGTAAAAAATCCTGCAATACTTGTGAAGAATGTACAAAGCACGATACATGCAAGTAATGCGATAACCACTCTTGCACCTGTTGGTACTCCTGTAAAGTCAAATATATGACCGAATACAGAGCCTGTATTGATACCCTGATGCATGATGATTGTGGCTGTTGTCATACCCATACCAACCATTCGTCCAACAGAAAGGTCTGTTCCTGTTAAGAGGATAAGTCCTGCAACACCAAGTGCTAAGAACATTCTTGGTGAAGCCTGCTGAAGAATATTCAGTATGTTGTTGTATGTCAGAAGAGGTGTGCCCTTCTTTATCGGTGTTATGACACAAAGCGCTATGAATATAAGTATAATTGCAATATAAAGACCATTCTGTAACAGGAAGTTTCTCCTATTGAATGTATACTTGTAATTCTCCCATTTTTGTGCCCTTGTCTCCATAAATGTGAACTTTGAAAGACGTAACATATCAATCAGATGATACTTGTAGCTGTATGCCTCATGCTTTCTGTCCTTGATTCTCTGATACTCTTTCTCAAGCTCAAGCTTCTCATTGGAAATACGATTCTTGTGTACGTAATTTTCTTCCTTTATCTCAGTTCTGTCTGAGGTCTTTGCCAGAGCAGCCTTATGCTTTTTATCAAGCTCTGCCATTCTCTCATTATGAGCAGCAAGTGCCTCTGCCTTTTCTGCCTCACAGCTTGCTTTAACAGCATTGTAATACTTTGAGTCAAAGTTTTCCTTTAAGTAGCTTTCAGCCTTGGCGATGAGCTTAGAAATCTCATCCTTGTTCTTTGCCTCAACAGCCTTTGCCTTTGCAAGCTCTTTCTCACATGCTGCTATTTCCGACTCTTTCTCACCCTTTGAAAGAGTCTTATCTCTCTTGATGCCTGCTATTGCTGACTGACACTCTACAACCTTTGTAGTTCCGTCTTTTCTGAGTTCATCAATTTCTTTTTGTATTCCACCAACATATTCGTCGATAGGCTGGCGCAGAGTGCGCTCCTGCTCAGCCGTTAAAATCTTACTATTAGCCATATCCGTCTTCTCCCTTTATTATAGGTACTTTGCACTGAGTCTCAGCAGTTCTTCCTGATTGGTTTCCTTTGTATTGACAATTCCTGAGAGCCGTCCGTTTGACATGACTCCGATACGATTTGTTATACCAAGGATCTCAGGCATCTCAGATGAAACTACAATGACTGTCTTACCCTGCTTTGCCATATTGATTATCAACTCGTAAATCTCATATTTGGCACCTACATCAATACCTCTTGTAGGCTCATCCATCATGAATACCTGCGGTCCTCTTTCAAGCCATTTACCAAAGATAACCTTCTGCTGGTTTCCTCCTGAGAGAGCCGAAATCATATCCTCCGGTCCCATACACTTTGTGTGCATAATCTTTATCTCATCAGAGGTGGCCTTTGTCATCTTACTGTCTGAAAGTGCCGGTCCATTCTTATAGGAACCGAGATTTGCGATTGTCGTGTTAAAGGTGAGGTTTCCCTTAAGGAAAAGTCCATTTGCTTTTCTTTCCTCTGTGATAAGTGCGAAGCCATAATCCATAGCCTCCTTGGCACAGGTGAAATTCATAAGCTGATTCTTAAAATATACTCGTCCTGCTGCTCTTGTCCTGATTCCAAAAATCGTCTCAAGAAGCTCTGTACGACCTGCTCCGACAAGTCCGTATAGTCCAAATATCTCCCCCTCATGCACATCAAATGTGATGTCCTGCAGATGTGGCTCGTACTTTGTCGAAAGATGCTGTATTGACAAGATTACATCCTTTGGTTTGTTGTCTACCGGAGGGAATCTGTTCTCCAGTACTCGTCCAACCATCGCTGCAATCAGTTCATTCATATTTGTTTCTTTTGTGCTCTTTGTCATGACCAGATTTCCATCTCTAAGAACCGAAATCTCATCACAAATCTCAAAAATCTCATCCATCTTGTGAGAAATATAGATAAGTGAAATACCCTGGTCACGAAGCATCCTCATCATCTGGAACAGCTTTTCAACCTCCTGTACCGTAAGTGATGATGTAGGCTCATCCAATACTATAACCTTTGAGTTGTATGATATTGCCTTTGCAATCTCACACATCTGTCGCTGTGATACTGACATATTTTTCATCGGCTGCTCGAGATTAACTGTCATTCCCAGCTTTCTAAATAGCTCGGACGCTTCTTTTTTCATGCGTCCCTCATCGATCATACCAAATGAATTGACCGGATATCTTCCGAGAAACAGATTGTCTACAACATTTCTCTCAAGACACTGGTTCAACTCCTGATGCACCATCGCTATACCATTTTCCAGTGCATCCTTCGGACCTGAAAAGCTTACCTCTTTTCCGTCCAGATATATAGTTCCCTCGTCCTTCTGGTATGTACCAAAAAGACATTTCATCATTGTCGACTTACCGGCTCCGTTCTCCCCCATGAGACCCATTACAGTACCTTTTTTCACATCAAGATTGATGTGGTCAAGAACCCTGTTTCGTCCAAATGACTTGCTCATGCCACGAATCGATAAGATGTTTTCATTATTCTTATCGCCCATACTTCCTGCTCCTAACTCTATATTTGCTGTCGTCTGTATACACTTTATTTTGGGGAGAGATTTCCCCCTCCCCAACTAAGTGTTTTAAATACCTTTACTGGTTTAAAAGAGCTGTATAAGAAGCTGCATTATCTGTCTTAACCATGTTGATTGCGAATGCATCGTACTGGCTTGGATTTCCAAGTCTGTTTGTGATATTAGACTCTGTCTGTCCGTCACCACCGATGTACTCAACATCAAGATTTAAGAGATCATCATACTTCTGTAAGAGTGGCTGATATGTAGAGCTTAAGAAGTTATCTGAAGCATTGTAGATATTCAGCCATACCTTCTTTGTTGGATGCTTTGCTGAATCAAGCTGTGTTGAAACAGGTGCCCATACAACTGTTGAATCTGTGAAATCCTTGTAGTTATCTGCTGTAACTGCTACGTTTAATGCGTAGTAAGATCTCTCATCATCCTTGTAAACATATACATCATCGCTTAATACGTTTCCTGCATCATCCTCTGTGCCGATACCTGTATCAATATCTACACCATCGAGTGCGTTTCTAAGTACACGAAGTGTGAGGTAAGCCTGAACGTCAGCATGCTGGCTGATTGTTCCGCCATAGCCCTCTGCGATAGCTGCTACTGCATCGCTATTGGCATCGTATCCGAATGTAGGAACCTTGTTGTCCTTTGACCATGCATTGAACATTGACATTCCCATTCCATCGTTGTTAGAAACAACTACGTCGATTGACTCGCCAAATGATGATGACCATGTTCCGATTGCATTTCCTGCTGTAGCTGCATCCCATGTAGCTCCTGCTGAGTTCTTCATCTCCTGTGAAGCAAGCTCTCTTACTACATAGTCTTTGCCGTTTACAGTAATCTTGCCGTCCTGAACCTCAGCTGCTTTTCCGTCTGAGTTTGTTCCTGCCGGTGCACTGTCAATCTCGCCGCTCTTGTCTACGCCTGTTCCAAGAGCTTTACGAACACCTCTTGTTCTTGCAATTGAATCGTTGTGTCCGATATCACCGATTGCAAGTACATATCCGATAACGCCATCCCCATTTCTGTCGATCGTATCGATGTTCTTCTCGATATACTCTTTTACCATTTCTCCCTGAAGTTCAGCTCCCTGATTAGCATCGAAACCTACATAATAGGTATCCTTGTTGTAGTTGAGTGCTGTTTTGTCAAGCTCTCCTGTTGAGCTGTTTGATGGCTGACGGTTGAACCACACGAGTGGTTTGTCCTTGTTTGCAACATCTGATGTCGTTGTGCTGCTTCCCCCTTTCTGTGTATCAGAAGAACCCCCATCTGATCCACAAGCGGCCATTGACGCTGCCATAGCAGCTACCATCATGATTGCAACAAATTTTTTCTTCATATATTTTTGTCCCCCTTTGTTTTGTTGGTAAGGCTAGTATACAAAAATATTTCGGGAATCACTATAGAATATTTTTCGATAAACATTAAAAATTTTACTGTTTTTCGTCATGTAGACGAAAATTTTCTAGTTTTTGTTTTTTAGCTGCGTCATATTGTTCAACTTCAACAAAACGGCTAATCCAAAGTTCTACTTTAGATTAGCCGTTCTATTCTTCATATTCTACGATATCTACGCTTTAACGCTCTGGTCCTTTATAAAACAATGATAGGTTATCAGATACAGCAGTATGCCTATCACAGCAGAAATTGCAAGCCATACCGGTACAAACACCCTTATATCCGCATGAAAGAAGACAGGCACGTTTATATTATCGGGTGACTTAAGTAAAACTATCATCCAAAATGCCCATAATACCCAGAAAGCAATTCTGCCAAACCGCAGCACTGCAGCGCCCACAAATACAGCCAAAAATGCCAATAAAACCGCCAGAGATATAGTCACTACCAATGCCCTTCCCGAAAATACCTGTGAGTAAGCATCCACAAATCTGACTCTTAGTAACTTACTGACCAGATTTTTGCTTACAACGCGATCCACAGCACCAAGAATTGCAATAATTGACAGCGCAAGCATATTTTTTATAACTTTAAAAATAACATATGATGAAAGAAAGTTCTTCCTGGTCACTCCCATCTGCAGACAGAGAGTGAAGTGCTGTCCAAATGTAAAGCCTTCAAATATTATATCAAAAATCACATATGCACTCAGCGCCATCATCATTCCAAGCTGCACAGTTTCATCGTCCCCCATTGACACAAAGAAGCCCAATACCATGCCCGCGATTATTGCTATAGCAACTGCTATCATCATTATCGCTGTCTCTTTCCTTTTTATATACATGAAGTTTTTTATTGTCTTTCTCATAATTCCCTCCTCTGTCTATACCCTTACTTCAAGCCTTCTTGTGCTTCTTTCTGTACAAGCCGCCATCCATGCATAGTATACGACTGCGAATATCATTACCGGAATATTTAAGCTGTTGCTTTCAGCTATATAGTTAAATACCACCCAAGCAACAGCCACCACAACGGAAATGATTGAAACAATTATATATAAAACCATATATTTATCTTTATTCATACTCTCGGCGATTGCCTGCCCGGTTGCTGCACATATAATTATATTAAAAATATAAGCCTGAATATTTTTTTCACCGGTATAAGCTGCTATAAGCATCTGAAATCCACTAAAGATGGCTATCATAGCAATGTCCGATATGATATATCCAATAAATGCATTTTTTCTTGTGGCTCCAAAAGCAATTGTAAGCGAAATTCCCCCGTTTTTCCTATTAATCTCAAAGCCAACCAGTATTACTGTTAAAAACCAGATACCGGCCATACACCCCTTATCATTGAAAACACTTCCGCCCATTAAAAAATTAAAAATCAAAAAATAAACTATTAAGTTGAGTACCGCCAATAACACACTTTTTAATGTCATTTTTCCCCAGAATATTATGCTGTTTTTCATCATCTGCCCTCCTCACATATGGCAACAAACAGGTTTTGAAGTGTCATTGGCTGTACTGACAATTTCTCCGTGGCTGTTAAACATTTGTTTTTTGCTGTGAGAATTGATATGCCCTTGCTTCGTCCTAAGTTTTGTGTATCAAGCACTTCGATATCAGGGTTTTGTGTAAGCATTTTATCCACATCTTCCTTATTTCCGCTTATGTGGTATGCCCGCTCCAAAAGCTCTGCTGTGTTTTCTTTTAAGACAATTTTTTGATTATTTACGATGATTACCTCCTCGAAAATATCTGATGCTTCATCAATGATATGTGTAGAAATGACAAAGGTTCTGCCACTTTGCGTATACTCCTCTATTAAAAGCCTGTAAAAATCATTGCGTGCCACCACATCAAGACCTGCTGCCGGTTCATCCAAAAATGTGAATTTTGCCTTACTCGCAAGTGCCACAACTATTGTAACCATTGACATCATTCCCTTTGAGAGCTTATTTATACTCTGATTTTTATCCAGGCCAAAACGTGCCAGCAGCTCGTTTGCGTAATCATTATCCCAATTCTTTAAAAAACACTGCGCATATTTCAAATATTCCTTTACCTTTAAGTTGTTTGCTCCGCTCATTGTATTAGCAGAAAGTTCTCTCGAAAAAAATATATCAGAGAGAGCTTTCTCATTTTCCCAGATTTGCTCCCCATCGAGGGTAACGTCTCCTGAGCTAGCCGGATTTTGCGCCGAAATGATGGAAAGCAGTGTTGTCTTGCCGGCGCCATTTCGTCCTATCAGACCATAAATCTTTCCCTCCTCTATTGTGAGATTTACATTGTCCAAAACCTTCTTTTGCCTGTAATTTTTACATAAATCAGTGCATTTTATTGTTCCCATATTATTCTCCTTTAATCTTCAAAATTCTTCTCGATTCCTGCTATTAATTCAGCCTTTGTAATACCAAGTGTCTTTGCCTCATTCACAATCTCACTGACATAATTCTCATAAAACTGGGCTTTCCGCTTTGACCTTATTACTTCCTTTGCTCCGTCACTCACAAACATTCCAATCCCTCTTTTCTTATACAAAATTCCTGCATCCACAAGTATATTTATGCCCTTTGCCGCTGTAGCCGGATTTATTGCATACAGCTTTGCAAGCTCATTTGTGCTCGGCACGCGCTCATCCTCCAAAAGCACATCCCGCAGTATGTCGTTTTCTATCATTTCGCTTATCTGAATATAGATTGATTTCTCCTGATTCAGAATTTCGTTCACATGCTCCGCCTCCTCTCTATGCTATGCTTGTTGTACTTTTTATTTTCGTAACTATCCAGAACCACCACACTCATTCGCAAAAGCGCACGATACTTGTGCTTTATCTACACTCTGTTTAGCATCGCTGCTACGCAGCTAATTTCGCTCACATTTGCGGTATGGTTATATGGTTAATTACTCAAGTAACTAACCTATGAACTTATAATAGATGATTTAAACAATATTGTCAACAGTATTTTTTCTCCATATAAAAAAGACCATACACTCAGTTGTTTTCTGAATGTATGGCCCTTTTCGTCTTATTCCCAACAGCACTATGGTAGTTCAAATGTCATTCTCTCCCCTGTAGCAGGATGGTCAAAAACAATTTTATATGAGCAAAGTGCAAGCTGTTCCCTTGCACCGCCATTGGTGCGTCCTGATTTGCTTCCCGTTCCTGAGTTATTTGAGGCAGGCTTCCCATACTTGGTATCCCCAATCAGAGGATAGCCGATATGTGCAAGCTGCAAACGTATCTGATGATGCCTTCCAGTGAGCAGCTTTATGTCAAATTCTGTTTTAATGCATTCATTTTGGAAGCTGTCCCTATCCGGTGTCACTGATATCACCCGGTACTGAAGCACAGCTTTTTTTGCCAGCCTGTCTTTTTCGCTTGTGATTTTAGATGTATTGGTACGCTTGTCAAAGGAGATATAATCTGTAAGAGTATGCCATACCGGAGCATGATTATCTTCTTCCTTATCGTTCACCGGCACCTTACTCGCATAGGCAGACTTATCTTGAAATGACTCTTCTTCATCTTCCACTGCTGTTCCTGACACTCCATGCCCTCTGCTTGCCGCATGATAATATTTCTCGGTTGTATGCTCCTTTATCTGTCTGCTTAAAGAGGCCGCAGCTTTCTGATTCTTGGCAAATACCATCACTCCCTCTACCGGCTGGTCGAGTCTGTGCACTATGCCGACATAAGGCGGCTCATTTTTAGCCGCCCTGTAATTTCTTATGAAGCTCTCCATATCCTGCTGCCCTATACGCCTGGTCTGTGTAGCAATTCCCGCCGGCTTATAGCAGACGATAATGTCGTTGTCTTCGTAAATGATATCCGGTTTTCCCATGTTGTAACTCCCGCAAATTGTTATTGTAAATTTTAACTGTTCAGCACATTTACAGTTGCGATACGCAAGCATATCCGTTTATTTGCCCGACTGTTCCTTTATGAGAGACATAAATGCCTCCTCCTCGACAGGCTTGGAGTATGCATAGCCCTGATAGTACATAGGTCCAAACTGCTTTAGAAACTCTGCCATCTCATGAGTCTCAATGCCCTCTATACATGAACGCATCCTGATACGTCCGGTGAAAACAAGAATGGACTCGACAATCGCCTGCTTTAATTCATCATCCATGACATCCTTCGTAAATGATCGGTCTATCTTTATCTCTCCCACCGGAAGCTCCAGTGCCAGACTCAGTGATGCCGAGCCTGTTCCGTAATCATCTAACGCTATCTGTATGCCATGCTCCTTGAAAAAGGATATCTCTCTCTTTAAGAAATCGTGGTCTAAATCCTTACATCTTTCGGTAAGCTCTATCCAAAGATCCTCTTTTGGGAAATCAAGTCTTTCAACCATATTGAGTACATCTGTGCGGAATGCAGTATTTTCAAGCTGTGTGGCCGCTATATTTACATTTATGAAGAAGCCAGGTATGAACTTTTTGAATCTCTTTGCCGCTACAAGTGCGGTCTCAATAATCCAGTTTCCTAATATGTAAATACAAGGATCCTCCTCGAGCCATGGGATAAATGAATCCGGTGGCACCAGCCCATACTTATCATTCTTCCACCTGATAAGAGCCTCAGCTCCGACTATCCTTCCGTCTGTAGCGCTGACTATCGGCTGATAGCACAGGAAAAAGCCCTTACAGCCGTCTATAACGCTCTTATGGATTTCCGCAATCTGCTCCATATTTTTCATATTGTCATGAATTATGGTACTGTCAAAAAATACCAGATCTCCGTGCTTTTCATGCTTCGATATGCTGAGTGCATATGTGGCGCTGTTTAACAGATTGTACGGTGTGCCGGAGTAGTTTTTTGCTGTCACTGCTCCACCAGCAAGCCTAAGCTGAACCATTCCATCGCCAAGCTTCACCCCGGCCTCAGCTACTTTTTTCACCTTAAGATACAGCTCACTGAGCTCATCATGCTCTGCGTATGGCTTAATGAATGCAAACTTTGTTCCATCCATTCTGAATACGTAAAGGTCTCCGCTCACTACCTTTAAAAGCTCATCGCCATAATTCTTCAATACCTCATTGCCCAGCTCATATCCGTAGGTATCATTGATGTGTCCATACTTTGTTATTCCGATGATAAGCACTGCTGCCGACTCATATCTGAAAATATAGTCATTCAGGCAGCTTCCAAGCATCTTCATATTCCAGAGGTTGGTAACAGAATCAACCGAATCCGATATGCCATGATTCAGTATTGAGCCTGCAAAAATATCAGGTCTTCCATCCACACCCTTTATTATGCGTCCATGACCTGTACAGCTCACAAACACTCCGTCCTCATCCTTTACACGGTAGGTGAGATTAAATGCATCCTTTTTCCCCGAATGTACCGCATCCACTTCCTTCTGATACATCATTATATCATCCGGATGTATTTTACTTTTCCATCTGTCCTCTGTGTTTAAGTCATATTCACTGTCAATTCCCATAAAACCAAATGCATTTTTGGACCATCTGGTCACATTGGTCTCCATATTTGTGACAAACATATATATTCTTTGCGATGCCTCTGATAACACCGGAAAAAGCTTCTCATCAAGGCCATCCAGGTCAAGCTCATCAGAGCTCTCATGACGTACCTCGGCTTCCGATAACAGCATGTCTGTCGCGTCAAACAATTCTTTTTGAAGTTCATTTTCCGACCTTCCTTTTCCCTCTTTTAAGGTACGTGCGTTCTCAAGCGCCATATGTGCCTCAGCTATCCATGCCGGCATACTCTGACCTGTGTATTTTGCCACTCCGATTGTGACAGTCACCGGTGCCTCAAGCTGCATATTTTGCGCAGTCTCAGGAACCCGCTCTTCTATCCTTTTGCGAATGAGCTGCATCATATTCCCGCTTGTCGTATCAAAGACGACTACAAACTCATCTGCACCAAATCTGGCTATATAAAAATCATACTCTGCCGCAAGCGCCTTCAACGCAAAAGCTGTCGCCACAAGCACCTTGTCTCCTTCGAGTGGACCGTATTCCTTATTTATTGATTTTAAATCATCAACACCTATCACATAAAGATACAGCTTGCTATGGCCTGACCCTGCCCCTACCCTCACCTTTGCACTGATATATTTATCAAAAGCACTCCTGTTGTTGATACCGGTCAGTAAATCTGTGGAAATGAGTGATTTCTGACTGTTACTGTACACAAGCATGTAGCCAAGTGTCACCCCACATACAAACGAAGGCAGCATCGGTGTAAAATACTGGATAAATAACATAATAACAGGCAGCACTGCAAACGAAGCCATGCGCCTGTATTTGTCGCGGTTCACATAATTTTCCGGCAGAAATGACTTGTAAAATGCCCTGATACAGCTATATATAGCCGGTATAAATGCTATAACAGCCTCCGTAATCATCTCATTCCTGAAGCTTGTCCACTTCAGATACATGACCGTAATCATCATGATACATATGGCAGTCTGCGCTGCTATGCGCACGATTCTTCCGGATTTAAGCCGGATAAATACAGACTGCTGCTCTGCCTCACAATACAAAAACCAGTGATAGGACAGCAACGCTATCAATATAAAGTAAATGACCGTAAATGTGTCCAGTACCAGCCTTTCCGGCTCCCACAGACCATATACTATGGTAGCTATAATATAATCCACCACAACTGCTGCCGCTGTAAGCATACCTACTGCCAGAAATTGATGGTTGCTGTATGTTTTATCATCAGATTTCAAAAATCTGAAACATATGACTCCCAGTATCAGCAGACACATAAAGCTCATCTGCCCATACAGGGTTCCTATTACTATACTGCTCATTATACTCTCCTCGTTCTGCCTTATCTTTCTCCTGGTGCAGCTATTCAGAACCACCTTGAATAGTTCCTTATTATATTTTATCAACTTAGTGAGTTATTAGCAATGATATTTAAAAACTAATTCTGACAATTTAATATTCTTTTTGCACATTCTATCTGTTCCTTTGTCGGAGGCTCCACCCCATCAAGCTGATACGGTATACCAAGCTCCTTCCACTTAAATACGCCAAGTGTGTGGTACGGCAGCACCTCAACCCTGTCCACGGTTTTAAGTGTGTCGATAAACTCTCTAAGCTGATTTAAATATCTCTCATCCGTGGTGATTCCAGGCACAAGCACATGACGTATCCACATTTTTTTACCGTTTTTTGAGAGATATTGTGCCATATCAAGGATATTCTTATTTGTCTGTCCCGTAAGCTTTTTGTGCTCCTCGTCATCTATATGCTTGATGTCCAGCATGAAGAGATCTGTATATTTCATCAACTCATTAAATTTGCCGAAGAAAGGTTCTTCCATGGTAAACGGATTTCCAGATGTATCAAGACATGTATTTACGCCATTTTCCTTTGCAAGCCTGAAAAGTTCTGTAACAAAATCTATCTGTAAAAGGGCTTCGCCTCCGCTTACTGTGATACCACCTGTCTGCTTCCAGTACGCCTTATAGCGCATGGCTGTCTTTAGCACCTCTTGCGGTGTCATAAGCTTTGCACCATCATTTTCGCCGCAGCCTGCCCATGTGTCAGGGTTGTGGCAGTATTTACAGCGCATATTGCAGCCCTTCAAAAATACTATATATCTCACTCCCGGGCCGTCTGCTGAACCAAAGCTTTCTACCGAGTGTACTCTTCCTAGTGTTTCTCCCATGTTTTACCTCCTTTATGTTGTTGCTGCTACTTTTATTTTTATGGTACGGAATTTTCGGCAACCCGCCGACCGGAATTTTGCAATGCTCAGGTTCTTCGGGCTAAGAGGCTATAAGAATTATGATTTAGCTTTTCTATGCTTGACGCGACCGGCTTTTACACACCTTCCGAAAATTCCTTACGCTGTGGTGTATTTTAGTACATATGCAGTTTATTTGGAAAATCAGAATATGCAGGCACTTGGCCTGCACATTCTGGAATGTTGGATATTTTTTTATATTACATTCTCTCGTGGCATGTACGTGAGATTACATCGAGCTGCTGCTCTCTTGTAAGATCGATAAACTTAACTGCGTATCCTGATACTCGGATTGTGAAGTTTGCGTACTCCTCCTTCTCAGGATGCTCCATTGCATCGATGAGCTTCTCTTTACCGAATACGTTTACATTGAGGTGATGTGCACCCTGATCGAAGTATCCGTCCATTACGTTTACAAGGTTGTCGATTCTCTCTCCCTCGTTGTTTCCGAGTGCTCCCGGGTTGATGGTCTGTGTATTTGAGATTCCATCAAGTGCCCACTCATATGGAAGCTTTGTGAGTGAGTTTAAGGATGCGAGAAGTCCGTTCTGCTCTGCGCCGTATGATGGGTTTGCTCCCGGTGAAAGTGGCTCTCCGGCTTTACGTCCGTCAGGCATTGCTCCTGTAGCTTTTCCGTATACTACGTTTGATGTAATTGTAAGGATTGATGTTGTAGGCTCTGAATCACGGTATGTGTGATGCTTCTTTAACTTGTCCATGAATGTCTTAAGAAGCCATACACCGATTTCGTCCGCACGGTCATCATCGTTTCCGTATTTAGGGAACTCTCCCTCAATTTCGAAATCCTTTGCCAGTCCGCTCTCGTCACGTACTACTTTAACCTTTGCATATTTGATTGCTGAAAGAGAATCGATTACGTGTGAGAATCCTGCGATTCCTGTTGCAAATGTTCTCTTTAAGTCTGTATCCATGAGTGCAAGCTCTGCTGCCTCATAGTAGTATTTGTCATGCATGTACTGGATAAGGTTTAATGTATTTACATAGATGTCTACTAACCAGTCCATCATCTTGTCGTATTTCGCCATTACCTCGTCATAGTCAAGGTACTCTGCTGTGATAGGTGCGTAGTTTGGCCCTACCTGCTCACCTGATTTCTCATCAACACCACCGTTGATAGCGTAAAGGAGACATTTTGCAAGGTTTGCACGTGCTCCGAAGAACTGCATCTCTTTACCTGTCTGTGTTGCAGATACACAGCAGCAGATTGCATAATCATCGCCCCATACCGGCTTCATTGCGTCATCGTTCTCATACTGGATTGAGCTTGTCTCAATTGAGATGCGGGCTGCATAATCCTTGAAGGTCTGAGGAAGCTTTGATGAGTAGAATACTGTGAGGTTTGGCTCCGGTGCAGGTCCCATGTTCTCTAATGTATGGAGGAAACGGAAGTCTGTCTTTGTAACCATTGAACGTCCGTCCACACCTGTTCCTGCCACGTCAAGTGTTGCCCATACAGGATCACCTGAGAATAACTGGTTGTATGAAGGGATACGTGCAAATTTAACCATACGAAGCTTCATTGTAAAATGGTCGATGAGCTCCTGTGCTTCCTGCTCTGTGAGGATGCCCTTGTCCATATCTCTCTTGATATAGATGTCAAGGAATGTAGATACACGTCCTACTGACATTGCTGCACCATTCTGTGTCTTGATTGCTGCAAGGTATCCGAAGTATAACCACTGAACTGCCTCTTTTGCGTTTGTTGCAGGTCTTGAAATATCGTATCCGTAAATCTCTGCAAGCTTCTTCATATCCTCAAGACATTTAATCTGCTCTGCGATTTCCTCTCTTAAACGGATAACATCATCTGTCATCTGTCCACAGCCACAGTTTGCCTTATCCTTCTTTTTCTCCTCGATGAGGTAATCAAGTCCGTATAATGCTACACGACGATAATCACCTACGATACGTCCACGGCCGTATGTGTCAGGAAGTCCTGTAAGGATCTTTGCATGACGAACCTTCATCATCTCTGGTGTGTATGCATCGAATACCGCTGTGTTGTGTGTCTTATGATATTTTGTGAAAATCTCCTTGAGCTTGTCGCTTACATTATAACCATATGTCTCAGCAGCCTGTACCGCCATCTTAATTCCACCGTAAGGCATGAATGCTCTCTTTAACGGCTTGTCTGTCTGAAGACCTACAATCTGCTCGAGGTCCTTTAATGCCTCATCTATATATCCAGGGCCATAAGCTGTGATTCCTGTTACAACCTCTGTCTCCATGTCAAGCACACCGCCCTTGGCACGCTCTTCTTTCTGTAATTTCTGGAGTGCATCCCACAGCTTGTTTGTAGCATCTGTCGGATCAGCTAAAAAGCTCTCGTCTCCGTCATATGGAGTGTAGTTGTCCTGAATGAACTGGCGAACGTTGATTTCCTCTTTCCAAAGACGTCCTTCAAATCCATCCCACTCTTTCATTTCTATCATTGTAATATCCTCCTTAAAATGTGTGAATGTTACTTCGTTTGATTAGTTTTGTTTAACTGTGGTTAGTATATACTTACTACAGTATTTTTGTCAATATCCCTGTTGTTTCTTTTGAGATACATTCCCTGGTTATTTATACGACTATGGCTGATTTTATAATCAAAAAGAGCCAACTGTCCGGGTTTATCGCCCAGACGGTCGGCTCTTATTTGTTATATTTCATGTGGTTATTCCACTTATCCGTCAGTCATATAACACGTTCATAGTAGACTATTTTTCTCAATAAAGCAATAGTGTTTTAGAACTATTTTTATTCTTTTCTATTCTGCACGGACCGCCCAGCGCATCTTCGTTGACCTGGCACGTCCGTTCTGAGCACATTCCTGTGCTGATGGACGAATCACATCCTTGGAATAGTCGCTGTATATTCCTGCTTTATATCCTGCCTTGAGTGCCTTTTTGACCAGCTTGTCCTCTCCTGAATGGAAGGTAAGGATGGCAGCTCTTCCGCCGGGCTTTAATGCTCCCGGAAGCTTTTCCATAAACTCATATAGCACCTCAAACTCATGGTTTACGTCTATGCGGAGCGCCTGGAATGTGCGCTGACAGGTCTTTTTGATGATATCCTTCTTATCCTTTTCAGGCAGAAAATCAAGTGTCTGTTCTATAATGTGACGAAGCTTTGTGGTCGTATCTATGCGGTTGCCCTTCCTGATCTCGTCTGTGATTGCCTTTGCAAGCTCCTCGCAATACGGCTCATCTGAGTTCTCATAGAGCATACCCGAAAGCTCCTCACGAGATATATTGTCAAGACGCTCTGCCGCACTGATACCGGCATTTGGATTAAGACGCAGATCCAGCGGTCCATCCACCTTAAACGAAAATCCACGCTCAGGATTATCTATCTGCATTGATGAAACTCCCAGATCGGCAAGTATGAAATCAAAGCCTCCTACTTCCTTTGCAATCTCATCTATTGTGCAGAAGTTTTGAAGCTTTATGGTGAGAATATCCTCTCCAAAGCCTGCTTCAGCGAGACGCTTTTTTGTCTTTTCAGACTCGATTGGGTCAACATCTGTAGCAAACATATGTCCCTGTCCTTCAAGCTTTTCAAGCATTGCCCTTGTGTGGCCACCGTATCCGAGTGTGGCATCAAAGCCTGTCTGTCCCGGCTTTATGTCCAGAAAATCTATGATTTCTTTTACCATTATGGATATGTGCATGCCCGCAGGGGTATTTCCCTTGCTGATGACATGCTCAATTGTATCCTTGTATTTCTTTGGATTTAATTCCTTGTATTTTTCCTCAAATTTTTTGGGATATTTTCCGCTATAGTGCACGCGGCGCTTGTGCTGTTTTTCTTCGCTCATTTTATGCTCCGTTTCATTCTGGGTTTGAACTGTTACGCTGACCTTTTGCTACAGTATAACTTTTATTTCTTTCTTCCGCAAGATAATGACTTACATTACTACACCATCTGCACGAGCCACACATCGCTTTTCACCATGAAGTATCCGATGACTACCTTTATCAGCTCTGTGGCCTGCACAAGGAAGTACACTGCTACTATGCCAAGTGCTGTGTATTTAGCGAGCACAAATGCCACCGGCACCACTATCACCCACGTAAATACGGAGTCAAACAAAAATGTGACCAGTGTCTTGCCACCTGAGCGCAGTGTGAAATACGACGAATGTGTAAATGCACAAAACGGCATAATTATCGCAGATACCGCTATGAAGCTTGTTGCGAGTGACTTGATTTCGTCTGTTGTGTTATATATATGAGGGAAGAATCCTCCTACCAGAAGCATGACCGCCGCCATTATAGAACAGCAGAACACACTGAACACTATCATCTTGTTATCCGCATCCTTTGCCTTTTCAAGCTCACCTGCTCCAAGATACTGCCCTACAACTATGCTGATGCATGCACCAAGCTGTATAAACACAATATTGAAAAGGTTTGTTATCGTTGTCGCAATATTTAAGCCTGCGATTACCGAGAGTCCTCGTACTGAATAGCACTGTGTAACCGTTGTCATGCCTGCTGCCCAAAACAGCTCATTGAGCATGAGTGGCAGCCCCTTGATGAATATAGTCTTAAACTCACCAAACGGCATTCCTATTCCTCTGTAAGCACCCTCAAGGTATCTGTTCCTGTCCCTGTTTTTATGCGCCCACAGCACAACAATTATTGTCTCAATATATCGCGACATCACCGTGGCAATAGCTGCTCCCGCCACACCCAGCTTTGGTATCGGTCCTATTCCGAAGATGAGCAGAAAATCAAGCACAGCATTGCTTCCAACTGCTGCAAAGCTTGCAACCATCGGTACAAGAGTTTGTCCTGTTTCCTTTATGTTTGTCGCATAGGCCTGTGTCACAGCAAACGGTATGAGCCCTATCATAACAATTGCCAGATATTCCTTTCCATATGCCAGTGCTACCTCAGTGGCACCGTTTCCCGCCGTATCTGTCAGATAAAGTGAAATGAGCCCCGTTCCGTTTGTGATAAACAGCGTCATCGCTATTGCTGTAACAAGCAGCGCTGCATACAGCTTGAATCTGAAGGAATACATATGCCCCTTATGATTTCCCTTGCCAAAATACTGTGCTCCGAATATACTTGCCGCTGACACCGCCCCAAATACAGCCAGATTGTACACAAATATGAGCTGGTTTACGATTGCTACTCCCGACATCTGCTCTGTACCAAGCTGTCCTACCATAATGTTGTCCAGAAAGCTTACCAGATTTGTGATTGCATTCTGGATTATCATTGGTATGGCCAGCATAAGGTAGCGCTTATAAAATGCCTTGTCTCCTATATATTTTTGTCTGAATTTATGCATATTTGTCCCCCTTTCGATTTCTAAATGGTTCTTTCGCGTAATGCTACTATTCTACTACGTCAGACTTTATTTTTCAAATATTTTTTGTGTTTTTCCTTAACTTATTTTAAATAAAAAATACATTAAAGCTCCCGGCTGACAACACTATTTGCGCTGTCAATCGGGAGCTCTTAATTTAGTTGTTAATTATAGTTTTACTTTTTATGTCAATATCCTGTTTATTTGTTTACTGCCGGTTCATATCCTGTGTTTCCTGATACCTTCTGATTACAAAAAACATGGTCGTTCCATCGCCCTCTTTGCTGGTAGCCCATATCTTGCCACCATGGTCCTCTATAATCTTCTTTACGATGGAAAGTCCTATGCCGCTGCCTCCGGTAGCCGAATTTCTCGACGCATCCGCTCTGTAAAATCTGTCAAAAATATATGGCATATCTCTCTGGTCGATTCCTCGTCCATTGTCCTCGATTTCAACCTGTATGAAGTCGCCGACATCATTTATCCTGATATCTATATAGCTTTGTGTCTTGTTCATATACTTCACCGAATTGCCAACTATATTATTAATCACACGGCGAAGCTGCTCCGGATCAGCAATGATAAGCACGTTGCTATCCACATGATTCTCATATGAAAGTCTGATATTTTTTGCCTCAAGATCGAGTCCTATTTCCTCAACACAGTCGTTAAAATAATCTGTGACATTTATCTTCGCAAAATTGTATGGAATCCTGTTCGTGTCAATCTTTGAGTAAAGCGTAAGCTCATTGATCAGCTTATCCATATCGTTTGCCTTATTGTAAATGGTCCTGACGTATTTATCTACCTTTTCAGGGGTGTTTGCCACTCCGTCGAGTATACCCTCGGCATATCCCTTTACCGCAGTAATAGGAGTCTTTAAATCATGCGCGATATTGCTGATTAACACCCTGTTTTCGGACTCATTCGTCACCTTTTCCTCGGCATTTTTCTTGAGACGGGCACGCATCTGCTCAAACGCAGTACACAGCTCGCCAATCTCTCCGTCGCTCGGACTCGTCTCAAGCTCAAAGTCCAGATTGCCCTCTTTGATATTCTCCGCAGCAATCCTAAGCTTCTTTATCGGGGTAATGATGCTTCGGTAAATCCACACTATAAGCATAACAGCCGTAGTAATAAGTATAAATACAAGCGCAAATGCTCCCTCTATCAAAACAGTCCTGACCTCAGGAATCACGCACGCGGTTGATGTCACTATGTAAAGACTCGCCTCGTCACCATCACTGTCACGAAAATTAAGCTGCTTTATGAGCACCTTGTCATCACTGTCCATATAGCTGCTCACATCAGAGCTGCTCTGCTTATTGGATATTCGCGGAAGCTTTCTCAAAATATCATCATTGTCAATTCCACCATTGAAAATGAGCTCACCTTCACTTTTCACTATGAGATATGAATACTTCTTCTCCAGCTTCTTATTTATCTTAGTCAGATAATCACTATCAAGAAGCCTGGATGGTTCTATGAGCGATGTCTTCTCGAGCTCATCATATGTGCGCCCCGTCACCTTATTCAGAAACTGCACCGTGTCAGTGAGCGCGAGCATGCCCGCATCCTCCATGCCATATGTCTTGTTTATGGCCTTTAGCTGAATCTTATTGAAGCCCACAAGCACCATGCCGGTGAGCACAACAGGCACAAAAATAATTATGCAGAATGATATAGCAAGTTTTGTTTTTATCTTCATAGTATTCTCCATTTGAATAAATTAATAAGCCACTTTATATATACAACAAGGACATATCCTTTCGCATTTGAATTTGATATGTCCTATTAATACTACAATATCTACTATATTTTTTAAAAATCACTACAGCTTAAAGCGGTATCCCACTCCCCAAATAGTCTCAATATACTGTGGCTTTGCAGTGTTCATCTCGATTTTCTCACGAATCTTCTTGATATGTACAGTGACTGTCGCAATATCTCCTACTGAATCCATATTCCAGATTTCCTTGAAGAGCTCCTCCTTGGTAAATACATGGTTTGGATTCTCAGCAAGGAATGTGAGCAGGTCAAATTCCTTTGTGGTAAACTGCTTTTCCTCTCCGTTTACCCAAACACGGCGGGCTGTTTTGTCAATCTTGATGCCACGAATTTCAACGATGTCATTTTCAGGTGTGGCGCTTCCAATCAGGCGCTCATATCTGGCCAGATGAGCCTTTACCCTGGCAACAAGCTCTGATGGAGAAAACGGCTTTGTGACATAATCATCTGCACCGAGTCCGAGTCCTCTTATCTTGTCGATATCATCCTTCTTGGCTGAAACCATGAGTATCGGTGTGTTCTTTTTCTCACGAATCCGCTTACAAATCTCAAAGCCATCAATGCCCGGCAGCATAAGATCCAAAATAAACAGATCAAAATCCTCCGCCAAAGCCCTTGCGAGACCGCTTGTGCCATCATTCTCCACCTCTACCTCAAAGCCACTCAACTCCAGGTAATCCTTCTCAAGATCAGCAATTGCAACCTCGTCCTCTACTATCAAAATTCTGCTCATATCCGTTCCTCCTGAAAATAAAAAGCCATGGAAACCGACTCAATGTCAGTCCCATGACTTAATTATATCATATATCCGATAACTTCTGTCTAAATTTTCTCTAAATTCTTTCTAATATATATAGGACTTTGTTTAGAGATACTTCTTGAGATCCTCAACCTTATCAAGTGCCTCCCAAGGCAGCTTGATATCTGTACGTCCGAAGTGTCCGTATGCTGCAGTCTGGCGGTAGATAGGTCTTCTGAGGTCAAGCATCTTGATGATTCCTGCAGGACGAAGGTCGAAATTCTCTCTTACGATTTCAACGATTCTATCATCTGCAAGCTTTCCTGTGCCGAATGTATCAACCATGATAGATGTTGGCTGTGCAACACCGATAGCATATGAAAGCTGAATCTCACACCTGTCAGCAAATCCTGCTGCTACAAGGTTCTTTGCTACGTAACGTGCTGCGTATGCTGCTGAACGGTCTACCTTTGTACAGTCCTTTCCTGAGAAAGCTCCGCCGCCGTGACGTGCATATCCACCATAGGTGTCTACGATAATCTTACGACCGGTGAGACCTGCATCTCCGTGTGGTCCACCTATTACGAAACGTCCTGTAGGATTGATAAAGAACTTTGTCTCATCGTCAATCATATCCTTTGGAAGAATTGGATCAAATACATATTTCCTGATGTCCTCATGGATCTGCTCCTGGGTAACATCCTCGTCGTGCTGTGTTGAAAGTACAACTGCCTCAAGTCTTACCGGCTTTCCTGCCTCATCATACTCTACTGAAACCTGTGTCTTTCCGTCCGGACGAAGGTATGTAAGTGTGCCGTCTTTTCTAACCTTTGTGAGCTGGAATGCAAGCTTGTGAGCGAGTGCGATTGGGTATGGCATGTACTCCTCAGTCTCATTTGTAGCATATCCAAACATCATTCCCTGATCTCCGGCTCCGGTGTCGAGGTTGTCTGTAAGGTCGCCCTCTTTTGCCTCGAGTGCCTTGTCAACTCCCATGGCGATATCAGCAGACTGCTTGTCGATTGAAACCATTACTGCACATGAGTTTCCGTCGAGTCCCTTCTTTCCGTCATCATATCCGATCTCAAGTGCTGTTTTTCTGACGATTGCAGGAATATCAAGCTGTGCCTTTGTGGTAATCTCTCCTGTTACAAGGATGAAGCCTGTACAGCTTGCTGTCTCACATGCGACACGGCTCATCGGGTCCTGCTGTATGCATGCATCAAGGATGGCATCTGATACTGCATCGCAGAGCTTATCCGGATGTCCCTCAGTTACTGATTCTGATGTAAATAATAATTTCTCCATTAATTATCTGTTGCTCCTTTCATACTGTGTGACCAATATTTTTCCAATAAAAAACCACTTACTGCAAATAAGTGGATTAAAATTAAGATAATAAAAATCCTCTTATTGTTCGATTACTCGCTCAGGTTGGCACCTTCCTGTTTTCTAACGGGGTTGCCGTGACTTCATAGATCCTTTGTATCTCCATCACTCTGAATAAGAGAAGTTACAATATAGAATTTTTCAAATCTCTGTCAGCTATATTACTACCACATGATATATATGTCAAGTATCATTTTCGATACAGATTTATCAATAATCCATTTTCGATACCCTATTCATTATTTATAAGCTATTTTATGCAATTATTCTTTCTTCCTTTATTGACTTTCATAATTTTGGCAATTATACTTAAATTTGTATTTATAGTACTAAACACACAATATCAAAATAAATTTTGGGAGTAACTCATGATTAAAATCAGCATAAAAGATGCGCAGATTGGTATGGTGGCAGCAGAACCGATAAAGACCCCTCTGGGGCAGATACTTGCACTGCCCGGCACACCACTCACCCGTCAGCTCATCAACAAAATGAAGCTATATAAGGTAGGCAGCATCTCAATTCAAAACCCATCCTATGCAGCAGCACCGCAAGCCGGCGAAAATACAGCAAAGCGAGACAAGGTAAAACCTGTACCCAAAACCCGCGCACATGAGATGGTGACCAACATCCAGCGTGTTCAGGCCTCAGAAGAGTTCCGAGGCTTCCAGCTCAAATACATCACTTGTATAAATCAAATCAAGGATACCTTTGGCAAAATCTGTGCCAGTGAAAAATCCTTTGATGAGGCTGCGCTTCTTACTGCTGTCATTGACCTTTCCGCATCGTGCGGCACTACAATCGAGACCTTTGACATGCTCTACAACATGCGCACCATTGCAGACCCGTTGTACTCACACTGTCTGAATGTAGGGCTTATTACAAGGATGATCGGACGATGGCTTCATATGGAAAAGACAGATGTGAATACGCTTACTATCGCAGGAGTACTTCACGATATCGGTAAATGCAAAATTCCCGATGATGTGCTAAACAAGCCTGACAAGCTCACAGATGAAGAATTTGCACTCATAAAAAAGCACCCACAGTTTGGTTTTGATTTAATTAAGGATCTGCAGATTGACTCCAGAATAAAGCGCACAGCCCTTATGCATCATGAGCGCTGTGATGGCTCAGGCTATCCTTCACAGCTTGACAGCTCACTGATTGACGACTTTGCCATGATAACAGCCATCGCCGATGTATATGATGCCATGACTGCTGCCAGACGCTATCGCGCACCACTTTGTCCGTTCGCTGTCATATCAAGCTTTGAGAGTGAAGGTTTTACAAAGTACAATACAAAGTTCCTGCTTTTGTTTTTGAAAAAGCTTGCTACCACATACCAGAGCAACCGTGTAATGCTCAACGACAGCCGGTTCTGTAATATTGTGATGCTCAACCCACATGAGCTGTCACGCCCTATAGTACGCTTTGATGACGGCAGTATACTTGATTTGTCCACAAACCGCGAGCTTTTTATCAAATCGGTGATGTAAACCGATTTAAAATCAAAAGGGTTATAAAATAACCAAAAATAAGAACCGTGCATCTACAGTAAGATGCTGCCGGTTCTTATTTTATATATTGCATTTATATTGTGTTTACATTTCATGCTTTACGTATATATCTATTACGATACCTTGAGTATGAACTTCTGAAGCTCCTTCTCATCCTCTACCCTGGCAATTTTTGCACCAATCTTTGTAAGCTTCTCCTCGAGTGCCTCATAGCCTCTCTGGATATAGTAGATATCATCAACCACTGTGATGCCCTCTGCTGCAAGACCTGCTATAACCAGTGCAGCTCCTGCTCTTAGGTCAGGTGCATTCACTCTGGCACCTGTGTATCTTTTCACGCCGCTGATAATTGCTATATTGCTCTCTACCTTTATATCAGCTCCCATTCTGGTGAGCTCGTCAACATACTTGAAACGATTCTCAAATATGCTCTCCGTCACTGTACTGGTGCCCTCAGCGATACCCAAAAGCACCGCCATCTGTGGCTGCATATCTGTCGGGAAGCCCGGATATGGAAGTGTTGTGACCTGTGTATGCTTTAAATGTCCGTCTGATATTACTCTGACTGAGTCATCAAACTCCTCTACCTGGCAACCTACCTCCAACAGCTTTGCTGTGGTGGCCTCAAGATGCTTTGGAATGACATTCTTTACCAGCACGTTGCCTCCTGCTGCCGCAACTGCAAACATGAATGTACCGGCCTCAATCTGATCCGGAATGACAGAATACTCTGTAGCATGTAATTTCTCCACACCTACAATTCTGATGACATCGGTTCCTGCGCCCCTGATATTTGCTCCCATGCTGTTTAAGAAGTTTGCCACATCAACGACATGAGGCTCCTTAGCCGCATTCTCGATAACAGTCTTGCCATCTGCCATGGCTGCAGCCATCATAATATTGATTGTGGCACCTACAGAAACCTTATCCATATATATGTGTGTGCCCTTAAGCTCCTTTGCCCTGGCGATGACAAGGCCATGAGCTATGTCTATGTCTGCTCCCATGGAGCGGAAGCCCTTCATATGAAGGTCAATTGGCCTGCTTCCAATATCACAGCCTCCCGGAAGCGCAACCTCTGCATGCTTGTATTTTCCAAGTAATGCACCAATTAAATAATATGATGCCCTGATTCGTCTGATGAATTCATTATCGACATTTACGCCCCTGATAAATGAACCGTTTATCTTTACCTTGTGTATATCCACGCGCTCCACATGTGCGCCGATTTCTTCGATTGCCTGAAGTAAGACATTGATATCCCTTACATTTGGCAAATTATCTATTGTTACAGTCTCGTCTGTCATTATGGCAGCGGCCAAAATAGCAAGTGCAGCATTTTTAGCTCCACCAATTTCAACTTCACCGTATAAAGGATTTCCACCTTTGATTACGTACTGTTCCATATTCCACCTCTATGAATTCAGGAGTATACTTCCTCCTAATATACTATTCTCAATTTACACTATTGTTATACATCCAACTACAAATTTCATTTATAACGGCATACTTAAGCCGTCATTTGTGCCGGTGCTGCTTTTAATAAATGACGCAGCAGCTACTATTATCTAATCATATCACGATAAATAAGCACTATAATTCAAGTGCCTCCACCAGCTTCTCTACTGTCTGCTCCACATCAAGCCCATCCTCGGAAACCTCGATGTCTGCATACTGCTCATACAATTTTGAGCGCTCTTCAAAAAGGGTTTCTAAAGTCTGCCCTTTCTTTAATACTACACCTCTACCCTTTATGTCTGCAAGTCGTTTTTCCAAAATGGCATAAGAAACCTTGAGATACACAACTCTGCCTATCTCCTTAAGATGCTCCATGGCCTCTTTTCCGTATACCACCGAACCGCCTGTAGCTATAATGGCCCTATCAGCCCTGATAGAAGCATTGACACGGTTCTCTACCTCTATAAAACCGTCCGTGCCCTTTTCCTCAATTATCTCACGCAGAAGCTTTCCCTCCTGCTCCTGTATCAGTAAATCCGCATCCAGGAAGCTGTATCCCAGCACCTTTGCAAGTATTACGCCTATGGTACTCTTTCCAACTCCCGGCATGCCTATAAGTACGATATTAGTTTTCTGTTCCATCTACTGCCTCAGTATTCTCTGTATCTGTACTATTGGTGCTTTCTGACTGCTGTGTGCTCTCTGTAGCACTTGTGTCTGCTGCCTTTTTGTCCTTCTTGGTAGTAGTAAAATAATTGTGAATCTTGATCTTGTCAAGCTGCTTCTGCTTTACAGACCATTTTTCATCGTCCTGCCATCCTGAAAGGATGCCATTGTAATATTTGTCCTCTTTATTGCCCTTTACAGTCTTCCTGTTTGACTCTGTTGCTTTATCATCGGTCTTTTTGTCGAGCCTTACGATATAGTAAGTGCTGTCTGTGGTGATGAGGTCTGAGGTCTGTCCCTCCTCAAGGGAATTGAGTGCATCTACAACGCTCTGATCAAGATTGTTTGTAGTGTATACACTGTCCTTTGTCTTGCTGTCCGATGACTCTGAGCTCTCTTTAGACTCTGTGTCATCTGATTTCTTATCTGAATCATCTGTCTTCTCCGCATCCGGATCAACGTATGTGGCGTATGTGCCTGTTGTGGCTGTAGTGCCTGCTGCCTTGGCTGCATCCTCTAAGGATGATCCGCCTGCAAGCGCCTCTACCACTGCATCTGCCTGTGCCTTTATCTGTGCTGACTGCTCATCTGTATATGTCTGATACTGGTAATTAGAGTCATATGCACCCTTGTAATCAAGCTTCACAATGGTGTATGCAGCCATATTGGCTTCCTCATCCGTCACGCTTGAATCAGCATTTTTGATGATTGCAGCATACATCTTACTCTTTATGAGGCGAAGCTCTAAATATTCCTCGACAATCTCCTCTGTAGCACTCATCTCGTCTATCACATCATCGGAATTTGCCTTCATAAACTTCTCTGCGGCCTTTTTGATTTCCTTTTTCTCATCATCAGAAACCTCTACATCGTAATCTGACTGATGCGCCTTTAATGTGTAAAGCTCATGAGCCTCCTCGATAGCATTTTTCTTCCATGTTTCAAGCACAGTATTATTGCCTGATACTGTCTTGTCCCAGTAGCCCTCGCCCATGTACTGTATATACATGTCATCATAACCGGCCTCCTGGTACCTTATCATAAAATTAACAAGCCCAAGCTTGATATCCTCTTTATCTAATGTCGCAACTGTTGCGGTTTTATTTATTGCACATCCTGTAAAAGCTGTAACTGAGAGTGTTGCAGCCAATAACATAGCTATTACTTTTTTCGCTTTCATTGTATCTATCCTCTTTAAAATTGGTATAGTATCGCTCGTATATTATAGAGCTTTTCGGGCCTGCTGGCAAGCATTTTCTAAACTTTGTAAATTATCGTCAATTTCGCGTAAAGCATGTGGTGTTTCCTATGCTATATGCTACATGATTCCAAAATTCGGGTAACTATTCAGCCGTAATCAGTTCCTTACGCATTTGCGAAATCAGTTCCTCCACCACATCAAGCACATCCCGCTTCTTTGCCACGCTGCCATTTTTTAAATCAAATGTGAAATATGGGTTTTCTGCCATATTAAATTTGAGTGAGGATTTATACCGGGTAATAAGCTCCGGTATCTTCTCCGGATTTATCCTTGCCCGCTCAAACATGGTAAGCTTTATCAGTGAGCCGGTCTGCTTTATCTCAGTGATATATACGGCATGCGCCAACGCCTTAAGCCTTGCCACGCGAAGCAGGCTGAGCACTGATTTTGGTGGTTCACCAAACCTGTCTATGAGCTCCTCGAGCATCTCATCCTTCTCTTCCTCTGTATCTATGCCTGCAATACGCTTGTATATATCCAACTTCTGGAATTCGTTTGCGATATAACCTGCCGGAATATAAGCATCGGTCACAATATCCACGGTCGTGTCAAATTTGTCACTGATATCCTCGATGCCCTTTGCCTCTTTTACAGCCTCGCTCAACATCTTGCAATACAAATCGTAGCCCACTGCCTCCATGTGTCCGCTCTGCTCCGCACCGAGCAAATTGCCCGCACCACGGATTTCAAGGTCTCTCATGGCAATCTTAAAGCCGCTGCCAAGGTCTGAGTACTCCTTTATCGCTGCAAGACGCTTTTCTGCCACCTCTTTTAACATCTTGTTGCGCCTGTACATGAGAAATGCATACGCAGTACGGTTAGATCTACCGACTCGTCCGCGGAGCTGATAAAGCTGTGAAAGCCCCATGTTGTCCGCATCGTGTATAATCATTGTATTGACGTTTGAGATGTCAAGTCCGGTCTCAATAATTGTCGTGGATACAAGCACATCTATTTCACCATTGATGAAACGGTACATGATGCGCTCAAGCTCCGTCTCCTTCATCTGTCCGTGCGCAAATGCAACAGTCGCATCCGGCACCAGCTCCTGCAGCTTTGCTGTTATGTCTGCTATGTCGCGCACCTTATTGTACACATAGTACACCTGTCCGTTTCTGGCAAGCTCCCTGTTTATCGCCTCTCTGACAAGCTCATCATTGTACTCCATGACATATGTCTGAATCGGTACACGGTCCATCGGCGGCTCCTCAAGCACGCTCATATCCCTTATGCCGATTAAACTCATGTGAAGTGTCCTCGGAATCGGTGTAGCAGTCAGTGTGAGCACATCCACATTGACCTTCATCTGCTTAATCTTCTCCTTGTGAGTCACTCCGAAGCGCTGCTCCTCATCGATTACCAAAAGCCCCAGATCCTTAAACTGCACATCCTTTGAGAGTATACGGTGTGTTCCGATGATGATATCAACCTCACCCTTTTTGAGCTTTTCTATCGTCTTTTTCTGCTCTGCTGCGCTTCTGAAACGGCACATCAAATCCACATTCACCGGAAAATCCTTCATCCTCTGCGAAAACGTATCATAAATCTGCTGTGCCAGAATGGTTGTCGGGGCAAGATACGCTACCTGCTTGCTGTCCTGCACTGCCTTAAAGGCCGCACGGATTGCAACCTCCGTCTTGCCGTAGCCCACATCACCGCAAATCAGTCTATCCATTATTTTATGGCTCTGCATATCAGTCTTTGTGGCTTCAATTGCAAGAATCTGATCCTCAGTCTCATCAAAAGGAAAAAGCTCCTCAAACTCTCTCTGCCATACCGTATCCTCACCGAAGGCATATCCGTTTTGCTGCTCACGCTGTGCGTACAGCTTCACCAGGTCTCCCGCAATCTGCTTTACCGCACCTCTGACTCTATTCTTTGTTCTGGTCCATTCCTGACCTCCAAGCTTGTTGAGCTTTGGTTTTCTGGCATCCTTTCCGGCATATTTTTGTATCATGTCAAGCTGGGTGGCAAGAATATAGAGATTGGAGCCACCCTGATACTCTATCTTGATGTAGTCCTTTACCTTTTTGTCCACCTCAAGCTTTTCAATGCCGCGGTAAATACCTAGTCCGTGGTTTTCATGCACTACATAGTCCCCAACCGACAAATCGGTAAAGCTCTGTATTTTTTCACCCTCATAGGTGCGGTGACGCTTCTTTTTCTTCTGCTGCGCCCCAAAAATATCTGACTCCGTAATCACGGCAAACTTTAGGATAGGATACTCAAAGCCTCTTCTCACCTTGCCGTAGCAGACCATAATCTGCCCCTCAAAAAGCTCATGGTCGTAGTTTTCAGTGTAAAAGCATGTGATTCCCTGATCTGTGATATCCTCTGAAAGCCGCTTTGCCCTTGTCCTTGAACCGGATAAAAGAATGACTCTGTAGCCGTTTTTCTTATAGCGCTTTAAGTCCTTTATCAAAAGCTCAAAGCTGTTATTGTATGGGCTGACACTCTGACAGTGAATACCATAGCTTCCCAGCTGGTGCAGTCCGTTTGCTTTATTATCGAGCGCACCGAGTGCGATACACGAATACTTCTCGAGCTTTGCCACAATCTCCTTCTCTGTAAAAAGACCGTTCATCTGCCCCGGAAGTATATATCCCATCGCAAGTCTCTGCTTCATGCTCTCTGAAAACTCAGTCTCGGTAAGCTTTCCCTGCTCTGCGCACCTGGTCAGCTCATCGAAGAATATAAGGCTGTCCGATGGATTAAAATAATCCAAAAGCCCGACTCTCTCGTCAAAAAAGTACGACAAAAAAGCATCCATGCCCGCATACATGGACAGCTCTCCCCACTCCTCGGTAAGCTCGTCTGCCATCACAGTCACTCTGTGTGCTTCCTCTGTCTTCATCTGCTTTCTAAGCTTGTCAGACACCCTCTTTGCCTCTGCCTTAAGCTTTTCAATTCCCCCGGCCTTTTCCTCATCACTAAGTACAAGCTCTGCCGCCGGATATATGCTCACCCGGTCTGTATTTTCGATGGATTTCTGGCTCTCGCAGTCAAAATATCTGATGGTGTCTATCTCGTCTCCCCACAGCTCAATTCGGATAGGATTCTCCTCCGTCAGCGGAAAAACATCAAGAATACCGCCCCTGACAGAAAACTGTCCCATCGTCTGGACCTGATACTCTTTTTCATAGCCCATTCTGATAAGAGCAGCCTGAATTTCCTTCAAATCCAAAAGCTGTCCCTGCTCAAGTGTAAGCACGTTTTCCCACATCTTTTCTATCGGCGCCATCGTATTCATCAGCGCATCAAAGGTGGTCACAAGCGTCACTCTCTCCTGCTCACGGATAGCCTTCAAAGCCCTGATACGCTCCGCTGTCAGGAGATTGCCCCTGATATCCGACTGGTAAAAAAGCACATCCTTTGATGGATAATACACCACCTCTTTGTCAAAAAAACTGTACTCATCGTACAGTTCCTTCGCCTTCTGCTCTCCAAAGGTCACAATAAGCTTGTTCTTCCTGTGGCCTCCAAAGGCATATATCATCTGTGATTTTTGCGCATCTATGCATCCCGTGACAGATATAAGTCCGGACGATTTTTCTGCCGTTTTTGTCATCTCCTCAAAGCCCGCAAGGGAAAGGAGTGGCTCTGTAAATGCTTTCACTTTCAATTCTCCATTTCTGTCTGTTCAAAATCACCTTGTCGATGTCCAGCTAGTTATATATGTTCATGGCCTTATCCGTCTCGCCCTGCATCATGAGAACTGCTGCATCCATCGCATGACCGATAGCTTCCTCCACCTTTGCCCTGTCCTCACAACTGAAATGCCCGAGCACATGGTCAGCAAGATCCCAGCCCTGCGGCTTCTCTCCAACACCGACCTTGATACGGCTGAAGCCCTGTGTGCCGGTCATTGCAATGATGCTCTTGATGCCATTGTGACCGCCGGCGCTGCCCTTTTTGCGGATGCGGATACGCCCCGGCTCGAGCGAAATATCATCAAAAATAACAATCATTTCCTCATCCGGATCAAGCTTATAAAAATTCATCACCTCAGCAACAGACTCACCGCTTAAGTTCATGTATGTCTGTGGCTTCACGAGCAGCACCTTCATGCCCTCAATCACTCCACTGCCACAGAGCGCCTTGTGCTTTTTGTCTGTCACACTTATATTATATTTATCCGCAAGCGCATCTATCACATCAAATCCGATATTGTGTCTTGTGTGCTCATATTTTTTGTCAGGATTTCCAAGTCCTACTATAACGTACATCGTTTATCCTTTCTCTTTCTCATATCATTTACAATTCAAAATAAAACAAATACTGCTGGATAATTCCCGCCACACCCTTGTAGCGTTCAAAATCAAAGCCGTCACTATAATATTTGTCCAAAAGCTGCTTTACATGCGTATCTATCGGAAACGCATCCACATGATGCAAACCAAAAAGACATATGCAGTTCGCCACCTTTTTGCCAATTCCTTTGCGGGTAAGCAGGCTTTCCATCGCCTCATCATAGCTCATTTTGCGCAGATTATCAAGCCAGTCAGGATTATTAGCACCATACTCATATATTTCCTTCAGATACGGTGCCCTATAGCCAAAGCCCATGCTCCTGTCATCAAATACCTCCTCCGGCACCTCAAGCGGCTTTGGAAATGTATACAGCTCTTCACCCTCTGCACTGCCGTCTATTTTATGCCCGCACCGCCTGCAAAGTAAATCCACACTGTTTGTGATTCGCTTAATGTTATTATTCTGGGAAATCATAAAAGTAACAATCATCTCCCACAAATCCTGCCTTAAAATGCGCACACCACTGCCATATGCATACGCCTCCTTCAGATGCGCATCATCTCCGTCTGCTATAAGTTTTGCAATCCCTGCATAATCCGTATCCATATCCAGATAGCTTTTCCATATATTGTTCCAGTCTGCCTCATCACAGTCCAGCTCAAACTCATTCCCATCCTGCTTAATCCGAAGTGCCCTGTCAAATGCCACTACTGTGTATTCATTTTCTCCTGTATTCTTCCATCTGAAGCACTGACCACTGTCAGCAATCTGTTTTAAATCCAGATTATCTATTTTCGTCTTGTACATATCTGTTTGTCTATCCTCTTTTATTGTAGCTATACTCTAAAAAGCCGGTCTTTCTGTGGCTTATTGTACCACGGATAGACCGGTTTGTGTGAAATATATTGATTTGAGGGTCAAAAAATCCTCCCTCGCAGCTCGAAGCTTTATTTGGTTTTATGCATTCTCAATCTCTGTCTTATACTTTTCAAGAATCATATTCTGGATATTCTCGCGTGTGGCAGAGTTAATCGGATGGGCTATATCCCTGTACTCGCCATCGTTTGCCTTGCGGCTTGGCATGGCGATGAAAAGTCCCTTTTCTCCTTCGATTACCTTGATGTCATGTACCACGAATTCATCATCGATTGTGATTGACACAACCGCCTTCATCTTGCCCTCTTTTTCTACCTTACGAATTCTGATGTCTGTAATCTGCATATTTTTGTCCCCCTGGTCTGTTTTTAAATTACATATCTTACATTTTTTTCTTTTACTATCATGACTCCATCCTCACCACAATAGCAGGTGTTTGGATTGATGGTTCCACGGCTCTCTACGATGCAATTTTCGAGGTGCACATTGTCGCCTATGTAGACGTCATTGAGCAGCACGCAGTTCTTCACGGTAGTGTTTTTGCCCACAAATACCTGCTTGAAAAGCACCGAATCCTCCACGCTGCCGTTTATGATACAGCCACTTGATACGAGGCTGTTTGAAATGTCTGAGCCCGGATTAAACTTGGCCGGTGGCAGGTCGTCCACCTTTGAGCAGATGGTCGGCTCCTCCCTGAAGAAATAGCTTCTGATGTCAGGTCTTAAGAAATCCATATTGGTCTTGAAGTATGCATCAATATCAGCGATATTGTTCCAGTATGAATTTATCTTGTAGCCATATATTTTCTTTACATTTTTGTAGCGCACGAGAATATCATTTACGAAATCGAATCTGTTTTCCTCAGCTGCCGCCTCCAAAAGCTCTATGAGCTGTCGTCTCCTGATGACATAGATACCTGTGGAAATGGTGTTGGATGAGGCCTCGATTGGCTTTTCATCAAACTCTGTGATTCTTGACTCATCATCCATGCGTACCACACCAAAACGGCTGACATCGTCGTTGTACATCATGTCCTTGCATACCACTGTAATGTCTGATTTTTTCTCGATGTGAAAATCAAGCACTCTGTTGAAATCCAGTTTGTATACACAGTCACCGCTGCTGATGATGACATATGGCTCATGGCGTCTCTTGAGAAAATCAATGTTCTGATACATCGCATCTGCCGTGCCCCTATACCAGTCACTGTTGTCCGCTGTGACTGTAGGTGTAAAGAGGAATAAGCCCCCCTGCTTTCTGCCAAAATTCCACCATTTTGATGAGCTTAAATGCTCATTCAGTGAGCGTGCATTGTACTGGGTCAGTACTGCGACAGTCTGTATATGTGAGTTTGACATGCTGCTGAGCGCAAAATCTATGCTTCTGAAGCTGCCTGCTACCGGCAGGGCCGGTACTGCTCGTTTTGCTGTCAGTTCCTTCATCCTATTATTGTTGCCGCCGGCCAAAATTATTCCTATTGCCTTCATTTTCCGTCACCTGCCTTGATAATAACTTCTCCGCCCTCAAGCACACCGTCTTTGTAATCCTCTTCGTATGTAACACCGGAGATTGCTGTATTTTTGCCTATCTTTACCCCGTCCGGTATCACAGAATCTTCTCCTATAGTGACCAGCCCAAATGAGTATATGCTCTCATTTAATACGTTCGGCTTCTCCTGTCCGAAGCCAAGTGTCACATTGTCGCCCACCTTGCAATTTTCGGCAATGATGGACTTGTCTATCGTGACATTGGAGCCTATCTCCGTGTCACACATGATAATGGAATCACGTATTACTGCGCCTCTTCCAATCTTGACGTTGGCACCTATGACAGAATGCTCCACATGACCATAGCATTCACAGCCCTCACCCATGATGCTTCGCTCCACATGACCTCCTTTGGCTATATAAAGTGGCTCGATTGCATCATTCTTTGTGTAAATCTTCCAATACTCCTCGTACAGATTGAATTCCGGAATGAGGTCCACAAGCTCCATATTGGCCTCCCAGTATGAGCCCAGTGTACCTACGTCCTTCCAGTATCCGTTGAACTCGTATGCAAACATACGTCTGTCGTTTTCAAAGCAGTATGGTATGACATGCTTGCCAAAATCACAGTTTTCCTGATCCTTTAGTGCAAGTAATGCTTCCTTTAGCACCGGCCATGAGAATATGTAAATGCCCATTGATGCGAGATTACTGCGCGGATGAACCGGCTTTTCCTCAAATGCATTGATGCGCTTATCATCATCGGCTATGACGATACCAAATCGGCTGGCCTCCTCGATAGGCACCGGCATGGTTGCTATGGTCACATCTGCATTGTTTTCCTTGTGGAAATCAAGCATCACCTCATAGTCCATCTTGTAAATATGGTCTCCTGACAGTATCAACACATAGTCCGGGTTGTAACTGTCTATATACCTCATATTCTGGTAGATTGCATTGGCTGTACCTGTGTACCACTCGCTGTTGCCGCTCTTCTCATAAGGAGGCAATATTGCCACTCCTCCATTATTCCTGTCGAGGTCCCACGGAATACCTATTCCGATGTGGCTGTTAAGTCTGAGTGGCTGATACTGTGTAAGTACACCCACTGTATCAATGCCTGAATTGATGCAGTTGCTAAGCGGAAAATCTATGATTCTGTACTTTCCACCAAACGAAACTGCCGGTTTTGCTACGTTCGCTGTCAGAACACCAAGTCTGCTGCCTTGACCGCCTGCTAAAAGCATGGCTATCATTTCTTTCTTAATCACGTTATCACTCCTCGTCTGTCCTAATTTTTGTTGTGCCATCCGGTCCCCACCACTAGTTTCTGTAATAACCGTATCTGTAATGCTTCTATAGTAAATCACAATTGTTTCCATATAAATTATAGTTGCTGCTGCATAAATTGCAGTTACTGCTATATACTTTAACCCCATCAAATTCATATGGTCCGGATGAATTATTTTTATAAAAAAAATTATACCACAGCCGCATTATCACTTCAACATTTTTCACAAAATCAAATAATATTTTTCTTTTTTTTCGACATTTTGCACAAGTGTCATTTAGCGTATATCTGTTTAACCTGCTATGGTTCTTATCATTTGAAAGTCATGCCTGCTTTCACCTTATTTTTCCTTTGCAAATACTATATTTAGTTGTATAATTATTATAAAGTAACTATTCAGAACAAGAAAATCTGTTGCTTACATGCAATCATGACGCATCGGCTTTTTGTTCTCAGCGATTCTTAATAGTTACAATATAAATTATAATAAATCAGGCAGGTAAAATTAATGTATAAAATAGATTTCAGCAAACCAATACACATCCATTTCATAGGCATCGGCGGTATCAGCATGAGCGGTCTCGCAGAGATTCTGCATGAGGAGGGCTTTACAATTTCCGGCTCCGATTCAAAGGAATCAGACCTCACAAAAACTCTTGCGGCCAAGGGCATAAAAGTCATATATGGCCAGAGCGCAGACAATATCACATCCGGTATCGACCTGGTGGTTTACACTGCAGCTATCCACGAAAGCAATCCTGAGTTTGCCGCAGCAAAGGCAGCCGGTATTCCAATGCTTACAAGAGCCGAGCTTCTCGGACAGATTATGGACAATTACGATTATTCTATCGCTGTAGCCGGCACACACGGCAAGACTACCACCACATCCATGATCAGCGAGATTCTTCTCGCCGCCCAGACAGATCCTACCATTTCCGTAGGTGGTATTTTGTCATCTATCCACGGCAATCTGCGTGTGGGCGATTCAGAGTACTTCATCTCTGAGGCGTGTGAGTACACAAACAGCTTTTTGAATTTCAGACCACGCTACAGCATTATTTTAAATATTGAGGCTGAGCATCTGGATTTCTTCAAGGATATCAACGACATCAGACATTCCTTCCACGAGTATGCATCAAACACTCTCGCAGGCGGCGCTACCATCATCAATGGTGAGATTGACCGCTATGAGGAGATTGTCGCAGGGCTTCCTCAGAAGATTATCACCTATGGCTTTGATTCAAAATATGATTTCTATCCGGAAAATATAACCTATGACGATAAAGCTTGTGCATCTTTTACAGCTATGAGACAGGGTAGTCCACTTTTCGACGTAAAACTCTCTGTTCCGGGCGCTCACAATGTAAGCAATGCGCTCGCAGCCATAGCTTTATCCACCACACTCGGTCTAGATACGGAGTCTATCCTCACAGGCCTTGACAAATTTGGCGGTGCTGACAGACGTTTCCAGTACAAGGGCAAGGTAAACGGCGTCACAATCATTGATGACTACGCTCACCATCCAACCGAGATCCGCGCAACACTGACAGCTGCACAAAAATATCCACATGACAGGCTTGTCCTTTGTTTCCAGCCACACACCTATTCCAGAACCAAGGCATTCTTAAATGATTTTGCCGATGTTCTTTCAATGGCAGATGTTGTGGTGCTTGCTGATATCTATGCTGCGCGTGAGCAGAACACATATGGTATCTCATCTAAGGATATCCTGGATTTATTGCTCGAAAAAGGTGTGAATGCGCACTATTTCCCATCATTTGAGGAAATCGAGAAATTTTTATCAGAAAATTGTGTAAACGGTGACCTGTTGATAACAATGGGTGCCGGAAATGTAGTAGAAATCGGCGAAGACCTGCTTAAGAAATAAGTTGTCCACGTTATCCACATACAAAATGTTAACAACTCTCATTTTGTGTGTGGATTTTTTAAATAATTTTCAACAGCTTATATACCCTGTGATACATTGATTTTTCAATTATTTTACACAGTTATCCACGTTATCCACATTTTTTTGTGGACTCGGAAAGCCCGAGTTTACAAGGCTTGTAGCACTTTTACCATCTTCACACGGTTAAAATATTGTGCTATAATTGCTCACAGGTTAAGCGAAAGAGAGTTTTTTATATGACAGCGATAAACATTAGCAGTGACATAGCAACATCATTCACTACTGTGTCAGATATTTTTATAGATCAATACATGCCAAAGGCAAACGGTGAGTTTGTCAAGGTATACCTTTATCTGCTCCGCGCGACAGGCTCCGGGGCAGGCATAGCAACTATTTCAGAGATTGCCGATCATTTCAGCAATACTGAAGCCGACATCATACGTGCCCTCAATTACTGGGCCTCTGAGGGCATTTTGCAGGTGCAAACCGGCGCTGATGGGCAGATTATGGGAATCAACCTCTGCAGTCTTTCTGTATCCGGTATGCAGGCTGCTCAGAGTAATATACAAAGCGCTGTGGCTGATAATGCCGCGCAGAATAATTTGCAAAACGGTGTTGTTAATAATGCTACACAGAATAATTTGCAAAACGGTGTTGTTAATAATGCTGCACAGAATATTTCTACCGCAAATATTCGTATGCAGGATTCTGTTGTGGAAAAGCTTAAAAACCAGGCTACTGACAAGCCTGCTCCTTCACAGAAGGAATACACACTTGATGAGATTAAGGAGTTTAGAAAGAATCCTGACATTTCAGAGCTTTTCTTTATTATAGAGACATATTTGAAGCATACGCTTTCATCCACAGACACCAATATGGTGCTCTACTGGCTGGACGAGCTCCATTTTTCTACCGACCTGGTGGAATATCTCGTGGAGTACTGCATTACCAAGGGACATTCAAGCCTTCGTTACATGAACAAGGTCGCTCTCGGCTGGGCCGATGCCGGCATAAAGACCGTAGACCAGGCAAAGGACGATGCAGCCGCTCACTCACAGATTTACTATTCTGTAATGAAGGCTCTAGGCATCACAGGCCGCAATCTGGTTGACTCTGAGGTGTCACTAATAAACAAATGGGTCGGCGAATACGGTTTCGATATAGAGCTTGTAAAGGCCGCCTGCAGTAAAACCATTTCAGCTATCCAGAAGCCAAGCTTCGAGTACACAGACTCGATACTCGCGAACTGGAGGAAAAAGGATGTACATACATTAAAGGATGTTGAAGTGCTTGATGCCAACTTTGCCAAGGCCAATAAAGCCTCTGCTACCGGCTCATCACAGAGTACAAATGCTGCAAACGGTTCCTCAAAACCCAAAAGCAATAATTCAAGTTCCAAGAATAAATTTAACAACTTCAATCAGCGAAACAATGATTACGACAAGCTGGAGAAGCTGTTTCTGAATTCTACGGTATGATTTTTCAAGTTAGATTTACACATCCCAAGGAGGATATATGGCACTTACCAATGCTCAATATGATGAGATAATGCGAGGCTACGACAAACGCCAGCTTCAGAACAAATACATACATGACAAGCGTATTGAGGAAGCCTATCGCAAGGCGCCCCGCCTCAGGGAGATTGACTCTGAGATTGCATCAGCCTCTGTCAGGCAGGCGTACAGGCTTATGGATGGTGATGAGAATGCTCTCGCCGCTTTACGCCTTGCAATCGAGGACTATAAGGAGGAGCGTGCTGCTCTTCTATCCACACTCGGATATCCGCTTGATTATTTTGAGCCTATTTACACCTGTCCAGATTGCCATGATACAGGATACATAGACGGTCAGAAATGTCATTGTTTCAAACAGGCTATTATCAATACCGTTTATTCGCAGTCCAATATCAGGGAGATTTTATCAAGAGAGAATTTTTCCACGCTCTCATTCGATTATTACTCAGATGAGCAGAAAAATCCTGCGACAGGGCTGTCTGCTCTTGCCACAGCAAAGCTTGCAGTGACGAACTGTCATGAATTTATAGACAATTTTGAAAACAAACCTAAAAACATATTTTTCTACGGTAATACCGGTGTCGGAAAGACTTTTTTATCTAATTGCATTGCAAAAGAGCTTTTAGATGCAGGTTACTCCGTAATTTACTTTACAGCATTCCAATTATTTGATATATTAAGCAAAGGTGTGTTTGAAAAGGATGCAGATGCCATCGCAGCGCACCAGAATATATTCGACTGTGATTTACTTATCATAGACGATCTCGGAACCGAGCTTTCCAACTCATTTACCACATCACAGCTTTTCCTTTGTGTAAATGAGCGTATACTGCGACAGAAATCTACTATTATTTCCACTAATCTGAATCTGGAGCAGATAGCAGATATTTACTCCGAGAGAACACTTTCAAGAATTTCAAGCAATTATAGTTTTATCAAACTCTTTGGAGATGACATACGAATTAAAAAGCGTCTTTCCAAATAACGCTTTTTATATTATATATTTAGTTTATTTATTATATGGTTATATGGAGGAATAACAATGCCAAACGATGAGAGAATTTTGGAGACTATGCCAACCGGTACACTTGGACTTGTTGCAACCGACAGTTGTATAGGTCTTGCCCAGAAGGTAGATGCATACTTACAGGGCTGGAGAGAGCACAGAGAGCACCAGCATGCTAACGAGAGTGCTTTCAAGGACTACTACAAAAACAGCTACATTATCAAGCCTTCTACACCTAGATTCGGTTCCGGCGAGGCTAAATGTGTTATCAACCAGTCAGTTCGTGGTTATGATCTGTACATCATGGTAGATGTAACCAACTACAGTCTTACCTATACAGTATGCGGTCAGACAAACCACATGTCACCTGATGACCACTACGCAGACTTAAAGCGTGTTATCGCTGCAGCCGGCGGAAAAGCAAGAAGAATCACAGTTATCATGCCTTTCCTTTATGAGAGCCGTCAGCACAGACGTACAGGCCGTGAGTCTCTTGACTGTCCATTGGCTCTTCAGGAGCTTATCAACATGGGTGTAGACAATATCATCACCTTCGATGCTCATGACCCTCGTGTGGTAAATGCTATTCCTCTGAACGGCTTTGAGAATGTAATGCCTTCTTACCAGTTCATTAAGGGCATTTTAAAGAACGTAAAGGATATCACTATTGATGCTGACCATCTTATGATTATCTCTCCTGATGAGGGCGCTACAAACCGTGCTATCTACCTTGCAAACGTACTCGGAGTAGACATGGGTATGTTCTACAAACGTCGTGATTACAGCCGTATCGTTGACGGACGTAACCCTATCGTAGCTCATGAGTTCCTCGGAACAAATGTGGAGGGTAAGGATGTTCTTATCATCGATGATATGATTTCTTCCGGCGAGAGTATGATAGATACAGCAAGAGAGCTCAAGAAGCGTAAAGCTAACAGAATCTTTGTTGTTTCTACATTCGGTCTCTTTACAAACGGCTTTGCTTCATTTGACAAAGCATACGAGGAGGGTCTCATCTACAGAGTAGTTACAACAAACCTTATCTACCAGTCACCGGAGCTTCTCTCTAAGGAGTACTATATCAGCTGTGACATGAGCAAATACATCGCATACCTCATTGATACATTAAACCACGACTGTTCTATCAGTGATCTTCTCTCACCATATGACAGAATCAAGAAGTGTGTTCAGAAGTACAATGACGAGCAGGCTGCAGCAAAGAATAAATAATTAAGCGTATTAATCGAAAAGCCGTGTGAAATTAATATATACCCCTCTTACTGGATATCCAGTGAAAGGGGTATTTTTATGCGTTACAGTTACGAATTCAAACCAAAGGCAGTCGAACTATACATGCAAATAAGACGCATCAGTTTTTCTCAATAGATTAGAATAATTACTCTAGAAATAAAAAACCAGAGAAGTGAGTGTCATACACTCAAATCTCTGGTTTAATTTAGTCTAAGATTTATACCGATTAAATATTAAACTAACTCAAGGAGAACCTCTAAAGCTCCGTCACCTTTACGCTGTCCAATCTTAACGATTCTTGTGTAACCACCGTTACGATCAGCATACTTAGGAGCGATCTCATCGAATAACTTGTTTGTTACATCGATAGTCTTTGTTCCCTTCTTTGTGCCGTCAGACTCTTTAGCTGTGTAAAGAACCTTGAGCATCTGTCTTCTGGCATGAAGACGTGAAGCAGAATCCTTCTTGATCTTCTTCTCTACTTCGTCATAAACAGTAACTTTCTTTCCGTCTACAACCTCTTTTACTCTCTTGCCATCTTTGTCCTTGCGGGCAACCTTAGCTGTTACAGTAACCTCTTCGAAGTTGTCTTTCTCTTTTACTGCTAATGCGATAAGACCCTCAGCGATCTTACGAACCTCTTTAGCCTTAGCCTCTGTAGTAACGATCTTTCCGTTAACAAGAAGCTGTGTAACCTGACCTCTGAGTAAAGCCTTTCTCTGGCTTGATGTTCTGCTTAACTTACGATATTTTGCCATTTTAATTTCCTCCATTTGTGGGACATCCGGTCACGCTCTTCGGTCTTACTGCCAGACATCGTATCTTGTTGTGATAAAGCTTTGCCTTATTTCAAAAAGCAAATGCTCAAATCAGTTGCCACTCATGTATCAGACACGGTCACGCTCTTTGGTCTTACTGGCCCTGCCGCTATGAGTTTTGTCACACATAAACATAAATATGATATTTAAAATTTATATATGACCAATTTATTTAGAAAAATCAGTGCAAGGATTATTCGAATGAATTATTCCTCAGTCTGATTTAACTCTAAACCTAATTCTTTTAATTTTGCTAAAACTTCCTCTAAAGACTTGCGACCAAGGTTACGAACCTTCATCATGTCCTCAGGTGTTCTATTGATAAGCTCTGCAACAGTGTTGATTCCTGCACGCTTTAAGCAGTTGTATGAACGAACTGAAAGCTCAAGCTCATCGATGTTCATCTCAAGAACCTTCTCCTGAGCATCGTTTTCCTTCTCGACCATAACGTCAACCTGCTGTGCTGCCTCTGAAAGATCGATGAACAGATTTAAGTGCTCACTTAACACCTTAGCTGCAAGGCTGACTGCCTCGTCTGGCTCCAATGTACCATTTGTAAATACATCTAATGTAAGCTTATCGTAATCTGTAACCTGACCTACACGGGTATTCTCTACAGTAAGATTAACACGCTCAACAGGAGTGTAGATTGAATCTACAGCAAGAACTCCGATTGGTGTATCCTCGTTCTTGTTCTTCTCTGCTCCGACATAACCTCTGCCGTTAGTGATTGTAAGCTCCATGTAAAGCTTAGAATCTGCTCCACCATTCAAGTGTGCAATCTCTAACTCAGGATTCAAAATCTCGATATCTGAATCAACCTGAATATCGGCTGCTGTAACAACGCCTTCACCTTCGAATTCGATATATGCAACCTTTGGTTCATTTGTAGAACTATTATTGCGAATTGCAAGGTTCTTGATATTCATGATGATTTCTGTAACATCTTCCTTAACACCAGGAATAGAGCTGAATTCATGTAAAACACCATCAATCTTGACCTGGCTTACTGCAGCGCCCGGTAAAGAAGAAAGCATGATACGTCTTAAAGAGTTTCCAAGTGTTGTACCGTAACCTCTCTCTAATGGCTCTACAACAAATCTGCCATATGTCTTGTCTTCTGAAATTTCTGCGATTTCAATTTTTGGTTTTTCAAAATCGAACACTTCAAATTCCCTCCTTCTCGGGTATCGTTGTTATATGTTATCAAAGAGTGGATAAGCCGGGAAATAAATCCCCGGCAAATCAACCTAATTTTACTTAGAATATAACTCGACGATGAGCATCTCATCTACAGGAACATCAATCTGCTCACGTGTAGGTAAGTCTTTTACAGTTCCCTGTAATTTCTCAGCATCTACGTCTAACCACTCCGGAACGATTCTTCCGCCAGCTACCTCGACGATATCTTTCATTCTCTGAGTATTCTTTTTGCTCTCTTTAATTTCGATAACATCGCCAGCCTTTACAAGGTATGAAGGGATGTTAACAACTTTTCCGTTTACTGTAACGAACTTGTGATCAACGATCTGTCTAGCTTCTTTTCTTGTTCTTGCGAAACCAAGACGGAAGATTACGTTGTCAATTCTTGACTCAAGGATTGTCATAAGGTTAAGACCTGTTAATCCTTTCATCTGATCTGCTTTCTTGTAGTAGTTACGGAAAGGCTTCTCTAAAACACCATAGATGAATTTAGCTTTCTGCTTTTCTCTTAACTGAAGTCCGTACTCAGACACCTTTCTGTTTGCTCTTGTAAGGTTTCTTCTAGACTTCTTATCATATCCTAAATAACTTGGCTCTAAACCAAGTGATCTGCATCTCTTAAGTACAGGTACTTTATTAACTGCCATTTTAATCTATACCTCCTGATTAGACTCTTCTACGTTTTGGTGGACGACATCCATTGTGAGGTACCGGAGTAACGTCTCTGATTGATGTAACCTCAAGACCACATGCTGAAAGGGCACGGATAGCTGCCTCTCTTCCTGAACCTGGTCCCTTAACGAATACGTCAACTGTCTTTAATCCATGGATTAAAGCTGCCTTTGTAGCTGTTTCTGCTGCCATCTGTGCAGCATATGGAGTAGATTTCTTTGAACCTCTAAATCCAAGACCACCGGCACTTGCCCATGATAAAGCATTTCCTTCAGCATCTGTTAAAGTAACGATTGTGTTATTGAAAGATGCCTGAATATGTGCCTGTCCGCGTTCAACGTTTTTCTTTACACGCTTTTTAGTTGTTTTCTTTGCAACATTCTTAGCCATATTTAAACTAACCTACTTTCTACTTTCTAAACTTTATTTAAGTTATAATGAAGCTCTGCTTCTTCGTCCGCAGAACTAAACGCGCACTACGTTCAAGTGGCGTTTTCACTTATTTTCCAAGTGATTATTTCTTCTTGTTTGCTACTGTTCTCTTAGGACCCTTGCGAGTTCTTGCATTAGTCTTTGTCTTCTGACCACGAACCGGAAGTCCCTTTCTATGACGGATACCACGATAGCATCCAATTTCCTGAAGTCTCTTGATATTTAAGGCGATTTCTCTTCTTAAATCACCTTCAACTGTCATTGTCTCGTCGATAACAGCGCTGATTCTCTTAACCTCGTCATCTGTAAGATCTCTAACACGAGTGCTTGGATCAACATTAGCTGCTTCAAGGATACGGTCTGCACTTACTCTTCCGATTCCGTAGATGTAAGTTAAGCCGATTTCTACACGTTTTTCTCTTGGTAAATCTACACCTGCAATACGAGCCATGTGTGTTTACACCTCCATAATTTTTAGTTATTTACTATAGTAACGATACATCTGCAACTTGACGTATACTCTCCGAAACACATATGTATCTACAGCTACGGTTGCACGTCCTGAAATGTGTGTAGCCATATGCGCTCCCATATTTGCATTTTGTTCCATATCACTCGGTATTATAATATGAAACCAGAATGCCTCTGTTTATTATGAACAGCGATGATAAATATCTCGCTGCAGCCGCACATAATGATGTGAAAAAAGGTTTAATAAACCAAACGCACAAATAACAGGGTCAAATATTTGTACTAATTAACCCTGTCTCTGCTTATGCTTTGGATTCTCACAGATAATTCTGATGCTTCCTTTTCTCTTGATAACTTTGCACTTTTCGCAAATAGGTTTAACTGATGATCTTACCTTCACAGCAAATCCTCCTTTCTCTATAAAAGTCCTTTTCAGGTACTTTTCCAAAAGTGTCCAGACAGCATTATACACGGACGCTTAAGGGAAGTCAATATATTTTTTTAAAAAATTATCTGTAAAAATTACTTATCTCTCCAGATAATTCTGCCCTTTGTCAGATCGTATGGTGACATCTCAATTGTTACCTTATCTCCCGGTAAAATTCTGATGAAATTCATACGAAGCTTTCCACTGATTGTAGCTAAAATCTGGTGTCCGTTCTCAAGCTCTACCTTAAAAAAAGCATTTGGTAACTTCTCAACTACAACACCTTCAACTTCGATAACGTCTGCTTTTGACATTTTGATTCCTCCTGTAAATAAATCCTTGGGTTTCGTTATGATTATTATTAGATTAGCTCCAGAAATCCGGCTGCTTTTTCATCCTCTGTCAGAGAAAGTATCTCCGGCTTTCCTTTTGTAATAAGTATGGTATTTTCATAGTGTGCCGACAACGATAAATCCTCAGTCACAACTGTCCATTCGTCATCCATCCACACCACATGCGGTGAACCTGCATTAATCATTGGCTCAACCGCCAGTGTCATGCCCGGCTTAAGTCTAAGGCCTTTTCTAAAGCCCTGTGGTCTGAAGTTTGGCACCTCAGGATCCTCATGTAAATGGCTTCCTATGCCATGACCTACAAGGTCATATACAACTCCGTATCCAAAAGACTCGGCAAGCTGCTGTATGGCTCCTGAAATATCATACAGTCTGTTTCCCGCAACTGCATTCTTTATTCCTGCAAAAAAACTGAGACGTGTTCTTTCTATAAGAAGTCTTGCTTCCTCTGAAATCTCTCCTACGCCTACTGTTCTGGCTGCGTCTGAGTGGTATCCTTTGTAGATAACACCAGCATCAAGGCTCACGATATCGCCCTCCTGTAAGATACGCTCATCAGTCGGGATACCATGTACAACCTCCTCGTTTACTGAAACACATATGGAGGCCGGATATCCGCAATATCCTAAGAAAGACGGCTCGCATCCATAACTACGAATCATTTCTTCGCCCAGCCGGTCCACATCCTTAGTGGACATTCCCGGTTTGATTTCTTTACCGAGCTGCTGATGAACGGCCGCCAGAATCCTGCCGGCCTCCCTCATCAGCTCTATCTCATGCTCTGATTTTATAGTTACAGACATTATTATTCACCTAAAATACCTACAATGGCTGAAAATACTTCATCCATAGGCTTTGTTCCGTCTACAGACTTTAAAATACCCTGCTTGTCATAATACTCGATAAGCGGCTGTGTCTGCTCATGATATACAGCTAAGCGCTTCTGAACTGTCTCAGGCTTATCGTCATCTCTGAGTACTGTGTCAGCGCCACATGCATCACATTTACCCTCAACCTTTGTTGGATTGAAAACGATATGATATGTTGCACCACAATTGAGGCAGGCTCTTCTTCCACCCATACGGTTAACAATGTTCTCATCAGGAACATCTACATCGATGGCATAATCCATCTTCTCCCCAATCTTTGTGAGAGCATCATCAAGCGCCTTTGCCTGTGGAATTGTTCTTGGAAAACCGTCTAATACAAATCCGTTTTTGCAATCATCCTGCTGTATTCTATCCATAACAAGGTCACAGGTAAGCTCATCCGGAACAAGTGCTCCCTGATCCATATAAGTCTTTGCCTTCTTACCAAGCTCTGTTCCGTTCTTGATGTTTGCACGGAATATATCTCCTGTAGAGATATGTGGTATAGAATATTTTGCAGCTATCTGTTTTGCCTGTGTACCTTTACCGGCACCAGGTGCCCCTAACATGATGATCTTCATAAAAATTTTCTCCTTTTATACAAAACTTGTTGATAGCACGAATGGAGATACTGAATTCAGTATCTCCAATGTACAATTAATCATCTAAAAATCCTTTATAGTATCGAACTCTCATCTGTGATTCAATTTGCTTCAATGTCTCAATAACAACTCCGACAATGATGATGATTGAAGTTCCACCAAAGGATACATCTGCGTTGAATACTCCATTGAAGAATATCGGAACAAATGCGATAAACGCAAGTCCAATAGCTCCAATAAATACAATGTAGTTTAATATCTGATTTAAGTAATCGCTGGTTGGCTTTCCAGGTCTGATACCGGGTATAAAGCCACCTGAACGCTTCATATTGTTTGCAATCTCAAGCGGATTGAATGTAATGTTTGTGTAGAAATAAGCAAATGCTATAATCAACACAATGTAAACAATAAGTCCGATTGAATATACCGGCTCCTTTGGATCACACCAGTTAGACTGTGATAATCCTTTTAATATCTTAGAGCCTATTCCATTTCCATTGCCTTTTCCAAGGAAGCTGGCAATGATAACAGGTGTCTGCATAAGAGACTGTGCAAAGATCACCGGGATAACTCCACTGGTATTTACCTTTAGTGGAATGCATGTCTGCTGACCGCCCATCTGCTTGTTGCCTCTTATTTTGCTTGAGTACTGTACAGGAATCTTGCGCTGTGCATCCTGAAGCAATACTACAAATACTACCATTGCAGCAATTATTGCTACTATGATAAGACCTGCAACAATCGCCTTTGGTATGTTCGCTGCTGAAGCAATGAACTGTGACCAAAGTGTACTTAAATCCTCTGGAATACGTGAAATAATATTGATTGTCAATACTATTGATATTCCGTTTCCAACACCCTTTTCTGTAATACGCTCTCCAATCCACATAAGTACAGCTGAACCTGCTGTAAGTGAAGTAACGACCATAATAACAGTCAATGGTGTCTTTTCTGTAAGGTAATTTTGTCTGTAAAAACCAATTACCATCATGACTGACTCAAGAAGGCCTAATGCTATTGTAAGATAACGTGTTATCTCAACAATTTTCTTTCTGCCATCCTCGCCATCGCGTTGCATCTCTTCAAGCTTAGGTATAGCAATTGTAAGCAACTGCATAATGATTGAAGATGTAATGTATGGTGTAATATTCAGCGCAAATACTGACATCTGTGAGAATGATCCACCTGTTATAGCATCAACAAAGCCTAAACCATCTGCTGATTTACTGTTTAACCAACTCTGAAATACGGAGCCCTTGACACCAGGAATCGGAAGCTCGCTTCCGATTCTGATGACAATAAGCATCATGAATGTAAAAAGGATTCTATTACGGACATCCTTTATTTTAAACGCATTACGGAGTGTTTTAAGCATTAGATCACCTCTGCTTTTCCACCAAGAGCTTCGATTTTCTCTTTTGCACTAGCACTGAAAGCGTTAGCCTGAACTGTAAGCTTCTTAGTAAGTTCTCCATTTCCAAGAATCTTTACGCCATCTCTAGGATTCTTAACGATTCCAGCCTCGATTAATGTCTCAACTGAAACTACTGCATCGTTATCGAATCTCTCAAGAGCTGAAAGATTTATAGGTACGATTGTAAGAGTGTTTCTATTCTTGAAACCTCTCTTAGGCAATCTTCTATATAATGGCATCTGTCCACCTTCGAAACCAGGTCTTGGAGCTCCTGAACGAGCCTTCTGTCCCTTGTGTCCCTTACCAGCAGTCTTACCGTTTCCTGAGCCGTGTCCACGACCTCTTCTGAAATTATCACTATGAACTGAACCCTCAGCCGCTTTTAAATTAGATAAATCCATCACGGTACCTCCTTATTTTATTCTTAAACTTCTTCTACTTTTACGTATGGTGCTACTTTGCGAACAGCTCCCTGTGTAGCTGCATTGTTTGGTAACTCTACAGTTTTGCCTAACTTAGTAAGACCAAGAGCCTCAATAGTCTTCTTGTTCTTAGGAACAGCACCGATTGTAGATTTGATTAATGTAACTTTAACTCTATCTGCCATTTTAGCGTTCCTCCTAACCTAAGATTTCTTCTACAGATTTACCACGAAGCTTTGCAACATCCTCAGGGCTTCTTAACTGCTTAAGAGCCTCGATAGTAGCAAGTACTACGTTCTGCTTGTTGTTTGATCCTAAAGACTTTGTACGGATATTCTGGATACCAGCGATCTCGCATACTGAACGTGCAGGACCACCAGCGATGATACCAGTACCTTCAGGAGACTTCTTTAATAATACGGAAGCACCTGTATATTTTCCTGTTACATCATGTGTAATAGAGTTGTTCTCGTCTAACTTAACATTTACCATGCTCTTGATGGCGTCCTCTTTACCCTTGCGGATAGCTTCAGGAATTTCTGCTGCTTTTCCAAGACCTGCACCTACATGGCCGTTCTTGTCACCAACAACAACGAGAGCTGTGAATCGCATGTTACGTCCACCCTTAACAACCTTTGTTACACGCTTGATGTCAACTACCTGGTCAACTAATTCTAATTGACTAGCGTCAATGATTTCACGTTTCATGTTTGTCTCCTCCTAAAAATCTAAGCCAGCTTCTCTTGCTGCTTCAGCTAATGCTTTAACTTTTCCTGCGTAAATAAAACCGCCTCTATCGAAGACAACAGTTGAAATACCTTTATCTAATGCTTTCTTTGCGATTACAGTACCAAGCTTTGCTGCTGCATCTACGTTATTAGTCTTCTCGAGCTCTGCCTTGATATCCTTGTCAAGTGTTGATGCAGAAACGAGTGTATTTCCAACTGTATCATCAATAATCTGAGCATACATATGGTTATTACTTCTGAATACAGCTAAACGAGGACGCTGTGCTGTACCAGCAAGATGATTACGCATTCTGTTATGTTTCTTTACACGAACTTCTGTTCTTGATTTCTTACTAACCATTACTTGTCCACTCCTTTAATTATTTTTTACCAGTCTTACCAACTTTACGTCTAATAACCTCATCAGCATATTTGATTCCCTTGCCCTTATATGGCTCAGGTCTTCTCTTATCTCTGATCTCAGCTGCGTACTGGCCAACTTTTTCTTTATCGATACCCTTAATGATGATCTTGTTATCCTGAACCTCTGACTCAAGTCCTTCCGGATCCTCCATCTCAACCGGATGAGAATATCCTAAGTTAAGAGTAAGTTTCTTTCCAGCCTTAGAAGCTCTGTAACCAACACCGTTAACCTCAAGAGTCTTTGAATAACCCTCTGTAACACCGATAACCATATTATGGATAAGTGTTCTTGTAAGGCCGTGAAGTGAACGGTTTTCCTTTGCGTCGTTAGGACGTGTAACCTCGATTACATCGCCCTTGATTTCAACAGTCATAGCAGGATTAAACTTGAAATCAAGTGTACCCTTAGGACCTTTAACTGTGATAACGCCGTTGTCAACTGAAGCTGTAACGCCGGCGGGAATATTTATAGGTTTTCTTCCAATTCGAGACATTTATCGCACCTCCTCTTACCAAATGTAAGCGAGAACCTCGCCGCCGATGTGCTGCTTTCTTGCCTCACGATCTGTCATAACACCCTTTGAGGTTGAAATGATAGCGATACCAAGACCCTTCATTACCTTTGGCATATCTTCTGCATTACTGTAAATTCTGAGACCGGGCTTTGATACACGGCGGAGACCTGTGATAACAGGAGTCTTGCCGTCTGTATACTTGAGTGTTACCTTAATAACGCCCTGCTTGCCGTCTTCAATAACTGTGAAATTCTTTACATAACCTTCGTCAACAAGAATCTGACAAATTGACTTCTTGAGGTTTGAAGCGGGAATTTCAACAGAATCATGCTTTGCTG
>ERZ791573.8-NODE-8-length-135296-cov-5.980154_pt1 | contig 135296 bp, 131 predicted proteins | sample MGYA00509971_ERZ791573 | MGnify/ENA primary metagenome ERZ791573 (study PRJEB30046, sample SAMN00791921) | human gut metagenome | study: EMG produced TPA metagenomics assembly of the A metagenome-wide association study of gut microbiota in type 2...
TTATATTTTGATTCAAGATTACAAGCGAACATCGTGAGTTTCGCAATTACCTAATTATAGTTACGTTATTACTTTGGTTTTTAACTTATGAGACAATACTACCATTTTTAGTGCAATTATACAACAGTTTGCCAATAATTAATTATTTTTGTATACTTTTACCTATTCCACATTCTTTAGTGCCACGTCCATAGGGATTTTCTTTATTCTCCTGAAATCAAATACTGTCACTATAATATATCCAATGAGCACAAATGCAAACATTTTTGCATAGCCGACAGGTGTCATATGGAATGAAAACCAGCCACTGAAGGTTTGCAGCATTATGCGCCATACAATGTCCATCACTTTTGCACCAAGCACTACGCTGATGATATCTGATATAACCACCACGATGGATGTTGAGAACAGATAAAGACTTGCAATTTCTCTGTTGTCGTAGCCTAAAATCTTGGTCATCGATATGGCTGTCTCATTTTTCTCGATGATGAGCTTCGTGAGCAGATATATCATGACGGCTGAGAGCAGTATGCAAAGCACCTGGAAGTACTGCATGTATGAGCCCATGGAATGATCGAGCTGGTCTGCCATTTTGGTGATGTCGCGTATCGTGATTGTTGTCGCGATATTGCTCTCATCGATATCCTTTATCCTTGTGTCTGACAAAAATCCGCTGAATCTGCCATCAGCAAAATCAAAGGTATCCGCAAAATGCTCTATCGGCATAAATACCGCAATGCTCTGGGATTTATTGTAGATTCCCTTCACCTTGAATTTGTATGTTTTTTTCTCGTACTGTGCATCGAGCTTTATTGTATCGCCGGGTTTTATACTATATTTGTCTGCAAATGAATCTGATATGTATACCTCATTATCCTTAAGCGAATCCATGTCCTTAAGCTCTACATATGCACTATCTGTTTCCACTCCGTAGACAGACACCTCCTCGTCAAACTCATCTGTTCTCCTTAAGAGCGATGTCATGTCAAATTTCTCTGCATCACTGTTGTCGGTTTCAAGCACGTTTCCATCTGCATCGACATAGGATTTGAGTACGTACTGGTATTTTGCAAACATCATACTGTCGGTATTTTTCTTGTAATAATCAAGTGTATCCGGCATGCCGACTGCCATCGCGAGCATTACCATGATGAAAAATATTCCCACAAAAAGTATCAGATAGTTTGCAATATTCTGAAACATGATTCGCAGTCTGAAACGGCTCATGAAGCTCCATCGCGGAAGCCGCATTGCTTTTTTGCGCTTTGTTTTCTTAAGGTCATGACGCAGAAACTGAAGCGGTGTGTGCTGCATCATGCGGATTATTACGATAAGATTTACAACCAGCATGATAATCACCGGAGCAAGCGTTGTTTTTATGAATGCACCCGGATTCCAGATTGTGTGGTATGTCGGCAGGCTGTAGCTGTTGTAATACATGCCCACAACAACATCCTTGAATACCGTATAGCCCAGTATATTTCCTACTACTGCTGCCAGAAATGTCACGATGACAGGCATTGAAAGGTAATGCCTGATAAGCTCTCCCTTTGTGTAGCCCGACGCGCGAAGCGTGCCTATCGCTGATGATTCATTTGCTATCGTATTGCTTATGGTCACTGCAAAAATGAATGCGATTATCACGATAAGAATGTCTAAAAGCACTCCTCCCATGGCCTTGTCTGAGCCCATATCGTCCGTGGCAAAATTGATTGCCGGATTTGAGTAGCGCGGTGTATAGTCCTCCACCTCATTGCCTGCTGCCATCACCTGTGACACCATCGCCTCCAGAAAATCGTCTGATTTTTCCTTCTGCTCTATGTCGTCAGCCGGCTCATCCTCGTATTTCCATGCATATGCATAGTGGATGCTCTTGTTCAGGCGGTCAAAGCCCTCCTTTGTCACCATCGCCACATCAAACTTTATTGCATCAAACATCATATCGTTCTTCTTTTCATGCAGTGTGGAATAGTTGACATATGCGATAAGGCCAGATACCTTGAATTCTTTTCCGCTGACTTTTATTGTGTCACCGACCTTCATCCCTACGTTGTCTGCATGCATTCTGTCCACAGCGATTTCGTTCTCACTTTGTGGAAAAGAGCCCTCGATGAGACATGCGAGGTTGATATCCCCGGTCTTTGTGTATACACGGATGGTTCCGTCCTTTTTGCCATCTGCGTCGTAGTCCTCAGTCTCATTGCGATAGAAATTCTCGTATAGCGTGACAGGAGTTTTGCTGCTATCGCCTTCTTTTTCATCCCGGGCTGTTTTTACCTCGCCTGACTCGATAGCCGTAACAAGCTCGCCATCAGCCTTATCCTTCAGTTCAAAATGTCCATCCTCCTGCTTGTACTTACTTACCCCCTCATCCGCAGAGGTGAGCATGCTGTCATTTGCCACATACATTCCCGATACAAAGCCGATTGTCAGCACGAGGAAAAGAAATACAACGAGATATTTCTTCCAGTCGCCGATAATTTCCTTTGGTATTCGCTTTACCAGAGGATTTTTTATCTTTTTCCTGCTCATAGGTCAAATCCTCCTTACCACTCAAGCTCTTCGGCCGAAACCTTATTTGTATTGATATCGTTGTGGCGCACGGCTCCGTCTCGTAGCTTTATAACATGGTCCGCCATATTTTTGATGGCCTCATTGTGTGTGACCATGATTATGGTGTTTCCGTACTTTTTGTTGACATCCTCTATGAGCTTCAAAATCTCCTTGGATGTGTTGTAATCAAGCGCTCCTGTAGGCTCATCGCAGAGCAGTATATCAGGATTTTTCACGATTGCACGCCCGATTGACACACGCTGCTGCTGTCCACCTGATAGCTGGTTTGGAAGCTTGTAGCGGTGCTCGTAAAGCCCCAGCGTGTGAAGCAGCCCATCGATATCCAGTGCGTTGTCAGACAGATAAGCTCCCACCTCGATATTTTCCTTTACATTCAGGTTTGCAATCAGATTGTACATCTGAAATACATATCCCAAATGCTTTCTGCGGTACTGTGTGAGCTTTTTCTCACTCATATCCTTCAGCTTGTCACCATTTATGCTGATATATCCGGAATCGGCGCTGTCGATGCCTCCGATGATATTGAGCAGTGTGGACTTTCCTGAGCCCGACGGTCCGAGCAACACACAGAACTCACCCTTTGCCACGGAAAAATTCATGCCTCGCAGCACCTCCTGGCGCGTCTCGCCGCTTCCGAAGCCCTTTTTCAAATCCACTATTTCTAAGAACTTTCTCTCTTCTTCTGACATATGATATCCTCTCTTTCAACATTTCATATTACATCTACCTTATGTAAGGTTGTACCTTTAAAAGCAATTGTTGGTCAGATTTCGCTTACCATGGTTACCTGTTGTTTATCCACGTTAGTGTTATCTAACTTTATACAATAAGAGTACTGCTTTTTTGCCTTTCTTGTCAATAAAAATTTATGATTAGTTTGGTAAAATCTCTTTTTATTTTCTGACCAGATTAACAGCTTCAAGGCATATGCATAATATAAATTAAATCTGTTTTTACGGAGATATGAATTTTTATGTGTGGTATTGCCGGATTCTGTAATTTTAAAGAAGACTTTGAAGAGAACACCGATTACTGGAACTTTCGTCTTGAGAAGATGCGTGCTGTGCTCGCCCACCGCGGCAACGATGCCAGAGGACGTTTCCTTAAAAAGCATATTGGTCTGTCGCACAGCCGTCTGGCCATCCGTGATATCCTGTGCGGCGACCAGCCCATGACGCGCACCCACAACGGCTATGAGTACACTATCTGCTATAATGGAGAAATTTACAATACTGATGAGCTGATTCCCGAGCTGTCCGAAAACGGCTTTGTATGCTCCACAACCTCAGACACGGAGGTTATTCTGTACGCCTACATCCATTGGGGCGCTGATTTTGTCAATCGCTTAAACGGCATTTTTGCATTTGCCATATGGGATGCGGCTAAAAACCGGCTGCTTTTATACCGCGACCGCGTAGGCGTCAAACCGCTTTTTTATGCCATCCGGGGAGATTCTCTGGTGTTTGGCTCCGAGCCAAAGGCCTGCTTTGCTCACCCTGCAGTAAAGCCTGAGCTTGATAAGCAGGGCTTACAGGAGCTTCTTGCTATCGGGCCTGCGCACACGAGCGGACTTTCCCTGTTTAAGGATTTGTTTGAGGTTTTGCCGGGTCACTTCATGATTTACTCACGGGATGGGCTGCATGATGAAACCTACTGGGAGCTTACGAGCAGTGAGCACACTGAGAGCTATCAGGATACCGTTGCTCACACACGTTTTCTGGTGGAGGATGCTATAAAAAGGCAGATGATTTCCGATGTTCCGGTATGTACTTTTCTGTCAGGCGGCATCGATTCAAGCATCGTGACCGCCATCGCCGCAAACTATATGAACACACGCGGTAAAACGCTCAACACTTTTTCCTTCGACTTTAAGGACAATGACAGGTATTTTAAGGCAAACGCCTTCCAACCGGAGAGGGATTTGCCCTATGTCAATCGTATGCTTGAAGAGTATGAGACAGCCCACTCCTATCTCGAGTGTGATGAGAACTCTCTCTTCAAGGCGCTCTTTGCCGCAGTCGATGCAAAGGATATGCCCGGCATGACCGATGTGGACTCGTCACTTTTATATTTCTGCAGCCTCGTCAGCCGAAAAAACAAGGTAGCTCTTACCGGTGAGTGTGCTGATGAAATCTTTGGCGGATATCCGTGGTTTTACCGCAAAGAGCTGCTGGAAAGATATGGCTTCCCATGGTCATCGGATGTCGCTCCACGCCTTGCTCTTTTGCGCGATGATGTGGGTTTGGAGCTTGATTTATCCGGTTATCAGGCTTTTCGATATGAGGAGTCCAGGTCAAAAGCACCTCTCCTTTACGGCGAGGCCGGTGAGGACGAAAGCCGCCGCATAATCGGATATCTCAATATCAAATGGTTCATGCAGACGCTTCTTGACCGCATGGATCGCACCAGCATGTACTCCGAGCTTGAGGCCCGTGTACCTTTTGCCGACCATCGTATCATTGAGTATGTCTTTAATGTGCCTTGGCATATGAAATATCAAAACGGTGTGGAAAAGACTCTGCTTCGCGATGCTTTTTCAGATGTCCTGCCACCTGAGCTTTTGCACAGAAAAAAGAGCCCATATCCAAAGACTTATCATCCCGGATATGAAGCTCTCCTTATAAAGGGAATGGAGGAGATATTAGACTCCCCTAACGCCCCTGTGCGCACTCTCATTGACGTTGACAAAACGCGCGAATTTTTAAAGGCACCGGCAGAATACGGCAGTCCGTGGTTTGGCCAGCTCATGGCAGGTCCGCAGCTTATCGCATATTTCATCCAGATTAATTACTGGATGGAGAAGTATCAGCTGTCTGCCTAATGCTCATCCATGATTAATTGACCTTGCGCTCTATATCAATGATGTTATTCTCTATGATATTGTTTTCTGTAATGTTGTTATCTATGCTCTCTGCCGAAGAGGTGCTTTCACCCTCCTGCTCCTTCGGTGTAAATCTTCTCACCTTATCCATGAGCTGAGTCTTCTTCAGCTCATGCTTAAGCTCAACACGCTCACTCTTCTGCTGTCGTTTTTTCTCCTTAAGCTCGTACTTGGCCTGCTTCTTTGCGAGCTTATTCTGCCTCTTCTGCTCCTTTATGGCAGCCTTGGTCTCTTTTTTGGCCTGCTTTGCCGCAAGCTTTGCTTCTTTTGCTTCGTTCTTTATGCGGCTCTTTTTATTTTTCTTTACGCTCTTTTTGGCAACCTTATGTAATTCCTTGAGGTCTGACTTTGCAGCCTTTATATTCTTTCTATCCTTGCGATATGGATTGTGCACAAAATATCCCACAGTGCCTATCAGCATAAGAAGCAGTGCCAGCGCCTCTCCAGCCATCGTGACATACTCCAGATACTGCGGATACAGCTTGTAGCCTGCCATCTCCGCCGCTATCAGGATAAGCGGAATGAAAAACAATATATTCTTTCGCTTTTGGGACAATAACGCTCCCTCCGCACCTACACACATGAGTACATACAGGCACAGCTGTGAAGTCGGTCCATAGGCATATGCCACAATCGCAGCCATTATTACAGATATGCAAAACACTATGAATGCTTCTCCGCGGAACAGGGCATTCCTGTACTCTTTTATGCCCTCCAGCTTGTCTACCGATATGCCATGCAGTGAATATACCTGGTCTGTGATATCCTCCATGCAGTCCTCATGGTATCGCTTCAGCTCCCTGTTGCTGTTTATATCGGCATCTATGGAGCGTCTGCGCTCTGTAAGCAGCTTCTGCTCCTCCATGATCTTCTCCCATGCCTCATCCTCTGCCTCACGCTGAAGCTTCACCTGCTCGTGAATCCACTCAGCCCGCTGGATGCGCTCGCTCTCCTGAGGGATAACCATCTGCTGCGCGTCAACAGTCTGCTGCGGTGTTTGAGTCTCCTGCGTCATGCTGTTATTTTCCTTTTCTTTGTTTATCATTCCGGTTTTCTGCCTCTTTCTTCTAGACATTTTCTTCCTCTTGCAATTGTTATTTACTGCTATATATCTCTATTAAAGCATATTTCAGCGGAATTTTCCATAGAATATGCGCATGATATCCGCAAACCAAAAATGAATTTCTAAATTCCACCGCCCAATGGGGTGATGGAATTCACTCTCGCACAGTAGATATTTACTCTTTCATATAATCATGTTATGTTTATGACTCCTTCTGACAGCAGTAGAAGGAGAATCATTATGAGTAAATATATACCAGGAAACCAGAAGCACCTTACTTTAAATGATCGGATCTATATTGAAAATGAACTGGCAAAAGGGACTACATTTAAAGACATTGCAGCATTTTTATGTAAAGATCCAACAACTATATCTAAAGAGGTCCGTGCTCATCGACTTTCAGATTGGTATCACAAAGGTACTTTTTATAACGCAAAGAACTTTTGCATTCATCGTTACCATTGTCAAAAGACCAATGCCTGTGGAAAAATCCTTCTCTGTGGCATTAAATGTGCCTCATGTCCTACATGTAATCAGACCTGCAAGGACTTTGAAAAAGAACGATGTAAACGATTGAACAAAGCGCCATATGTTTGCAATGGCTGCACGAAAAAGATAAATCACTGCACGATTGCACATAAATACTATTACAACGGCCGTGCTGCTGACAGAAAATATCGTGAACTGCTGATATCTTCTCGTTCTGGAATAAATATGACCAAGCACCAGATCCATCAGAAAGACCAGATTATATCTCCATTGATTGAGCAGGGGCAATCCCCTTATCAAATCCTTACAAATCACCCGGAACTGGATATGTCTGTCCGCTCTATGTACACATACATTGACAAAGGACTCTTCACAGCAAGAAATATTGATTTAAAAAGACAGGCAAAATTCAAACCGCGAAAGTGTCATAAAACACAAATCACTGATCGTTCTGTTTTTGCACACAGAACCTACTCTGACTTTTGTTCATTAGATCTGTCGTCTTTTGTGGAAATGGATACAGTCCATTCCTCAAGAGAATCAAACAAGACTCTCCTGACACTGTTTTTTACGAAAGAAAAGCTATTTCTTGCCTTTTTACTTAACCGATGTACCAAAGGTGCTGTAAGACTTACCTTTGACCGTTTAGAGAAGCGCCTGGGCACATATGAATTTATATCCGTTTTTGAAAATATATTGACTGATAGAGGTTCCGAATTCGGAGATCCGGTAAGCCTTGAGACAGGCATTCAGGGAATCCAGAGAAGTAGCATCTACTATTGTGATCCAATGCGCAGCGGACAAAAAGGCGCTATAGAACAAGCACACACAATGCTTCGTATGGTTTTACCGAAAGGAACTTCTTTTGAATTCTTAACACAATGGGATGTGAATCTCATCGTAAACCACATCAACTCCACTCCGCGAGAAATCCTCAGTGGAAGAACACCATATGAAGTTGCATTAGAAACGCTTGGTGAAGATATCTTAAAAGCATTTCAGCTTAAGCCGATTGAACCAGATAAGGTTAATCTGACGCCTAAGCTGATACGCTTTAACCATTAATAAAACTAATCGAAATCTGCTGTCAGACTGGATGTAAACTTTTCACATTTTTAAGATGCGGCTGGTGGAATTTAGTCTAGCACACCGAATTCCAGTAGCCTATTTAGCATGTCTAGAAATCGAGAAAATTTCGATAAGTTACATTAATTATAGCAGAAAACGATAGATTTAGTCCAAAAATTTCTTGTTAAACCAGCAAAATTTAAATCACGATGGAATTTACTCTTGCACTGGAATTTACTTTTTCAAGTCAGCAACAGAAAAGCCTGTTACGTATTTTGACTTTCTTTATTAAAAACATAATAATCTGATGAAGGCAGCTACTATAAGTATTAATGCTAATGATGTGGTGCTTCTTGGAAGATAGGATGCCAACCCGGTCCAGACCTCTCCAGATAGTTGGTCTGCTGGAATGTTTATCATAAACAGGGCATGATTTATGGCGGAATGAGCAGTCGTTCTCGTGCCATTTATCAGGTCTTGCTTGGATACGAATATGTTTAACTCCATTCTTATCCGAGTAAAGATTACTATTTTTTATAACTGTGTTATTGACATTAAGGACACTTTTGCATAATGTATTAACTGAAGCCACTTGTTGAAAATTATTATTGTTATATGTATTCAAATCCCTGTGGTTGAGGATTTCCTTAGTGGCGGAATTGGAGTTACTGACGATGCTGCAAGCTTTGCACTTGCATATAAATTGATTTTTGGATAATTGAAAGGAACAATTATGACGCTTAACAAAGCTTTTAAGGATGTATATTGTAAATTTCTAACAGAACAAGGATATCAATGGTACTCTAAATTGCAAAGATTTGTGAAGGTGGTAAATCAGGAGCTGATCTATTTTATTGGATTAAAAAAGGTTCCGGCATGGCTCAAAGGCAATAAAGGTTTTACCATTACTGCAGGTATTATGTCGGTATATTTTTCTAAACGTGCTGATTGGACACATGGCTGCACCGAGGACAAACTCTTTAAATGGGCGTTTGATTATACCGGACTTCAACTTCAAATGTTCTCACCGACCTATGAATATGGAATGGGGTTTGAGTACAATGAACAAAACATGATTGAGGTAGTAGAGAAGTCTGCTGAAATAACAAAGGAATTAGTTCTTCCAGTGTTTGCTGAGGTGACAGATTTAACATCTTATGTGAAGTATGCGAAGGAATATACAATAAATGTTCTTAGAATGTGTGATAAATTTATTGACGATTCACTGGTCTTAATACTCACAAATAATCATGATGATTTTATGGAATGCTTGCAAAAAGAGAAAGAGAGCGAAAGAGAATTTATAAAGCAGTGTATCGAAGAATCATATACGACTCCAAGGGATAGGGTATATAATAACCCTGAATTATTGAAAGCTGCACTTGAAGAAGCTGAAAAATGCAAAAAGACCAATTTGGAGATGTTAGCAAAATACAAAATAAACATATGATTATTATAGAAAATCGTGAAACTGGATTCCGGTAATATGATAAGAACTATTTAGAAAAGATTTTGATATGCTTTGATAAAAGAGTGTATTTGACAAATATACAATAACTAAGTCTTTCCTATATATGTTTGAATAAATATTTAATTTGGTATCAAGTTTTTTGGCGATGTACAGTTATTTTTTAATCAGTAAACTAAAAATAAGTCTGGAGTGTATGATCTGACACTGTTAGATGATTCTCCAAAATAATAAAAGAAAAATGTCGGATTTGTGATATAAGCGAATTCGACATTTTTGTATTTAGATTGTGTGTAAAAGAAATAATGCTATTGACGACGGTGTATTAAACTCTTCACCTCTTAAATATGCTGGTTAGAGCGACGGGAGGCTTGAAAAAAATTTAACGAACTTTTTTACAATCTTTAGGTATCGTGATTTTAGTTTCGTATGCATCACCTATATTGACATTATTCTCATTAAAATTTATTAGAAAAACACAATAATCTGATGAAGGCAGCTACTATAAGTATTAATGCTAATGCTTTTTCTGCAATATATGATTTTGCATCCGGTACATAGTTCTTCTGCCAAATCGAGTATGCACATCCACACCCCACTACAAACATGCAATATAGCTTAAACGACTGCGAATTCATACAATCAGTGAAAAACATTATAATAATCCATGCTATTAAAAACAGCATTAAAATTAAATACTTTAAAAATAATTGAATTTTCTTCATGGCAAATCCCCCTTAAATATATAACCACAGCCTTATGATTTCATAAATAGCTTCATTCACTTATATAGACGCAATCCATGCTTATATGCTTACAAAAAACAAGAATTTTTTCAATTTCCTACTCTGTCACCACCGCAATTACATAATCCTCAAGCTTACGAAACACTACACTTTTTTCATAAGCCTCCATCGTCTTATCATCCAGCTCCCCTGAAAAGCCTGTACCGACGAGCTTCATTATCGCCTCATACTGCGTCCAGTATTTTGTAAGCTCAATCTGAAATGCCTCAGATTCATTCTCAAAGCCATCGAGTCTGTCAAGCTGCTCATTACGCATTATGCGCTTTGCCACCTTGAAGCTCATGCGTTTTGTCTGCTCTATGTCCACACCAACAGGTCTGTCTGATATTGCAAGCACCACATATGGGCCGCTGTGTGCCAGATTAAAAAAAGCCACGCCATCAGCTATTTCCGGCTTGCCATGCTCATTTCTGACAAGCTGTTCATCCGATGATATCCCCAGATATTTGTAGAGCATGTATCCTGCCAAAAGCTCCTGATTTGCTGTGCCGCACAGCCTGTTGCTGCCTGTTTTTACACCTTTTTCTGAAATAGTGGTGTATTTATCCACATAATAGGCAGACACATGTGGAATTATCTCCTTCTGCCGGCCTGCTATAGAGTCCGTTTTTTCTATGAAAATCTGACAGTTATTATTTATTTTCCATACCATCCCAAGTCACCTTTCTATAACTCCAACCTTCCCCTGCCTTCATCAAAATACAGCTAATATTATAAATTATCCCTACGATATCTGCAGCTCATACAGCTTCCTGTATATGCCATCCTGTTCCAGAAGTTCCCTGTGCGTACCGCGCTCACATATACGACCCTTGTGCATGACCATGATGCAGTCAGCATGCTGGATAGTGGAGAGACGGTGCGCAACCATGATTGTTGTCCTGCCATCCATGAGCTTTTCGAGCGCCTCCTGTATGAGAATTTCTGTCTCTGTATCTATGTTGGCGGTTGCCTCGTCCATGACCAGTATGCTCGGATTGTGGGCAAGTGTCCTTGCGAAGGACAATAGCTGACGCTCTCCTGCCGAGAAGGTCGCACCACGCTCCGTGACCGGCTCGTGATAGCCCTGTGATAGCTTTTCGATAAAGTGTGAGGCATTTACATATTCTGCTGCTGCCTTCACCTGCGCATCCGTGATATCGTCATCATTCAGACGGATATTGTATGCCACATCCCCCTCGAATATAAACACATCCTGCTGCATCTGACCGATTGCACTGCGAAGCTGCTTTTTGCTAAGCTGTCTGATATCGATGCCATCAATGTAGATATGTCCCTTTTGTATATCATAATACCTGCCTATAAGATTTAAAATAGATGATTTTCCGGCTCCGGTTGCGCCGACAAAGGCCACCTTCTCGCCCGGATTTATGACAAATGAGACATCCTTAAGCACATAGTTTTTGCCGTCGTAGGCAAACCAGACATGGTCAAATTCAATTTTTCCGATGATTTTATCCGGCTGCTTTGGATTTTCGACCTCAGGAATAAATTCATCCTCATCCATAACCGTAAATATCTTCTCGGCTGATGCAATTGATGACTGCAGTGTCGAAAACTGCTCTGCAAGTTCCTGTATCGGGTCGAAAAATGACCTGATGTAATTTGAGAAAATATACAGAGTGCCGACCGAAATAATCTCATCAAACACATTTCTGCTTCCGAACCACAGCACTATCATCAGCGACAAAATGCTCAGAATATAGATAAGCGGACGGAACACCGCATACATGAGCATCTCCCTGTAAAAAGCCTTGTAGAGCTTTGTATTTTTATCATGAAATTCCTCAAACTTGCGCTCCTGTCTGCCAAATATCTGTATGATTTTCATTCCCGAAAGATGCTCGGACAAAAATGTATTAATGTCCGTCAGGCGCGTACGGTAGAGCCTGTAAATATTTCTGGCAATTTTCTGGCACAGCACTGTAAGACCAATTACAAGCGGCATCAGCACAAATGATATCGCTGCAAGCCTCACATCAAGCATAAGCATAACGCCTGCAAGTCCCACTATTTTTACAATATTTCTAAAAAGCTGTACGAGAATGCCCGAATACATCTCATTGAGAGCCTCAACATCATTGGTCACACGGGTTACAAGCTTTCCGACCGGTGTGATGTCAAAATATCTGCTGCCAAGCGACTGTATGTGTCTGTAGAGGTCTTTTCTTATCTGAAGAATGATATTCTGGCCTGTTTTCTGCAGTATCCAGGTCTGAGCGACGTTGAATGCAAAGCTTAAGGCAAGTACAACCGCATATTTGATAGCTGTAGCAATTATTACATCATAATCCCCATTTGCTCCAAAAGTATCAATTGCATCTCCCACCAGCATCGGCCTGTAAAGGTCAAAGGCTGTCAGTCCCAGCACCAGCAGAAGGGCAAAAATCACCCAGTGGGCATACGGCTTCATGTAGGCTATAAGACGCATTGTGGAGCTTTTTTTATTCATTTCGTTTTTATTTATATTTTTACTCGAATTCATACTATAATCTTCTCTGTTATTTTGTAACTATTCATCTTCAATCACTTTAACTGCCAAGCTCACTCTCAAGCTGCTGCTTACGGCTTATATCAGCATAAAAACCACCCAGCTCAAGCAGCTCTTCAGGAGTACCATACTCTGTCAGTTTTCCGTCAGAAAGCACCGCCACATGGTCTGCCTTCTGCAGTGTGGAAATCCTGTGGGCAATCACTATGGTTGTCTTGCCCTGTCTGGTTTCCATGAGGTTTTCAAGTATCTGCTCCTCTGTATCGGTATCGACAGCAGAAAGCGAATCATCCAGTATAAGGATTGCAGAATCCTTTAAAAGTGCTCTGGCTATCGAGCTTCGCTGCTTTTGACCTCCTGAAAGTGTCACTCCGCGCTCTCCTACCATGGTCTTGTACTCATCCGGAAAGCCCATGATATTATCGTGTATACACGCGTCCTTTGCAGCCTGTTTTACCGCATCAAGAATTGCCGGGTTGTCGGCAATCCTGTCCTCAAGACCAAATGCTATATTCTCCTCGAGTGTGTCGGAAAACAGGAAATTCTCCTGTGGCACATATGAGATATCACGGTGTAAAACCGCCAGCGGATAGTCTGTTATCGGGCGGCCATCCAAAAGTATCATGCCGTTTTCACAGTCATAGACTCTAAGCAAAAGGTCGGCAAGTGATGATTTTCCGCTTCCGGTACGTCCTAAGATACCAAGCATCTCGCCCTGCTTCACACGTATGCTCACGTCTGAAAGCACCGGCTTGGTGCCGTCAGGGTATGTGAAGGTGAGATGGCTAAGCTGTATATCACCATGTATTTGTATTTTATCATAAATACCCTCAGCTAAATTATCTGTATTTCTGCCTGCCATGCCATCATTTTCTGTTACATTTTCCGGTGGCACCATATCGACAATATCAGGCTTTTCCTCGAAAATAGTCCGGATTCTGCCCCATGCCGCAGCCGCCTGAGAAAATGTGTTGATACAGTCGCCTGCCGCAATCATAGGCCACACAAGCATATCGATGTATGAGTTGAATGCCACAAACTGCCCTATCGAAACCTGTCCGTCAAGCACCATCCTGCCACCTGCAATGAGTGTCACTATCACGCTTATTCCGATTACGGCATCCAGCGCCGGGCCAAAGACAGCGCGAAGCTTTACCACAGCAAGATTTTTCTCTTTACTGTTCTCGCAAGCGTTTTCAAACTGCTTAAAGTCCTCATCCTCCTGCACAAATGCCTTGACTACGCGGATACCGGCAATACTCTCCTGCACCTTGTCAGACAGATATGAGAAAGCATCCTGCCTTTTTACCTGACGTTTCTTTGACTCTATTCCATAAAAATAGCAGCCGATTGCTATAAAAATAAGTGGAATAAAAGCAAACAATGTCAGCTTAAGATCCACGTATACTACCATTTTGACAAGCACCATCACCGTCATGATTACCGCGTCAAACACGGTGATGACAGCCATTCCGGTTCCCATCCTGACCGCCTGCAGGTCATTGGTGAAATATGCCATAAGGTCTCCTGTCTTGTGGCTGTTGTAATAGCGCGCTGAGAGTGTCTCCATATGCGAAAACATATCATCACGCAGTCTGTATTCTATTCCTCTTGATGCTCCGATAATGAAATATCTCCATCCAAAGCGCCCCGCCATGATTATCAGACCTGTTATCAATATCTTAAATATAATGCCGCCCACGCCCGCCATATCAAGCCTTCCGTCCGTGATTCCATCGATTATCTCCCCAATAAACTGCGGAATGTACAGATTTGCAAGGTCTACTGCAAGGAGCACAAAAATGCCTATCGCATAGTGCCATTTGTATGCAAGCAGATATGGGCGCAGCGAGTATTTTTTATCGTTCATGTTATTCCTCCGTATTTTAAATGCCACTGTATGGTGAGTGTGCGACCGCAACATACACTCTCGTAGAGCGACTAGCGAAGCTGTTTAGAGTCTGTAGAATTATGCCCTGATAACCAGAAATGCACCGGCATGGACGCCGGGGCAAGGCGTTATGTGCCATGGACGGCACATAAAAGCCGGTTTCGTTGAGCATAGAAAACCTTCGAGCATAATTCGTACAGCCTCTTAACCGCGTAGCGTTAGCTCCTAGAGAGTGTATGTTGCGGTCACACACTCATCATGCAGCGGTCTATCTACCTCCACAAGTCTGCTACGAAATACGTGAGTGCCGCCCATGTATACACAGAATAGTATATGCCGTGCTCGTCCACTCCATCCTCAAGTATCTTCTTCGCCTGCGCCTTAGTCAGAAGGTCGAATCCGTCAAAGAGCTCGCCTCCCACTGCGCCCTCCTGCGACATTCCATTAAGGCTATCACGGTTAAGTACAATCTTTACAAGAGCATTACTTTCATCTGTCATGCCCGGTGTACTGAAAAGACATGGATTGATTATCGAAACATCATCTTCTTCTGTCACTTTAAGGCCTGTTTCCTCATGAAGCTCACGCATGGCGGTTTTTATAAGTGGCGCTTTATTATCATTGTCCCCGGTGCAATCCTCCGGATCAATAAGCCCTGCCGGTACGCTGAGCAGGTACTGACCTGTCGGATATCGGAACTCTCGGTTCATTAACAGACATGGCTCATGACCTGATTTCTCGTCATCATCTGACGGATTCCATATCACCACGCAGCTCACCGCATCCGGAAGCATTTTCTTAAACTCCTCTGTGGATTTGGCAGCCACAAGGTCGTTTTCATCTCTCCTTGTGGCATTATAATAATGCCTTCCCTCCCGGTACTGAAGGTCAAACACCTTTATAAATTTTGATTCAAATAAGCTTTTTATTTTCATAAATTTTTGTCTCTTTTCATTAAACCTTTAATGTGCTCAGATATTCCTTCTGCTGTGGCGTGATACGATAGCTCTCACGCGCCTTTTGTATCGCCTTGTTGTGGCTCCAGCTATCCATAAGCCTTTCCTGCAGTATCGGCAGCACTGCATCATACTGCTTTGCAAGTGCCGTAGCGATATACCACGCCTTCATCATGTTTACATAATACTCCCCGGAACGGATTTTTGCCACATCTAAAGCATATTTTATATCAAAATCCTCATCGAGATATAAGCGCATCAAAGTGCCAATGCCATACCTGACGGTATATGGCTTATCCGAATCCAGCCACTCATATACATGCAAAAGAAGCTCCTTTTTATGCTTTTTTAACACAGCCGGTACGCCGCTGTCACAGGTTGCCCAGTTGTCTATGTATGGCAGGAATGCCTCCAGATAAGCCAATGCCGTATCATAATCCTTCATCTGCATGATCAGAAACATATGCAGGTTATTTTCCTCATAGTAGTAATGTGGCAGAGTATTTAGAAACTTTTCCACATTGTCACAGTCATTTTCCTTCACTGTATTACAGACCCGTTTCTCTTTTTGAACCGACAAAAAGAGCCTGCTGCCATGAGCAAGCTCCTTTGCGTACTTTCTAAGCACCGGGACTCTTATTCCTATTATGCGTTCTTTTTCAATATTGGGCATAAGCCTCGCATGAAATTCCCTGTAATTTTTATCCTGTAGCGCAAACAGATTCTCTAATTCTGCCAACAAATCTTTCCCTCCGTAATAACAGGATATCTGATAAGCAGCTTCTCATCAAGATTCTCCCTGTTCATATCTACCGCTGTGATCTGGCTGTTGTCGTATGTGGTGTAATAGTAGATGCCCTTGTCGCAGTTGCAGCATGAGGTGTAAAGCGTTATCTCATATTTGCCATCTGTCACCTCGCACAGGCCTCTCTGCTGGTCCACAGAGCCTAATATGTGGAAGAACTGGCTCACACTTGCATTCTCACTGTCATCCGATTTGGAGTTTTGCTTTGTGAATGCCACACGTACAAAGCGTGACTGCGATGATAAATCACCCGGCAGTCCCAGGCCTCCCATTCCGCGGCTGTATGCACTAAGCTCTACTCCCGGTGCAAATGTATTTTCAGGCTGCTTTGTGGATAAGCCTCTGTAATTATTGAGTGCAGCCATCTGATATGGGAATGGCGGATTGTTTGTGAGCACACCTACCGGATTGTCGTAAACATGCATACCGTCTGCCATCGACTCCACCACAATACTCTCATTTTTGTCAGCTATAATCCAGTGCAGCTGTGCAACCGGAAGCTGACTGCTAAATGGTGTATCTACCAGTAAAATACGATTTAATTTTTCCTTTGCTTCCGCTACTGTAGCGCATAGTGACAGTATCCACGGTATAAACTCAAACTGTGCCACCTTTGTCTTTGCGATGCTGCATGTGCCGTTCTCGCATGAGCTGTTTTCGTCTGCTGCCGCATACGCTGCATTTCCCACGAAATTCAGTCCTGCCATACCCAGTCCCTTTTCATTTATGGCATCATAGTAAAGAGGATAATCACCTGCCACATGTGCCATTCCAATGATTGCATAATGGTTTTCAAGCTTTCCTGCATGCCTGAAATCAAACACATAGTTTCGTGGTGTTACCGCAATCTCATCTCCATATGAAAATTCGTAATCGAGTGTTCTTCCAAAATAGAAATCCTTTGTTTTATAAGCTGCTGCTGTACACATAATTATGACCTCCTTGTTATGTTGCCATACTTAATCATTATCTCTTAAATTGTAGAGTACTATACATCATATTTGCAATTATTTCAAGCCACACGCCCATTCCTGGGCTACTTCAAAGTCAACTTCAATATCACTTCAAACAAATTTGATTTTTATTGAAGTATTTGAACAAAAAGCAGCAGCCGGTCTGATATCCGGCTGCTGCCTTAATAAGTGCTGTGCTATTCCTGTATTATGCCTGTTTATTGTCCTGCTCATTATCAAGTGCGATAAGCTTTGCAATGATTTCCTCGCATATCTGTGTAACATTCTTGCCATCTGTAGCAACTGTTACATCTGCCACCGCCTCATAGCGCTCCTTTCGCTTTTCCATAAGGCCGCTGATATACTCAACATTCATGTTGCCGTTTAGTATCGGACGCTCATCACTATCCTTTACTCGCTCGTAGATAGTCTCAGGCTTTGCTGTAAGAAGAACGACACGGCCGTTTTTCTTCATATGATCTGCGTTTTCCTCTCTCATGACAACACCACCACCGCAGGAAACGATGGTCTGCTTTCTCTTCTGAAGCTCTATAAGTGTGTTGCTCTCTAAGTTTCTGAAATATGCCTCACCGAACTCATCAAATATTTCTGAGATTGACATGCCACGATTCTCAACAATCATCTGATCCATCTCTACACGGTCCATCTCGAGCTTATCCTTTAATTCTCCTGCTACAGTGCTTTTTCCTGCACCCATGAAGCCAATCAGGAAGATATTGTAATCAAAAAGGCTCTTTGCCTGGATACGACGGCTGTTCTTCATGATATACTTGAAAATATCAAGTATCTCTTCCTCAAATTCATTGTCTCCAAGCTTTGCCGCAAGTGCATCTGTCTGCTTTTTCTCCTGCTCCGGCTGTAAGATTGGGATTCCTGTTGCCTTCTTGTATGATATAATTTCCTGAATGTGTGACATTCTGACTGCAAGCTGCTTAATTATTATATCGTCACATTCTCCAATCTTTGCGCGGATTTCCTCGATTTTGTCCATGGTGTGTCTCCTTACTTATGTGTGGTTTTCATATTGGATTTAGAAATTTAAGCGAAATATCGTCAAATTATATCTATTATAACTTCATATTATATTATTTCTCTTTTTTGATAACCACAAATTTCTTAGTCATAGTATAACAAGACTTTACCAATTTATCAAGCAAAATATTTTAATGCTTTAAAGTGTTATTGTGCCAGATATGCATCCACAATATCAGACGACACATTTTTCTCAATCGATTCATATATCGGCTGACACTCCTTGCGAATCTGCTCATGCACTTCATCGCTTAATGTGATGATTTGTGTGCCGCTATCCTCGATTGTCTTTATCTTTGAGGCAATCCGCTCGTCAGACTGCTCTCTGGCGTACTGTTTCGCTGTCTCAGCTGCCTCACGGATAATCTGCTGCTGTTCATCTGTCAGTCCTTTCATGAACTCCTCGCTTACTATGAGCGATATCAGATGTGGCAAATGATTTGTCTCCACTACATAATCCTGCTGCTCGTAGAGCTTATTGGATACGATTACCTCGTATGGATTTTCCTGCGCATCTATGGTGCCCTGCTGTAAGCCGATATACACCTCCGAGAAGGTCATAGGTGTCGGGCTTGCTCCAAGCGCCTTCCAGTATGCCATATGGTAAGAGTTTTCCATGGTACGGATTTTCTGCCCCTTAAAATCAGCAAGGCTTTCTATCTTTTTGTTAGTTGTCATGACACGGAAGCCCTGGTCTGCATATCCCAAAAGCTCGTAGCCGCCGTCATTGTATACCTGCTGCATGAGCTTCATAAACTTTGGATTGTCAACATGCTCACGTACCTCATCAATGCTGTCAAAAAGTGCCGGCATATCAAATACTGCAGTATCCTTCATGAAAGTTACCTGCGGCGCAGTATTCTGCACTACAAAAGGTATATCTCCATCCTTGCATGACTCGAGAAGCTCTCTGTCTCCACCCAGTACACTGTTTGGATACACACTGATTTTCATTTTGCCATCGCTTAATCTGTTCACTTCATCGGCAAATTTCTCTGCATATATCTGTGTCACAGTGTCCTCAGGACTTGAGCTGCCGAGAGGCCATGCGTAGCGCTGTACCCCGGCATCTTTAGCTGCGGCCTGCGAGCCTTCACCAGCTAAGCCACACGCGGCAAGTCCCGCTGTAAGCGAAAGTATCATCATGACGGCTGCTGCTCTTCGCCACAATCTATATTTGCTATACGATTTACGCGGTTTATTATATTTACCAGCTTTTTTACATAAAAACAAGCCAAATCTACTCATATTTTTCTCCAATTACAACTGTGTGCATAAATGTCCTACAATCATCATTAAATCTGCTTATACCTGTTATTACATATTTCTGTACCGAATAGTTACTATTTCTCTATAATAAGCACAGACTGATTGCCGGAATAAATGTAAGAAGCAGAAGTGCCAGCAGGAAATATCCTATCATAGGCGCTGCCTTCTTTGCTATCCGCATAACCGGAACATCCGTCAGTGAGCTTGCCACAAACAGGTTTACTCCTATAGGCGGTGTGACAAATCCGATTGCAAGGTTTACGATCATGACCACACCAAAGTGGATCGGGTTCATTCCGATGCTCTGCACGATTGGAAGCAGAATCGGACTTAAGATAAGGATAGCCGGTGTGGTGTCCATAACCATTCCTACGATAAGCAGGAAAATGTTTATCACGATAAGAAGCACTATCTCATTTGTGAAATGTGCGAGTATCCATGCACTGACTGTCTGCGGCACCTGCATGAGTGTGAGTACACGTGAAAACGCAGTCGATGCGGCAAGAATAAACAGTATAGGTGCATAAGTCTTCATTGCCTCCACCATGATGCCCCATATCTCTTTTACCTTTATGGATTTGTAAATAAAAAGACTTACAAAAAGCGCATAGAATACCGAAATCACCGCTGCCTCTGTAGGCGAAGCTATACCGGCATAAATACATCCAAGCACTATAACCGGGCTCAAAAGTGCCCATATACTGTCCTTCAATATGCTAAAAAGTCCCTTGCTTCTAAGCTCTGAGACCTTTGCATTTATCTTTTCCTTGTCCTCTCCATAGCGCTTGCAGTGGTAATATGCATAAAACATGAGAAGCGCTCCTATCAAAAGTCCCGGAATGATTCCTGCCAGAAAGAGATCACTGACCGACTCACCGGTTGCCATCGCGTACATGATAAACGGAATACTCGGTGGAATGATAACTCCGAGTCCTCCCTCAACTGCAACAATCGCCGTTGAAAAATCCTTTTTGTACCCAAGCTCCATAAGAAGCGGTATGGTCATGCTTCCGACTGCAGCTACGGTTGCAGGTGCTGAACCTGAGATAGCTCCGTAGAACAGGCATGTGATGATAACCGCACATGGGATTCCTGCAGTTCTTTTTCCTATAAAATACACAAAAACATCAAACAATTTTTGTGAGATTTTGCCATGTGCCATGACAATTCCGGCAAGCACAAACATGGGCACCGCTAAAAGCGGGAAGCTGTCGATTCCTCCGAGCATGGAGCGGATGACATAGCTTGCGCTGGCTGTAAAAGATGAGTCAAACGCACCCGGCAGCACTGCCACTATTCCAAGAGAAATAGATACCGGAATCGCGATAATAAGACATATTACGAACAATATAAAAACTACTACTGCTGACATCTATTTTTCCTTTCTTTTTTTAGCTTTACTGTCAATTGCTTCAATCTCCTCCACGAGCTCTTTCTCGCGGTAAGTGTCCTCGACAACGGCTTCCTCTATAACCGAGGCAATACTGCCCTCCTCAAGAGGCTTTTCATCTTTTTTCAAGACAATTTTCCACTCGCCAAACCATCTCTGCGCGATGCGGAAGGCCGTGATTATAAAGCATACAAACGGTGCAGCCTGCACATAGTACATAGGGATACCGCAGGCAGGACTTACCTGACCGCTTTCGATAGTGTTCTTTAAATATATGAACGAAAAAGGTATCAGATATACGAAAAATACAAACTCAACTGTCAGATTGAGCACCTTCCAGAGCGATTTTCCTCTTCGTGGAAAAAGCTGTATAAACTGGTCTATCTTTATGGATATGCATTTACGTGTGCAAAGGCTGACACTCAAAAATGCCGACCAGATAAACAGGTATCTTGTGATTTCCTCAGACCATGAAAGCGACATGCCAAGAATATATCTGGAAAACACCTGAATACCCATGATAAGAGTCATCGCAATCAGGAAAATGACCATTAAAAATTCTTCAAGATATTCATCCAGATAATGTAAAATTTTCTTCATGTAATATACCTTTCCTGTAAAGTTTTGCAGTTGACTGTTTCGAATATCTGCCACTGCATATTTATTAAATAATTAATCATATTTTATCAAAAATGCCGATTGTTCTCCACATATTTTGTCATTTTTACAAAATCTGCCACCTGAAAATCTATCTATACAAAATATTGCATCACAAGTTCTCATTAAAACAAAAATGCACCATCACATAAATACTACGTAATGATGCATTTTTCATTTAATTATATTCGTCCCAGCTATATGATTAATAGAGAATCATTGCTACAATTACTGCTGCGATTGAACCTACCATAGGAGCAAGAACAGATGTAACGAATACATACCAGTAACTCTCTGCAAGTGAAAGCTTCATCCAGCGAAGCTGTGCAACCATTCCTCCGGCATTTGGAAGAGTATTCATACCTGTTGCACATGCAGGTGCAAGTCTGTGAAGTGCTCCGGCACTTGCGCCTTTTGCAAGAAGTCCGTCTGAAAGATGCTCGAAGAACATTGCAATAGCTGATGTTCCGCTTCCGAGGATACCTGCAAGTACGTTTAATCCTATAAACTCTGTAACATATGGATTCATCTTGATTCCCATTACGAAATCGATGATTGACTGGAATCCCGGACATGCCTGAAGTACGCCTGAGAATCCAAGGATTGCTGCTGCCATAACTGTTGCACCAACACCGTTATTTACACCTTTTTCAAGGATTTTTGTAACTGCACCGACCTGCTTGTGGCAAAGTACTACGATTGCTACAGAACCGACAAACATGCTGAGCACTACTACTGCGTTTGTGTTCATATCTGTAAGGTTAGAAAGTAAAAGTACAAGTGCTACTACAAGGATAAATGGGATAAGTGCTACAAAGAAATTAGGGAGGTCATCTCTTGTAGGAGTGATCTTTACAGGCTGTGAATCATCAATAGCTGTGCCCTCTTTGATTGCTGCTTTTTTTGCTGCGTGTACCATGTAAAAATATCCAACACCAAACGATACAAGGAATGCTACCCATCCAAGGATTGGAGCAGATCCCATTGATGTACCGAGATACTGTGCAGGCATAATGTTTGTGATGTTGATTGCGAATGGAATCATTGCAGAACATGTAGCTCCGATAAAGATGATTCCAGGAATCATTCTGTATGGATATCCTGCCTGTTTCATCATGATTGTAGCGATAGGAGCAAGTACGAAAAGTACTACGAATCCAGATACACCTACGTATACGAAAACAGTTGTGATGAGTGCGATCGAAAGAATAACTCTTTTAGCCCCCATTTTCTCAGTGATAACATTTGCGATTGACTCGGCACATCCTGATGCAGCCATAAGCTCACCAAATACGGCACCGATTACAAGTACAAATACATTGTTCTGAATGAATCCGACATAGCCTGTTGCGTATAATGTGAGTGAATCCCACCAGTTCATCCAGCTTGTTAAAATAATGATAAAAGATACAAGGATTGTCGATGTAAATACATCAAGACCTTTCCATATTGCGATTACGAAGATTACCGCTGCTGCAAGTAATCCTATTACAGATATTGCTGTTGACATTTTTTCTATTCCTCTCCAACGATTTTAATTTTTCCAAGTGGCTTACGATATGGATTTTTTCCATCGAAAAACTGCTTGTCTAAGAAATCGATACATTTTTCTATATTGGCATCTGCCTTTATTACCTGTGAACCGTGTGGTTCGTTATCAAAAAGCTCAAGCTCTACGCGATCCTCTCCACATACGGCTTTGACTTTTTCATACATATAAGAAGACTGGTGATAATCTATAACAAGATCATTTGTACCGTGCTGAAGCAGCATTGGTGGACAGTCCTCTTTGACATGACTTATAGGGCTTACCTTTGCAGTGCGATCAGGATATAAGAGCGGATTGTATCCTAAAAGAGCTGTAAACATTGAGTCGTTGCCCTTTCCATCGTTTGGCATCATACCTTTTCCTGCGCCTGTTTTGTTTCTGATATCTGCAATATCAGTTCCAAACTGCTCTGCAGAGCAAAGCTCACTTATTGTGTACCATGCGATTGCACAGTTTACTTTTGATGAAGCCTTTACTCCAACGCTTAAATCATCCATATCCTCTTCATCGCCTGTTACTGCAAGAAGCTGTGTAACAGTTCCTCCTGCTGAGTTGCCCCATACTGCGAATTTGTCAGGATCGAGATTTAACTCTTTTGCATTTGCACGTAAATAGCGGATTGCAGCTTTTCCATCGATAAGCTGTGCCGGCCATTTTGCTTCGTGGTAGAGTCTGTACTCTACTGTTGCAACTGCGTATCCCTGTGTTATAGGCAGACACATTGATTTGATATAATGTGTTCTCTTGTGTCCCGCCGCAAAAGCACCACCATGAAATACTATTACCAGTGGGTATGGACCTTCTCCATCTTCCGGATAGAAAATGTCCAGAATCTGATTTTCTGATTCATCTGCATATTTAAGATCAAGAGCTGTTTTATGAAACTGTGTTACGTCCATCTCAGGCTCTGATGCAAGATATGCTTCTCTGTTGTTAATAACTGCCATTATTTATCCTCCCTCGTTTATTCTTTATTCACTTAACGCGATAAAGTATTTTATTCATTAAAAAAACCTATTGCACTTTTTACATGCAACAGGCTTTTACTTAAAGCACAATCAATTACATGCTCTTATGAAGTAATCCAAGTACTGTAGACAGATCCTCTACTCCCATCTGTCCCGGAGCTGATGCCTTTTTAGCGGCACCGAATGTCATTGAAGATCCGAATACCTCACCGCAGAGACGGCTGATAACACCTGTGCCCGCCATTGACATTGTGATGATTGGTCTGTCAGCGTAATCTGTAACCATTTCCTCTGTAGCAGCAAGAAGTGTGAGCACGTCACGCTTATTCTGTGGCATAACTGCAATCTTAGGGATATCAGCTCCCATATCCTGCATCTTGCGAAGTCTGTAAACGATATCAGACTGTGCAGGAGTCTTGAAGAAGTCATGGTTTGAAGCGATAACTCTTGCGCCTGCAGCATGTACGCCATCGATGATTTTCTTTACAATCTCATCGCCTGTGAAAATCTCTACATCTACAAAATCAACGTATCCTGTCTGTGCAGCCTGGATGTTAAGCCTGGCATAAGCCTCAGGCTCGATTGCTTTCTCTCCGCCCTCTTTTGAAGTACGGAATGTCATAAGGATTGGAATATTTCCGAGAGCATCACGAAGCTCCTTTAATACTTCCTCAACCTTGTCAAACTCGAATACATTCTCGAACCAGTCAACACGCCACTCGACCATATCAACAGGGATAGAATCAAATGTCTTTGCCTCTGCGATGATGTCATCTTTTGTAACGCCTACGATAGGAACGATGATTTTTGGTGCGCCTGCACCGATTTCAATATCTCTTACCTTAATGGTGTTCATGATTTTTTCCTTTCTTACTTTATATTAGACTGTATGATAATTATACTCCCCAGTATAATGTAATGTACTAAAACCTTCCATTCAAAAAACTATATTTGCCGGAGAGTATACAGTTGTTCCGAAGAAAACAATATGAACTGCCACGGAGTTCCATTAACTTTAAAAACGGATATAACCTTACATACTAAAGTAATCTATATTGATTCAAATCCGTGGTTAACTTCATATTTTTTCTGAGGAATACACTGTATGCTAGGCCGGCTCCCATAGTATGGGAAGTTTGAGTAACGTATTAATCCTCTTTTGAAAGCTCTACCATCTTAGTATAGCGCAGGTTTACGAATAATCCAAGCACCACGCCGATTGCTGTGAGCACGATGTTCATTACCATAACCTGTGATGGCTGCATCTTTGATGCTGCTGTAAGGATTGTGTAGTTGCAAAGTGATGAAGCGATCATTACGAGCGCTGTAACTGTTCCCTTAATCTTAGGGAAGAGCATGTTGCATACAGATGTTACAATCTGTAAAAGTCCGCCTGCTCCTGCCCATCCGATGATGAATGCACCTGCGATCATGAGTGGCTTTGTCTGTCCGGCTAACACAACTACCATTGTTGCAAGACAGATTACAGGGTAAACAAGGATAAATCTAACGTCCTTGATTTTTCTTGTTAAAAGAGCTGTTACGATAAGAGCTATCATGGTTCCTGCTGAGTAGTATGACTGCATAACTGAAGGATCAGCCCAGCCTACGTTCTCTTTTGCAAAGTTCTGTGCACAGTTGAGCCATAACTGGAAGGTTCCTGTACATGTAAATCCAATGATAATCATTGCGATTGACTCAACAGAAAAATGTGTGTGCTTTAAGCTTGCGATAAGTCCTTCTTTCTTTCCCTCTGCCTTTGCATCAGTATCCGGAAGCGGGAAGATCATTACTAATACCAAAAGCACGATGTAGATGATTCCGCATCCGAAGAACAGTGTGTTGTATGATGTAAGTCCTGCTGCTGTTGTAGCAACTGTCATACCAAGTACGAATGGTAAAAGCATCTGTGCGATAGCGATAAAGAATTTGATTCCCATTGTTGCAACGCCCGGTGCTTTGTAGATAATCTCAGCTACTGCAGGGTAAATTCCTGTATCAAGGAATGAGTTTGCAATACCACCGACGATAGCGCAGATATATGCAATCTGATATCCACCGTGTGTTCCTGCATTGAAAGCAAGTGCAAGTCCGATCAGGTAGATAGCATAAGAGCCGCTTCCGATTGCTGTTGAGATACGGCGTCCGAGCTTATCTGATAAAGGTCCTGCAAACGGAAGTGCGATAAGACGTCCAAGTCCCAGGGCTGCTGAAATAGCTGTAATAGCCATAACCTGCACTCCCCATGAAGCTGCGAGAGCCTCCTTGATGACTGCCTGTCCGAGGATAGAGCAGCCCACTCCGTGTATAAAGTAGTTTAAGTAAAGGATTAATGCGCTAGGTAAATATTTTTTATTCATCAGTGTTCTCCTTAATTTCTGTCAAAATAATTCAATGTAATTTAATTTCTGTGGCTGATTAATCATCATATCTGATGTTTAATACTTCCTTCATATGCTCGATTGGCATATCTTTTCCTGTCCAGAGCTTGAAGGCTGCTGCTCCCTGGAAAAGCATCATTCCAAGACCGTTCATTGTCTTGCAGCCCACCTCTTTTGCCATAGAACGCATCTTTGTCTCAAGTGGAGAGTAAGGTACGTCGATTACGATAAGCTCAGGACGGAAGAATGATTTGTCAGGTACTACAGACATTCCCTCGAGCGGCTTCATACCAACACCTGTTCCGTTTACAAAGATGTAGGAATCAGCCATCTCTTCTCTTAACTTCTCCTTGTCATCAAGGTCGTAAAGAGTAGCCTTGCAGTCTGTCTTCTCGTTAATCTTTCTAACTGTCTCCTCAGCGTTTGCCCAGAACTTGTCATGGATGTTGAAGATTGAAATTTCCTTGACACCGTCAAGTGCTGCCTGAATCTCGATAGCTGTAGCAGCTCCGCCTGCTCCTGCGATTGTCATCTTCTTTCCGATAACATCGATGTCGTTATCCTTTAGTGCCTGCATGAAGCCGATACCGTCTGTGATGTGTCCTGTGAGTACTCCGTTCTCGTTTACTATTGTATTTACAGCTCCGCAAAGCTCTGCTGCAGGTGAAAGCTTGTCTAAGTACTGTCCTACAACTGTCTTGTTTGGCATTGATACATTAGAGCCTACAAGCTTTAATGCTCTGATTCCCTTAACTGCATCCTCAAGAGTATTGTTGTCAACCTCAAATGCCAGATAAGCGTAGTCAAGTCCAAGATATGCAAATGCCTCATTGTGCATTGCCGGTGAGCTTGAATGTCTGATTGGGTAAGCCATAAGTCCGATGAGTTCTGTGTGTCCTGTGATTCTCTCTGCCATGATTAAATCTCCTTCATTTTTAAATGTAATAATATTGATTATTCGTATTTTACTTAGCTATTTTTTTCAACGATGCCCACTTCGTTAAAAACTTAACAACCTTTGATAATGATATTATAACGCATTATTTTTGGTACTTCCAATGCTTATTTTGTTATTTTTTAATAGCTTTACTGTACTAATCATGTTATAATATGCACAAATAAAGGCTATGATATTTGTAATTAATAGACTATATCTATTATTTAAAGGAGAATTATGCATGACACTCAATCAATTAAGTTATTTTTACCAAGCGGCAGTTCTGGAACACTTCAATCAGGCTGCCGAAAAAATGAATATCACAGAGCCAAGCCTCAGCCGTTCGATAGCTGCTTTAGAGGACGAGCTTGGCGTCATTTTATTTGAAAAGAGAGGCAGGAATGTAATACTGACCAAGGCCGGGGAGATTTTTTTAGAACACGTGTCTACTATTCTGGACGATGTAAAGAGAGCCGAGAACAAAATGCACCAGATTGCAACCGACGGCGGACACATCGATATCGCCTACGTATCACCTCTGGCAAAGGTGTTTATCCCAACTATCGTGCGCTCTTTCCTCACCGAAAAGGAAAATAAAAATATCACTTTCAATTTCTTCCAGGACATCACCTCCGTGAATATTGATGGATTAAAAAAAGGCAGGTATGACATAATTTTCGGTTCATACTCGCCAGATGAAAATGGTATTGATTTTGTTCCTATTATAAAGCAGGAAATAGTTGCCATACTGCCTCCAGGCCACCCACTGACACTTAAGGATACCATGGAAGCCACTGATTTCGCTGACTATCCCGTGCTCGGCTATGCCAGACACTCAGGCCTTGGCAAGTACACCAGAAGCTTTTTCAAGAAACATGATGTATCGCCAAACTTCATATGTGAGTCACCCGATGAGAACGGCATCGCCTCCCTCGTGGCGCAGGGCTTTGGTATTGCGCTTGTCGCAGATGTCGATGCAATTCACCGCGATGACATCTGCATACGCCACCTCGTATCGCATGAGTCATTCTCACACACTGTATACATGGGCTACATGACGGGCAAATACCAGCTTCCGGCTATCAAGCGCTTCATAGAGTTTGTGCGGAAAAGCTGCAGCTAGGCCGTCTCCTCGATCACAAACCTGATAAATGCCTTCGCAACCGGTGATAAATATCTCTGCTTAAGCGTTGCCAGATACACTGCTCTCTCATAAGGAGGATTGTATATATCAAGCGTCTTTACAGAAAGCGACCGAAGTATTGGAATATCAGGCATCACAGCTATTCCAAAGCCCTGTGCCACGAGCCCTGCCATACTCGAATCCTCCTCCATCTCGAAGGATACCTTCGGAAACTGTCCTATCTCCTCAAACATCTGGTCAATGACCGGACGCAGACCGCTGCCCTTCTCAAAATAAATCTGCGGATACTCTATTGTGTCACGCAAATCCACACTGTCCTTTATGGAAAGCGGATGGTCCATGGGCACAGCGAGCACAAGCTTCTGATTCGCAATCTTCTTAAAATCTATATCCTGCTCCCCATCCTTATAAGAAGAAAAAACTATGTCATATTTATCATTCTTTAGTCCATCTATAATCTCACCGGTCGTTCCAACCGTAAAATGAAATTCTATATCATAATCAGGGTATGCATCGAGAAATTTACGCACCAGCTTTGGCGCGAACTCACTTCCCATCGTATATATATACGCCAGATGTATGATTCCATGCCTGCTGCCATTGACCTCCTGAATGCGCTGCACACCCTCATTAAGCACCTTTAATGATTCCTCAACATACGGCAGAAACATCTTCCCATATCTGGTCAGCACGACATTTCTTCCCTTTTTCTCAAACAAACGCGTGCCAAGCTCCTGCTCAAGCTGTGAGATTGCATGACTTAAAGACGGCTGCGTAATCGACAGCATCTGTGCAGCCCTCGTATAATGTTCTTCCTGTGCCAGTACCTTGAAGTACTGCAATTGACTCAGATTCATAGTACACCCCCTGTGTATTTAATATCATTATTTAGTCTAGAAATAATATACACCATTTGATAGACAAAAACTATAGATTTTGTATAAAAGATGCATTGGACATTTATATATTTTTGCTGTACCTTGAACGTAACATATATAACATCCTTTGATTAAAATATTGACAATCAGTTTAAGAAATAAAACTATAATGTAATGAGAGCAATTTACACTACCGTGTGCCCACCCGGTTAGCAGATTAAGGAGAAAAAATACTATGAAAAACAAATATCCACATATTTTTGAGCCAATTACAGTTCGCAGAATGACAGTAAAAAACCGTATCGTCATGACTCCAATGGGAACTAACTACGGTGAGCAGAACGGAGAAATGAGCTTTCTCCACATCAACTACTATGAGCAGAGAGCAAAGGGCGGCACAGGTCTCATCATCGTTGAGAATGCAAGCGTTGACTCTCCACAGGGTTCAAACGGAACTACACAGCTTCGTATTGATTTAGACAACTACATTCCAAGACTCTTCAAGCTCTGCGAGAGTGTTCACAAGCACGGTGCATGTATCGCGATACAGTTAAATCACGCCGGTGCTTCTGCAATGAGCTCACGTATCGGAATGCAGCCTGTATCTGCATCAGACATACCTTCAAAGGCTGGCGGAGAAATCCCAAGACCACTAGAGAAGGATGAAATCATGCACATCGTAAAGAAATACGGTGAAGCAGCCAAGCGTGCCCAGATCTGTGGCTTCGACGCTGTTGAAATCCACGCTGGTCACTCTTACCTTATCAGTCAGTTCCTTTCACCTATCACAAACAAGAGAACTGACGAGTTCGGCGGCTCTGCAGAAAACCGTGCAAGATTTGCAAAGCTGGTTATCGAGGAGGTTCGTAAGCAGGTTGGACCTTTCTTCCCTATCTTCGTCCGTATCAGTGCAGACGAGCTCATGGAGGGTGGAAATACACTTGAGGATACACTTGAGTACTTACAGTACTTCGAGAAGGAGGTAGACGTATTCGATGTATCTGCCGGTCTTAACGGATCTATCCAGTACCAGATTGATGCAAACTACTTACCTGACGGATGGCGCTCATTCATGGCAAAGGCTGTTAAAGAGAAATATAACAAGCCGTGTATCACAGTCGGAAATATCCGTGACCCACAGGTAGCCGAGGATATCCTTGCAGGAGGCGATGCTGATTTCATCGGTATGGGACGTGGACTTATCGCTGATCCTGAGTGGGTTAACAAAGTGGAATTCGGAAATGTGTGCGATATCAGAAAATGTATCTCATGTAACATCGGATGCGCAGGACACAGAATCGGTCTCAACCAGCCAATCCGTTGTACAGTTAACCCTGCCGTAAACAGCGGTGAGGATTACATGAAGACAAAGGTAAACAAGCCTTGCAACGTAGTTGTAATCGGTGGTGGTACAGCAGGTCTTGAGGCAGCATGTACAGCAGCAGAGGTTGGATGTACCACATTCCTTATTGAGAAAAAAGCTGAGCTCGGCGGTCTTGCATCAGTTATCTCTAGGATTCCTGACAAGAATCGTCTTGCTGACTTCCCTAACTACATGATTCATCGTGCAGGCAAGCTTCACAACCTGTTTGTTTTCAAGAATACAACAGCAACAGTTGATATGGTAAAGGCCTTAAATCCTGATATCATTGTAAACGCAACAGGCTCTGTACCTACTCTCCCACCTATCACAGGCCTTCACGACCTCGTTGACAAGGATGGCACAAACGTAGCCACAGTCCTTAAAATGATTGAGCGCATCAACGAGTATCCGGAGGATATGAAGGGACAGAAAATCGCCATCATCGGCGGTGGTGCCGTAGGTCTTGACGTGATGGAATTCTTCACAGAAAGAGGCGCTGAGGTAACTATGGTTGAGATGCTTCCTATGATTGGAAACGGACTTGACCCTGTCACAAAGTGTGACACAAACGCAAAAATGGCTAAATACGGTGTAAAACAGATGACCAACACTGCTCTGCAGGAGGTTAAAAATGACCGTTTCATCGTAAAGAATCCAGAGGGTGAGATTGAAGAAATCCCATTTGATTACGGATTCATCTGCCTTGGTATGAGAGCTAACACACCTGTTCTTTCAGAGCTTGATGAGGCTTTCAGTGATACCAATGTTGAAATCGTAAATATCGGAGACAGCAAGCGTGCCCGCAGAATCATCGAGGGTACAGAGGAAGGTAGAAATATCTTAAACGTGCTTGCCCGTCACGATTATTTATAAATTCTCCTTTAAAATAATAAACCTATAAAAACTCCTAAAAAACAACAGCTCGCGTGAAACCGCGAGCTGTTGTTTTATCATATTCCTGTATAACAGGAAGCTATCTAATAATATTGTAATAAGAACTTAAATCTAGCTGAAGAACAGTTTCTTCACATCATCAACCGGCATATCCTGTCCTGTGTAAAGCTTGAATGCGGCGACGCCCTGCCATAAGAGCATTCCCTTTCCGCCTACGCATGTGCAGCCTGCCTCTTTTGCTTCGCGAAGAAGCTTTGTCTCCTCCGGATTGTAAACTGCATCTGCAACCACAAGCCCAGGTCTGAAAGCTGAAAGATCTTTTACCACGCTCTGATCATCCAGAGGCTTCATGCCAACGATTGTTGCATTTGCAAAGATATCGCTTGACTGGATTTCCTCTGTCATCTTGGCTGTATCATCAATATCATATACATTAACTACGCAGGCAGGTACAGCCTTTTTAATTTTCTCTGCTGTCTGTAACGTACGCTCGAAGAAAGCATCATTTTTGTTGAAAATAGTGATTTCGCGAGCTCCGTCAAGTGCACACTGAACCTGAATAGCTGTAGCAGCTCCACCACCTCCGGCAACAGTAATTTTTTTGCCTTTAATGTCAATTCCATGATCCTTTAAGTTGTGGACAAATCCCTCTCCGTCAGTGATGTGTCCTGTGAGCTTTCCATTGTCGTTTACGATAGTGTTTACAGCTCCGATAATCTGGGCTGCCGGTGAAAGCTCGTCCATGTACTTTGCAGCCTCTACCTTGTCGGGCATTGTAACATTGCATCCACGCATATTGAATGTCTTCATGGCTGCAATGGCATCCTTTACTTTGTCCTCCTTTATATCAAATGCAACGTATGCATAGTCCAGACCAAGTTTTTCAAAACTATAGTTGTACATAGCCGGTGAACCTGAGTGACCAACCGGTGAGCCGATGAGTGCTAATAAGCCTGTGTGACCTGAAATACGCTTTTCCATTGTAAATCCTCCTAAGTGTTTCGTTTTGTACTATGATAACTCTTTTATAAGACATGCGCAAGCACTTTTTTCATTTAAAGGTTTAAAGTGTTAAAGTTTATTTATAATTGTAATTTTTATAAATTTTTGATATGATTAAATTATCAAAATGTATTTATAAAAGGGGGATTTATGCCAGAATTATAAGGAGAATTACAATGTTTGAAGTCAATGGTATAGCTTCGAATATGAGTATAATACTTCTCCTATTGCCATGTAAGCTTCGATCATACAAAAAGGAGAGTATCGCTACTCTCCTTTTTGTATCTAAAAATTAAAATTAATATTTTTCTTATTTGTTCTTACTTGTTTTTTTTGACTTACAGAAGCTTTGATTTCTTTTAGCAACCTAGCCTTTTCTCTTTCAAGTTCAGAAACAGACATTTTCTTATATTTTTTTGGTATTGTTAATACGTCATTTTCATATGCAATCATAATCTGTTACCTCCTTAAACTTTATGTCAAAATTAATCTGTAAATTTTCCAATGCTTTTATTTGTGCCTCTTCTTCATTATAACCAATTTTTAAAAAACCTTCAACAACCAATTTATAGTAGTCCTCATTTATTCTTTCATTTGCAGAATACATATATAATTTTCCATTATGACATGCTACAATTCCAACAACATAATTATGATCATAATTTGAATTAAAATCCGCTATACTTGGTGGAAAACTATCCGGATGAGAATGAATTGTTATTATATTTTTACATGATTGAATTTTTTTAATTATCTTGTTTGAATAAATAATTCGTTTTTTTACTAAAGAATTTGTCTCTTCAGCAATTACTCTAATTTCATCTAAATCAATCCAATACATATCTTCAAATTCTGTTCCAGATCTATGTATTAACATATTCTTAGCTAATTTATATAAAAGTCTGCTTAACTCTGCATTATCTGCTATATTATCAAATTTACGTTTATACTCACCACTGTTAATATAAGCTGAATTTACTATAGTTTCCTTGTTTCTTCTCTTTCTCTGTTGTTCCATCATTCCCCCCTTACAAAAGCTTTAAAGTCTCTTAACGAGACATGCCTTTCCTCATCTTTATATATTCACGAAATACAGGCCGGATTGGATCAGAAATATCCTCCGGAATATCATCCACATCGAAAAACTTAAGCTCCTCGACTTCCTCCTCCTGACGCTTTATCGTGCCATGATATTTGCGGCATATGTATATTATTTCCACATTATAGACTTCATCACCATTCGGATAGATGTAGTGTGTTTCCTCGCCTGAATTGATATAAAACAGCTCCATCTCGTCTGCAACAAGTCCCATCTCCTCAAAGAGTTCTCTTTTTGCAGCCTCCTCAACCGTCTCTCCAAGCTCTATAGAACCGCCTGCGTAGCCCCACTGGTGATTGTCTGTACGCTTTCCGAGAAGCACCTGACCATCTTCATTTTCAATTATAATGCTCGCTCCCGCCTGCAGTAAAGGGGCATGTCCGACCACCTTTCTAAGATCCATTATATAATTGCTCATTTTGTGTCCTCTCTTATTATCCCATCAAGCAAAAAATCCGCTGTACTATAATACCTATAGTATAGCGGATTTCAAATTTGTTTTCCATATATAAAGCACATAAAATTCATCAGCTCACAGCCCTGTATTCCTCAAGCGCTTCCTTAGCCCTTGGTGTAAGCTGCCGTGGAACCGAAATCTCAACAGTCACATACTGGTCTCCCTTTACTGAAGGATTCTTCATGCTCGAAATACCCTTGCCCTTGAGACGGATCCTGCTGCCGCCCTGTGTACCTGCCTTGATGCTGCACTCCACATCTCCGTAAAGAGTATGTACCCTCGCCTTACCACCGAGAGCCGCTGTTGTAAACGGAACACGGATTGTACTGTATACATTCTGTCCCTTCCGCTCAAACTCACTGCTCGGTGTCACATTTACGTTGAGAAGCACATCTCCGGCTGCACCACCGTTTCTGCCCGGATTGCCCTGTCCTTTAAGTCTGACTGTCTTGCCCGACTCGATTCCTGCCGGAATATGGATGGACAGATTAGAAACCTTGCCTGTGGACGGATCCTGTAACGAAATAGATTTCTCACATCCGAAAACAGCCTCGTCAAATGAAATCGTAAGGTCAGCCATGACATCTGAACCCTTACGACCGGCTGAACTTCTGCCACCTGAGAAATTACTCCAGCTACCGCTATTTCCGGTAAATCCACTGTTACCATTTGTACTCCAGCCACTGTGATTACCGCCTCCGTGCGAAAACATATCTCCGAACATTGAGAAAATATCATCCATATCCCCGGAGCCGTTCTCAAAATGAAATTCCTGATGTGTAAATGGTCCGCCATTTGAGCTGTATGAACCACTGAAAGAGCCATTGCCGCCGAAGCCGCCAAATCCACCCTGTGCAGCCTGTCTTGCAGCCTCCTCTGAAAAGCCCTCCTGCAGACCTGCAAAGCCAAACTCATCATAGAGCTTACGTTTTTTCTCATCACTGAGGACATTGTATGCTTCCGTGACATCCTTGAACATCTCCTCAGCGCGCGGATTACCTGCATTGGTATCAGGATGATACTTCTTTGCCAGCTTACGATAAGCCCTCTTTATTGCCTCTTTATCCGCACTCTTGTTCACTCCGAGAGTCTCATAATAATCTCTCTTTGCTGCCATTATACTCACCTGCCTTTCTATTCACCTGTAACATTACCTGTAACAATTTATCATCATAATTAAACAATATACATTACACCATATAGTATAAGCGGACTGCACAGGCAGCCCGCTTATCATTTGCAATATCTGATTATCCCTCGATGGAGATACATTTCTTTTCCTCAACCTGTGGTTTAGGCTGCTTCTTTGGAATATCCAGGCGAAGGATTCCATGCTTGAAGGATGCCTTTATGTCATCCTGCTCAATCTCGTCACCCACATAGAAGGTTCTCTGACAGCTTCCTGAGTAGCGCTCTCTGCAGATATACTTCTTGCCCTCTTCCTCTTTCTGATCTTTCTCTAAGCCTTTCTCTGCTGTAATGGTCAGATAACCATTCTCTAAAGAAGCCTTAATCTCATCCTTTTTGAATCCCGGAAGATCCATCTCAAGCTCATAGCCTTTATCGCTTTCCTTGATATCGGTGAGCATCATTCTCTTTCCGTTGTGTCCGTATAATTTCTTCTGTGCCTTCTGTACGTCCCTGTCATCAAACCAAGGATCATTGAACCATGGATCACTGAAAAATGTATCAAATAAGTTGTTGTTTGTAGTTGTTAATAACATAGGTCATACCTCCTTATATACCTGTAACTTTCCTTTTGGAAATTTGCTTTCTTTTGTTTACAAGTATGTTATAGCACTATTATTAGCACTCGTCAATAGTGAGTGCTAATAAAAATTATAAACTTTTTATTAACCAGTACAGCACAACCTTATCTTCTGCGGATAATACTGCAGCACCATATACAGCTTCATCTTATCTACCCTGTTCCAGTCTTTCTTTGATACCTGTTGCTCATTCATTGTATATGGTATAACAAAGGACGCCTCCTCACCGGCATTAAGCTTTATCTCCAAAGCTTCCAAAGTTGGATTTAATTTAAAAAACAGCTCCATGTCATACTGATTACCTTTGGTTTCCATTTCAAACGCAAGGCTTGTAAGATCAAGTGATGTTGTATCGTCCTTTACTTTGGTAACTGACAAGGTTATAAAACCCACACGCACACTGTCGAAAGGATATTCTGAACCATCATCCGTCTGATCATATGCATAATCAGGACATTTTTCTTTTAGGAGACTGCCATCGCCCCACTCCCATCCGGTCTGCTTTATCTCATAATTTCCAAGCTTAATAGTGTCATTTTCTGTATATGTGATGACCTTTGGGGATGGATAGCAATGATTCAGATAAACAATCCTTGCCAAAACAGCAATCATCACAATTCCTATGAGCATTCCCGATAAAAGTCTTACTTGTTTTGATTTCCTTTGCTTCATAATAAATTCTCCTCGTTACTTCAATTTAAACCTTCCGCTGTCCACCAGATAGATTACATCGGATAGATTTTCAAGCTCATCCTTATCGTGAGAGCTAAGCAGTATAAGACTTCCTTTATCACGCATATCCCTTATGATTTCTGACAATTTTTCCTGTCCCTCTTTGTCCAGAGCATTAAAAGGTTCATCCAGCAAAAGAAGCTTTGGTTCCTCCATAATGGCACAGGCAATTCCCAGTCTCTGCTTCATTCCAAGAGAATATTTTCTATACTTTCTCTTATCCTGTGGGTTCAGTCCAACCGTTTCAAGTGCCCTGCTTATATCAACTTCACCTTTATTTATTGATGCAAGCATTTTTAGATTGTCATAGCCTGTATAACTATCTATAAAGGCAGGATTCTCAATAAGCATTCCTATCTTTTCCGGAAAAGCCATATTTTTTCCAAGCACCTTGCCGTCAATACTGATGGTACCGTTTGTAGGATACATAAGTCCGCTTACCGCTCTCATCAGCATTGTCTTGCCTGAACCGTTTACGCCCTGAAATCCATATATATTACCACTTTCCAGCGTCATACATATATCATCGAGTACCAGAGCATCCTTTATCTTCTTAGAAACATGTTCTATCTCTATCTTCATAAAATACCTCACAAAATATTTTTTCTATTAAAATACACACTTCCGAGCACAATAGAAACCACCATCACAATAATGCAGCTTATTATTCCAGCAGCCGCATCCATTCCGCCCGCACAGATTCTGTTGTTTCTGATGATCATAAGATAATTTCCCATAAGAAACGGACTCACCCAGTAAACAGATACCACAAGATAAACTATGGAAACAATATATCCAGCGATCGCACCGGCAAAAATACTGATAGTAAGCTGCACCACCGCAATTGTACAGGCGCATAGCATTGGCAGTATCAGCCATACAAGCACTTCATTTCCAGTCGAAAACTGCTGCATATCTATTCCCATTTCCATGAGCATATCATCAGGCTTTGTGCTCCACTTCCCGATTGCACATGTCACAGCCGCAAGAACCAGTATCATTGCAGCATAATACATAATCACATTTATGACCGTCCATATGTACTTACTCCATAACCACTTAAACCTGCTGCCGGACAATATAAGTGTCTTTTTGCCTGCACCATACAGATCTGACGATGGATAAAATCCTACCACAAAAAATAAAAACGCATAAAACAAAAACCATGACACCGGAATGGTGAATACGCTGTCATCTGTCTTTATGTATGGCGGCATACCTTGAAGTATATTTGTAAAGTATGCCCAAAATCCAAGCTCCGGTGAATTCACACTAAAATCACTGACGGTGATAAATGAAAAAAATACAAATATGAATACTCCGACTATCCATTTTATCTTGTTTTCCCTAAATCCTTTTCTGATATCATATAAGATCAGATTTGCAAAAATTCTCCTATTCATAAGCAACAAGCTCTTTCTTTACCGCATGTATGTAAAATATAACATTTACCACTATAAGGATAATAAATACACAGATTACAACCCTGATATCATTTCTAAACGGTGCACTTGGCCTAAGAAACATTACCGGTGATAAACTCACCCTGTTTACAAAATGAACCATGCAGAACACAAATATGTATATGATAAATGGTGTCAGCAGGATCCAGAACCGGTTTCTTACAAAATTAACCGCCCACAACACCGCACAGTTTAAAAGTCCCCAGAAGCAGCCATCAATCAGCACAAAAATCAGATTATATACAAGTGGATGTGTATAAAATACCCCTGACATGATATCCATTGCCGCTACCGGGAATGTGCCTGTTCCTACCTGTGGTATTACCATCGGAAATACCATTGCAGTAAGCAGAAAGTCAAACACCAGTGGTATCATTCCTATAAGCGCACCGCTTACAAATGCAGCCCCATATTTTGCTCTTATATAATCGCTCTTCTTTCCTCTTGATATGATCTGGGCAGCATACCCTGATTTAACATCAAAATAAAAGCTTCTGCCATATGGTATGGCACATAAAGCGGGCATTATCAGATAAAGCAGCAACGGCTGCACACTTGCATTATCCGCACCTATCCATTTCTCATATGCAGACAATGGATACGTGTCGGAGTAAATATACATCCTCCATATCCACACATTTTCCATAAAATGCCATACACATATTGCAAACGCAACACACAATGTGGCAGCAAATAATCTGTTTCTAAAAGCACGTTTTATTTCGAGTTTAAATATTCTATTCATAACTACAGCTCCAGTTTAAAATATTTCTTCACCGTATCATTGGTTTTTGAATCTTTGCCCTCTATACAGTAATAAATACATTTAGTATCTTCAGGCATTCCCTCATCCTGAATAATATATCCCAGCTCTGATGTAATACCCTCGCCCTTGCCTAAAACATAATGATATACATCACTTTCATCTCCTCCAAGCCAATAGTTGTCTATATATACACAATCTGAGTTTTCCTGTATTCTCTCCATATCATCCTTGATGGCATACGGAACACCCACATTTCTATTACCTTCAATCTGCTTATCATCTCCATCCTTATAAACGATTGTCAATGTTATAAAAATATAACTATTACCATTACTCAGATTATAATTATCATCAATAGCTTCACCATATAAATCTTTCAAATAATCCAAAACAGTATCCTTATTTCTGTTTCCAAACTCTGTGGTATGCTCATACTTTTCAATTTTATAAGTAATTCCATTTATCTCAATTGTATCATCAACTGACACGATGTCGTCTTTGTTAACATACTCCGCATCCTGCACATACGTAGCCGGAGTCTGGTCTACTACACCGGTGTCACCTTCTGTCTTTGAAGCCTCATCCTTTACAATACCGGATTTTCCCTCTAGCTTGGCATTTGAATGTGAGCATGCTGAAAGCCCCGCTGCCATCATGATCACCGCCATTATTGCTGTAATTTTTTTCCTCTTCATACTCTTTCTTCTCCTTTGATTGCTGATGTTTAATTGTTATGATGATTATAAACCTGTGATGTGTCATAGTTGTAAAAAACTCCGGAGCAATCTGCCCGGAGTTTCACTTTTACATAATACTGACCTTTCCAGCCTCTATCTTCACGACCTCATCACACAATATTTCTATATCCTCATGTATGTGACTGGCTAAAATAACCAGTCTTCCCTGCTTTTTGAGATCAAGCAGTATTTCTCTTATATCATTTACACCTATACTATCAAGTGCATTCATCGGCTCATACAGCTGCATTTTTGTGCCTATGCGGTTCAAATTGTGACTTATCTAAATATATGTAATTATCCATTAATTCACTAGGTGTACTTCTCTATAATAAACTCAACTTATTTTCATGAGAAGATTTTTTCGGTTATACATGTTTTATTATCGTGGTAATATACTTCTCTGGTTAACAATTGTCCCTGCATCTAATTCATAGACGCAATCACATAATATATCTATATCTAATGGATTATGACTTGCAAGAAGAATAAGTTTTCCTTTCTTTTTCAAATCCATTAGAATTTTTCTAATGTCTTCCACTCCTCGCTTATCCAAACCATTCATAGGTTCATCAAGTATTAAAATATGAGGATTCTCCATTATTGCCTGTGCAATTCCAAGACGCTGCCTCATTCCCAATGAAAATTTCCCTACCACCTTTTTGCTTTCCGGATCTAAGCCAACACTAATAAGTGTACTCTTTATTTGTTCATCTCCAATATTATCTTTTATCATAGTTAGAAATTTTAGATTTTTAAATGCCGAATAATTGGGTAAAAATCCCGGACTTTCTATTATTATCCCAGCATCTTTTATTATATCAATATCTTTTCCTATAACCTTTCCATCAACTGTTATTGTTCCTCTGTCAAGATATATAAATCCACATATGCTCTTAAATAAAACTGTTTTTCCACAGCCATTCTGTCCTACAAAACCATATATCTTTCCGTCTTCTAAAGTCAACGATACATTATTTAATACAGTCTGGGTTCCAAACTTTTTTGTAGCATTTTCTATAATTATCATTTCAGAAATCCCCTTTCACTTGCATCACATAGTTTCTGTTCTTAATCATAATAATTTTCAATAAACAAGCTATCATTATAATTAAGAACGCATATGCATATATTATACTAATATTGGTGTATTTTGCCGCAAAAATATCAAGTGAACTCCAACTTATAGGTGATATAAAATTAAGCCATGGTAATACCTCAGAATAATTACCTGCCAGTTGCGAAATCACCACCACTCCTACTGCGACAACACTTCCTTTCACATGATAATTTAACATATTTACTAATAGAACAATCAAACTAATCATAAATCCAATCAATATATTTAGACTATATGTTAATAAAAAAGCTTTTACAGGACTATATGCTTGTAATACTTCCTGAGTAATCCCAGCCGTTTTCCCATATTCAGACTTTGAAAGTGTAACAATAATTGCTTCCCAATTTGAAGAAAAACCAACATGCGGGAAAAACATAAGAGTTCCTATAATAGCAACCATAATAAAAAAAATCACATTTGCCAGAAATGTATATAATATTTGTCCACACATCCATTTTCTTCTGCCAAGACGAATAAGCGAAAAAAGCTGTTGTTCATCACTGTATGGCGCATTACATACCAATAATATAAGTGCAAAGTAAAATAACATTCTAGTTATCCCATCTCCCATTTGAAATACACAATACCAATTTGATATTGCAAGCTGTTGATCCTCTATATATCTGTATATCCATTTCGCATGAATATTGGTAAATACTATTATGAGTGGTACTATCATATATATCCGATAACAACTTGACCATTTTCTTACATTCAATACAGCTGCCTCGCAAATTTTAACCATTTTCCATTCTCCTTTTTATTTTTGTATAAGCGATTTCATTTAAAAATAAAACTAAAAATAGAGAGATTAATAACGCATATCCAAATGCGATCCAAAAGTTATTCCATCTTGTATTACTTGTTATAGGATAATATATTACGCTTAATCTCATAAAATCAGGAAAATTATTGTCAAGAACGCTATTAAATGCCCAATACAATAGCATAGGCATTATTATTGTTACATAAACATCAGAAATATAGCATGATACTGTAAACGCAGTCTGCGCTATTACAGCACATAATATGGAATATATTAATATTTTCCATATTTCCTGTTCCATAGCTAACCGACTTGAAACAATATTTTTTGTTGTTTTATTCGTTATCATAGTAACCATATATGCTTCAATTATAGCCATAACCATTCCAACAATCGTTGAAAGGAAACCTCCCACAACAGCAGAAATTGTCTTTGAAATAGTATAATTTTTCACACCACAACGGATTACTTCATACTTATGTAATCCTGTATTGTATTCAATGCAATGCTGTAGTCCCGATGGGATAACACACAATAATAATATTGTCAAAGAAAAACTTTTATCAAACGCAGCTGCCAGACACACATCAACACTAGTATACCTTGAATATCTGGAATCTGTAATAAAATTAAGCAACATTCCTAGAGCAATCATAAAAATACTTATCGCAAATCTTTTACTTCCTAATGTTTTTATCAGCTCCAGTCTTATACCTTTCATCATAAGCTATCACCTGTATACGCATTATATAAATTCATTTTTCTTGTTCCCCCACCTTCAAATGAATCCGGCAAATCATATATTATATACCAAGTTGGATCAGCTTCATACTCCATATTATTCGAATCACATAATATAGGGAGATATGCTAATCCTATTTCAGCAATAGATATATCTCCATTTGTAATTACACCATTCATACTTTCCTTAAATTTTGTGAGTATAGTAGCTATGTCAATAATTTTCTTTTTTTCGGATATAGTTTCTTTTTCTATATCGAACATTGTCGCAATTTCAAAATCAATAATGCCCGAACTGTCGTAAAGTATCTTGCACCTACTCGGAATATAAAATACTCCTTCTGGCATTATCTCCGATTCTCGTTGTAAAATTGGTATTTCATTATATCCTTGAAAAAATTCAAAATGGTACGCATCCATAGAAGATGTAAAGTTCTCTGGTACAGCTCCTATGCTTGCATAGTAATCGCTTATTTGTTTATCTTGTTTTATGTAATACTGATAATCCTGATATGTTCCAGCATAACATAATCTATCCTCTATCAATTCAATCCCGAGATTTTCCACAAACTCTCTGGATATTTTTTCAGCCTCGTTCTCTTTCATAAATGATAGGTCTACGTCCTCCTTAACTATATTTCTATACGCTTCAACATCAGTAACCCCCCATTGAAAAATATCTTCTCCAAATCCAACAGTAGCTGCATTAATACAACTTTTATCAATTCCCCATACATATACTGTCCTCACCTGTAAATCAAAAGCATTTTCATTTCCCATATTATTCACAATTTGCATATTATTACCATTAGGTAATTTGTCCTCTGTTTGCTCTACTTCTGCATCTTTTTCTTCAATATCAAAATAATCGCTTAACTGTTTATATGACTTTATTTCATCAAATGTATGTAGAGTACACTTAAATGATGAAGCCTTATACTCGCTCAATTCATTAATTCCTGTAATATCCGCATCAACCTTAATATTATCCGAAAGATTCATCATTAAATGTCTGCCAATTTCCATCGGACTCTTTTTTTCTATTTTTGCGAGTTCATCCCCATTTATTTTCTCTTCTTTCGTGCTCATAGGTTCACAGGCTGTAAATATCATTACAACTGCCATGCATATAATTAACATTTTTCTTTTACGCATATAGTCACTTCCTCCTAATAATTTATAAAAGCAGACATTAACTCTAGTTAATGCCTGCTCTCAATTTATGGTATCCATTCCCCTTGCGGACTTATAGATGCATTATTCCTCGCAGGATTTGTAATTTTTAATCTAAGATAATCACCCGCTAATACTCCATATCCGGAATATGAAGGATATCCAGTTGCAACACCGTTTATTGTTGCAATTGATGATTTTGCATAACCTGACGGATTACATACTCTAGCTTCAATTACATATCCATTTACTCTCGTATTTGTCTGCATTACAGTGGCAATATCTGAAGCAGATGCTTTTTTCACTTCACCTGTATATCCACAATTTTGTACCGAAAGACTAAACTTAAAGGATTGTGCATACACACCTATTGTCCCAAGTAAAATTAAAAAAAACAACATCTTTGATATTACTTTTTTCTTCATGGCAATTCCTCCAAAATTATTCATAATTCACATATTAACAATAATTATTGTTTCGTTAATTTGATATCAATTTTAATTATAGCTACTATTTTACATATTTCAATACACTTTACATGGGATGACATTTTTTAATCATTTCTGGTCGATTTTAGTTATTGTATTTCATAATTTGCTCAATAATTTCATAATTTGATCAATTTTAACATATTATAAAACTCCAATAAACACCATTCAATGCATCATAACAAATTAAAGACTTCCCACATTTAGAGATACTCTCTATAATTCTCGTAATACAAAAGAATCCGCTGCACATCTGATAATTGCAACGGATTCTTATAATATTACATAGACAGTTTACTTACCTCTGATTAAAATATTTAATTTGACTCTTTTAATCCCAGAAAATAATTCTCATTATTTTGCAATTGAACTACATATATTTTTGCTTTTACATTTTCCGACTCAGATGCATCCACATAAGTACATGCATCTAGAAACTTTTGTTTTACATCATCATCTGATAATTCTTCTTCAAAATTGTATATAATCAGTTCCGACTCCCTCATCTTTAGTGAATTATATATGTTGTTCATCCACCACCCATCAGTATTAGACATTGACATTCCATAAATAATAAACAATTCAGTATCCTTAAAATATCTCTTGTATTTTAAATCATCCTGTGCCCAATATGACTTGATTAATCGCTTTTCAGCTTTACTTTTATCATAATTTTCTAATTCTGTTCCGAATATCATCGAACGTGGAATATTCTGTCTTCCATGCGGATGAATAATATTAGTCATAATATAAGATGACCAAGAAGTATCCTCATTAAATTCCGTTAATTTTCCATCAGGATTGGGGAAAAATGTAAAATTTCTATCTGCATTTTTGTGCCTATGCGGTTCGAATTGTGACTTATCTAAATATATGTAATTATCCAATAATTCTGTATAATTAAAATTAACAAATATAAAATTGTACAAATTATAATGGTATGTATTTTTCACAAACATCATATCATCTTTAGGGTTAATATCTCCCATAAACTTGCTCAAGCTTGTATCTGCCCACTTATTCGCCTTTGACTTATCGTTTAATTTTAACACCACATCAGTAGTCACAATATCATTCAAGAATCGAGAAAATGAATTTTGTATAGCGTCAAGATCCGTTTCTAATTTTGGAATTTCGCCTTGTCGTCCATCATTTATCATCTCCCCCAGTAATTCATCAACAGAGCTTTCAAAATCACACCAGTTCTCTTTATTCTGCTCATGATCCTCTTTCATCTTCTTATATATTAAGTTATTGTCATCACATAATCTAAAATATGTAACATACTCAAAAAAATCAGAATATTTCGTGGATTTTCCATTCATCTTTTTATCACCATATTTGTTCAAAACGGCAATATCAAACCCATTTCCAACTAAAACCATAATATTATGCTGTCCGTCTAATTTTTCATAATCATCTGTAGAATACCTAATATGCATACAATCCTCTCCTTTACTTTCTATCATACTTTAAGTTAAATATAGCAAGTAGCTGTAATATCTCTGCCAACATTACTCCAGATTCAATAAACTTTGTATAATATCTATATCCCGCTATCCATTGCAATTCCACAATAATAAACAAAACCACTACTATTAAAATCGTTATTTTTTTACAAAATCTTTTATCATCATTATCAAGCCGTTTGTTTGCAGAATCTATTGGACTAAAAATCATCAATAAGATACTTGAGGCAATATATATAACATTAAAGAGCAAATTATTATTTATATAATTTGATATCTGTAGCATAGCCATAATTACTATACTGGATATGATAAGACATTTATAGAAACTATCCGCATGATACCCACCGGAAAATTTCCTAACTGCTATAAATGACATAATCATAACTACTGCCTCTATCGGCATTCCCAAAAAAGCTCCTATAACCGAAGCAAAAGCAATCGGATATAGGAGCGAGAACAAACAATGAACTGCATATGCATACAGTTCACGTTCGCCAGTGGAAATAGCTTTCTGTTCTATTAACCAATCTGCTATTTTCTCACTCATATTATTTAGTTTTCCTTTTAAATTTTGATAATTCTTTTGGGCTTTCAGGTTCATACATCACACCACAGGATGCTGAGTTTGCTTCTACTCTAAGCATCGTATCAAGTGTACCTTTGACATGTGAAATAATGTTTTTTCTTCTGTCTGTCGCAATCTTCATTAGTTGCCTCCTTTTGTAAATATTCATCAACTTCTACTTGCCATCATTTTCTTATAATTGATGATAAAGCTTTTTTTATAATAAATCTATATTGTTTACTCTAAACAGCATTTTTCTCTTAAAATTGTCGTAATATGGCTAATATTTGTCATTTTTACACTGTCCCGCAGATTTTTTCATTCATGCAATTATAAATTATCTATATTACAGAATATATCTGTATTACTTTGTTCATTATTATTTAAATAACTGCTACCATTAACATAAAATATGAAAGGAATTAATGATCTTGGATTTTGATTACATTACTATGGGACAACGCATTAAGCAGCGTCGTAAAGAATTAAATATGACACAAGCAGATTTTGCAGAAAAATTGGATATCTCTCAAAATCACATTTCTGCGATTGAATGTGGCTCTCAGCATCTAAGCTTTGAGCTTTTTGTTTCTATATGTAATACATTATCTATAAATCCTGATTATTTAATAAACGGATGTACACATCTCTCTAACACTCCACTTCAAGTGATGGATAATCTTACTCTTTGTGATGATACTTCCGTTGAACTTACACGCAGATTTACTGAGCTGTTGGTTGAGCTTTATCCGAATAAATCAAACCAAAAATAACTTATTTATGTTTTTTCGTACGCTCTTCTTGTCTTAATTCTCATACTCTTCTATAATGATATCAACAACCATGTTTTTAGAGGAGATTTTTAATGAGAATACTTATTTGTGACGATGATCTATCTATCACGCAGTCACTATCCCAAATAATCAAAACATATTTCAACAAAAAGAAAGTAAATAATCTCGATATTGTAACCTTTAATGATGGGGACAGCCTTCTTTCTGATAAATCCCAAAAAGATATCGTTTTTTTAGATGTGGAAATGCCCGGTTTTGACGGCATCTATGTGGGAAATGAACTAAAAAAGCAGAATGAATCCGTTATTATTTTTATAGTGACATCTTACCTCGAATATCTGGATGCTGCCATGAGGTTTCATGTATTCAGATACTTATCTAAGCCAATAGATAAACAACGGTTATTCCAAAATTTAGATGATGCACTTGAATTATACTATTCTATCAATCAAAAAATCGCTGTTGAAACAAAATATGGTGTTACGTCTGTTTTGACTTGCGATATCGTATATGTGGAAGCAAAGGGGAGAAAGGTTATAGTACACACTGCTACGGCTGATTTGGATTCCACTCAGACACTTCAATTTTGGATAGATCATCTGCCACAGGCTACCTTTTTTCAGTCTCACCGCAGCTATATTGTTAATATGGCTATGGTAACAAGCTTTGATCACGAGCTGATATACCTTTGTGATGGTCAGTTCACCGCATATTTAACAAGAAGAAAATTCACCGAATTTAAGAAAGCATATTTGATGTTTATGGAAAGTAAGAGGTAAGTATTATGAATACTACAATTTATTATTTTTTAATTTATATTGCAGAAGCTCTGATTTGTATTCAATATACTTCTAATATATTTTCAGATCGCTTTTCCCATTTTAAAACTTTTATCGCAATTTTTATTTTATACTCAACATTATTCATAATTTCACTTTTACAAAATCCATATATTAATGTCATAGTTTTTTTTATTTTTCATATATTCATTTTCTGCTGCTTATTTCAAACCACAAAGTTAAATGCTGTTTTTCACTCACTTATCCTTACCATTACAATGATCTTTACAGAACTCATTGTTCTTACTATTTATTCAAATATAAGTGTGCATTTTTATACCGAAATTTATATACATCACATTACTCTCGTAATGGCTATAATCAGCAAATTACTATATTTTATCATCACATTTTTTATATCACATACCTTGTTAAAAAATAGCAACAATACCATACCATTTTCTTCTAGAGAATGTTTTCTCTTATGTATAATTCCAATATTATCATTATGGATATCTTTTACTTTTATACATTTGTGTCTTACAACTCCATTGAAAAACAAACTTGATGCAATGATAAGTATAAGCATGCTTTTTATTCTACTTATTAATATTCTCATTTTTGGACTGTTTGAACATATTAAGCAAAAAAATTCCGAAATAGCAGAGCTCACATTTCAGAACCAGCGTGATGCCGACTCTGTAGAATACTACAAAGCCCTCGTGTCACAGGATGAGAAACAAAAAGTTCTCATTCATGACATCAAAAAGCATCTCAATGCCATAGCCTCACTGAATGAACAGCACGATTATGAAAAAGTTGCAGCATACCTTACCCACGTACTCGGTTCTTCTGAGTTAAAGCACTCCGTGCGGGTAAGCGATAATGACCTTTTAAACGCACTGCTCTGCCGTTACCAGAAAATATGTCTTACGAAAAAGATTGCGCTGCATATTGATATAAGAAGTAAATGTATTGATTTCGTGACATATGATGATCTCAGTGTACTTTTCGGTAATCTCATGGATAATGCTGTAGAGTCAGCCGAAAAAACAGTTAATCCTTTTATAGAACTCAATGTTTTTCATAAAGAGAACAATAACATGACCATTATCACGCTCATTGATTCCTGCCGCGTAAATCCTATCGATAAGAATGGCAACCTTTTACCAACTAAAAAACCGAATCCACAGTTTCATGGATTCGGTATGCGTAGTATAGAAAATATTGTTAAGAAGTATAATGGTGAAATGACTTTTTACTTTGATGATCCTACCAAGACATTCCATACTATTATTATGCTTCGGCACTGAAAGTTGCTGCTTTTAACGATTTTTTATCATCTGGAGCAAATATTCACATACATCAAAGCTCTTTGCTTCTTGTTCTGTTTCCCGCTTCTTTAATGAATCATATATTTGCTCCAATAAATAATCAGCATTCACTTTTTTGTTTACAAAGCTATTTTCATCAGCAGAAGCCATTCCATAACCGGCATCTGCTTTCATTGTTTTATAGGCAGAATAATTATTTATCGAATTAGGCGCAGTTCTTCCTTTATAACCCTCATATGACATAAGCGCAAACATTTCCAGATCCGAAGCATTCGACGTATCAACATCATTTACATGCACATGATATACTTTTCTGTTATCACCATGTCCATATGCCACTTGAACAACAGGATCATCCTCCTTTGATGTTTTCACATATGAAGCTAAAACTATCTGACTTTCTGTATCAGACAGTCCAAAACTTGTCATTCCGATATTTTTCAGCTTATCATTTGGAATTTCCTTATCCGGTGCCACCTGTTCAACTGCATTTTTATTATTTACCAATTTATTGTAAAGAAAACTGTTATTTTCCGACAACATATTCATGTATATTTCAGTAAGCTCACTCTGCCTCTCCCCACATTTATTTAAGGAATTTTGCTCACTATTTCCTATTTCGAACTCTATATTCATTTTATCGCCTGTTGACTTCTTATTATAATTTGAAGTATATGCCATTGAAATATTTGTTCCCACACCGTTTAACATATATGCCTCCTATCTGTTTTACCAATAATATTACACTTTTAATTATTAGATTCATTGCAATTAAATTCTTGCCAAAAGTTCCGCAGGTGTAAGTGCCATAACCTTACTTTGCGTAAAGTCTTTAATGTTGCGCGTAATAATATAGTCTGCATGAACATATTCAGCAGTTGCACTTTGTATGGCATCTTCAAAATCTTTCCACTTCATATTTACAGCCATCTCAAGCACAACTGAACTAAAATCAGCGAACTCAAAAATAAGTTTTAACTTGCGGAATACATCTTCTATCTGCTCTGGAGTCATTTGTTTTCTCATGATATACATCATATTTGCATAAGTTAATGTAGATATATATCCCTTTGCCTGTTCAGTTTCACAAAGTTTCCAAATTATAGATGATTCCTTCACAAAATCTGAGCGACTTAGTAAAACATCAAGTATAATGTTAGTATCAATCAACAAAACCATATTTTTCCCTCATACTTTCGGTTTTTATCTCATCTAAATTACCATTATCCTGAAGAATTCCTGTTAGAGAATCCGTCAAATATGATACTGCGGCATCCTTAGGAATAAATCTTCCCACTTCATGACCATTCTTTGTAACAATGATTTCATGTCCTGACATAACAAGATTCAAATATCTCCCAAAATTGTTCTGCATTTCTGTTGCAGTTGCTGTTGCTGTATTCATATGCCTTCCTCCTATCCATTTCTTTTTTAGCTAATTATATTATAACGTTAATTAGCTATTTTTTCAAGATATATCCACGTTGTAACATTATTCTTGATGTTTTTTGCTGTGTTTGTAACATAATTCCGTACATTTTTCCAACGATGAATTTTTATTTTCAAAAACAAACTCAAAAAGCCGAATCCACACTCCCACGGATTCGGCTTTTGTATATACACTTCTATTTTCTATTTTGTATGAAGCTGTCAATCATCGCAATCACACCATCTACACCGAGCTTTGCCACATTCAGGCACAGGTCATAGTTTTCTGCCTGCCCCCATTCCTGTCCGGTATAGTATTTGTGATAGGTCTTTCTGTTGTCATTTGTCTCACGCACAACCGTCCTTGCCTTTCTCGCTGAGACTCCATGTGTATCAGCCACAGTATCAACGCAGAAGGCATCATTCGCTGTCAGGAAAACTGAGACAACATCATCTCTTCCCTGAAAGGCAAAGTTTGCACATCGTCCCTGAATCACATATCCCTCACAGCCGTCCTCAAGCGGCATCCTGTCTATAAATGTAAGAGCCCTAGCCGGAGTATCATGCAGCACATTATCCTCCTCCGTCTCCATCACAATAGAGTATAGCAGGGAATTAACCGGTCTCTCACTGTAAAACTCCTCATACTCATCGTAGCAGCCGGCCTCTTTGGCCCCGGCCGCAATAGCCTCTCTGTCCATGAAATGTAAATGATATTTCTCAGCGACTGCTCTACCGATACTATCTGCATCGCAACCGCACTTTCTTGCTATTGTAATTATCATATAAATATAGCTCCTTTCTGTAAAAAAGCCAACGCGCAGGAAGCGCTCAGACAAATCAATAAAAGTTTGCAAACACCGATGCAAACACCACCGTAAGAATTCCTGCCACCGCGATAGCAAGAGAGCTCATGGCTCCCTCTATCTCGCCCATCTCGATAGCCTTTGCTGTTCCTATGGCATGTGATGACGCGCCAAGCGCCAGTCCCTTCGATATAGGCTCAGTGATTCTGAATATTTTGCAAACAAACTCTCCGAGTATATTTCCAATCACACCTGTCACGACGATAACTGCGACGGTGATGGTCACATATCCGCCGAGCTCCTCTGATACGCCCATACCGATAGCTGTCGTGATGGACTTTGGAAGCAGTGTGACATAGTCCTCGTGTGAAAGCCCCATAAGCACTGACAACACAAGCACTGTCACAAGACTTGTTATGACGCCTGCCGTGAGTCCGAGCGCGACTGCTGCTATATTTTTCTTGAGCAGTGTCCACTGCTCATAGAGCGGTATCGCAAGGCATACCGTGGCCGGTGTCAGAAACCAGCTAAGGTACGATGCCCCCTTATTGTATGTGTCATAATCCACATCTGCCACAACAAGCACTATGATGGTCAGTACTATTGAAATGAGAAGCGGATTGAGTATTGCAAGCTTAAACTTTTTCTTTAAAAGCATACCTAGCAGATATGCAACCAGACTTACTGTGACACCGGCAAAAAGCGATGTCTGAAACAAATTATCCATTATGATTATCCTCTATCTTATTTATTTTCTCCAGCATCAGCCCTCTTGCGCTTCTGCATACGGATTACGAGCTGTGAAACATGTCCTGTAGCAATCATTACAGTAAGAAGTGCCACGACCGTGATTACAATCACCGGTACGAGCACCGGCTTAAGATTGCCCCAGGATGACATAAGCCCCACTCCCGCAGGGATAAACATGACAGGCATTATCTCTATCATGAATTTGCCTGCACTCCTTACAGAGTTAAGCGGTATCAGGCCTGTCAGCAGACCTATGAAAAGTATAACCATGCCATATATGCTCGCCGGAACAGGCAATGGCAGTAAATATTTGAGTATCTCACCTACAAACGAAATCGCAAGTATGATGAGAAATTGCTTTAATAATTTCATTTTATATTGTATCTCCGTTATATATATTTCGTGACTATTTGTAACTGTTTATCTGTGTTCCCTGACCATCATTGTACATACAATGGCAAGCAGCACGCTTGAAGCCCATATAGCGCGTATTCCTATGTGCAGTGAGCACACTCCGCCTATACCTGCTCCTATTGCAAATATCAGAATAATTCCATAGTAATGCGCAGTCTTTTTCAGTGCCCCGATATTTCTGTCACGCAGATATATTGACAGGCTCTCTGTGCCGCTTCTTAGGTTGCCGATGCACATGGTGCTGGCATAGCCGTAGCCGTTTACCTTTCTGAAGGACTGCACCTGCATAGAACAGCTGAATGATACAAGCATGGTCGCTATCATGTCGTACCTGTGTGGTATGAAGCCCACCACAAACAGTATGATTATCTCTATCGCCACCACTATCTGACGCCAGTGGATGCGCTTTGCCTTCTTATATCTATGCCCGATTCTCTCTGCCACAAGCACACCGAGTGCAAATGAAAGGATTGGGAAAAGATACGATAGTCCCTTCATCCATTCCCCCATCATCAGATGCTGGCTCATCAGCACTACGTTTCCTGTCTGCGCATTCGAGAACACCTCATTTCTCACATTGTAGGTGTAGGCATCCTGAAAGCCTCCGGAAAGTGCCAGAATCGCACTCAGCAAAAAGGTCTCTGATGTCTGAATCCTTATTTTTTCTTTTTCAGTCATTTTTTCGCCTCTTTTTCTCATATTCGCTGTTATCTGCCACACCCTCGTGTGACCCACAGCAATTACATATTTACAGCAATCCACACGGTTTATTATTATAGAAAAAAAGGGCGGATATTTCAATACCCGCCCCAAATATACAGTGTATTAAATTTTGCACAATACCTAAAATATATATTGGATATACATAATAGATATACATGATAGCTATACCAGATACTTTTCTTCAAACTCAGATACCGGTACCGGTTTTGAGAAATAATATCCCTGGAACTCATGACAGCCCATCATTGTGAGCATATCAAGCTGCTTTTTCGTCTCCACACCCTCTGTGATGACGTCCATGCCTATCTTGCCTGCAAGCGTGATGATACTCTCTAATATATCCTGTCCCTTGACCTCGTTCTCAGATTTGCGAAGGAAGCCCATATCGATTTTCAGCACATCGGCACTGATATCCTTTAGCATGTTGAGTGATGAGTAACCGCTTCCGAAATCATCAATCTCCACCCTGAAGCCTACGCCCTGAAGCTTGTGGATAATATTCATATTCTTCTCAAAATCGGTCATCAGCGTTGTCTCTGTAATCTCCAGATGCAGATTGGACGCTGCTATGCCATATTTATTAATCAGCCCTGTAAAGGTCTCATATATATCTATAATGTAGAAGTCCTTTGTAGATATATTTACAGATATATGATAGCTTCCATAGCCTTTTTCCTTCCACTCTGCAAGCTTTTGCGCTGCCTTCTCCCATATATAGAGGTCAAGCTTGTAAATGAGACCTGCGTTCTCTAAAATATCAATAAAAGCATACGGTGTCAGGATGCCTCTTGATGGATGAACCCAGCGCACCAGCGCTTCTGCGCCCTTTGCAGCACCATCACGTTTCACCTGTGGCTGTAAGTACATGACAAACTCATCATTTTGCAATGCCGGCTCAAATTCACCGAGCAGACGTCTCTGCTCTATTGATATCTCAAGCAGATGCTCATCATAGTATGCCACACAGCAGTCGTAATTATTCTTTATGGTGTCTGCCGCTATATTAGCCTTGTCTACCATAATGCTGACAGCCTCATCCCTGTCTCTTATCTCATACACACCCATGTATGTATGCAGATGGAAAGAATTGCCCGAAAACTCACGCTGCAGCTCTTTTATTGAATCTGCCACTCTTTTTTCATCAAACTCTTCTCTTGGCAGACACAGCGCAAAGCGGTCATTCATAAGCCTTGCACAAATGGTCCTCTCAGATGGATTCGATGCCATGAGCTTCGCCTGCTTTATGAGCACCTGATTGCCCTTCTCCATTCCAAATATCTCATTGATGAATTTGAAATCCTTTATATTGCTGCAAATCAGGTAGAAGGTTGTGTCATGATACTTGTTCACCATATCGTGCACATCCTCATAGAACTGGTCACGGTTCAAAAGTCCGGTCAGACTGTCATGCGATGCCTTGTACTTTTCCTGCTCCCACGACTCATACATCTGTGTACGGTCATTGTATACAAAATAATCACATATAACGCGATTGCTCTCATCATATATGCGCTTGTAGGCAATCTCAAAGTAGTGCTTTTCACCGTTTATTTCAATATCTGTTGTCTGGAAGGTCATACTGTCCCTTCTGTCATCTCCCAGCTTTTCAATCCACTGACTATATTTACTTTCATAAACAGACATATTGCCGCCATGCCTGTAAATAGCCTCCATCAGGTCATTGTAATATATGCACCTGCCCTTTCTGTCATAGCAGATGATACCATTGTTCATATCGCGGACCACAAGAGAGAGCATGTTTTCTATAAGCTCATTCGGCACATATCTGTATGTCAGGTAATATATGATAATAGCTATAGCACCATATATAATCATGGTGAGGTCATATATGGAGTCCGAACCTATAGTAGCAATGTCAAACGAAAAGCCGATAAAGATAACTACCGCTATAGCCTCGTATGCCTCCCTGTACATGCGCGATGATTTGATAATCATATACAGATATGTAAAAATAATCAGAATCACAAACGCATATGTGAATATAAAATGCAGCCTGTACCATAGGCTGTCATTATTGAATACCACCTTAATATTCTCAGCTTTTATGGATTCTATATCAAAAATCTTATTAGTCCAGGTGTTCTCTATAAGCATATATGTGTCCAGCACCGCAAATATCATGGAAGCAGCCTGCACTCCCTTGAAGGTCTTTACAGCACCTGTATAATACTGTGTATAAAACATAAGAGCGATGAGCATCCAGTCAAACAGAGCCATAGTAAGCCCTTTCGCAAGTACTGTAACAGTGTGCCCCGGCACAAATGTAAAAACAAAAAAGACTATAGCGCAGGCAAATGTCAACGTCTCATATATACACACACTTTTACCGAGTCTGTCATGTTTTTTAAAGGAACAGATTGCGCAATGTGCAATCAGTATTGCTTCCAGCAATACTCCCAGTCCATATACTATCCTCATATTCCCACCTGTCTTCTATGACCATATTACTAACCTATATATAGCCATTGTAACTCATTTCATGTGTAATGTAAACAAAAAAGAGGTTGTCACAACCTCTTTTTTGTAATTTATTAACATTTATTATTTTCCTGAAGTTGCTTTCAGTCGTGTCATGGCACGGGCCAGCGAAGCTCTTGAGTGATAATACTCCTGAATACTCTGCTTCTGGCGAAGCTGCTCCTCGGCTCTCTCCTTTGCCTCTCTTGCCCTTGCTATATCGATTTCCTCCGGATGCTCGGCTGTCTCGACAAGCAGCGTCACACGGTTGTTGACTATCTCTACGAAGCCCATTCCCACTACCGCGTACTCCCAGTTGTCACTGCCCTCCGGCTGAAATCTCATCTCGCCCTCATCGACGGCTATGACCATATCCTCGTGGTGGGCGAGGATTTCCTTCTGGCCATCGAACTCAGGGACTATTATGGAACGACATCTTCCTGAGTAAAACACTCTGTTAGCAGCTATTACCTTTAGATAAAATGTATTTGTTGCCATACGATTTGTCCTTCCTTATGCTTTTACTGCTGCATAGTCTTTGCTTTTTCCTTGACGTCCTCGATTGTTCCGACATTGAAAAATGCGTTCTCAGGATACTCGTCCATCTCACCATCTATGATGGCCTTGAAGCCCTTGATAGTCTCCTCTACAGGCACATAGACACCCTGGATACCTGTGAAGTTCTCGGCTACGTGGAATGGCTGTGAGAGGAACTTCTGGATTTTTCTTGCTCTGTATACAAGCACCTTGTCCTCATCTGCCAGCTCCTCCATACCAAGGATTGCAATGATATCCTGCAGCTCCTTGTACTTCTGGAGAATCTCCTGTACCTTTCGTGCTACCTGGTAATGCTCCTCGCCTACGATGTCAGGCTCGAGGATACGTGATGTAGACTCAAGTGGGTCTACAGCCGGGTAAATACCCTGTTCAACAATCTTTCTTGAAAGAACTGTTGTGGCATCCAGATGTGCGAAGGTTGTAGCCGGAGCCGGGTCTGTGAGGTCATCGGCTGGTACGTATACGGCCTGTACCGATGTTACTGAACCGTTCTTTGTTGATGCGATTCGCTCCTGCAGCTCACCCATCTCAGTAGCCAGTGTAGGCTGATAACCTACGGCTGAAGGCATACGTCCTAAAAGTGCTGAAACCTCTGAACCTGCCTGTGTGAAACGGAATATATTGTCGATGAAAAGCAGCACGTTCTGGTGCTTCTCATCCCTGAAATACTCTGCCATTGTAAGTCCTGTCTCTGCTACACGCATACGTGCTCCTGGTGGCTCGTTCATCTGTCCGAACACTAGGGCTGTCTTTTCCAGAACTCCTGATTCCTTCATTTCTGTCCAGAGATCATTTCCCTCTCTGGAACGCTCTCCGACTCCTGTAAAGATTGAGTAGCCGCCGTGCTCTGTTGCGATATTGCTGATGAGCTCCTGGATGAGGACTGTTTTTCCTACTCCGGCTCCTCCGAAGAGTCCGATTTTACCACCCTTTGCATATGGGGCAAGGAGGTCTATGACCTTGATTCCTGTCTCGAGGATTTCCTCTGCAGGGTTCTGCTCCTCAAATGTTGGTGGTTCTCTGTGGATTTCCCACTTTTCTTCTGTATCAGGCTGTGCTCCGCCGTCGATAGCTTCACCGAGCACGTTGAACAGTCTGCCGAGAGTCTGCTCTCCGACAGGTGTCTTGATGCCGGCGCCTGTGGCTGTTACTTCCATATCTCTGTGAAGTCCCTCACTGGAAGCAAGCATGATACAGCGTACTGTATTATTTCCAATATGCTGTGCGACTTCCATCACACTTTTTTTGTCACCATTTAAAACTTCTAGTGCGTCTCTGATTGCCGGCAGGTTCTCATCCTCGAACTCTACATCGACAACAGGACCCATAACCTGGATAATTTTTCCTGTTTTCATCAAAAAGCCTACTTTCTCTTTTTCTTCTGCGATTTAGCACCGGCTATTACCTCTGTAATCTCCTGTGTAATCGCTGCCTGTCTGGCACGGTTGTAAAGAATGTCAAGCTCTGCAAGCATGTCCCTCGCACTGTTTGATGCGGACTGCATCGCCATCATTCTGGCGTTCTGCTCACATGAAAATGACTCTACAAGAGCACCGTAGACAAATCCAACAACGTAGTTTGGTACGATACGATCCATGACTGCCTCAGGCGATGGCTTAAGCGCCAGCTCCTCCCTCGGTATATCTATAGGAATCTGCACAGTGAAGTCTGCCTTTTTCAGCGGCAGAAGCTGTGACATCTGTGTTTCCTCCTGAATCGCATTTATCATGCTGGTATAGATAATATAAACTTCGTCCAGCTCGTTATGTAGATATAGCTCCAAAATTTCTTCTGCAATATTTCTGGCACGATTGAGTGTCGGATTCTGAACTGTGTAGTGGAACTGTTTTTCAATCTCAATCCCACGCTGTTCAAAATAATGACGTCCTAGCTCTCCGAGTACGAAAAGTGAATGGTTCGGATGATTCTTTAAGTGCTCCTCAGCCATTTTAAGGATATTGTGGTTGTATGAGCCCGCAAGTCCTTTATCGGCTGTGATTACGATATATCCGACCTTTCTGTCCTCAGGCAGCTTGTCATCGTTGGTCTTGAAATAGATGTCCTCCATATCAGGCAGATGCCTGAGTATTCGGCTCATCTCTGATTGCAGTGTGAAGAAATACGGCTCTGTATCTGCCAGCATCTTTTTGGACTTTTTCAGCTTCGAAGAAGAAATCATATACATGGCATTTGTGATTTTAAGCGTATCATTGATACTTTTTATTCGATCCTGTATTTCCTTCGTGTTTGCCATAATACTACCTGTTACCCTTTATACTCTTTTACTGCATCCATGATTTTATTTACGAGCTCCTCATCAATGGCTTTGTTCTCTTCAATTTTCTGTCCGATTTCCGGATAAGAAAGATCCATGTATGAGAGTATATCGCCCTGATATTTCTTGACCTCTTTTGTCTCAATTGTGTCAAACACACCATTGTTTGCCATGATAAGTGTCATTACCTGCTCATGCAGTGACAGCGGATGACAAAGTGGCTGTTTTAAAAGCTCCATAAGTGCTTTTCCATGTGCAAGCTGTGCTTTTGTGGCATCGTCAAGGTCTGATGCAAACTGTGTGAAGACCTCCATCTCTCTGTACTGTGCCAGGTCGATACGGATGCTTCCTGATGCCTTCTTCATGGCCTTTGTCTGGGCAGCTCCACCAACTCGGGATACTGAAAGACCTACGTTTACAGCCGGTCTCATACCTGCGTTGAAGAGGTTGCTCTCTAAGAATATCTGTCCGTCTGTGATAGATATTACGTTGGTAGGGATATATGCTGATACGTCTCCTGCCTGTGTCTCGATGATTGGGAGTGCTGTGATTGAGCCTCCGCCCAGCTCATCGCTCAGACGGCTTGATCTCTCGAGCAGTCTTGAGTGAAGATAGAATACGTCTCCCGGATATGCCTCACGTCCCGGTGATCTCTCGAGCAGCAGTGAAAGTGCTCTGTATGCTACCGCATGCTTTGAAAGGTCATCATATACGATAAGTACATCCTTGCCCTGATGCATGAAATGCTCTGCCATGGCTGTTCCTGCGTATGGTGTGATATACTGCAGTGATGCAGGATCGCTGGCTGTTGATGAAAGCACGATTGAGTAATCCATTGCGCCGTGTTTTGTCAGAGTTGACACAATTTTTGCTACTGTTGATGCTTTCTGGCCAATTGCTACATATATACAGATAACATCCTTGCCCTTCTGGTTGATGATGGTATCTGTGGCAATTGATGTCTTTCCTGTCTGACGGTCACCGATGATAAGCTCTCGCTGTCCACGTCCGATTGGGAACATTGAATCGATTGAGAGGATTCCTGTCTCAAGTGGAGTATCTACTGACTTTCTGTCTACGATACCCGGTGCCTCATTCTCGATTGGTCTGTAATCTTCCTCTTTGATATCGCCCTTTCCATCAATAGGCTCACCTAAGGCATTGATGATTCGGCCGATAAAGCCTTCGCCTACAGGGATTCCGGCTTTTTTCTTTGTTCTTACTACTTTGGTTCCTTCATGGATTCCGTGGTCTCTTCCGAAAAGGATTACTCCGATTTCATTCTGACGGATATCCTGAACCATTCCTTTTACTCCATTATCGAATACTACGATTTCACCGTACATGGCATGGTCGATGCCGTATATTGTGGCGATTCCGTCGCCGACGTAGATTACCTCGCCAGTCTCACGGCTCTCGGTATCGAAGTCGAAATTTTCTATCTCACTCTGGATAATGGAGATTATGTCTGTTGCACTGATTGCGCCCACAGGGGTCACCTCCTGGTCAATTTTCTTTCAAGCTCACGAAGCTTTCCTTCGTAGCTTCTGTCATACTCTGTATTAAGAGTCTTAATCACATATCCACCTAAAAGTGTTTCGTCCACTCTTTGTGTAAGGGATATTTCATATTCCGGATATTTGCTTTGTAGCAGCGCCTTGGCGTCATTTGCTTCCTCGTCGGTTGCGGCCTCTGCACTGATAAGCTCAGCTCTTATGATATGGTTTTTCTCATCCCAGTATCTGTAATATGCCTCAAAGATTTCATTCATTTCAGCGGCATATCCAAGCTTTACCATTTCCTTTATGAAGCTTGTGATAAGCTTTGGCTCACTCTCAAATCCGTATACCTTTTCTATGATGTCATACTTTTTGGTCAGCGGTATAAGTGGATTTGCGAGCGTCTGTGCAAGCTTTTCTGTCACAAAGTATACTCTCTGTGCTTCCTCCACATCACGACGCTCTACAGCCAGCCTGTACAAAACTATTGCATTATTTACTGCTGCCTGTGTCATTAGCTTCACCTGTCTTTACAATCTTTCTCGCTGCTAAGATGGCAAGTTTTGCAATTTCAGCCTCAGCGGCCTTTGTTGCCTTATCCTGCTCGCTAGCAATGTCCGCTTTTGCTTTTTCAAGCATACTGTCTGCTTCCTGTCTGGTTCTCTCAAGAGCCTTCTCCTGCTCAGCCTCGGCTCTTGCCCTGGCATCGAGGATTATCTGGTCTGCCTGAGTCTTTGCACTCTCGAGCTTCTTTTTATAGTCGCTCTTTAAGCTTTCTGCATCGTCCTGACTCTTCTTTGCTTCCGAGAACTGCTTCTGAATCATTTCGTCTCTCTGATTGATCACGCCCATCACGCGGTCAAAAAGGAATTTCTTAAATATCCAGTACAGGAAAAGCAGATTGACTACTGTCCATATTATGTTCCATGGATCAATTTTTAACATTGCTCTACCTTCCTTTCTGTTTCACCTGGTTGTAACTGTCAGTTACGCTGCCTGATTATTTAAGGAAGAGGATGATAAGTAATGCGATAACGAAACCGTAAATAGCTGTTGCCTCTGCAAGGGCACATCCTAAAAGAAGTGATTTAGAGATTTTGCTCTCAGCCTCCGGCTGTCTTGCGATTGCGTCTACTGCGCTGCTTGTTGCCTTACCGATTCCAAGTCCGGCTCCGATTCCTGTTAATACTGCGATTCCAGCTCCGATTGCTACTAATAATGTTGATGACATAATGTGTTCTCCTTTTCTTGCTTATATGCTTTCTTTTGGTTAGCAATTATTTTGTTTCTTTTGTAAGCGAGGTTACATTTTCCATGCTTACGATGTGAAATTAAATGATGTGGTGTTTCATGCCTCATCAGGTCTTCTTACTCGGTTGCCTCCTTGATGAATAGTCCTGTCAGGAATACAAATACATATGCCTGTATAAGTCCATCGAAGATATCAAAATAACAACTGAATACTGCCGGGACGATTGCCGGTACGACCATCTTTAAAAGCTCCATGATTACGAATGAGCCAAGGACGTTTCCAAATAATCGCATACACAGCGATAATGGTTTGATAAAGATCTCAAGGATATTGATAGGTAGTATTACCGGCATTGGCTCTGCAAAGCTTTTAAGCCACCTTTTGGTGCCCTTTGCCCTGATTCCTGCCACCTCGATAAGAACTATGCTCATTACAGCGAGTGCTGCGGTGACGTTCATATCCTTTGTCGGCGGTTTGAAGCCAAGCAAGCCTATCAGGTTTGCTATTCCTATATAGATGATTACTGTTGCCAGATATGGTATGTAATCCTTTCCTTTTTCTCCGAGTGTCTCACTGAAGAAATCATTAAGGAATTTGACTCCTGCCTCTACGGCTACCTGTCTGCGTCCGGGATTTTCAACTGAAAGATTTCTGCCGAGAAAAAAGCACAGTAAAAATACCGCTGCCATTATTATCCATGTGACTACTACCGACTCGTATATGGGTATGCCTCCGAATATCGGTATCTTGAATACCACGTCACAATTAAGTTCCTCTAACAGTCCATCTACCAGAGCATCCATCTGCGTTACCTCCTTTCTTTTTTGCTATATGAAATTTGATACGCAAATTGTTTCTTAATAACTCAAGATGTGTTTTGTATGACCTCTGATGTTTGTTTGGTCTTGATTTAATAAGAAGCAACTATCGTTGTACTTGATTTTAGTCACATCGTTTTATAAAGTCAACGTTTCGTTTTTATATTGTTTGGCTGGCAAAGTTTCACATTTTTTAGTTAGCTTTTTATACATTTTCAACAATTTAAGTTTTTATTTTTGTGCAGTTTTTCTATTGCGTTTTGGGGATGTTTAGATTTTTTTTATTTTTAGTTGCGATTCATTAAAAATTTCCAAATAATTCGGGAAAAATTTCCCTTTTTTTCACAGTTTTTCACAATACGCTTTGACTTGCGGGGGGATTGGTGATAGTACGGAACCCGGGCGGCAGGCACACACAGGCTCGGGAGGGCTACGCTGCGCTGCCAAGATTCTGTACGAAATTATGCTTGCAGGGTTTCTTTGCTTGACGAAACCGGCTTTTATGCGCCGTCCATGGCGCATAACGCCTTGCCCAGCCGTCCCTGGCTGGGCATTTCTGTGCTTCGTGGGCATAATTTCTACAGTATCTAGGCAGCTTCGCTATTCGCCCTCCCGAGCCTGTGTGTGCCTGCCGCCCGGGTTCCTCACGCTGTGGCTCTATTTACCTTCTTGTCGCTTTGCCCACGGCTATTGCCGTGGGCTCGCTCTGGCCTAGCCCAGCATCACATCGAGTGTCATCATGAGGCAGAAGCCCACCATAAATGCCACGGTAGCGCGGTTTGAGTGTCCTCCCTCTGACATTTCCGGCACGAGTTCTTCTATGACTACATATATCATTGCTCCGGCGGCGAAGCTTAGCAGGTACGGCATCACCGGCTCTATTATTCCAATGGCAAGTATCGTAAGTATTCCCGCTATCGGCTCGACTATTCCCGACAATACTCCGTATACAAAGGCTCTAAGCTTTGAGCTTCCTGTACTATGTAATGGCATGGATATGATTGCGCCCTCCGGGAAATTCTGTATGGCTATTCCGATTGCCAATGAAAGAGCTGCTGCCCTCGTGATGGTGGTGGTTCCTGATATCCAGCTTGCGTAGAGCACTCCGACTGCCATGCCCTCCGGTATATTATGTAATGTAACTGCAAGCACCATCATTGTCTGTCTGCTGAAATTGCTCTTTGGACCCTCAACTGAATTATCGAGATGCATATGTGGTGTGATTGTATCCAGTATCAATAGGAAAAACATTCCTAGCATAAAGCCTGCTACTGCCGGGACGAACTGCATTTTTCCAAGGCTCTGTGACTGCTCAAGTGCCGGAATCAGAAGACTCCAGACTGATGCCGCAATCATTACGCCTGCTGCAAAGCCACTGAGCATTTTTGTGGTCTTTACGGAAAGCTCATTTTTCATAAAAAGTACACATGCCGCACCGAGCGACGTGCCTATAAATGGTATTAATAAACCTAATATGGTTGATGTAATCATGGTTGCCTCCTATTCTGCTATTCTGCTGTTTTTCTATTTTACACAAACTTCCCATATATAAAACTATATTTACCGGAGAGTATACAGTTGTTCCGAAGAAAAAAATATGAGGAATACACTGTATGCTAGGCCGGTATCACAAAATAAAATATGGGAAGTTTGAATATTTTATTATTCAACATATTATTTCTTATATCGTTTCGTATATCATAATATTAGGATCAAAAGGTATTTTGCCCCTCATTTATGATTAATCAGATTACTACATGCTACGCATTCCCGTAATCTGACTCCACCTCGAAAAGCACTTAAGGTAAAACAGCTGTATGTAATTAGTCTTCTCTAACCCAATTACAGTTTAATACACCTATATAATTTCGTCAACCGGCTTCTGTGAGCCTTACTCGTTACTGTTCACACCTAACAGTGTGACCAGCAACGATTACAAGATACTCCATAGCTTAGATACAATCGAGTTATACTTCTTTTCACAGCAATGCCCTGACAAAACGTCAGGGCCGGGTATCACATGCCACAGATGGCATATAAAATGGCTTCTAATACCGATTCCTGCAAAGAGGCTGTCTTCCCACACATATATTATCCTTTGTACGGTCACGAAGCTCCGGCACCGGATTCGGCGCCACCTCAAAGCGATAATCCTCCCCGTTTTTGCGGATATAATCCTCAATAAATGTATGGCTCATTACATTTCTTACCGGGTCATTGACCAGGCGCTGATATCTGATAAATGTTTCAGGAGCATTGGTTCTTACATCCACATACCTTTCACGGCATGCTGTGTCGTTTACCGTACTACCAAGCACACACCTGACATACTCAATATTGCTCTCCAGCACAAGAGGAGCCGGGAACTCAGCGTCCGGGATGACCTCCTGCCAATCCTTTTTCTCATACTGTCTTAGCAGCTCAAGTGCAATATGCAGATGCTTAAGCTCCTGTTCAAACATAAACTGCCATATGCCACGTATTCTTGTATCTGTCTCCGTTTCATAACAGCTCCAATACAGCCAGCACTCGACATACTGATGCACAAGGAGATTTTCAAGTCGGCTCATGCACGGCTTCAACAGGCTGCCATACTGTGTGACATGCTGTTCCTCGACCATTCCGATTTCCTGATAAAGCCTGCGTCCCATCTCATCAGGCCAAAGTGCCGCTGTGTTCATATAGTAGTTCATAGTCTGCTGTTCTGCTGCTGTGATTACGTTTGCAGCCAGCACATCCATTGTCGCAGGGCATTTATCCGTCATCGGATATCGTATTGAATCATATGGATGCCTGTGGTGTGAAATAGTCGGTCTGCCCGGTGTGATTTCCGTATAGCCTCCGACAAGCTTCTCTGCGTGCTCACCTGTGGTAAAATCAAGATAATCCGCATAGCGGTACAAATGGTCAAAGTCCTCGAGCAGGGCAAAATCGAGCGCAGACTTAATATTTTTGTCATTTACTCGTTTTGCAAGATGAGCAGTCAGGTCAACCGCAAGCTGCTCGTAGCCTATGGTGTGCTCCAATGCCGACTCATCTGCCGGCTTTAAATGCGTGAGTATTTTCTGCTGCTGTTGCTCACTTTTCCTGATGTATGCAAGCTTTCGTCTAAGCTCATCATCACCTACGCTTCTTGAAAACTGATGTGAAAACCACACGTTTTCAAATTCTGTACCATTCATCAATATGATTCTCGTCCTTGTATACGGATTTACCTCATTTTTGTTATATGGTTTTACCCAGAATTTCTCCCAGTCAACAAATAAATCGCCGGTTCTCTCCGGCCTCATTTTAAATGGATTCATAATACAAACATACCTCCTTCATGCTATTGTATGCACGAAGGAGGTATGCTGTGCGAATGAATCTCATAAGAGCCTTTCCTGCTCTATTGTTTTATCCGATTCAAGAATTGCTTCTTTTAATTCAGTAAGCAATCCTGCATCCTTTTTTTGCAGTTTTTCCCTAGTTGAAGCCTTAAGTGGTATTCCCGCGTCTTTTTTTAATGCTTCCTCAAAATCCGCTACCCCCATTCTATAAGGTATTAGTTTTTCAAAAATTCTATCCTTAATAAACATGAATATGCTTATCCCTCCAAAATCCATATCTCCCCAATGGAGGAACTCACATTCCTTAGATACAATAAGGCTTAATTTCTTTAGAAAATACACTTCCTTAGGAGTAAAATAACCATGACAAAAAATATACAATGTATTCTCATCATATTGCATACTTTCATAGTTAGCCTTATTTTCTATGGTCATAATTCTTTTGCATCCTGCAAGCGAAACCGGACTTGCATGCTCAAGTGTCTGCGTATTAATAATGGTTCCATAAATCTGCTTTGACGTATCAATAACACATGTATCATCAATTCTATATGACAATGGTCCCTTCCATTCCATTGTCTGTGCATATGACATAATACCATGCATCTTCAAAATTTCAAGCCCAGACTTCTTTTTATCCTCTTTGGCATCATCTTCCTCTGTCTCTGTATCATAATCCTCCATATCCTTCTCATAATATGGAGAATATTTAGTCAGAATTGATACCATCTTTTGTCGATAGCATTTTTCAAATTTCTTTGAATCATTAAAAACCTTTGCACTAAAAACACGCTCCCACACAGGCTCCTTTATTCTTGTTATAGAATTGATACACTTAAAACGCATATCCTCCTCAGCCTCTGTGACACTCTTTCCGGCTTCCAGACGCCCCAAAATATCATCATAATATCTGCATATCCAATCGCAGTCACCAACCTCTGATTTCCACTGCTTTACAGACTCTATCAATCTTAGCTGTTTTACTCTTGAATCCTCAACACCCTCAAGCCGACACAGCTCCGGTATGCTGCTGACATCACAATCAATTTTTTTAATATCGCTGTTGACCTGAATCCAATTAATTCTTATCTTCCCATCGTGGCCTGCTTGTGTATTATTCTCTATGAACCTTGCCTGATCGATTAGTTTCCGGCGTCCACCAACAAATTCCATCATTTCTGTTATTTTGTTCAAATGTTTTTCTCCGGTTAGTTTTCCTGACCGGTATCCTTCGGTGTCTGTTTTTTTAATAATATAGCCTGCAAGCGTGTGCTTAATTGGAGTTTTTCCCATAGCATAATACTCCTGTAAAACAATTAATACGTCCTATCACTTTTCTTCAAACAGCTCGATTTCCTCGCCAAGCGGTCCTTTGCAGAATGCTATGCGCGCCGGAAATGCCGGTGTTGATGCGATTTTTATATCCTTCGGCTCAATAAATACCTCGTATCCTGCTGCTTTTACAGACTCTACACACGCATCCACATCATCTGTTGCGAATGCGAAATGACGAATCACACCTTTGCCCGGTGCATCATCTCCATCGTTAAAAATCTCAACAATTCCGTTTCCGGTATCAAGCATGATTCCTGCCTGCCATTCCCTTGCGACCGGGATTTCCAGAATGTTTTTGTAGAAATCTATCGTCTTTTCATATTCCTCTGTGCTGCTGCACTTCATAGATACGTGATGTATACCTTTTATTAAGCTCATTGTTTTTCTCCTTGAAATCTTTTGTTGAATATATTATATCTATCACTTCTTTTATTGTCCATATATACAGTCTATCATGATTGCGGCCACGTCTGCCTTTGCGCTTTCTCAAAATTGCCCTGCTCACTGCTAAATGCACCATCATCGCATAAATCCAGCACTGTTTCATCCTTCAGATACAAAACAAGCGTTTTTTCAGTCTCATCATCATCACCGCTTTTCCATATGTACCTTTCTACATCTGAAAAATCATACTGTTTTTCCTTAAAATGAACCAATGTTATTTTCTGCGTTGTATAGTTTATTTCATAATACCACAGTCTTGCCGATGCCAGTATACAGATAAATCCCGCTATTCCTATGACCATGGCAGTTTTTATGGCTGCATTTAATATGGCTGATGGTTTAAAAAAAGCATATCCTGCCAACGGTACAATCAAGCCTGCTACAACCATTACCAAAAAGGCCGGTATTCCTATAAAACGTTCAAGTATCTGCCCGCTTACCATTTCGCGTTCCACTGCGCCCTCTGCGACTCCCAGAAACACCATGCAAAACAAAAAGCTGACCAACAGTATAAGAAGAAATTTAAATATGTTTAAAAAACTATCTGTGAAAGTTAATATCATTTCAACAGGCTTTAGCTTTCCCACCAGGCGGCAGATAAAATATTTCTTTTTTATCCATGCGGTGGCATACGTTACGACAACGCTCAACACGGCAATAATCAGCCCATACCCCTTTGAATCTGAGAATATGGCACACAAAAAATACTCTGCCAAAAAAATCATCCTGTATTTGCGTATTTTTTTTGAAATAATCCCGAAATAGCAATCCACCGAAAGTGCGTGCTGCCCTATAAACTGATAAATATCATTGCCGGTCATATCATCAGCCAAATTTGCTTCCACTCTCAGATATTTCTTATAAAACGAATCTGTAAAAAAACAAACAGCCAACACTGCAACCCACTTAAAGATGTCATCACTTTCAAATATGATGAACATGCCTGCCATAAGACATATTACAAAAAGTACTCTCGCCTGCCTTATTGTTTTCACATTTCTATCTTCTATGCCCTCTGCAAAAATTTCTTCCGCTTTATCCATTTTCTTCCTCCAGTAATTCCCTGAGATTCTTATTTTTATTTTCTAAATCATCATTTAATATCTGTTCCCTGTCCCCGAATTTAACAAGCCTGCCATTATCAAGCAATCCGATATAGTCAGTTATGTCATTGACCTCCTCAACCAGATGCGTGCTGATTATGATGCTTATGTTTTCTTTTTCTATTGTTCGGATCAAAAGCTCCCAGATGTCCGTTTTTACGACCGGGTCCAGATTTGCCATTGGCTCATCCAAAAGCAGAAGCTTTGGGTGCCTTGCCAGAGCAAAAGCCAGTTGGAGCTGCATCTGTTTTCCTGTTGAAAGCTCCTCAAATTTTGTCGTATATTCTTCCTTGGTGAACTCCATCATTTCAAGTATTTCATCAAAATGCTTCTGATCCCATCTGCTGTAAAGACAGCTTAACAGCCTGATATTTTCGTCAGCCCTAATCCCGCCTATACACCAGCTTCTTCCACCGACATATGCCACCTCATCATGATACAGAATGTCAATTGCTTTCATTCCGGTGACATCAATATCATTCCATAATACCTTTCCACTCAGTGGTTCAATACGTCCGTACACTAAATCAAAAAGCGTAGTTTTTCCTGCGCCATTTCTTCCCAAAAGTGTCATGAGATATCCGTCATCCAGTGAAAAGCTGACATTTTCCATAGAAAAGGTTTTCGTACTGTAAGATAAATTTTGAACCTCTAGCATGTTTCCTCCTCCCAAAGTATCCTCACCATATCAATAAACTCTGCTTCATCAAGCTCTGCCGCCTTTGCCTTTTCTATAACCGCGGCAAGTTCCTCCTCCACACTTAAAGTACGTTTTTCCTCGAGATATGCCATATCCGGATCGTCCACAAAAAAGCCCTTTCCAGGCACCGAATATATCATTTTCTCCTTTTCCAGCTCCTCATATGCCTTTTTCGTGGTAATGACGCTGACCTTAATGTCCGCTGAAAGCGCCCTTATCGATGGAAGCGCATCATCCTTATTCAATTTTCCGGCAAGTATTGCCTCCTTTATCTGCGTGGCAATCTGCTCATAAATGGGTGTTCCGCCCTTAGACTGTATGGAAATATTCATTTCTGCCTCCAATAGTTCTTACCATGTCTATCACCAGTATAGTACCTGACAAAATTCCTGCTATACATCCAAGCTTATAGAACTCATTGCCTATTCCTGCCATATCAGAAAAGCTGCCATTTGTAACAATAGTCATAAAGCAGACAAACAACCCTATGTATATAACAATTTTTACCACCACAATAAAAGTCTCATATATTTTTACAGACTTTGAAACACTCGCGTCAGCTAAACACTTTTCTAAATTTCTGCTGTCTTCTGCTGCTTTCCAAAAGATACCATTTATCGAAAAGTGTGCGAGAATTATGATATATGAAATAAAACATACCGCCACATAAACCGGATGTGAAAAAAGCTCCAGCTTTCTGTGCCTTATCACTATAATCGCAGTGTTTATAAGAAGAGGAACACTTAAACACAGTAAATCAAGCATCACCTCTGTCAAAAATCTCGTTTTTCTTTCCTTTTCATTAAAAGGTAAAAGATAATTTATTTCAGAACTGATATAGCTTGCACTTAATGCTATAAGCAGCACTCCGGCAAATACAAAGCCCAATACTCCGCACAGTGTTGTCACAAGTAATACGATAAATGCCAAACCGATATGCCCTGGTGAACTGGATAACCATATCTTTTTTCTCTCAAAATAATCCCTGATCATTACTCATCACCACTTTCTTTTATTATCTCTTTCTTCTGTACGTAGTACATGATTTCTTTAAGCTCTGCATATCTCATATGCTGCCTGATTTCATGATTAATTTTTGCGGTTATTTTTGCTTCATCATATCTTATCAGCAATTCGTTCGAGCTTTCGCTTAAACGCCCTCCGACTACAAGCTCCTTCGGTATCCTCTCAAGCAGTGTCTTGTCCCCGGAAACAAGTCTGTAGGAATCCCTAAGCTCATCCAGCGAACCGTAATAGAATTTGCTTGTGGTATTGTCTTTCTTTTGCAGCCATAAAATATAATCTGCGAAATGCTCAAGCTCCTCTACCAGATGTGTTGCATAAATTATGCATTTATTTTCATCTGCTGCAAGCTCCCTTATGGTTTCATAAAATTTATCACGAAATTCAACATCCAGATTTCCCGTAGGTTCATCAAAAAAGTACACCTGCGCATCATAGCTCTGTGCAAATGCAAGCTGCAGCAGTATCTTCTGCCCCTGCGAAAAATCCGAGGCATTCATAATATCCTTTTTACTTTTAAAAATTCTAAGAGGTACGCCAGGAAAATCGATAAGACCATACTGCTTAAGAAGAGCCTCATATTTTTTCTGATTAAATCCGTCGTAATATCTGCCGTAATATTTTCCTATCGAGACAGCAGATATATTTTCCCTAAACGGCAATTCACTAAATACATAAGCTATTTTCTTCTTGTATGCCTTCTCATCCGTCTGCAGACACACACCGTTTATCACAATCCCGGTGTCTGTCGAATCAGATTCTTTCATCCCCATAAGAACAGAAAGAAGTGTTGACTTGCCACAGCCGTTCTTTCCTATCACACCTACAATGCTTCCACCCGGCACTTCAAATGAAATATTGTCCAGCTTGAATTTGTCAAATGTTTTGCTGACATTTCTGACTATCAGTGCATTATTCATAAGCTACTCCTTTGTATGCAAATGACATTTTTTACTTAGCGATTTATTCATTTTGCGTTTTTTGGCCCACCTGTTATATATACAGTATATACAGTTATATACAGGTTGTCAATATACTTTTATCCCCTATATATTTTCAATTTTATTTTCTTGTACTACCGGTAAAATATGCAAGTGATATGGTGTAGTTCGTTTAAAACTGTTATACTAGGATATATCAGAAAATAAATACAATCTACAGGAGGATTATCATGATAATAAAAAACGGCATTGTAGCAGACCCTGCTTCAGGTCTCTACGAACATATGGATATACTTGTAAAAGATGGGAAAATAGTAAAAATAACACCTGACATCTCATGTGCGTCAGACGCTGCTGCAACTGAAAAAGAAGAAATAATAGATGCAGCCGGAATGATTGTCGGACCGGGACTTATCGACACACATGTGCATTTCCGTGATCCGGGCTTCACATACAAGGAGGATATCCACACCGGTTCCCTGGCTGCCGCAAAGGGTGGCTTCACAACTGTCGTGTGCATGGCAAACACAAAGCCTACAGTAGACAATGTGGATACTCTAAAGGACAACCTCACACGTGGAAAGCAGGAAAAAATCCGTATGTATCAGGCCGCTGCAATATCGCACTCCCTCAAAGGACAGGATGAGGTTGACATGGCAGCTTTAAAGGAAGCCGGAGCATGTGGCTTTACCGATGACGGCATCCCGCTTACAAATGCTGCTTTCTGCTACAGAGCCATGCAAAATGCTGCAAAGCTGGATATGCCGATAAGTCTCCATGAGGAGGACCCTGCATTTATCAAAAACAACGGCATCAACCACGGAAAAGTATCTGACGCTCTCGGTATCTACGGCTCACCATCCATCGCTGAGGAGACTCTCGTCGCAAGAGACTGTCTGCTTGCGCTGCGCAGTGGTGCTGATGTTGTAATACAGCACATCAGCTCCGGTGTATCTGTTGATATAGTCCGCACCTACAAAAAGCTTGGTGCAAGGCTCCATGCCGAGGCTACTCCTCATCACTTCACGCTGACTGAGGATGCTGTCTTAGAGCACGGCACCCTTGCCAAGATGAATCCGCCTCTGCGCACTGAAGCAGACCGTCAAAAGATTATAGATGGACTTATCGATGGCACAATAGACCTTATCGCAACAGATCATGCGCCTCACAGCGCCGAGGAAAAATCAAAGCCTGTAACCGAAGCACCAAGCGGTATCATCGGTCTTGAGACATCTCTTGCTCTTGGTATCACAAGCCTTGTCAAACCGGGCCATCTGAGCATGCTTGAGCTTTTGGAAAAGATGACTATCACCCCTGCCAGACTGTACCACATGCCTTACGGTACTATCTCAGAGGGTGCTGCTGCAGATTTTGTCATCTTTGATCCTGACGAAAAATGGGTACCATGCGAATATGCATCAAAATCATCAAACACACCTTTTACCGGCATGGAACTGACCGGTAAGGTTAAGTACACCGTATGCGGTGGAAATGTGATTTATTCGGATAAATAAATTGTGTATGCACTATTAAAAAAGCAGATTGTGAACGCATGTGTTCACAATCTGCTTTTTTCTACTTCTCCACCAATTCCAGGCAATCTCCATAGTGCCTCTGCAGAGACTTTAAGTCCATAATCATCACATAAAATACTCTGCCATTGTGCACTGAATCCACTATCCTGCCATGATCGAGCACTGAAATATATGTGCCGTCTGCTTTTCGCATATGAAAGAAAATATAATCATTTGAGTGTCCTCCGTTAATCTGCGACCATATGCTTTTTTCACAGCTTTCCTGTTCATCCGGGCGTATCAGATTGCAGAAGCTCTTACCTGTATATGCAAGCAGCTCGTCCATATTTTTACAGCCTGTAAGCCGAAGCAGCTCGCTGTTTGCAAGCAGAATCTCATCATTTTCTTTATCTGCCCTGTAAACAATGAACGCTCCCGGCATATTGTCAATAATATCCTTCACGGCAAATCCAAGCTTCGCACGGCTCTTTATACGCTCACCCTCACGATATGCCATGCAGCCGTTCTTCCCACGCATTTTCACCTCATAAAGTGCCATATCCGCACACCGCATGAGCTGGGAACGGTCATCAGCCAAAACAGGATACTCCGCAAAGCCCAGTGAAATGGTAAATGTATGTTCTTCACCTTTACAATAAAATTTCCTGGTTTCTTCTGTAAACTTCTTAAGGAAAGGCTTAACCTCCACTACCGTACAATCCGGCATGAAAATGCTAAACTCATCGCCTCCGTTTCTGCCGAGTATAACATCCTTTGAAAAATATTGCTTCATGCTCTCTGCAAGTTTCTTAAGTGCACCATCACCTGCCGCATGTCCATACACATCATTAACAAGCTTGAAATCATCAATATCAAGCATCGCCACAACACAGTGCTTTTGCGGATTCTGTCTCATATATTGCTCAACCTGCTCATCAAAGCCGTGCCTGTTGTAGATACCGGTCAGTGCATCAGTCACAGCAAGTCTCTTGAAATTCTTTCTGTTTTCATTGATGAAAATCAATGCTGCTGTAAGACCTGTCAAAAGCAGGACTATAATTACACCTCCAATAAACATGTATATCAGGTAGTTATTATTGTAAAACCCACTCTTAGGTAAAATCTCAAGCCTCCACTTATCTCCATACACGTCGAAGTCATATATCACCGGATCGTTCAACTCCTTCTTTGAACCGTAAACCCACTCATACGTATCATCCCACGGTGAAGCACACTTCTGCAGACAGTACTTATATCCAAAATTGGAAAGAGCCTCTACAGAATCAGAAAAAATTTCCGGAACCTTCAGTATAACAATTGTGAAACCCCAAAAGCTCTTCTGACCATTTTCATCCTCCACATAAACCGGATTGCGCACTGCTATACCATATCCGCCCTGCTTCAGCTCCAATGGTCCCTGCATAATTACAGTGTCATTATCCCTCGCATAGCGCGAAATCTCTCCCCTGTCACTATCATTTATCAGATCAATCTTACCAGATTCATTCCCCTCCTCCGGATATATTTCAGTCACAACTCCATTCGGTGCTATCTGTATACTCTGAATCGAATCGTCCATCATATTTGCTGCAACATCATAAAACCCATTTATATTTCCATCACCACTTATGACAACCTGCTTTAAGGTATCGGTAACTCCTATTCCCTCCATAAGCTCGCCATTTATACGCTCCGCATATGTCATCGCATTGAGCTTTGCATTTGTCCTGTTCTGCTGTTCCTGACTCTTTCCAACTATATATATCAAGCCGATTAACGCACACATACTCAATATAAATACCACTGCCGGAACAATGAATCTCTTTTTTAGCTTTTTCATTTGTATCACTTTCTAAAATCAATGTCTATCTGTTCTATATGATTTTAATATTATAGCTTTACGGTAAGAAAATGTCTATAAATTTACATAAATTTCCAACACTTGAAACTTATAAGCAAAACGAAAAGAAGCCTCACTCATTATTAAATGAAGCCTCTACTTTTATCATAAGTTATATTTGTTTATCCGGCAGCAAAAGTAATCTATCTATTACCGGATGAATAATTGCCGTTTCTGTAATCTGATTAATTGCACAAAGTTTCTTCCCTGCATCTTTACTAGATGCTCCACAGAGATAAACCTGCTCTGTCTCCTCATCATAATCAAGTACAATTAACCTGTCATGACAATCGGGATTAGGCTTAATTCGTAGAGAGGAATATTCATTTTGAAAATCTGTCACTAAAGATTTTGTAAGAAATCCCTTGCCACCCTTTCCATTTTCTGTAAACAAAACAACCTCCACCCCATCAGCCTTCTGAGAAAGATGTTGTAATGACTTTGCATTCATATAATCATCTACAACATAGATTGATTTCTTTGCTTGCTGATAGATTTCTATGTAAGCAATGTCCGCTTCTAACTTCTGTCCTTTATAAATCACAAAATTCTTCTTGTCTTTATCCGTAATGAAGTTATCTGCTAAAATGGTCACATCTTTTTGAATGAACTCTACTTTTTTCTCCATTCGATCCTGTCTCTCAGTTATCGTTCCAACCTTCGCTGTTAAAAGTTCCATTTCATTTCTAGTAACAAACTGTTGATTTTGACTAATATAGTGACACATCTCCCTAAAAGTGCGCATTATAAATATACTCTGCTGTTCTGCCAATTCTCCACGAAGAACTGTCGCAAGCATATAAATTCCTTGTTCTGTAAATGCATATGGTAATTTTCTACGGCCGCCTTCTTGCCCTTCAAAATAACCTATATTCCGTGAAGTCACAAATTGTGATTTCACCAATTCCACTTCTTCTTTAGTTAGTTGAAACATAAAATCTTGTCAAATTACGTTTTACTTGTTGATTTAAATTTTTAACTTGATAACCATAAATTTCTGCCAAATCCTGATCCAACATTACTTGCTGTCCACGAATTATATACACCTTACTACGAATATCATCCGTAGTAATCAATTCTTTTGTTTCTTCCATTATTCATCCACCATGCTTTCCATTTGCTCCAGTTTCTGCAATGCTTTCATATATGCCATCAATCTTTTATACTGTTCGTCTCCAAGACTGTGAATCTGCTTCAATATCTTAATATCCGACCTGGTAACTTCATAATCCATATCTGTATCTTTATACTCTGGATCAATTCCTGACGACCTTTTATATTCTTGCCGGAATGCCCTTCATCAGAATATTCTCCAACAATCTACATATCTTGAAATTCTGCATATTTTCTTATCTTGTCTTTCTGTACATCCAGGCTGTATCCATCAACCTGAATTGCTGTAGACACACGAGTATATATGTAACATCTTGTTTTCTTCTTCAATAATCTTACACTCCTATTTCGGTAATACTAATGGCGAATTTTTCAATAATCCTGCAATAACAGAGTTGTATTTGGCTGTTCCATAGTCCTCAACGATGCTTGTTATTCTAGCCCCGGCATCCTTGGAAGAAGCACCACACAAAAAGACTCTCTCATCCGCTGTTCCATAATCCAACACGATAAAACGATCATGGAATATGCCACCAGTCTTCTTCATTGACAGTTTTACAGTTGGATATTCCTTACGGAAATCCGTATATTCTATGTTGTGAAGTTTATTATTCCCAACATTATCGCTAAATAAAATAATATTTACTCCTGTCGGAGAATTCTTAAGATGTACCAGCGTTCTTAAACCAATGTAATTATCAACCACATATATTGATGACTTTGCCTGCCTGTAAATAGACTCGTAAACCTCATCCGCACTACTAAATTTTGCATTAAACATAAGCCATTTTTCATCATCATCTGAAATGAAGCTATTCATCATATCAGCAAGCTCAGATTTTGTTACAACATCCTTCAATCCCTCCACAACATCGGAGATTTGCTTTTCAATGGATATCATATCTGAATTTATCTTGCTTATTTCAATTCTGTTATTGGCAGTCTCCATACTTAGCTGAAGTAGTTCGCGCTTCCCTATCAATTCCCTGTTTTCTAATATGTAATCTTTCATTTTTTTGAATGTTCTCACGAGGTCAATACTCTGCTTAACTGCAAGGTCACCTTTAAGTATCGTCATAAGCATGTATATACCTTGTTCAGTAAAAGCATTCGGCAAATATCTTGAACCGCCCCAACTTGAGGTCAAATTTTTTGACCTCAAGTTGTTAACCTCTTCCTTGGTAAGTTTAAATGCAAAATCTGATGCGAAACGCTCACTGTTATTTTTGACCTGTTGATTAAAAGCTTTGGTTGAATAACCATATATTTTAGCCAAATCAAAATCAAGCATTACCTTATAACCTCTTACTTCATAGGTTTTGGCCTTAATTAATTCCTCTGTTACTTTGACAATTTTTATTTCTTCTTTTTTATCTTCTTCCATGTATATTCCTTTCACTGACATTGTTTCTATAGTTTATTTTAGTGAAGTAGCAAATGGCAGCCACATTATTATAAGTACATTCAATCCTGCTTAGCTTCTAAACAGATCGGATTCGATACGTTTAAATTCATATATCCTACGCAAACACTCTCATATCACTTACATCTGTTATCCAGACCAATTTCTCCAAATCAATAATCTGATCTGTAAAAATAGTATCAATTGCATCCGGGACTATCATTTTTATAAGTAAATCTGTATGAATTCTTAAGTCTATAGCATCTGAATGATAACCTAAAACATCAAATTCATAATCTTCTATCCCCTTCATATTCAAGTTTTGTATGCACCACTGAATATTTTCTACCGTGTTATATTTTGAAAAATCTCTATCCACCTCAGTATGTGAGAGATTAATTATACGTTCTTCTACTCGATCTGAATAATAAGAAAAGTAAGGAAGCTTTATATTTCCCATCTCATCAATATGGATTTCGTTCCATTGCTCACCCTCATCATCTTCAAGAACACTATAAAATATTCCTTTTCCAACTACAAATACTTCCAAAGTCATGGATCCATCGGATGTTATCGATGACAAATACTGAATATCCAATCCTAATTCCCGAATTTTATCTAAATCGAAACGTTCTTTATTCTTAAGATAGTTAATCATTGACTTATAGTAACTATTATCATGATGACTATTCATAAAACGCTGTAATGCTTCATCAAATTCTTTCGCGATTTCATATTTCTCCACATATTGTTGCTCGGATTTGCATCCAGTTTTTATCTTCATCATATTCAAATATTCTTTTGCCATCATGAATTTAAGTGGCTGAAAGCTTATGATACTCGCAATCTCACTTCTCAGTGTTTCAACCTTTGTTACTTCTAACATACCCATTTTCTTGAAAAGTTCTTTGTCATCTGAAATCAATAAATTAAAATCAGTTTCTGCGATACATTTCCTACAACCAGGGATCTCAACAATCTTATCAGAATATTTCTTGCAAAATGCTTTCTCCGATATCTCCATCATCTTTGTAACATCCGATACAAGAAGATACATTTTCCCATCATGAAATATTTTTGTCTTAAACATAATGCTTTTCATTGCATCCCCCTATTCTGGCTTATCATCCTATTAGTATTAACTACTAGTTCTGTTTCTCCACAATACTCTCCATTGTTTCCAGCTTCTGCAAGGCCTTCATATACGCCATCAGTCTTTTATACTGCTCATCACCTAGACTATGTATCTGTTTTAAAATTTTAATGTCTGACCTAGTAACTTCATAATCCATATCTGCATCTTTATATTCCGGGTCAATTCCCTTCCCCGTTAAAAGCTGCTCTGGTGTAATATCCAATGCGTCACATATAGATAACAGACAGTCTGCTTTGGGATTTGTCTTTTTCTTTTTCCAGTCACTGATGTTGCTAGTTGCAATCCCCGTTCTTCTCGACAGTTCCAACTGGCTCATGTTCTTCTGCTCCATTATGTAAAAAATTCTTTCACTGATAATCATGTGTGTTCCTCCATCAACATTTCGCATATATCCGTATTTATATATTTATGTATCCGTCATTACGGTTATAATATCATGCCGCAACTTTTCTTTCAATAGAGATTTTTGTATTTCTGAATTTTTCTATATTCTTCGATTTATAAAATTCGACATGCAACTGTTTTATTCTTTTCACGAGAAGATAACGATCCGGATCTTGCAAATTGTCCAAGTCCATTGCTTCCGCATACTTTGCTACCATTTCTCCAATAAAATTTGCTAAATCACTCCATGCATCTCTTTCTTTTAGAACCACTTTATTCTTAACCATAATTAAAATCCTTTCTGACATTATTCATACTAACTATCATGCTATTTCACAAATTGGCAAGCAGTGCCCCGGTATATACCAGGCGCATTTTTGCTTGTTGGGGAAGTCTTTGTTTTTTAGAAATCACTCTATCGGGGCAATTGATGACTTTTTAGAAATAGTTGTTCTCAGATTTTCTACAAAATTAGAAAAAGCCCAAACCACAAGGGTTTGAGCTCTATTTGTACATTCGTATTTTCTGCTTTTGAGTATAAAATCTCACCTGTTAAATACAGAATATTTGTTCGTTTTTGTCAAGTCTTACTTGCAATTTTTCTCTTTCTTCTTCGGCAATTCTTCCCACATGCTCTCAACCAATTCACACAGAAACTGCCGATTATCCACATCATCAACCAGAATCATTTTTTTCGCACCATCATACGGCGGTTCCATCTCAGCATCCGGCATCATTTTCACTGCCACCGGAACCGGCTTTACTAAAAATCTGTCAATGCGCACTAACACCTTGCTCCACATTAACATTCTCAGACATTGTATCGATTTTATCTATTTAATCCAAACATACTTTCTACCAAAGCAAATGTCTCATCAATACTCCGGTTTTCGTCTCTTGTTATTACATTAAATCCAGATTTTTGAAACATCATATATCTTTCCTGTGAATTAACTCTTTTCAGACATTCTCTGAAATTTATCATAGCATCCTCTGGATTATCTTCTTTCAATAACAACTGATATAAAAACTGTTTTTCCTTATCTGGTCTTTCAAAAAATCTCTGAACAGAAATATTCGGATCTGCTAACATAATCAAAACATGATTCTCATCTGAAATCTTATGTAGAATTTCAACCGGAATATTAGTATCCACAAATATTCTTTTCTTTGTTCTTGAAACCAAGTTCTTTAAAATTTCAAGTTCTAAGACCGTACATTCTTTCGTAACACCATTTACCCATGCCTCATATTCATCTGGAGTTCTTTTTACAAATTCTCTCCAATCCTGTAAATCTCTTGTGTAAGTAAGATTAGGAAACTCCTTGGCATCCAAATTTTCTAAAAGCCTATCCTGATAATTTTCTTCGCATACAATTCCGTCATATTTTTCTGCCAGAAGTTTTACCATTGTGGATTTTCCAGCATATGCTGTTCCATTAATAAAGTATACATTTTCAAACTTCATAACAATCTTACTACTCCCATTTATCTTATAGACTTAATTATCATATCAATAATTTCACCAACAGCCTTTTTTATATCATTGCCTTCCCATCCAAGTTTCCAATCATCCTCTAAATATACATCAAAAACAACATATATACCCGTTGCTACACATTTTCTATAATTAGCTATTGTAAACAAACCAACACCTTCCATTTCAACACAAAGTGCTCCTTTGTCCCGATAATCCATGACTTGTCCCCACGTTTCTCTATAACCTGCGTCCGTTGTCCAATGAAGTCCTCTCTTGTATAGAATTTCTGCACTTGTTATCATTTCCTCAATCTCGTTCGTCAAATCCTTCGATGAATGAATTATATCATAATCATATCCGTACAACCTTGCTACTGCAGTATCATTAAAAGCGCCGTCCGTAAGAATAATCTCTCCCGGAACTAATTCTGGTTGTAAGCCTCCGGCATATCCAACATGAATTAATTCTTTAACGCCTCCGGCAATTAAATCCTCCGCTTGTGTAGCTATCGCAGGCGAGCACATATGCCCTTTTATAAAACCAATGTTTTCATTTTTATTAAACACATACAGCTTCCCACCTAATGGATATCTATATTCTCCTACATTTCTTGACACCATTTCATCAAAAATGTCATCAGCAAGAAGATATACTCTATCCGGTATTTTGATTTTATTAATATCAAATCCAGCATTTTTTAATTCTACTCTGACAAGTTTCTTAGGATCTGTTAATGCATTATTTCTGTCCACTATTTTCTCCTTCAAATGTCATTCGGCATCACAATAGTATCTTTTGTAGCAAAATTTATGTGTATCTTTTGAATATCCAAATTGTGTTTGAAACTTCTTATTGCACTTGCATATTCGCCATTTGTTTCTTCACTTTCCGGCCAGGTTTTTAAGACAACATTATCCAGCGAATATTCTTTTCCGCCGACAATTGCCTGAATATTCTCAGGAAACTCCAGTTGTCTCATTTCTCCTATACTATGCTATATGTAAAGACTTAATCAAAAAATCTACGACACTCTTTTCATATTGATCTTTTATGATATTTTCTTTGCTTTCTTCAATACTTCCATCAACAAAATATTTGCCGTTTTCTTTATTGATTGATAATGAATCAAGAGGCCATCCTTCAAATCTTTTTGATGAAGCTTTATCAATCATATAGAATGATCCGTTTTTTTGAGCTGCCATATTGTCCATAAACGATGAAATTACTCCTTGATTATAAACTGCAATTCCATCTAGGTAATATGCTGTGACTTTACCTCCAAGCCCTGTAATAAGTTTTGAATAGTAATCAATCATCTCTTCATCTGACAGTCTATCCATATTCATAGGTGTTCTAATATTTAGTCCCGGCTGACGCCAATCCTCAAAATCCAGTTCTTCAAAATATAATCCAGAATCATTACAAATAACAACATCAAAGTATTGTCCATAAAACTCTGCCTTCATAATAGCATTTTCTTCTGGTGTATTCCCCATTTCCTCAGGTTCTTCTATAACTTCGATATCTCTTAAAGTAATAAATTCAATACCATACCCTTTTAACAAATCCGAAAATCTTTTTACCTTTGATGGATTTGTTGTTCCTAATAAAACCCTCATATCGTCATACTCCTAAACTAAATCATCTTAAAAACTCAACGCTTCTGCCTTAGCCTCTTCCTTCTCCTTCGGACACTTAGGCTGTCTTGCGTCATCTGACTTTGCTTTATTGTAATTCTCACGCTCTATAATTCCATACTTAGCCTTAACCTGTGCAATATACAGATTCGATACTTTCATCCCATCATTGTGCTCTGCCACGTATTTTTTAATCTTCTCGTATGTAGCCTGTCTACGCTCCGCTTCGGTCCGCGCTGTCAAATCCATCTCATCCATATCCAGTCTCACATTCACATGATGTTTTGCTTAATGAAGTCGGGACAAAAGGCACACCGTCTCCACATGCGTCGTCTCCGTCCTTGGAACACATAATGTCCACCTCGTCTTCGGTAAAAGAACAATTATTTTCTCCGTTATTCAACAAGTCTTCGTGAACGCTCATTCAAGCTCACCTCCTTGTTGAGTTATATCACAGGCAGGCGTTATACTGCCTGCTTGTGAAGATTCTTATATCTGTTTTTTGCGTCAGGAATAAACTCATTGTCCATTCCCTTTAACACAAATGTCAGCTTATATGGATCTACCGTGCCATCCTCTGCCACTTCTCCCACAATTACCTTCTGTACAATGCTTTCAAATACAACTCTGTCAAACTTATCAAGCACATCTGCACCTGTAAGCTTTGCCCGAAGCTCCCGCATACGGTTTTGAATGTTTTTCTGGGATAATACATTCTGCGATAATACATCCTTTTCATCATTGGCTTTTTTCAGTTTCCGATTCAATTCTTCGTATTTCTCATTGTATGCTTCTTTTGAAATTTTATCATCCAGCATCATATCAGTCAATTTGTTTCGCTTCTTTTCAAGAGAAGCAATGTCCTTTTCCACCTGCTTCAATCTGCCGGAGCTTTCATCCTTAGATATTGTCTCTTCTACAGAAGAAAGCACTGATTCCAGCACATCATCAAAGTTATCTGCAAGCAGTCCGAACATCTCCAAAAAGGCATTTTCGATGATGCTCTCATCAATTGCCTTGCTGTTAGGACAGTTTTCAATGCCCTTATTGGTTGCCACCCTGCATTTCCACACCGGTTTCTTATGCTGTGTATCCTGATGGTGGGAACGTCTTGTCAGATTCGTACCGCAGAAGCCGCATTCACACATACTGCTGAAAGCAAATTTCCGGGCATATTTTGTCCGGGTTCCGGATTCCACATTTGAATTAGAATGGTAACGGTTTCTACAAATCTCCTGTGCCGCATTCCATATCTCCTCCGATACAATGGCTTCGTGGTGGTTCTTCGTATAGTATTGGTTTTCCTCTCCACGATTTTCCAGCCTCCGCTTGGATATCGGGTCAACCGTATAGGTCTTTCCCATCAGCAAATCACCCTTGTACTTCTCGTTCTTGATAATTCCTCTGACACCACTGTCTGTCCACTTGACAATACCCTTTTTGTTTACTTTTCCAAGCTCGGTAAGTCTTTTGGCAATGGTATTTGCTCCGTATCCCTGAATATACAGATCAAATATCAGTCGGACTGTTTCTGCTTCTGCCGGATTGACCGAAATGCTTTTATCTTCCGGATTATAGTCATATCCAAGACAGCCGTTAAATCCCATCAGCTCCCCTCTTGCCATCTTGTATTGCACTCCCATCTTCACATTCTGCGATAGGGACTCCACCTCATTCTGTGCCAGTGCCGATAAGAGAGAAAGCTGCATCTCACTCTCCATAGTGGAAGTGTCGATGTTTTCCTTTTCAAAAATCACCGTCACACCTTTCTGCTTAAGCATTCGTGTGTAAGTCAGTGTGTCCACAAGATTTCTGGAGAATCGGGAAATTGATTTTGTGATAACCACATCAATCTGCCCGTTCATGCAATCCTCAATCATCCTTAAGAACTCATCCCTTTTATCGGTTTTCGTTCCCGTAATGCCTTCGTCTGCATAAATCCCTACCATTGCCCATTCCTTGTTTTTTGAAATCTTGTCCTGATAATACTGCTTCTGTGACTGAAAACTCTGCAGCTGCTCCTCCCCGTCTGTACTGACACGGACATAAGCCGCTACTCGTTTCCTCTGTAAGGTTAACGGCGTTCCCACTAACCTGCGGTCCCTTACAATCGGACCTTCTGTTGCCTTAATTACCTGTACCTCTGTATCTGCCATACTTTTTCTACCTCCTTGTGTCATTACCATACACCGAAAACAAAATGTTAACGAATGTACGAATCTATCTAAACTGCCATAAAAGAACAAATCTTGTATTCACCCATGATTCGGCTCTTGGCTCTTGCATATTCATCATCAGAAATGAATCCGTTTCTGTGAATCCAACCAAGAACCGCAAGCTTCTTCGCTAATTCCAAATCCTTTGTCATATTCCTGCACCTCCCTTTCAAAGTTTCCCTGTTATCACCTTCTTTCTTACCCACTGTGTGGTTTTTCAAGTGACTGACTGTTCGTAATAGGACTTGTTTGGCTTCCATTCGTATCAGATGCTGTCAGCGTTCCAGCTGACCTTTAGCATATTGGCGGTTTCCCTGTCGCTGCCTGTGGGCTGGGCTACTCCTGCGCGAGTTCCTTTCCCACCCTTTCGGAAGTGTCATTCCCCGCTCTTCTTACCTTCCGGTAAGCCTCCTCGCAGAGACTGTTGGCATCTGATACAGCTCATGAACCTTCTTCATGAAGGTTATTTTTCAATGTGCAAATCACAAAAATCTTATAGAACATCTGTTTGTTTTGTGTTATGATTGTTGTAGCCGATTTGCTTCATTTCTGATGCCGCCCGGCTACGTTTTGTAAGTTCATTGTAGTAAAATACAGAGGATAAAATAATTGACGGTCACTTGACCGGAACTTGACATAGAATTTTTTCAAAGATTGAAAATATAGAAAGACAAATAAGATAGATAAGATAGATGGATTGATACATCTTCTCTGAAAGGAGCACGCAGATGAGAAACAGACTGACCTTCGCTAATGTGATTGGTGTATTACTGGAAAATAAAAAGAAAACCTACCCGCAGCACCAGCTTGTACGCAGTCTGTTCTCTGCATATCTGGATGATACTCTGACAGTTTCGGAATTAATCGCAGATGACACGACGATGTACAGCCGCTGGTGCAATGGTGCCCGCCCGATTCCTATAGATATCCTAAAGACTTATGAAGATGAGGATGAATGGGATACAATGGAGGAGGATTTCAGAGATAAGATTATTCCGAACCTGTTAAACGAATCACAGGCTCGAATCCAGATGGAGGAATTGATTACAGACAGTATAAAAACCATCGGGCAGGAAATGGCTGATGCGCTGATTCAAGAGCCGGATAATGCAGCCTTTTTCTGCTCTGTGGTAAGATATGCGATTTTGAATGACCATAGCACAGGTGCGCTCTATTCTCCCGACCTTTCGGAAGTGATTCTTTGCAATAAGCTTCCCTCCTGCAATCAGGCATTCATTGGACGAAAGGATGAGATAAAAGCAATCGCATCCCATCTTTCCAATCAATCCGTCTTATTCATTACCGGTATGGCAGGCATTGGAAAAAGCGAAGTTGCCAAAGCCTATGCACAGAAGAACCGTAAAAAATACACCAATATCATTTATCTGTATTACACCGGTGATTTGAGAAAAGACATCGCAAACCTTACATTTGCAGATGATTCCGTAGAAATGAATGAGGAAGTCCGTTTTCAGAATCACTATAAGGTGATGCAGAAACTCCACACAGATACACTGCTGATTCTGGACAACTTCAATGTGCTTCCAAAGGACGAACCCTTCTTAAAGGAACTGATGAAGAATGATATGCAGCTATTGATTACCAGCAGATGCAGACTTAAGAATTATGATTCTATAGAAATAAAAGAATTGGATAAAGAAAAAGAGCTGACAGAACTGTTCTACAAGCATTGTCCTTCTGCAAAACGTGATCCGGACAGTGTGTCTGCCATTATAGAAGAAGTGAACTGTCATACCCTGACTGTCTGCATGGCTGCTCTTACCCTGGAAGCCAGCGGAATGGAACCGGAGGAATTATTACAAGAGCTTCGTTCCTGCGGTATCGGGCAAAACAATGAAGAAATCGAGGTATTCAAAGATGATGAATTCTCCTATGACAGTATGATAGGACATCTTCGTATGCTGATGAAGCTCAATAGATTAAATGAGGACAGTATTGATATCCTCCGTAACCTCTCACTCCTGCCGGTATCAGGAGTTTATAAAAGTGCGTTCAAAATGTGGCTGGAGCTGGATTCTCTCAAAAATGTAAATGAGCTGATACGCTATGGTATTATCAGTGAAGATACCGAAAACAAGACGATTGCACTGCACCCACTCATTCAGGAAGTGGCAATTGCAGAGACCATCCCAACCGTATCAGACTGCCATGTAATGCTGAATCACCTGCATTTGATATGCCTTGCTCATGGACTGGATGTAAAGCGACAGCTGACTGTCATGGAATGTCTGAAAAGCATCAACAGACATATCATCATAGACAACAAGGCATATTATCTGCTGTTCTTACAGGATATGTTCCCTTATTTTGACAAGTATCTGGATACTGATTACCTACCGGAGCTGGTGGAGCGAATGGAATATGTGATGAATCTAATGGATGAAGCAGGCAAGTCGGATGGGGCGAATAAACCATGTAATTTAAATGAGTCAATCACACCAGATATTACGGAAGAAACCAACCACATTTCTGCCTGTGACAAAGCATTATTATTAGATTACAAGGCACAGCTTCTGTTCCCACGCAAGGAATATGATAATGCCATCAAGAAATATAAAAAGGCGATTGTCCTCATGGAAAATTACCATAAGACCAATACTGCAGATGCCCGTTCCGCCAATCTGCTTTCAAACCTGCACAACAACCTCTCTACTGCTTATCTGTTCCGGAAGAAACGTGAAGAAGCTGTAACAGAATTAAAGACAGCTTTCGCAGTACGCAGTGAATATGCCAGTCTTGGATTGATAGAGAATAATGATACCCTGCAGCAGACACTCTCACTTGCTAACATGCTGGTGCAGAATAAGGAATATGATTCTGCTCTGGAAATTATTGATTTCTGTGAATCCACCATTGATGAAGTTATGGGTAGAAATAACCTTGATTATGGTATGTGCGAGTTCTATCGTGGTGTCATTGCTTATACCCGTTCTCAGCCTGTGATAGCAGAACAGCACCTGCTTAACGCAGATGCCGTCTTTCATGCTGTTATGAACGAGAACCCTGATAATGATTATTCCAAAAGTACTGCTCGTTATTTGTATAGTTTGTATATGAGATGGGGAAAGAAAGAGCTTGCGGAGCAATATAAAAAAATACTAATCAGCACGCATTAGGTATTGCCATAACAATGATACATATAGTCAGAACACCCAAATATCAGCATAACGGGTAACAAGGTCATAGAAAACTTGCAGGCTTGGCTGCTGTCCTTTGTTCTCGATATTCGCAAGGTAACGAGGAGAAATAAACATCTCGTCGCTCACTTTCTTGCGGCTCTCTTTCCTTTCTGTCCGCGCTGCCTTTATTGCTTGCCCGAAAGCCTTGAAGTCATATTTTTCTACTGGTCTTTTTGTCATATTCATTCATCCAGTTACATTTTACTGTTCCCCTTTCCTGTTGGATACACATACACAATTCCTATTATGAACCAAAATAATTCATAATCAGACACTTGATATTGTTCGTCTGTCCGAGTACAATTATGCTGATAATGTGTAGAGAAAGGACGGGTAAATTATGGAATATATGTCTGCACCACAGGCAGCGGAAAAATGGGGAATTTCTGAAAGACGAGTACAGATACTTTGCAGCCAGAACCGCATACCGGGCGTTTCAAAACTTGGGTATATGTGGCTGATACCAAAGGACGCGGAAAAGCCAACTGACGCAAGATTTAAGAAAAGATGTCCTAAGTCATTACAGGAGGAAACCGACCATGAATAAATACAAAATAATGATAGTTGACGACGAACCGGATATATTAGAGCTGCTTGAAAAATCCCTTGCCATTGAAGGCTTCCAAAATATCACAAAGGTAGATAACGGGCTTTCTGCGGTAAGCTCATGCCACACATTGCAGCCCGACATGATTATCTTGGACGTTATGCTGCCGGGAATTGACGGGTATGAAGTCTGTAAACAGATTAGAGAGTTTTCTCATTGCCCTATCCTGTTTCTATCTTCAAAGAATGATGAACTGGATAAAATACTTGGTCTGGCAGTCGGAGGGGACGATTATGTAACAAAGCCGTTCAGCCCGAAAGAAGTAGCTTATCGTGTGAAAGCACAGTTGCGACGTACAGAATACAGGCAGCTTTCAACAAAGGCGCAGCCCCTTAAAGTCGGTGCGTTGAGCATTGACCCAGAGGGCTGCCGTGTGACAAAGGATGGAAAGGAAATTGAACTGACCGCCCGTGAGTTTGAGATTCTGCATTACATGGCACAAAATATAGGACGTGTTATTAGCAAGGAAAGGCTATATGAAACCGTATGGGGTGAGGATGGCTTCGGTTGCGATAATACAATTATGGTACATATCCGACACTTGCGGGAAAAGATAGAAAGTAATACCACTTCCCCGGAGTACATTATCACAATGAAAGGCTTGGGCTACAAGTTGGTAAATCCTTATGAAAAATAAATTGAAACACAAACCCATTCTATATACAGCGGTCATATTAGCAATCCTTTTTGTCATTCTGATTGTTTCTGCAATCGGTATGTTTTACTATGTTTTTTCTATCCCGGAGCCGGAGGGATTAAGCCTTGCGTCGTGGCCGCATACGTTTACTGACAATTTTTCCATTTGGATAGAGGAAAAAGACGGAAGTATCGGCGTGAAGCAAATCGGTGTGGAACGCTTGGACGAATACGGTTTGTGGGTGCAAATCCTTGACGAAAACGGACAGGAAATCTATGCACACAACAAGCCTGAAAACTACCCGGACGATTACAGCATTACGGAGCTTGTCGAGTTTACGGAAAGCGGCTATGAAAACGGAAATACTGTCTTTATCAGCAGCGTTACCATATCGGACAGAACGCTTAACTACGTTGTGGGCTTCCCTTATGCCATAGGAAAAACTATGCTTTACTATAACGGTGAGAATGTGGCGCGGCTGTCACCATTTACAAAAAGCATAGTGTTCTTTTTCGCTTGCGTGGTTGTGCTTGTTGCCTTTGTTTATGCGTTTTGGCTGTCCCGAAAGTTGACAACGATTATTAACGGCATTAGAAGCATGGCAGCAAATCAATATACACCGCTGAAAGAAACAGGCGTATTCAGCGAGATTTACGGATCTCTGAATGAGATGAATATGAAAATACGCCGAAGCGAAAAGGTACAGCAGGAAACTGACCGTACCCGCAAAGAATGGATCGCGAACATCACCCATGACTTGAAAACGCCGCTTTCTCCGGTAAAGGGATATGCGGAGTTGCTTTCAGACGGGAGTAGTCTTGATTTGCAGACCATACAGGACTATGGAAAAATCATTTTGAAGAATGTCAACCACATAGAAAAGCTGATGAACGACTTGAAACTGACCTATCAGCTTGAAGCTAACGCAATTCCTTACACACCGCAGGAAATCAAGATAGTGCGTTTGCTAAGAGAATTGGTAATTGACATAGCAAACAACCCGGCTTTTTCAAAGAGGGCAATCGAATTTGAAAGCACCATGCCAGAACAAGTGATTGCTGTTGACTCCGATTTACTGCGCCGCGCCGTCGGGAATATCATTATCAATGCTCTTGTCCATAATTCGGTTGATACCAAAGTCAAAATTACAATCAGCAATGCTGCGAACAGCAAAATATTGATTGCCATTTCCGACAACGGGAACGGTATGGACGAAACGGAGTTGTCCGACTTGTGGAACCGCTATTACAGAGGGACGAACACCAAAGAACGACCAGAGGGTAGCGGTCTTGGACTTGCAATCGCAAAACAGATTATCGCACTTCACGGCGGCGATATTTCCGTGGTGAGCAATCCTGGCTTGGGAACAGAGTTTACAATCCTGCTTCCATGTGGAGCAGGCACAAATTAAGGTCAAATTAAGATACGGCAAAGCCGCCCATAAGGTAGGTAGTCTATGCTATAAAGCATAGGCGACCTACCTTTTTTCTACGCCTATCACAATGACAAGGAGGTTTTCATATATGGAATTGCAATTACAGCATTTGAGCAAATGCTACGGTGCAAAGCAGGCTGTTGATGATGTTAGCACCGTCCTTACTCCAGGGGTATATGGTCTGCTTGGTGCGAATGGTGCGGGCAAGACAACTTTAATGCGTATGCTTTGCGGTGTTCTAAAGCCTACTTCCGGCAGTATCTGTTTGAACGGAAAGAGCATTGACGAGTTGGGAGAAGATTATTATGCCCACTTAGGCTATATGCCGCAGGACTTCGGCTTTTACCCGGATTTTACAGCCCGTGAGTTTATGCTCTATATGGCGGCAGTAAAGGGGCTGGATAAGAAAGAAGCAGCGACACGGGCGGGGGAATTGTTGAAATTAGTTAATTTGCATGAGGTGGCAGACAAAAAAATTAAGTCCTTTTCCGGCGGTATGAAGCAGCGTTTGGGGATTGCTCAGGCAGAGCTGAACGCCCCGGACATTCTCATTTTAGATGAGCCGACCGCAGGACTTGACCCCAAAGAACGTGTCCGCTTCCGCAATCTCATATCTGACTTTGCAGAGGATAAAATTGTTATCCTGTCTACGCATATTGTATCGGACGTTTCCTATATCGCTGATACTATTCTAATGATGAAAGACGGTACATTTTTACTGCAAGAACCTATGGCTACTATCACAGACAGTATAAACGGCAAGGTATGGGAGCTTTTGGTGAGCGACCGGGAAGCAGCAGAATACAGCAGACGCTTTTCTGTTGTTAATCTGCACCATGAAAACGGCAATGTGCGGTTACGTATGATACATGATACATCTCCGGCCGCCGACGCTATCACCGTACCGCCGAGCTTGGAGGATTTGTTTTTATACCACTTCGGAGAAGAAGCCGGAGAAGAAAGGGGCGAATGAAACAATGCTTATTAAATACGAATTTTTGAAAATCCTGCGTAAAAAATCGACGCTTATCGTCATGGTTGCAAGTTTGCTTGTAACTGCAATTTTATTTGGTTTACCGATTTTGCGGTATCAGACTTACAATCAAGAAGGTGTAATCACTGGCCTTGCGGGTATTGAATATGAAAAGGAACAAGCAGAAAATTATTCTGTTCCTTTAACAGATGAATATATCACTGAAACAATCCAGGAAGTACAGCAGCTTTTTGAAAATCCTGATAATGTGGGATATGACGGTTATGAACAGTTTTTGGTTGACAGCGCATATTGGGACGGTATCGCCCCACGGGAACGTCTGCTAAATATGATTGCGAAAAACTATGTCAATCCAAACGAAAGCGCAGGGTATAGCTCATTAGCAGATTTGGATATTTCAGAGGGCGCGGATTTTTACGCTGCAAGACAGGAAAAAATCGAAAAGCTACTTAATACCGCTTCCCGTGAATTGTCCGAGAAACAGAAAAACTATTGGCAGGATATGAACAGTAAGGTTGATGAACCTTTTCAGTATGGGTATTACGAGGGATGGGAAATCATCATTAGCAGCTTTGAATTGCTGATGTTTGCGCTACTGGCGGTCTGTATCGTGATTGCCCCTGTCTTTTCCGGCGAGTATGAAGCCGGAACGGACGCGGTAATATTATCCGCAAAATACGGAAAAACCAAACTGACAATGGCTAAAATTATGGCATCTTATCTATTTGGTGTGCTTGCCTTTACGCTCCATGTAATTGTTGCATTAGGCCTGCCCCTTGCCGCATTTGGCTTTGACGGTTGGGATTTGTCGCTGCAAATCGTAAACACGACTATACCGTACCCGTGGACATTCCTGCAAGCTGTCCTTGTGAATTTGGGAGTAGTTTACCTTGTGCTGTTCGCCATGCTTGGCTTGACGCTTCTGCTGTCGGCAAAGATGAAAAGCCCGTACCTTGTGCTTATTGTGCTTGTACCCGTCCTTTTCATTCCGCTGTTTCTCTCTCCCAACGGGACAACAGGCGCATACAATCTAATCTTGTTCCTGCTTCCGTACCGTTCTACCATGCCGGAGCTTGGGAAATATGTTACTTATCAAATTGGTGGACTTGTCTTAGACGTATTTACCATGAGGGCAATCCTGTATGCACTATTGACTGCGGTTATGCTACCCCTTGCAAGACTTGTATTTAAGAAACATCAAGTCGCATAAGGAGGGGGGAAGATGAAAAAGAAAAAGCCTATGATTATTCTTGCGGCGATAGCTGCGGTTGTTATCGCAGCTATCGTGATAATATCGCAATCGTCAAATTGGTCTACCCTCTCCTATTTGCATTTGTTACCTTAATCTTAGTTCCATCCGGGCTAATGACTGCTTCTTCACTTCCGGAAGACTCATATCGCAGTGTATAAGTATTCACTGTCATTGTATTATCTGTATCATTTGCCTTATATCCAGTGTAGGAAGATGATGCTGCTTCCGCAACAGATGCAAAGATGACAGATGACAGAACCGAACGTGAGTTTGAAAGGCAATCAAAGCCTTGTCATCTGCCACGCCCACGTCTACGAACCGGTGTGATTATCTGCTGTTCCCCCTGTGCTTTTAGCTGCTCCTCTGAAGGATGATTTCTGTTGTATTTCACACGATAATCATATTCCTCAGTAAAATCATCATAGACGGACATCTTGTAACGCATACTCCGCATGGATTCTTCGGTATATCCCATTCTGTCCTGGTACTTCTTTAGTTCTTCCATTCGGTCATCAGAAGGTGGCGGAAGAAGTTTAGCACGTTTTTCTAGAGAAAGCTTGCGGTATTCTGCTGGGGATGGAAACGGATTATTTTGAACCGGCACAGTTGACGAATTATTATCAAGTAATTCGTCTAACTCATCCTCATTATCTGGTTCTGCGTCGGTTGAGTTATTTGTTGTGCCAAACTCAGTACTTACCGAGCCTGCGCCTGCATCAATTCCCTGCCACTCCTTATTGAAATCATCAAATGCAGCACCATAGAAGAAGGAATCGTCATTCTCCGGTATCTCATGTTTTTCCTGAAACTCGTCATATGCTTCATATACAGAAACATCCGGTTTTCTGGTCGGCTGTGATTCCTGTGTTGGTGCCTGTTTATTAGCCTTAGAAGCTGGCTCTTTCACTTCTTCCTCATCCTCTTCCCATCTGGAATAATCCTTCATGGACTGGCTGGAATGTTCGATGTCCTGCTCCTGCCTTTGGTAATCGAACCAGTCTTCCTTTTCCTTCTGTTTCATATACTCCCTGATGCCTGCAACCGTGAATCGCTTACCAAGCTTACTGCCTCGTACTGCCTGTACCTTACCACCATTGCTGCTGCGATAGGGAAGGGCATAACTGATGGTATTCCCCTTTAAGCGGACATTCATGTGATAGGTTTTCTCAAGCATTTTTACCACATCATGGATGTTCTGCGTGGTCGGATCATTTATGGCAAGTCTGATATACACACGCATTTCATCCTTGAAAGAAAGTTTTCCCCTTTTCTGCATCTGATTTTCAGCTAAGGTGCGTTTCTCCCTAGTCTTATCCGGATTGTAGAAGCTGTCACGGACAGAGTGTGTCAAGCCGTGGTTTCGACATTGTTCCCCGAAGTATTCCGACATTTCCACCAGTTCTTTCGGACCTCTACTAAAAGACGAGCCGTCCTTCTGGTTACAGTTATTTACCAGAAAATGCACGTGAACATGCTCCGTATCCACATGAACCGCAAACAATACCTCAAATCCCTTCTTCCAGAAGAACTTATGAGCGAAGTCCTCTGCCATCTTGTAAGCATCTGCATAAGTCAGTTTATCATTGTCCTCCGGATGAAAGGATATGGACAGCTTCTGTGCAAGAATGTCCCGCGGAAAGAACCGGCTGTACTTCTTCTGATGCATTTTCCTTGTCATAAGAACACAGTTGGCAAAGTTATCCCGGTTGCAGCCAAATGCATTATATAACTCCGACTTTGTCTTGATAACACCGGAACTTAGCTGTTCCTTCTTCTTCCCCAGAATATAATCTGCCGCACTGTGAAGCTGTGCCACAGACTTGCATGGAGCATATTTTACATTGACATTTCCGTATACTGCCATCTAATTCACCACCTTTTCATATAGTTTTAATACTGAGTCTTCCAACCGCCGGAATACTCTCTGGAACGGTTCAAATGCTGTCATGGATATCAAATCCGGATAGGCATTGATATTCCTTGCCAGCTGGTTGATATTGACACCCTGCTTTTTCAATTCGTAGCAAACCTCATTCATAACTTCCATAAACTGCTTTAATGTTGTTCCATCAATCTGCCTGCCCTTGTTAACACGGAGCAGATAGTCGATGAAATCAGCGGAAGTTTTGTATCCGCTCTCCTTCATCTGTGATTCAAATTCCTGCTTTACACGGTAATCCACACGGGAGTAGATTACCTCGTCTCTTGTTCGTTTCCCCATAGTGTCCTCCTTCTTTTTATCTGTAAAAAAAAGCCACAAAACATATTGGTTGAATTGGCATTACTGCCTTTTCTTCCATTTGTTTCATGGCTTCACTTTTTGGTACTTTTGTATTCAGTTATTGTGTTTTGGCTACGATTGCACCGGATTATGGCTACATACTAATAGAAATTGTGGTCTGCCCCGGTAAATTGCAGTGTCATGCCCCTGTTGTGGTTCTACTGTTGCTCTGCTTTGTAGCCATTTGGTTGCAGATATTGTCTAAAACGTATCTGCTATAGCTATACTGTCCATAAGAACCGCTATCATCTGCATCCGTCTGGGTAATTCTTCGTAGCCTTGGTGTAAGCGATGCTTCGTCAGCAGGGCACATCATCCCCACAGGTCTGCCCGCCGGAAAAAAGACTCCGTCAGACAGACAAAAGCAGCCCTTCGCTTACCTCTTCGGACTGCTTTTTCCACATCTCTACTACTTATTGAAATCTTCTATTCCATTTCCGATGTGGTGGGGATGATATAGGCAGGTAGTACCGCTGGCTTGCCAAATCGTCAAAAATAAAATCAGAGTGCCTTACGGCACCCCGATTTTATTTCCTCCTCTTTGTCTTCGCCATCGGTGCTACCTGCTCATGGGCTACGCCCCCGAGACCCCCCGGACAGAAAAAATGCCGGACCATTCAAAGGGTGGTCTGGCATTTTTCTGTCCTTTATCGCATTCGTTCCAGAGAAATCATAGCCGACTTTGTAGCTGCTTATTTGAATAGTTACTGTCGGCTATTTAAGAAATTCCATTACTACATTTCCAAAAATTCTGCTGCTGTCATTATCTTGGGATCTGTCACTCCCGATTCAAGAAAATCCTTATCTCCTGTAAGCAACACATCCGCTTTGGCATTTAATGCTGCTCGCAATATTGGTCTGTCCTTAACATCACGAATCAGCTTTTCAGCATCTTCTTCCATTTCCGGTGTTGTTGCTACTTCAATGACTGACAGCGAATATGCAAGAAATTTCTCCAACATGGAAATCTTAGTCGGGAATTTCCGATTAAAGATTCTCCATAGTTCTTCAATATTCTGGTCACAGATAATTCCCTTGTTTGGATAGGTAACTGCCTTTAGGTATGCCTTATATGGCGTTCCATGGGAATTGAGCGCTGCTGAAATCAGAATATTGGTATCAATCAGTATTCTCATAAGCCCTCCACTTCTTCTCTTACCTCTCTTACAAGTGCATCAATATCTTCCTCTGTTTCCAGACCACTCTTTGCTGCTTCTCCCTGCATACCGCCTTGAAGCATTTTCATAGCATAAACTGCTGCATTCATCATTACAACCTGATCACCTTCACAAATCAGTGTTACTCTGTCTCCTGTTCCGATTCCAAGCTGCTCTCTGATTTCCTTTGGAAGAGTTATCTGTCCTTTGGACATTACCTTTGCGTTATCTACTATCATGTTTGCCATGTCGTTCACTCCTTTCAAAATCTTAAAAGTAGGGCATTTCCTACTTACCCTACTTTTAGTATATCCAGTTTTCATGATAATATCAACTCCTTTTCAAAAATTTACACACCAAACGAGTAATCCAGAAACTCATTCTCTTCCGGCTCCATTTGCTCCTGTTTTCCAGCTTCTATCGGCTGTTCATTGCTCTGTGTCGGTTCTGTAACCGGCTTTACCCCCACCGATGCAACAGTTCTCGGATTACCCTGCTGATACGGATAAGGCATTATCCCTCCAGCCTGCAATCCCGCCTGAAAGAGAGCCTGCTGCTGCATCTGATACATGGCTGCAAGTGCCGGAAGGTTGGAAAGCAGCTTCTGCTCCACTGCCTGCACCAGCCTGTCTGCAAAAGCATCTTCCTTTTCCCTGCTTTCAAGATAGGGATCGTTTTTCTTGGCAAGATGTCTTTCATAATAATCATTGATAGCCGCCACCACAAAAGCATTCTGCGACTTAAAGCTCTGTTCCACCTCTTCGGAATGCAGGCGTTCCCACGCCTGCACTCCTCCATCATCCGTCATACTGAAACGGATGTTATGATTTCTGTACTGCTTTGTCATATTACCTCACCTACCTTCTGCCCGACTTGCTCTGATGTCTTAAAAGCATATAGCAGTAATATTCATATCCTTTTGCATTTGCTCTAATATCATGGTTGAAAATGGTGGTGTCCGGATTATAATTTCCAAACTGTTCTACCAGCCTTGCACCACCGCCCATGAAATAGACCTTCATCAACTTTTCATTGAACTCATGGTCACGCAGCTTCTGGAAAATCTCCTCCACATAGTCACAAATTGCCTTTTCCACGAGTGATGCATGGGGCTCCGGCAGTTCAATCTTTCCGCTACGGAGAATATTATCAATTACATCATCCATAAGATTGTCCCCCGTTTTATCCTGCACCATGTTGTGAATCTTCTGAAAGCACTGGAACACACCAAGCTTCTCGGTCCATGCCTTACTTTCCATTGGGCGTCCATTATTCAGATACATCAGATTCATCGTACCGTTTCCAATATCTGCAAGAAGCGTCACGCCTGCAAAATCCTTCAGATTCTCTGTCACTGCCGAGTAACACTGTGGCATAACCGTACATCCGGCAAACTCAATACAATAAAGTCTGTCCTTATAGCCGACCTCCACACTGCTGTTCCTGAGCATATATCTCTTAAAATCCTCCCGCTGTGCCTGCACCCATTTGAGTGGCAAACCGACTGCCAGATGAATCCTAACTCTGTTAACAGCATCTGTGATTCCCCTTGCTTCCAGCTCCTTTACAATAGCAGCAAGTGTCAGCACATAATTATCGTCATCGGTCTGCTTATCTGCCACAAACCCCTTTCTTCCCTCTCCGATGACATAATAATCACCACTGTACTCGATATAATCTCTGCTTAACACAGGTGCGCTGTCATACTTCGCAATCGCTGTCTTAAAGCATCTCCTGGCTGTTTTCATATTTCCGTAGCCGTTGTCTACTCCAATAATTAATGCTCCGTTCATACTGTATTCTCTTATCTTCTCTGTCATAAATTCCTCTCTTTCTCCGGCATCTGTGCCGGTAACAAAACCTGTATTGTCTGTAATCTTTTCGTGGACAATAGCACATCTGCTATCACCCACATATCTCTTAGTAAAATCTGTAAATGACTGTCTCATATACTTCCTCCTCCGCTGTCTGCTTCGCCTGTTCTCTGAGCTTCCACATCTCCATCGTAGAAGCAGGATTAACCAGCTTATGCTTCATTAAATACTGATTCGTAATTGTGTCTAACATCTGATAGGCTTCCTCATTGACCTCTGCAGCTTTGCTATAGAGCTGACCCATTCTGATATGGTGTCGGTATCTGTCCGGATAGGTTTCTTTCATATAAGAAATCCAAAGCAATCCGTACTTACCAACCGTAATCTGTTCTGACTCCTGCTCCATCGAAAGATTCGGATACAGAAACCCATCTTTCTCGGTATAAGTTCCTCCCATCTGCTCAAATAGTGATAAATCCTTTGTTTCCATGCTCATCTTGCATTACCTCTCTTTCTGCTTTTCTCTGCAACATCAAGCTGTTGCTGGTGATCATGCCATTCCTTCACAAGCTTCTCAATCAATTCCACCTTCTGCTTTGGCGTATAGTCTGATGGAAAATACTGCGATAATTTGTCTGCTCGTATCTTAATCTGCTCTCTCTGGTTTGGTTTTTCCTCTTCCAAAATCACATACATTGCGTCCATATCAAGACCACCGGATTGGCTGATTCGCTTCATCCGATTCGCCTGCGATAAAGACGGTGTACATTGCTCCATATCCATGACCGCATGAAGCTCATACTGTTCTTCCTCCGTCAGATAAGACAGTTCCACTGCAATCGTAAAAGCTATCTTTTCCTCATCTACCATTTGCAGTATCTTCGGAATTAAATAGGTAAGCCGTATATACCGCTTAATCTGTGCCACACTTTCACCCACCTGCTTTGCCAATAGCTCATTACTTCTCTCCGGCTTCGGTCCAACTTGAGCCGAAGTGATATCCGCTTTTCTGCCCTGTCTATTCATGGCTTCTAGTTTCATCTTATAAGCAAATGCCTTCTCACTCGGCTTTAGATTCTCCCTCTGCAAGTTGGAATCCACCATTGCCACTATCGCCTGATTATCGTCCAGTTCCCTAATAACTGCTGGAACTTCCGTAAGACCAGCCCACAGTGCTGCTGCCTTTCGTCTGTGTCCTGCAATTACCTCATAACCTTCTCCGTCAGGATTCGGTCTTACAAGCAAAGGTACAATCACGCCCTCATCCTCGATACTTTTCATCAGAGCACACATTTCCATGTCCTGCTGTACATGAAAAGGGTGATTTTTAAAGTCCTTTAGCTCACTAATTCTGATACTCTTAATCTCTTCCATTACATCCTCCATTGCATAGAAAAAGACCGCTCATCTCCAATTACTTGAAAATGAACGGTCTTTCACGCTTCGTATTCTGTTAAATAACTTCAAAATGTTAATTGTACTTTTATGTGTTCCCACACCCCACATCCAAAACGACCGAGACATTTACCCCGTCCGAAATCGCCTTTTTGTAGGTTTTTCTATCACTCTGCGAGAACATCATATGCCTCTCAAAGTGCCTAAAATCAAGGATTCTTACATATCGACCCGATGTAGTGCAACCACGCACTCGACATGCCCAGTATGACTAAACTGGTCAAATGCCTGCCACTTTATGAGCTCATACTTCTCCTCGCAAAGTATCTTCAAATCCCTTGCCAATGTTGCCGAATCGCAGCTTACATAAACAATCCTCTCCGGTGACATCGCAAGCATTGTGTCCAGACACTTCTCATCGCAGCCCTTTCTTGGTGGATCAACGACTATCACATCCGGGCGAAGCATATCTGCTTCATCTGTGTCTTTTTCTGCAGGTACTTCTGGCTTGATAGCTTCAATCCCTTTAGTTATATTTTTCTTTGCATCTGCATAGAACTGTGGCAGCACCTCCTCAGCCTTTCCTACGAAAAACTGTGCATTTGTGATGCCATTGAGCTTCGCATTGTTTTTTGCATCCTCGATTGCCTGAGGCACTATTTCCACTCCGTACACCTGCTTTGCCTTCTGTGACAAAAAGAGCGATATGGTACCGATACCACAGTAGAGATCCCAGACATTTTCATTTCCTGTGAGCCCTGCAAATGCAAGTGCCGTGCTGTAGAGCTTTTCTGTCTGCTTCGGGTTTACCTGATAGAACGACTGTGGAGAAATCTGATATGTGATGCCAGTCCCCTGTGGTGTGAAATCAGGGTAAGAAAGCAAATGGATGGTGTCCTCAATATATGGTCTGCCCCATATGCAGACCGTCTTTTTGCCGAGGATGACATTTGTGTTTTCCTTGTTGATATTGTAGGAAATGGAAGTCATTCCATCGATTTTTGAGAGTCGTTCGCACAGTGAATCTGCTGCATTCCCGGCTCGGCGTTTTGCTTCAAGACTGTCCCCATTTATCACAAGACACACCATAATCTGCTTTGATGTAAATCCATATCTGATAAGCACGTGGCGCACGAGCCCTTTGTGTGTGTTCTCGTCATACGGCGTAATGCCGCACTCATTCATCCATTCCTTTATGATGTCGAGTATCTCTTTGTTTTGCGGCACCCCAAGCTTGCAGTCCTCGACCGGGATGATATTGTGGCTTCGCGATGCATAAAAGCCTGTCACTATATTGCCATCCCTGTCATATCCCACCGGAAACTGTGCCTTGTTGCGGTAGCGGTATGGATTGTCTGCGCCTACAGGCGGCTGCATTTTACTGTCCAGCTCTGCCTCGGAAAATCCACCTATGCGCATGAGATTGTTACGCACCTTATCATTTTTAAATTCAAGCTGTTTTTCATAGGAGAGCGCCTGTATCTGGCAGCCTCCGCACCTCTTGTGCAGCTCACATTCCGGCTCAACGCGAAAAGTGGAAGGGGTCTTAATCTCTTCCACTCTTGCGTAGCCATAGTTTTTCTTTAATTTTGTTGCGCGGGCTGTTATGACGTCACCAATCAGTGCATCCTTTACGAAAAAGGTCATGCCATCATAATGTCCGATACCCTCGCCATCTGTTCCCATATCTGTTATTTCAAGTTCAAATATGTCATTTTTTTTCATGCTTTTCTCTTCTTTATTTTATATATATAATTACTCTTTATAATGTTTGTATCCGGTGCAAACTTTCACACCAAAATCACACCATAGCTATATTAATATCGTCCGCTTTTTACACACTTGTTCTGCGGAAATTTGTCTCCATAAATCTGTTGTAGCCCTGCCACTTTGTATCGTTTTCAGGCACATTTACAAGCAGCTCCCTGAAGGTCTCCATCTTGGCATCTATGTTGTCTGCAAAGCTAAGTGCCAGTGCCTCGACAAGTGCCGGTTTTTTAGGAGAGCCAAACTCAAGCTCGCCGTGGTGGGCAAGTATACAGTGCTTCAGCTCATTTGCGAGCACTACCGGGAAGCCGTCGATGCCCTTAATCGCATCGCCTACCCACTCTGCACCAATCATGATATGTCCGAGGAGCTGGCCTGCGTCTGTATAGTCATTCTCCGGGAAAGTAGAGAGCTCCTTTAATTTTCCGATATCATGGAAAATAGCTGCCGTAAGAAGCAGGTCACGGTTTAAAACCGGATACATTTTTGCAAAATAATCACAGTTCTTCGTCACACCGAGTGTATGCTCCAAAAGTCCTCCTACAAAGCCGTGGTGCACGCTCTTTGCGGCTGAATGGAACTTGAAACGGCGCTCAAACTCCTTATTGTCAAAAAAGCTATGTAAAAGCTGTGACAGATACTGATTCTTTACAGAGCCGATAAAGCCCATTAGCTCCTTATACATGACCTCGACATCCTTATCGCTGACCGGCAGATAATCCGCAGGGTCATATTCTCCCTCGTTTACCTTTCTCGCACGCTTTATGGAGCACTGTAAATTGCCCTGAAAGCTCGTGATATCACCAGTTATGGCTATGTAATCCATTGCGTCAAATTCCTCAATGCCTACTGAGCCCACATCCCATATCTTGGCATCCAGCGTGCCTGTCTTGTCCTGCAGGATGACATTGTCATAAGGCTTTCCGCTTTTGGTCATGGCTGTCTGCTTGCTCTTGCATAAAAAAATCTCATTGATTCTCTCTCCCTCGCGGAGAGTTGAAATATACTTCATATATCCTCCTAATTTCGGCTAATTCATCACACCGATTTTCACCTGACAGGTAATCTCCGTGTAGCCGTTGCTTCCTTTTCTCTTTACTTTCAGATTGCAGGTATCCTCAGGCTTTTGCTGCATAAGCTGTGTGTTGTACGCAGACACATTCGATACATCCTTATCGCTTACCGCCACTATCACATCACCGCTTTGAAGCCCTGCGACAAATGCCGGTGAATCCATGGTAACCTGTTTTATATAAACACCCTTTGGGATGTTATATCTGTTTGCTATTTTTTCCGTAACTGTAGTACAGGTGATGCCTATGTACGGCACATCTGCGCCGCCCTCAAGCTTTTCAATGACCGGTGACAGATTGCTTATGCTTACAGCCGTGAGCGTATTGTTTTCCTCCGCCGGATTAAAATCCTGTAGCGAAAGCCCTATGACCTGACCGTCCGTATTGATGAGTATACCGCTCTGTGACCTGTTGCTTGCGATATCTGTAGTGAGCACCGAGTAATTGTTGTCCTGCGCCGACAGCTCATTGGTTGTTGATGTTATAAGACCTGTGAGAATGGCATAATTTGCTTCAAGTGCAATGACAGATGCTCCTCTTGAAACAATATTTGACTTACCAAGCTCCGCAACCGCTATAGCCGCTGTTGTGGCATCGTCCAGAAGTGACTTATCCACAGAAATAATCGCTATGCCTGTATTGCTGTCGTACTTGACCAGTGCAGCATCAGCCATCATGTCGTTTACAAAGGTCACACTAAGCTTATCCGCCTTATCCACTACATCTTTCTCTGTCAGAATGATTAGCTGCTTTCCATTGTCCTTCAGTATCACTCCCACACCCTGACCCTCGGTCTCATAGGAATTGTTGAAAATATCAGTGGCATCTGTCACACCCGTGACTCCTACTACAAATTTCGTTGCCAAAGCTCCCACTCTGTATAGCTGACTCTGCACTGCCTGATAATCTGCCAGTGTAGGCTGGTATGTCTGCGAGGATGACTCCGAAGAAGTGCCGGGCTCTGTACTTTGTGTACCATTTTCACTATATGCATCACTGCTGTCATCTATGCCTGACTGCTGTGTGGCTGTCTGCACATCATTATTATTTTTCCCATCTGAAGCTTTTTTTGATTGTCTGCTGATTACCGGCAGAAATATAGCAAAAACAATGCTTGCAGCCACTGCAAATGCCACTCCGCAGAGTGCTGCTGTGCCTGCTTTTTTTGCAAGTCTTTTTTTATTCAGCGGTTTATCCTTTATCTTTTCTCTGATAAATTGCTCCATATTGTTACCCTGATTAGATGTCTTTAGTTACTATCTTACATTATATTCTGAATTATATTGCGTTGCAACCATATTTTTTCTTTGAGTATGGGCTTTGAGTAAGGGCTTGCAGCAGTCCGGCGGGTACATGTCGCAAGCCCTTACTTTTTGGCTCATTTAACAAACTGGTTTGTTATGTATTAAACTTTATGTTATCATCTTGTAATTATCATTTAATACATATTTATTATGGTTTTTTTGAAGATTTTCAGCTATAATATGATAAGCTATACAGTAAATATGAATTTAATATTCAACTACCGAAATATAAGGATATAGAAATGAATAAAAAAGTTTACAAAACATTGGAATATAACAAAATCCTCACCATGTTAAGCAGCTACGCAGCATGTGATGAGACAAAGAAAAGGTGTCTTTCTCTTGAGCCGGTCACCGATTTATACGAAATCAGACATCTGCAGACCACCACTGCCGATGCACTAAGCCGCCTGTACAAGGACAGCGGAGTGTCCTTCGTGGGCATACACAATGTGCATGCTTCTCTAAAGAGGCTTGATATCGGTGGGGCGCTGAATACGACCGAGCTTCTTCGCATCTGCAGTCTGTTAGAGGTTGCAAAGCGTGTTAAGGCTTATGGCAGAAGCGGCATGGACAATGAGAAGCAGGATTCACTCTCCAGTCTGTTTGCAGGGATTGAACCGGTTTCTGCGCTCTGCGATGAGATTAAGAGGTGCATTTTATCTGAGGAAGAGATTGCCGATGATGCGAGTCCTGAGCTTTTTAAGATAAGAAAGAGCATACGCGGCATGAACGACAGAATCCATGCGCAGCTCACCAAGCTCATGAACAACAGCACAACGAGGACATATCTGCAGGATGCGGTTGTGACCATGCGCGACGGCAGATATTGTCTGCCTGTAAAGGCTGAGGCAAAGGGCAATGTACCCGGCATGATGCATGACCAGTCCTCTACAGGCTCTACTCTTTTTATTGAGCCGATGGCTGTCGTCAATTTGAACAATGAGCTCAAGGAGCTTTTCATAAAGGAGCATGAGGAAATTGAAAAAATCCTTGCGGCTCTCAGCGACAAGGTTGCCATGAATGCGGCTGCTTTGGAGCAGGACTATGAGGTTCTTTCAGAGCTTGACTTCATTTTCGCAAAGGCAAATCTGGCTAAATCATATAACGGTGTGGCACCGGAGTTCAACACCGAGGGGCATATCAATATCAGAAAGGGACGTCATCCGCTTTTGGATGCTAAAAAGGTGGTCCCTATAGATGTTCGGCTCGGCGAGGACTATAAGCAGCTCATCATCACCGGTCCAAACACCGGTGGTAAGACGGTTTCACTTAAGACTGTCGGACTCCTGACTCTCATGGGTCAGGCAGGTCTTCACATTCCTGCGGCTGACAGGTCAAAACTCGCCATCTTTGAGGATGTCTTTGCGGATATAGGCGATGAGCAGAGTATTGAGCAAAGTCTCAGTACTTTCTCATCTCACATGACTAATATCGTAAAAATTCTTGAAAAAGCCGATGACAGAAGCCTTTGCCTGTTCGATGAGCTATGCTCGGGAACCGACCCTACAGAGGGTGCGGCACTTGCCATCTCAATTTTAAGCAGGCTGCACCGGTATGGCGCCATCACTATGGCCACCACGCATTACAGTGAGCTTAAGGTGTATGCGCTTTCCACAGATGGTGTGGAAAATGCCTGCTGTGAGTTCAACGTTGAGACCCTAAGCCCTACCTACCGCCTGTTAATCGGTATTCCGGGAAAGAGTAACGCTTTTGCAATCTCATCAAAGCTTGGTCTTGATGAAAGCATCATAGAGGATGCAAAAAGCAGAATTAATGATAACGACCTTGATTTTGAGGATCTGATTGCAAGCCTCGAGTCACAGCGACAGACTATCGAAAAGGAACAGCTTGAAATCAACAGCTACAAGGCTGAGATTGAAAAGCTCAAGAAACAGCTTGAGGAGAAAAACGAGCGCATAGATAAGAGCAAGGACAAGATTTTACGCGAAGCAAATGAGGAAGCCTACAAAATACTGCAGGATGCAAAGGAGCTCGCCGACAAGACCATCCGCAATTTCAACAAATACGGACAGGGGCAGGCTCCTATGAGCCAGATGGAGAAGGAGCGCTCTGCCCTTCGTGACAAGATGAATGACAAGGAAAAGAAGCTGTCAGACATCAGGAAAAACACTGCCAAGGCAAATCACAAGGCGCCTAAGAAGCTGCGCATCGGTGATTCTGTGCTTGTGCTCTCCCTCAATCTGAAGGGAACTGTCCACACTCTGCCAAATGCCAAGGGCGATTTGTATGTGCAGATGGGTATACTGCGCTCGCTGGTTAATATTAATGACCTCGTGCTATTAAACGATGATGTCTCTCCTGCCAAGAAGTACGGCGGCAGCGGAAGCAAGATAAAGATGAGTAAATCGATGTCAGTTTCATCAGAAATCAACCTGATAGGAAAGACTACGGATGAGGCACTTGCTCTCTTAGATAAATACTTAGACGATGCATATATCGCTCATCTTTCATCTGTGCGCATTGTCCATGGAAAAGGCACCGGTGCACTGCGAAAGGCTGTGCATGGACTCCTTAAGAGGACAAAAACTATTGCGGAATACCATCTCGGTGAGTTTGGTGAGGGCGATGCCGGAGTAACCATCGCAACCTTTAAATAACGACAATGTACTTTTACGGAATATAAATAATTTTTAAGAAGGAGATTCGAAATGGCTGTTAAACAGAAAATACTGATAGTAGACGACGACAACAATATAGCAGAGCTTATATCTCTATATCTGACCAAGGAATGCTATGACACCAAAATCGTAAATGACGGTGAGCAGGCGCTTATCGCATTTGAGCACTACAAGCCAAACATGCTTCTTTTGGACCTCATGCTTCCGGGCATAGACGGCTATCAGGTATGCCGTGAGATACGTGCAAAGTCCGATGTGCCGATTATCATGCTCTCCGCAAAGGGCGAGGTATTTGACAAGGTTTTAGGCCTGGAGCTTGGCGCCGACGACTATATACTCAAGCCCTTTGACTCAAAGGAGCTTGTGGCAAGAGTCAAGGCCGTGCTCAGACGTTTCCATCCTGCAAAGCCGGAGGCCTATACTTCCGTAGATATCAAGTGTGTGGAGTACCCGGGGCTTATTGTAAATCTGTCCAACTACTCTGTCACTTATGACGGACAGCAGATTGATATGCCGCCAAAGGAGCTTGAGCTTTTATATTTTCTTGCCTCATCTCCAAATCAGGTGTTTACAAGGGAGCAGCTTCTGGACAACATATGGGGCTATGAATATGTCGGCGACACCCGCACTGTCGATGTGCATGTAAAGCGTCTCCGCGAGAAAATCAAGGACAAGCCAACCTGGCGCATCGCAACTGTCTGGGGTATCGGATACAAGTTTGAGGTAAAATAATAATGAAGCACACCATCTACACTAAGCTGTTAATCAGCTACCTGATTTACGGTGTCATCGCTTTTTTCATTATATGCACCTTTACACAGCATCTCACCACAGACTATATCGAAAAACAGGAGGCTTCCAATCTCTACAGGGAAGCATCCATCATTGCAGGTGATTACGCCGCCGAATACTTTGGCTCATCCATGTCGCTTAGCGATTTCCAGAATCACATGAAAATCGTAGCCGACTATATGGATGCCAAGGTATGGGTGGTCAGCCCTGACGGTGAGCTGCTCATGGACTCAGATGATCCGTCAATAGGCATTGATACCCAAAATGACAGTTCTAAGCCTGTAGTGATAAATGGCTTTGATGTCACCGATTTTGGCAGCGACAACTATATGATTGGAGATTTTTACGGCTCCTTCAAGCATAAGATGCTATCCGTATTTTCCCCGGTAAATGTCTCGTACCAGAATATCGGCTACATAGTCATTCACAAGACAATGAGCCATATCACGGCAGGCATAAACGGATTTATGAATATCTCCTTTTACACTGTAGCGCTTATTTTTGCCTTCGCATTTGTTCTGCTTGTCATGATGAGCCGCTCCATTTACCGTCCTATATCAAAAATCACAAAGACCGCAAAGAAGTATGCAAAGGGTGATTTCACTGCCAAGATTGATGTACATTCCAATGACGAAATTGGCTATCTGGCAAACACACTAAACTACATGGCAACGGAGCTGGATACGCTTGAGGAGGATCAGCGCAAGTTTGTTTCCAACGTGTCACATGACTTCCGCTCTCCTCTTACCTCGATAAAGGGCTATGTGGAGGCCATGCTTGATGGAACCATTCCTGTTGAGATGCAGGATAAATACTTAAACATCATCCTTTTCGAGACCGAGAGGCTTAATAAGCTCACCAAGAGTCTTATCGATCTAAACCAGTTCGGTCATCATGGCATACATCTGGATATTGCTGATTTTGACATCAATACGATGATCCGCACGACAATCCTCACCTTCGAGGGTAAATGCAGTGAAAAGGGCTTAAGCTTTGACCTGGTGCTCACCGGAAAAGAGCTTTTCGTGCGCGGTGATATGGTCAAAATCCAGCAGGTTCTTTACAACCTGATTGACAACGCTGTGAAGTTTTCAAATAACGATTCGAGTATCAAGATTGAGACGAGTATCAGAAATGAAAAGGTGTTTATATCTGTAAAGGATCACGGTATCGGTATACCAAAAGACAGCCTTTCAAAGATCTGGGAACGCTTCTACAAGAGTGATTTATCCCGCGGAAAGGATAAGCGCGGTACGGGACTTGGCCTGTCTATAGTTAAAGAAATCGTGCAGGCGCATGGTGAGAATATAAATGTGATAAGCACTGAGGGTGTGGGAACTGAGTTTATATTTACGCTGCCACTCAGCAAAAAAGAAGGGTGAGGCGCCTTGTGGCGCCTCGCTTTTCAGGTTGTGAGGCTGCCGGACTTATTTCACTGGCGTGAAATTTTGTCCGGCACTTTTTTCTTCTTAAATTTAAAGCTCATTTCTCAGATGCGAAATGAGCTTTATTTAGTAGTTATATATTGTTTATAAATAAATATTCTGAGCCGCCTTGAAAACACAAGAAAAACTGATTTTAAATAATTACGCTTATATCATATTTTACGGTTCATATTTGCTGCCGGCCGGGTCGGTTACTGTGTAGTCGCCGCTGGATATGTCGGCTGTGGTTTCAAAGTCTGTGATGTCCTGATTTACGGTACCATCGAACAGGTCATATGTGAAGGTGTAGCCCTGTGCCGATACTGCTTTGACATATATTTTGATATTGCTTGCAGCTGTGACAGGGATTAAGTCTTCGATTTTGACTGTGCCTTCGAGGCTATGGAGCTTACCGTCGTCCTCTTTTGAGGCATCAGAGGTATCATTTTCCGTGTTATTCTTTGAGCCATCTTTTTTGGCATCATCCTTCCGGCTTAAGGCTGATGTGATGAAGTCTGTGTCTGCAGAGTCTGCACTGTCTGTGCCGTTTTCTGCCAACAGCTGTCTGATATCGTAGGTCTTTAGCTCTGTATCTGAGCTTGCCACCACGAGCTGCACACTGTTAAAGTCAAAGTAATCATTTCCCATGACCGCTACATCTACATCTGTGCCAAGCTTTATGCTGCCATTGTCAAAGGTTGGTTTATTGGCAAGTATGCCGGATGCTACATTTTTGAACACTGATGTCACACCTTCAAACTCATCGAGTACCTCTGTGCTTCTCTTATTTCCATCAACAAACAGAAATGTCACGTTGCCTGCATAGTCCTCAGACAGTGGAAGCGTGGCCTCGCCCGTATACTTTATGCCGTTTAGCTCGAGCGGTATCTCGTTTGTACCGAAAAATACACTGGTTTTTGTATCCTCTGTGTACTCCTTTGGCACCACCGAGACAGAGACTGTGTATGTCTTATCGGTAAAGTCTGCACTTTTTAAGGAAATATCCCAGTCTGTTATGAGGCTGGCCTCCTCCTCAAGGGTGGACTTGATATCATCCTGCATGGTCTGCACATCGGAAAGTATCACCGATGTGTTGTCTGAGGTGTATGACATCTGTGTCTCAAGCTTTTTTATTCTGTTATTAAGCAATACTGCCCCCGCAATAAGTGCGGCGAGCAGTATTATGGTAATCGCATTGAAAATATTTTTTTTCAAATTCATATTATAGTGTTATTCCTCATCTTCCTCTGCAGCTATAGCTATTCCAAGCTCCTCAAGCTGCTTTGGATCTACAGTTCCGGGTGCCTCTGACATGAGGTCCGAAGCGTCCTTTACCTTAGGGAATGCAATAACCTCCTTGATATTGTCTGTATGTAGCATATGCATGCAGATACGGTCAACACCAAAGGCAAGTCCTGCGTGTGGCGGTACACCATATGAGAATGCATCAAGCAGGAATCCAAACTGCTCATGCGCACGCTCCTTTGTGAAGCCAAGCACCTCAAACATCTTCTCCTGGATGTCATCCTGATGGATACGCACTGAACCTCCACCGAGCTCTGTACCATTGAGTACTATATCATATGCCTTTGCACGAACTGCGCCCGGATCTGAGTCTATCTTGTCCCAGTCCTCCTCCATAGGCATGGTGAAAGGATGATGCATTGCCATAAATCTGTTTTCCTCATCAGACCACTCAAGGAGTGGGAACTCTGTTACCCAGAGGAAATTGTACTTGTTCTCATCAATCAGTCCAAGCTCAGCTCCAAGCATGAGACGAAGCGCTCCAAGTACATTCCATACAATTTTATTCTTGTCGGCTGCGAAAAGGAGTAAATCTCCCGGCTTTCCGTTCATCTTTGCAACAAGTGCATCAAGCTCAGCTTCTGTCATAAACTTTGCAAATGATGACTTGTATGTGCCATCCTCATTGATGCACAGATAAGCAAGTCCCTTTGCTCCACAGCCCTTTGCGTGCTCTACAAGCTTGTCAATCTTCTTACGAGGCATCTTTGCCTGTCCCTCTACATTGATACCGCGGACAGAGCCACCGTTTTCAAGAGCTCCGGTGAATACTCCAAAGCCACAGCCCTTTACCACATCCGAAACATCGCAAAGCTCCATACCAAAACGTGTATCAGGCTTGTCAGAGCCAAATCTGTCCATAGCCTCCTGCCAAGGCATACGCTTAAACGGAATCTCAACATCCACATTAATAACCTCTTTGAAAAGGTGCTTTAAGAGTCTCTCATTTACCTCGATTACATCATCAATATCTACAAATGAAAGCTCCATATCGGCCTGTGTAAACTCCGGCTGTCTGTCTGCACGCAGATCCTCGTCACGGAAGCATCGTGCAATCTGGAAATATCTGTCATAGCCTGAAGCCATCAGAAGCTGCTTAAAGAGCTGTGGTGACTGAGGAAGCGCATAAAAATGTCCGTGGTGTATACGGCTTGGCACGAGATAGTCTCTGGCGCCCTCCGGTGTAGACTTACAAAGGATTGGTGTTTCTATCTCCAAAAAGCCCTCGTTTGCCATAAAGTCACGCATCACGCGAAGCACATTGCTTCTAAGCATGAGGTTCCTCTGGATATCAGGGCGGCGAAGATCCAGATAACGATATTTAAGTCTGATGTCCTCGCTGGTCTTTGAATTTTCCTCAATCTGGAACGGAGGTGTCTGTGCCTCTGAAAGCACTCTGATTGATGTAGCGATAACCTCGATATCACCTGTCTTTAGATTCTCATTGACAGCAGCTGTTCTCTTCTGGACAGTTCCCTCAACTGCAATGACGAACTCACTTCTTAAGGTGCCTGCTTTTTCAAAGCCCTCTGCACCTACATTTTCCTCACCGAACACAATCTGAAGTATTCCGCTTCTGTCTCTTAAATCTACGAAAATGAGACTTCCTAAATTTCTTCTCTTCTGTACCCAGCCCATCACGGTGACCTTCTCACCGATATTGGCATTTGATACCTCTGTACATCTATGGCTTCTATGTAAGCCCTGCATTGATTCTGCCATTTTACGCTCCTTATATTTCTACTATATATTTATTCTAAAAACTGTTTGGTACCGCTGCTACACAGCTAATCTGCTGCTTATCAGATTCCTATCTGTTAAAGAACTCAACAAACTCCTCGTAGCCCTCTTTCATAAGCTGCTCCTTCTGGAATTTCTTGTTCTTGTTCATGCGCACGACAAGCACCTGCTGTCCGTTTGCTCTTGCGTCTTTTGCCTGGTTCATGACATCAACAAGCTTGTCTGCCGGATATTTCTTCTCAACCAGATAAGCCACCTTCTTTGGACTCTCAGGAATCTTGAAGCCACTCTCCATGAGAAGCAGTATGATTCTCTCAAAACCGATTGAAAAACCACAGGCCGGTACATCATTTCCGGTAAACTTTCCAATCATCTTGTCATATCGTCCGCCACCGCCACAGGCTGCGCCAAGCTCAGGCATTGATATCTCAAAAATGGTTCCTGTGTAGTAGCTCATTCCACGAACAAGTGTCGGGTCAAATACAAGCTCAAACTTCGCTCCCTTTGTGGCATTAACAGCCATAGCTATCTCTGTCATATTTGTAACCACTTCTTCGTCTAAATATTCTCCCAGCTTTTCTGAAAGTAAATTTACACCCTCAGTGACATCCCTTGTCTGCTCCAAAAGCTTGAACAAATCAAGATATTTGTCAATATTTTCCTGTGGGTATCCGTCCTGTGCAAGCTCACTTGCAACGCCTTCCACTCCTATCTTGTCCATCTTATCGAGAGTGATAAATACGCTGTCGTAGTCCTCCTCAGCGAAACCACTGTAAGCAGCCATTGCCTTTAGGATTCTTCTCTCGTTGATTCTTATCTCAAAGTTCTCGAAGCCGAGCCTGCCGATTGTGGTAGTGGTTGCTGTAATCAGCTCTATCTCTGCCAGATTGCTTGGCTCTCCGAGTATATCTATATCACACTGCGTAAACTGTCTGTAGCGGCCTCTCTGAGGTCTGTCTGCTCTCCACACGCTGCCCATCTGGAGTGCCTTGAATGGCGATGGCAGGTTGTTGGCATTGTTTGAATAATATCTTGAAAGTGGCACTGTAAGGTCATAGCGCATTCCAAAGTCTACTACATCCGACTCTTCCTTTGCTGTCTCCAGATTCAGCTTCTCGCCTCTCTTCATTACCTTGAAGATCAGCTTCTCATTTTCTCCGCCCTGCTTGCTTGTGAGATTTGCTATATTCTCCATGCATGGTGTCTCTATCGGTGTAAATCCGAAGCTTCTGTATGTATCCTTGATCACGCTTGTCACATAATCACGGATTTCCATTTCTGCAGGTAGTATATCCTTCATGCCGTTGACCGGCTTTTTGCTCAGTGCCATTTGGTTTCCTCCATCTATATTAAAATATTGAATTCATTAGCTATTCTATTATACTTTTCGGTTTTGCAATCGTCAAGGGTTTATGGTAATTCATCCTACTGCGGTGGATTGCAGATACCGCACGGAGACAATCCCATGGATTTTGCTTCATCAAGCGTTACCTCTGTGTCACTCTTTTTCAAGGTCCGACAGCCCGCACGGTGATATTTCTTGCCGGTTGCGGTGATATGAACCATCGTCTTACTGTTTGAGGAATCTGAAACGCTATTTTCTGCCGGTGAGGTGTCTGAGCCTGACGCCGCACTTCCTGTTATACTGCCTGAAGAGCCGGTATCTCCCGCCGAAGCTCCTGCCTGGCTTCCATCGCTGCTCTGCGAACCTCCATTCTGCGCTGCACCCGTCTGAACGCTCTGCTCCTGTGGCGCGGTGCCATCCAGCCAGCTGTCACCATTCTCATAGTTTATTCCGACTCCGGGCTGCACATTATAGCAATAGACATTAAAAAGTATGCCGCCACCGTTATCCTCAACCGACTTTGCCTCTATGAGAACGCCGTTTGCAACTAGATTGCTGCCCGAGAACATCGGAGTCACTCTGTAAAGCACATGATTTCCTGTATTGTTTACATAATCCGCTACCAGATTCTCAAACGGCAGCATGCCCTCCACATTCAGGTATCTCGTACCGGTAATAAGGTTCTTTGGATTGGCATTCTCCCCGGCAAGCTGATAGCCAATAAGATGACAGCGATTATATAAATACCTGTCCTTTATCACATCATACTTCACCGTATGCCAGCCTGATGGCTTTATCATGCCTATCTTGCCACGCTCCTCAGTCGGCATGATATCCTTACAGATATTGGCATAAGCCACACCGCATCTGCCAAGTGAATCCAAATCACTGTAGTTTTCAAAAGCAGTGGTAGTCATATCACTGTCCGTAAAAAAAGGCTCATTATTGTTGACAGCCACATATGCCTTGCCATCATATGCAGGAATCGCATCGAGGGAAACGTAGGAATTGTTGTTTACCAGATCCTCCTGTGGCTTCCCTGCATCCGCCTTTCCTATAGCGTTAGCACCTGAATCAGCTTCCGCCGGGTCACTTCCGCCCTGTATATCATCCGCATTATCCTTGCTGCCTAAAGCACCGGAAGAATCCTCATCTGCTCCAACAGCTCCGGCAGAATACCCGGCAGCTTCCGTGCCGGATAAATCAGTGGAGGCACAGCCTGTAAAAATTGTAGCAATTGCAAGTAACTCACATAGTGTAATTGCTACTGTTTTCCTTAACTTTAGCCATATGTTCATATAAAATCACTCTTTCTATCAAACGATTGATATTGGATTTTCCCTAATTACAATAAATTAAATGAATACTTAGATTACTAAACCTAATATACTTTTATTTCCTCGCTTCATTTATTATAACAAACAATTGTTCGTTTTTCAATTCTTTCTTATTTTATCCCATCGCAGCCTCGTAGAAGCAAGGCGTAGGTAAAACCGTTGCCGGTTGCAACAATGTGCAACTCGCAACTCTCTCCTAAGCGGATTCCATTCACAGCGTAAGGGCCGTAAGCCCCGCCCGGCGGGGTGAACACGGACTCTCGTGAGAGCTCATAGCGAAGCTGTTTAGATACTGTAGGATTATGCCCATGAAGAGCAGAAATGACTTGCCTATAAAAACCCAAAGGCATAATCCGTACAGTATCTTAACAGCGCAGCGTAGCGAAAACGAGAGTCCGTGTGCACCACAACCGGGCGGAGCTTACGGCCCGAACCAACTAAAAAAGCCACCCCAGGCATAACACCCGGTGTGGCTTTTAATCATGTATTATGAAATTATATGAATCACCTAATGTGAATCAACACTGATATATTGCAGAACAAATCTATTCGCAAAGCTTAGAAAACTCATCCGCAACAAACTGAACCTTGGTTCCGATAATAACCTGAACAGAATTCTTGCCAGGCTTCATAACGCCTGCAACACCTGCAGATTTAATCTTCTTATCATCAACCTGAGTGATATCCTTAACCTCAAGTCTGAGTCTTGTGATGCAGTTGTCAATGCTTGCAATATTGTCTTTGCCACCGCAGCCCTCAAGAATAGTCTTGGCTACTGCTGTGTAGTCATTGTTAGAAAGCACTGCCTTCTTCTCTTCTTCAACATCATCGTCCTCTCTACCTGGTGTCTTAAGATCCCATTTCTTGATAGCGAAATAGAATACAATGTAGAATACGATAAAAGCTGCGATTCCAAGAGGAATGATGAGCCATGTCTTTGCTGCAGCCGGAAGTGAAGATGAGAATAATAAATCCATCGCACCGGCTGAGAATGAGAAGCCTGCTCTAAATCCAAGAGCTACTGTAATCATTGTGAAAATACCATAAAGTAAAGCATAAATCACATAGAGAACAGGAGCAAGGAACATAAATGCAAACTCGAAAGGCTCTGTAACACCACAGATGAATGCACAGATAGCTGCAGAAGCAAGGATACCGATGGCAGCCTTTTTCTTAGCAGTCTTTGCACACTTAACCATGGCAAGTGCAGCACCAGGAATACCAAACATCATACATGGGAAGAAACCTGACATGTACATTCCGAGGCTCCATGAAACATCCTTTGATGTCTCGCCTGCCCAGAAATGAGAGAGATCTCCAAGTCCGATAGTATCGAACCAGAATACGTTGTTTAATGCGTGGTGTAATCCTGTAGGGATTAACAGACGGTTCAGGAATGCATAGATACCTGCGCCGACTACGTCAAGACCAACGATTGCTTTACCGATAGCTACAAGAGCACCGAAAAGTAATGGCCATACAAACAGTAATACTACAGATACAAGGATTGAAACAACACCTGCAATAATTGCTACGCAACGCTTGCCACTAAAGAATGACAACCAGTCAGGAAGCTTTGTATCCTTAAATCTGTTGTAACACAAAGAACCGATGATACCGGCTAAGATACCGATAAATGGGTTTGCAATCTTGTCGAATGCAAGTGTCTTTGTAGCGCTGTCAGCGATAGATGGCATAATTGTTGTAACAAAGCCTGTAGACAGGAGTGTTGTCATCATCAGCCATGAAGCTAAAGCTGCAATACCGCCGGTACCGTCGTTCTTTTCTGACATACCGACACCAACGCCGATTACAAAAAGGATGGCCATGTTATCGATCAAGGCGCCCCCTGCTTTAACTAAAAACAGGCCTATTAAATTTCGCACACCCTCGATGTCACCACCCTGCATGGTTGCAGGACATAAAAAATATCCAATACCCATGAGGATACCACATATAGGAAGTACTGCTACGGGAAGCATTAAAGCTTTACCCAATTTTTGAAGAAATTTCATAAATTTCCCCTCCTTTACATTATATATACTAAACTGGAGATACTCCAATATAGTTCGTTATTATTACACAAATCTACGCGAGACTTAAAATCTCATCACCGACGGATACATCACCCTCTTTGAGCATCTTTATCTCACTATAATCAGCAGTGTTGCCAATTAAAACCGGAGTGATGATATTAAGATCTGCTGCCTTAATCTGCTCCAGGTCAGCCTCCATCAAAAGGTCACCCTTCTTCACCTGATCACCAACAGAAATATGTGATGTAAAAGGAGCACCCTTTAGTACCACTGTATCCAGACCAATGTGCAAAAGCAACTCGACTCCCTGAGTGGTCGTCATGGTAAAAGCATGTAACGTATCAAATACAGCTGTCACCTCACCATCCGCCGGAGCGTAAAACCTGCCCTCAGAAGGAATCACGGCCACGCCGTCTCCCAATATCTTCTCAGAAAAGGTAGGATCCGGAACCTCTGTAATAGGAACCACTCTGCCGTTGCACGGAGAACAGATTACCTTTCCCTTTGACTTATTCTTAAAAAAACCTAACATGATATCTCCTTTCCGTCGATATACACACTCACAATATCCAAATCATCATTGAGAAGCACAAAATCTGCTCTCTTTCCTGCAGAAATGCTGCCTGCTTCATCATAGATGCCAATCTCCTTAGCCGGATTGGCTGTAGCACACATAATTGCCTCCTCAAGCGGAATACCTGCCTGCCTTACTGTGAAACGCATACAATCCATCAGATTGGTTGCCGAGCCGGCAATTGTCCCATCATGGAGTGTGGCAAGCGGACCTCTGACCGTCACTGCCTGTCCACCGAGTGTATACTCGCCATCCTCAAGCCCTGTGGCTCTCATGCTGTCACTTATTAAAATCATGCGCTCTGCGCCAAACATGGCAAATGTTGCCCTGATAACCGACGGGTGAATATGCACACCGTCACAAATGAGCTCTGCATGACACTTTTCTGAATCTCTCACAGCCCCGATAACTCCGGGATTCCTGTGATGCAGCGGTGGCATCGCATTATACAAATGTGTGGCATGGCTTGCACCATGCTCAATAGCCTCTACCGCAGTGTCATAATCAGCTGCCGTATGTGCTATTGAAACCACAACACTTCCTCTTACCTTGTCTATAAACTCAATCGCACCCGGCTCCTCCGGAGCGATATCTACAAGCTTTATCAAGCCATGGGCCGCATCCTGAAGCTCGCAGAAATAATCATAATCACATCGCATGATATTCTCTGCCGCCTGTGCACCCTTTTTAGAAGGACTGATAAAAGGCCCCTCCATATTGATACCTACAAGATGTGCACCACCATGATAATCATAATCACCGGCATTCTTCATGACACTCAAAAGCTCATCCCTTTGAATGGTCATAGTAGCCGGACACACGCTCGTCACTCCTACAGAAGCCTCGTATGCTGTAATCACATCAAGTGCTTCTTTAGTGCCGTCACACATGTCAGCTCCCTTGCATCCATGAAAATGAATATCCACAAGCCCCGGTATCATGATAAGACCTGATGCATCTATAATCTCCTGCGATGCGCTGTCATTAGCCGCGTCCGTGTCAGCTGTTTTCTCCAAAACACTGTCAAAACGGCCATCCTTAACGACAACATCGCCTTGCATAAAGCTGCCATCCTCTGTAAATACCCTTGCATTTTTTATTATCATATACATGCACCTTCTCAACTAAAAAACATTTACAGGCTGCTCAGTGCAGCCTCATCCGCTACAAGCGTAACATCATTGTGCAGCTGCAATACAGAAGCCGGCACCTGTGGTGTAATCGGTCCAAAGAAAGCCTTGTGCACAATCTCTGCCTTGCCCTCACCACTTGCAACAATAAGAATCTTCTTAGCCTGCATGATGGTCTTGATGCCCATTGTATAAGCCTGCTTCGGAACATCATCAGCCGATGCAAAGAAACGCTTATTGGCCTCAATAGTAGACTCTGTCAGATTCACACAATGTACCTGCTTGTCAAAAGACTCGCCCGGCTCATTAAAGCCGATATGACCATTGTGCCCGATACCAAGAAGCTGTAAATCAACACCGCCAAGAGACTGAATCAGCTCTGTATAGCGCTTGCACTCCTTCTGTGAATCCGGCTCCATGCCGTTCGGCAGGTGAGTATTCTCAACCGGAATATTCACATGATCAAACAAATTCTGATGCATAAAATAATAGTAGCTCTGGTCATCCTCACGGCTTAGTCCCTTGTACTCATCAAGGTTCACCGTCATAACCTCTGAGAAGTCCAAATCCCCCTTCTTGAACCACTCAACGAGCTGCTTATATAAACCGATAGGTGTAGAACCTGTAGCCAGTCCCAATACACAGTTAGGCTTCATAATCACCTGTGCCGATACGATATTTGCAGCCTTTCTGCTCATATCTGCATAATCCTTAGCATGATATATCCTCATGAAAATCCCCCCAATTCGTAAAATATACCCAATACTATCTGCACAACCTTCAAATGTGCTATTCGATTGCATATATGCATTTTACCTTATATAGGACATTTTGTCCAGTACTTTTTGTCATATTTTGCATATTTTGTAAAAAAAACATTAAATTTTAATGTGGTAAAGTGGTAAAATTGCATAAAAATTCGTTTCAAATGAATATATAATTTTTCACCTACCACCCTGCATCTCTTTCTGCAGAACTAAAATAATCCGTTACACTTATATCTAATATAACGGATTCCCCTGTAAAATACAATTATTTATAATCTTGAGTGTCCAGCCATAGACCATCATACTGTCATTATTAAGAGAAAATGACAGCATATTTTTATCAGATAGCAGTGAATTACTTTGTCCCATATGTCAGAAAGGCGGTCTTGTCTTCCGTGATTAGCATTGTAAGCAGATAAGCACAAAAGAAACCACCGCAGGAATTTAGCTTAGTTAAAGCGTTAAATTCTGCGGTGGTTTTAATTATGCAGTCTTTTTAATTTCTATATCCATAATACCAATACCAATATAGCGCGTTCACCAGATTTTTTAATTCATCAGATGAATTTCCGCTATTAATGACCTTCTGTGAATAGCTGAACGGACCATAGTCCAGCTCGAAAATATAGGCCTTATTCTTTCCGGTGACTTTGCATGCATAATTACTATTCAGGTTGCGTGCCATTATTCCGTTTATATCTACACAATACACCCCATCTGAAGCCTTTTTAGGTGTCAGACTGACTTCATTGCCATCTGCATTAACATAGCTGAACTTGTAATTGTTTATATCACAGCCTTCGTTTACCATAAAATAATGTCTTACTGTCATCTCAGACTTACATATCAGAGAGCTTCCGTAATATGTCAGTCCATTACTCTGACTATTGGCACTATCTGTTTTAATAACAGCCTTATATGCAGCAAAATCAGCTACTGCGACAATTTTATCGGTATCGCTTAAAATAGCATTTGCCGGCTTATCAGCGTTATATTTAAAGAAGTTCTGCGCTGCGGTTCCATAGTTTAAGAGTGCCTTCACCAGCTTAATTGTTTCTTCCGGATACTCGTTTGATTTTGACAGGAGCTCAGTGGCATATTCTTTTACACTGTAAGTGTATTCATTACCACTATTACCATCCACCACCATTTTGGCTTTAACCGTATCTGACATCTGTGCAGCATTTAGCGGACATGAGAACTTATATATAACCTTTCCGTTTTTCTCAACAGGGATTGCATCGTTTACGCTGACCTTATATGGCTGGCTATTATTCACCGTAAACTCCATATATGCGTTGCTGTTTGATTTGATACTTTCAGGAAGCTCCATATAGTAGTTCATATCAATATTATCTTTTAAAGTAAGGCTTCTGCCAACAAGCTTCTCAGAATCTTTTTCTACATTATTGGCGGTAAATGCTTTAATACAGAAATTACCATACACATTCTTATAATTCCAACTGCGGGAATATGCCAACCCTATACCATAGAAATAATAGCTTGCCATATTATCACTTGACGCATGATTCTCCCACACCATTTCATTATTATAATTTACATCACCGACCATCGCTGCCTCAAGGTCAATGGCAGGTATATCAGTAGTCACTACAACCGAATAGCTTGTCCCAGGCTTCAGATTAACCGCTGCTTTAAGTGGAATTGTATATACTCCGGCATAGGTTGTCTGCCCTGTAGTAGTAGCAGTCTCCTGCTTTGTTCCGCTAGTTGGCTTTGTCTTATCTTTTAAATCTGTATAAATCTCTATTGTATAATTCACATTCGTTTTAGATGTAATAGACAGGGAAACTGCTTTTAAGTCCTCAGAAGATACTCCCTGTTTTGTCTGAGTAGTAAAAACATTGGCCAATTTCCTATAACTTTCTTGACGGGCTACATTTAATCCTCCATCAACCTGATAGTTGTTATCATATCCATCATTAGCAGAAAAATCAAACACCCAAGCCGTATCGGATAAAGAAAACGTTTCATATGACATCCAGAAATAACTCTGATTATAATATGAACCGGTTCCGTCTCCCCAACTATTACGAATAAGCCATGCACCATCTTTTTCAGGTTTAACACCATCTCTGAAATTATCTTTAGAATAGTTATCATCCCATCCAACAGCCATTACCGCATGACCTGCTCTGTTATCTGTTTTATCATTATAACTGTTATTTATATAATGATATCCGGTATCATTATGACTATACATAATTCCCACTGCACCATATTTTTTTATGGCTTTTTTCACATCTGATGCATTTCCCTTGATATTAATCATGTATGTATTTTCCAGATGTGCCTTATCCTTTGAATATGCATATTCATCAGATAAACCTGTATTAAGAAAAGTATCAATAGTGCTTGCTGTATATCCGTTGCTTGCCACCTTACTATATGGTACATCACTCTCGCTTACCGGACCACACCACTGTCCCATTCTGCGTGCCGCCATCAAATAGTTGCCACCACGATTGAGATAACCATACTGAACACTTGTATTATTCATATAGTACTTTGCATAGTCCCCCACTGTTCCACCAAGCGGATCTAGCAGCGAATTATATGTATAATATGCCAGATGCAGTTCACTAAGATCTATATTTTTATCAAACGCACCATCATTAATCAGATCAAACTCTGCAAGGCCTATTGACGAAAATGTCCAGCATGTGCCAAGAGGATTTTGATTACGAACAGACGGATATTTCGCCTTGATATCGCTGACTCCATTTGCCGGATACTTACTCTCTATAGTTTCATCTGCAGAATATCCCCAATCATCAGAATACGGCACCACCTCATCCGGTTCATACACCGGTGTATTATAATCCAAATCACTCAGAATATATCCACTTGTAATGCTATTTTCTACAATTGGCTGCTGTTCTGCTTCAACACCTTGCCCTGCTGACACCGGTTCTACTGCCACCGGAACAGCCGCACCTAATATCATAGCCGCACTTAAGACCAATGATAAAAACTTTTTTGTCTTCATTCGACTTCCTCCATTGTATTAACTCCTCTTACGTTTCTTCTTCAAATGTAGGTAAAACCACAACTGACGTCACATTAGTCAATCGGTATAATTGGAAGCTCTATCACTCCGTTATCAGATTTCGGTTCATTATTATTATTCATTCCTGAATTGTCATTATTTGAATCATCTGTGCCTGAACCACTATCTCCTGAATTGTTTATTTCAGATTTTTTATCGATCTTATCACCTGTTTTATTTACATCGTCTGAAGTGTTTTCTGATTCATCATTTTTCATTATATCAGTCTCATATGAATTCCTGGAATCATTATTATCGGTGTTTTCTGATGAGCTCTTTGTATCTTTCAAGCTTTTGCCCGTTTTTTTTGTAGTTGTTGAACTTTCGTCAGAATTCTTTGTATCACCAGATTTGTCATTATCATCGACTACTATTGCTTTGTCTTTTGAGGAATCTGATGAATTCTTATCCACATTACCAGTCTCTGTATTTTCTGTATCCGATATCATCTCTGTAGCTGATACTGCCTCTGTGGCTATTTCTGAGCTTGTTTTATTTTCAAGCGCTATATTCTTTGCAGACAGTGCTGCAACTGTAATTGCTACGCCAAAAATCAATATCACTATTGTGCTAACCATTTTTTTGTTAAAATTAAATTTCATTTTCTATATCCTATTATAATTATGGTGTAGTCAATCAAGACTACTTGGTTAATAAGATTCTGTAAATCAGATAACAAAAGAAGGGCTTCTTCCTTCATCAGATGTTATCCATAATAATTATCATGTCTGACGGTTCCTGATAGACACCAAATAAAACATAAGGTATTGTCTTTGGTTCACTTCAAAAGTTGGAGTTTCCAAAACTGGTATTATATAATCTTACACAAAGGAACCCGTCCCGGCTCAAACAGGGCAGGCATTTTTATTTTCTCTTGTTTTTCTTATTGAGGAAAGCTCACAACACTACAATCAATGTAAAAAATGTTGGTAATCATTCACAGGTCCAAATTGAATTGGAGGGATTGATTTAAGCATACTTTTCCTCAATAGCGTCCCACGGAACCATTTCCGCTGTCTTAAATATTATTTATACACATCCATTCACTTTACAAACTTAATTCTTTTTTCTCCCATCCATATGAATTACAAATATAACAATATGTTCTCTTAATTGCAATAATTACATCATCTATGTCTCTCTGTAAGTTATATGTACGATAATCATAGTCAATTTCTAGTCTATGTATCAAACCATGTCTTCTTTCTAAAATCTCATCAATCTGCTCATATAGATTTTTCTTTCTATTACGATAAGGAACCTTTAGTGCCTGTCCTATATCGAGTTTGCTATTTAAGTCATGAAAATTATAACAAATATTATGTATATTTTGAAACGATAATGTCCTTGCAAATACCTCTTCTACGGTCTTATCTCCATTACTAATATCTACCAAATCATATGGTGTAAATTTAACTTTTAATATTTTTTCCTTTCTGTCAGAATATTTTAATAATGCGATATATGTAGATCTAAAATATTCTTCTATTAGTGAACACAAATATGTTGAATAAACATTTGCATTAAACATATCAGGAGTTGGATGTCCTCCTATCTTATATAATTCTTTATCAACCTCCATATCTGCTGGATATTTGCTCAAAGCATACCTTAAATTAGTAAAATTATTAAACAGCCGCTCTACAGCAAAATAACACCCACTTTCTGCACCTTTAGTAAACTGGCTTTCTGGAAAATATCTATTTTTCCCAATATCACTTTCAAATGTAGCATCACAGTATTGTTTTAAACTCCTAATAGTTTCATTCACTTTTTTTAAATCATAAGCTACCGCAAAGATTGGACATCTAACATTATATATCCTCTCCTCTTTATTTTCATCACACAGCCAAACCTGAACACCTGTAAAATACTTATATTCATCATCATTGCCACAATAAAAAAAATCTTTTCTTTTTTCATATCCCAACATTAACAACAGCTTTTCAATAGTTGCTTTTGTATATTTCTTATTTATATGCACATATGCATCATAGCCCATTACTGTCACCTTCTTAATTGCTGAAATAAATAATCTACTTCTTTCTATTGTGTCATATGTATTATTCTTCCCTTCACTATTTTATAACCACCAGAACTTGTAAATCTCACATCGGTAAGTGCTGAATATTCCAACACTATATTTTAATTAACATTCTGCTCGTCAAGCCAGCTCCAGAACGCATCGAGTATCGATTTTTTCAAACCAATTAGCTTTTCTTTGTTCAAAGGTGTGCTTCTTGTTCTGTAATCTGCGCTCAAACTCAAAAAGCTTTGAGCCGAGTTGCCCAGCATTCATAATAATCAAATGGTTTATAAAATATGTTGCACCATTGACGTCATAAACACATACTATATAATTTTGCTCATCCATTTATTACACTTCTTTTTTATACTTTATAAAAAGTGCAACAACAGAAATCAGAAATACTGCCATGAAATATAACACCACTGATATCCCTGACATAGAAGAAAAAACTATTTGATATGCCATGCCTTCCACGTCAGTTTCAAACTTTTCCAATTTAACATGAAAACAATATAAAAAGAATATTGAAAATATTTCAATACAAAACGGTGATAACATTACCAAAAAAGTTTCTATTAAATTTCCTTTTATGCTATTAAAAAGTGATAAAATTTTTTTAAAAATATTTGTCTCATTACACCCTTCCCATGGTGTTTGATAATATGTTAATATTGAGATAAATAATGCAATAATAACACATATAGATACCACAAGCGCACTATTATTATTAAATAAATACCTGCCAATTGCCAGAATAGTTCCATATAAAATACTTAATATATACGAAATTATGTGATATATCCTCTTCAATGCATTTTTATATTTTTCATTTTGATCTGATAACTTCTTTTCATTTTCTTTAATATCATTCAATTCTTTATTATACTTATTTATAGTTTCCACATTCATATCGTATATTCTTTTAAATGATTCATTTATTCCACATAGTTTGCTCTCTTTCTTATTAAGTTCATTTAACTCTTCTTTTATATTTTTTAATGTATCATTTATGTCTGTAAGCTTCTTTTTATTGAACATATTATTGCGTATATAATAATTTTGAAGTCGATTATTATTCATTTCCTTTTATTAGTGGTAGTTTTTAGAGACCCTCCCCAAGGTCTTCATAACTATTAAATCATAGTCTTTCTTTATCTCTGTAAAAATTATTTGAAATAATGGTATGGCTATAAATTGCTTCCACTAGAACACCTTATCTTAATGATTCATATTATGTATTATCTGTTCAGCTTCTATATTTGCCTGCAACAATATATCTAATCCGTTATCTTCTATATCCTCATATTCCAATATAGCTTCTAATCGATAAAGAGAAACTGCATTTACGTACTTACAATCCATGATGGCTTCAGCAATAGATAGCGATACAGGACTACCTTTAAAAACCCCTCTTGAATGCTCTCCTTTTACCATTGTTTGCCGGATCAACATTTTTCTACTCAAAATATCTGCCTCCTGTAGCAAAATTCGTCACGAAAACACGAATTTTGCTACAGATATTCTTCGATTTTCTAAATAATTTTGTCGAAAACCAGCTCCACTATAGCATCACACGACTCCTTTACTATTATTGGCATCATATACATCACTAATTGCATAAGATTCCCATGTTTTTCTATATCCAAACAAAAAACCATAAATCCACAAACTATTGCAACAATAATAATGTATATTAAATTAACTAATGTCCTGATTTTTTTAACTTTTATTTCTCTTTTTTCCGCTATTGCTGCTATTTCATCTTTTTGTTTTAAATCATTCACAAACCAATACATACAATTCGCAATTTTGTCTATAGCATTTTTACTATCACAATTCTGGGCAGACTCAATAAATATAGGGAATTCAATTTTAGTTAATTGATTCTGCCCATGTTCAAAAGGGAATGACGCATTATTGACAGAAAAAGCTGTAATAATATCACTTTCACCTATCGTAATATTTTCATCGCACGAATAGCATCTTATTGATTTGCCTATTGTATCCTCATTTTCTTTAATTTCCTCAATAAAATAACCACATTCCGGGCAACATATTATGTTTCTCTTATAAAACACACCAACTCTGCATCCTGTAAGCATAATACGAGTTACTTTTTCAAATTCAATGCCCGTTGCCTCTACAATTTTTGATACAAGAATAAGTTGTCTTTCATTTACGCTTAAACCTTTTACATATTTTATAAAACGATCAGCATCTTCCGTACTAACTTCATTCTTCAGAATCAAGGAAAGAGAATATTGCCGCATTTGAATCCTCCTCTTCAACATACTCATAAAATTTAACAACACAACCTTTTGTTCTTACTTCATATTTAGCTACAAACTCTTTACCGTTTTTCTTACCCTTTATTGCAAACATTATCCCATCACATTTTTTGTTTTTTATAATCATCTTCTTATTATCATAAAATACTGCCTTCATTTGTAATGGTTCTTTTAGCGCAGCCTCCTGCTTTACAAAAGATTCCTCTTCATCTTTTGCTGCCAACATAACCGGATAAGCCTCTTTATCCTTTGTAAATATTTGTTTATCCGGTTGTGAAATCGCAATATATTTTTCCACTAGGTTCTGAACATCCAACAATATATCTTTTTCATATGATTCATCAACATTGCAGATTTGTTGTTGAATAATTTTCGAAATATTATTAATCTTTTCCCTATTTAAATCTATTTTATCTTGAATCTCCTTTGGAGTTTCAATATATTTCTTCATCATATTATATAATTTGTGCTTTAATCCCGCATATGAAAGTAAGCCATCAGCCATCAGAACAATATCAAGCTTATTGGTAATATCTGAAATAACCTTCTCTGCTTCTTTATTAATTGTAATTTTTTTCAAATTTCCATTCTCATCTTCATCCCATGCATCAGAAACCGGTTTAATACGTAGAATAATGACACTTTTGTCAACAAAAATATCACAAATAACTGGCAATATTTCTTTACTTCCACTTTCAGTTTTTATAAGTCGACATTCTAGAATCGAAACCCTTATCCCATATTCAGTATTATTAATACTGTATGATACACATTTATATGTATAATCATATCTATTTTTGCTAATATGGCGATTCTGATTGTCTGGTAAATAATCTATTAAATGATTTTGAACATAACTATCACTTTTTAAATTATTTTTATCATTCTCTGACAATGACAATAATTTAATATAAATATCACGTTTTCCCGATCTAATAGACTCATCTAGCCATTGGTCAACAATTTCCTCATTATCTGCATTTGTATTTGCGAAAAATGTTATTGCATTTATAATATCTGCTCTATGAGAGTTGCTAGTAATTCCATCCAACTTATGAGCCTGTATGAATTTTCCTAGTGGCTTTTTTGTGATATAATCTGTATATTCTCTTTTAAATGTATTTGGAAATTCGAACATTATAGTCCTCCCGTATATAATATTTTATTTGTCATCCTTTAGTCCCTCTTAATAATTCTATTTAACATAAATCAAATTAATAGTCATTATATCAAAAAACAGGACAAAATATGCCCTGGAAATTTTATAACTCTTGTATAAGCGCCGACAATATATTGTAATCTATTGATCTTTACAAGCAAATATTCTTCACTTATAATAAAATCCTATCTTTAAATTCTTACTTTCATGCCTACATCACTATCAGAACATTTGTTTCAGCACTATATAACTACTCATACTTTACTTACCACTGATTATTTTACTACTTGCTAACATATTATGCAATACTTTTCATTTTTATCTATTTTTTGCTGACTTGAAAAAGTAAATTCCAGTGCCCCATGGGCATGGGCTTGCACTGGAATTTACTTTTTCAAGTCAGCTGCAATCATCCAGCTAAAAATATTTTAAACGTAAGCGCTCAATATTCCAACGCTAGATTTTAATTAACGCTTGCATCATCTTTGCTAGATGCAAGCGTTTTACTACATTTTAATTTTTGCAAACATTTTGAACTTCTTTGCTCCACGGAGTCAATGTCTCAAGCTGTTCATCTGACCTGTCTTCACTTGGACGATTCATGTCAGCCGGAACAGAAACTATATTCATCTCGATTTTTATAACTTCCTGATGAGACTGTTCATAAATTGACAGCCGATTTTTCTCTAGAATATCTCCGCAGCCATTCTTGCGGAGACGTTTCACCCAGTTGTAAAAGGTGTCTGAATTTATGTCATTATTCAAACACCACTGATGATCAGAAAGTCCGCTTTTCCGGCATTCCATGATCAGGCGGTATTGTTCTTCAACCGGTACTCTTGGTGATCTCATATTTTTTACCTCATTATAATTAGAGTAAAATGCTAGCAGTTCCTAATGATTATTATGAGAGTATAATTAATCGATGACAATCCGTTGAATTATTTTGCGCTTACGAACTACCAAAAAGTTCTTGCCAAATATGCCAATCCACTGGAGTCACTCAGGTGGATGGTCAGTTGTCGTTATTTGAATCAGTACAGGAACTTGCATAACAGTTAAATCTTTCCACAGAAAAAATAACCATGAAACCATACGCCAGAACTACACGCTATTTTGCACTACGCCATCTTTTGAGGCACTTACAATACTTTTTAATTCTAAACAGAATTTCCACCTGCATTATTTCAAACCCTTTTATGGCGCACTACCTAGCACTATTGCTTTTAATATTTATTTTTGCTTCGTTTTAGAATTAGCAAATATTTCTAGCACATTACACATATAGTTAAAAGTTTGTTCCCTTGTAGCTTTTTTCACAAAGCGAGATTTTAACGTAGTCTTTAGAGGCACAACAATATAGTCTACAGTTACACTTTTTTCGTCATCAGCAACACCAACAGTTTTAATTTGTAAGGAATAAATATCACTATGTTTTTTTCCAATAATATCACTATAGTTTACATAGGCAGTGAAAGCATCCTTACCTTCCAAGTCATAGAGTTCATCAATTTTTTTATCTCGAAGAAGAAGAGAAATTACTGTATATACTAAACTTGTTATTTCCATGAAAAAAAATCGTACTTCTTCACCAGATACTAAAACATCATAAGTTGCATCGTCATCCACATCCAGCCCAAAGCTTTCTGTGGAATTTTTATCAATTAAAATCATAATAAATTCACTGTTTTGAATAAATATTAAGTAATCTTCTGGTATAAACGATGCATTAATTTTAGATACTATTTCTATCTTCCAGGCACTACCACTACCAATATTCCGAAGCCCAAATTCAAGGTGTTCATATTTTTCAGTACAAGAAGGATTATTTGAATAGCAATAATTATTGTCTTTTAACTTTAAAATAAGTTTTGGCTTAATACTCAGTAAGCGTTGTTTTTGCATTTCACGCAAAGTTAATAGAGTCAAAAATATACCTATTGTAGAACAGACTAACGCAAGTAAAGAAATAGTATCACCTAATTTAAAATTCATTAACATCTTGCTTTCCCTTCCAAATTTCTATTTAATAATCATATATTAAAAAGTCTAAATAATCAATTCAAAAAAGATACGTGTAACCACATCAAAGCTCTCCAAATCATTTCTCCACTAGCACAGACAATTCCATAAGCATCAGGCACCCTCACCCAAGGCTCTTCATAGTCCACTGAATACTTACACTTTCTTTCAGGTATATGCCAAAAATGTTCATACAGTCGATTACTTTCATTAAAATTATTGACGCACCGCCACTATAATCATACCAACTTTTTGATCTTGGTAAGTTCAACATAAAGAATATAGCTGTTTTAGCCCATATCCCTCATATAGGATTCAACGTTAGTAATGCTCGTCTCGACCATGTACCGCTGATAAACGCTTCAAAAGATTACTACATCATTTTTTTGGACACTTATCCCCTTCTTAAAATGTATTTACACCATTTGGTGCATAAATTACATTCTAAAGATATAGGATAACGGTTTCCACCACCAGAATGGTGGTTTTCTCAAAAAACGGATTTACGGTTTCCAGAGTCTGGACAGCGGGGACACATTTGAGCGCAGATTATTCAGCAGAAATGCCAGTATTTTCAAGGCTTCACGGCGTTTTAAATGCTTTGGGCTGTTCGATTTCAAGACCTGACATAAGCCAGTCGAATTGCTGCCATGTAAGCTGACGCACTTCCTGGCTTGAACGTGGCCAGCGGAACCTGCCTTTTACTTCCATGCGTTTATACAAGAGTACAAAGCCATCATTTTCCCATAGAAGTGCCTTTACCCAGTCACAATATAAAGCTCGCCGGCAGCTGTTATATCGCTTAGCATGAAAGCTCCGTAAGTATCTGGATTGTTTTAGCAAGAAACAGTGGATCCGTTTCGTTTGAAATACGCAGGTTCATGTTTCCAATCATTAACTCCATTGCGGCTGTATCAGTATTTTTATTCATGTCAGCGGGAACAGAAATGGAATTCATCTCAATTTTTACAACTTCCTGATGAGACTGTTCATAAGTTGACAGCTGATTTTTCTTAGGAATATCTCCGCAGCCATTCTTGCGGAGACGCTTAACCCAGTTGTAAAATGTGCCTGGATTAATGTCATTGTTTAAACACCACTGATAATCAGACAGTCCGCTTTTGCGACATTCCATAATCAGGCGGTATTGTTCTTCAACTGGTACTCTTGGTGCTCTCATAGCTTTTACGTCACCTCATAATAATTAGAGTAAAATGCCAGCATCTAGCAAACATAAGTATAGTAAAACACTAGCATTTCCTGATACTTATTATGAGTTGATAATTAATTTGTTGCAATCCGTTGAATTATTTTGCGCTTACGAATAAGAGAAAATGCCTCATCTGTCTAATCCCGCAAAACATCTCCCGTCCCCCAAACTAACATATACTTTTTATCTAATCTTTTTAATATAATAGATATTGTTATTATAACTTTTAATTTTATTAAATTTATATGTAACCTGTAATTCTGGTGCATATAAGTCACAACACACCGCAATTTCATTACATTTCTGATTTAACTTAGCAATAAATTCTAGTTTATCCACTATTTGTTTTAATGCTGGAGCAATATCCATATTCTCATAAGTCAATATCCTCTTACTAGAATACAATATATTAAGATTAATATATAACACATTATCATCAAAATTATATTGAATACATCCCAATAATATTTTTGCTTTAAAATGCTTCTTGTATACACTAATTGTCTCTTTATCTTCATCCGTCTTATCATTGTTATTGTTATTGATACAGACTGTATATCCCGGCCAAAAAATAAAAGCAACCATAGACACCACAAGTCCAACTAGTTCAATAATAGCAGGTGAACAAATCAATATAACCATCACACTTAACTTATCATCTTTTATAAATGCAACGCCCCATTTAAGGATATCACTTAAAAGTGCACCTAGAATAAATGATATGATTCCCCAAAATTTATTCATAACCTGTAATAAATACTTATTACTTCTTTGATTATAAGAGAATACAGATACCATTAATACTATATATAACATTAAGAATGTATAAGACACAATTAATATAACATTTCCCTTATACTCAAATCCTAAATATACATCTGCTACTATAATCGCAATCATGCTGAACAAATGCGATATATTTATACTTATTTTCATATATACCTCCAATTACACAATCTATATCTATTAATGATGATTTAAAATGAATAGTCCGTGGTGAAGTTTCTCGCCAACCCGACTTATAGTACTTTCGCAATTATCTGTAAATACTTGTTATTTTTCTGCGTTAATAATCATGTTTATAATGCAAATACTTCCGACAGTATCAAATCATCCACATTTATACTTTTTGATTATTGAGCCAATATAGCTTTAGCCTCATTAAAGACACTATCTTCAAGTCTAGGAGAAATAAGGCCTGCCTCAAATTTAATTTTTGGTGGCAACTTTTCTCTCTTTATAAAAATTTAATGGTGCCTGCCCCCACTGTGTTCAGGCATCGCCAGCCAGCCGGCTGTCATCGTTACTTATGCAATAAATTGTCCACAATACATTCGAAGCCTAAAACCTTTAATTGCCTGAAAAAATATTCAATTGTCATAATACTTATTTGGGCTTATTAAAGTACGTCCAAAATCTGATGATTTATGTCAATTCAAAAACAATTCTGAATACTGACACTTTTTCTATCCTTATATAGGGGAGAGTTATCCACAGGGACTGATAAAATCATTTATCAATTACCTATTGTCTAAATTCAACGCTAATTTTGTCCGACAACTGCTCATTTCATTGTCGCAATTAAGATTACATTTGCGATGCATTCTACTTATTTTCACCTCTACCACCATTCATCAATATCATCGACCTGACTATATATATAACTCTCCTTTTTTAGTTCTTCCTTTGTCAATTCCGTTTCAATAGCTTTCTTTTGCTCTTTAGAAATAAGATTATTCTGATTTAATATATCTAACAGTCGAGCATTTATCGCTCGGAGCTGTTTAATCTGCTTAATTGCTATTGAAAGCTCCGGCTCAGAGAAGCCATGATAATTATCATCTGTATTATCATACTCTTTCTCAACTAATACCAGTGCCATTTTAATGTTCCCATCTTTTTCACTCCATAAATTCCGTCCAAAACGCATTTGAAGTGATCCATCATCAATTCCAAGACGTTTTACATTAAAGTACCGTTCCTCTCTTATATTCAATTTATTAATAATATTGAATTGTTCTGAATCTACATTAACCTTTGCATTTATTATAATTGCATTTTGGGAAATTTCCTGAGATATCTCATATGGTTTTAAACACATTCCCTCAATTTCTATTGTATCGATAGATTTATTGCTGCATTCCTCAAGTTCAATAATAAAAGTATTATAATCCACCCTATTACTAGAAGAACTACTACAAATCTTACCTTTAAACCTATGATTATCAATTTCAGGATCCTGATCAATAATCACTAAATCTCCATTATTGCACTCATTAAACAGTTTTTTAAAATTCTGGACTTCATCATTATCAATATTCAATCTTATCTCTATAAAATGAAGCTTTTCATTTGTTAATCTAGAAACAGATATATTGTGCTTCTCTACATTCTCTATCCCATAACTATATCCATGTAATTGTATTCTCATATATTTGCCTCCTTATTTCTTCTTGTTTCTGCATTATATTTTCTTTTTCTATTTCCATGTATCTTAATTGTTCTCTAAGATATGCGTCTCTGCTTATTTTTTTATATTTCTCCCAATCTTTAAGATTAAATGTTATTTCATTCTGATCAATTTCACTTAATGCACAGTATAATTCAGAAAAATAAGCAGTCTGAAAATCTGTAACATGAGACATATCTTTTTTACCATATAAAATCAAAAAAAACTGTACCAAATTATAAAATATATCTTCTGAATAATTTGTAATTACAAGATTAATAAATTTGTATAAATCATTATCCAAGCCATTATATCTAATATTATCACGAATTTCATTCATAAGCATTGATGTACGATCTGCTCTTTTAGATAAATATTCTATTGGTTCATTTTTCTTTTCTGATTTTAACAGTTCATGATACAATTCCAATCTTTCTTTAAATACATCTGATGATATGTAATAATCAGAAAACAAACTGTCAAATATTTTTTGATATCTTCCTTTAGTAATTTTTAAACCACTCTCATATGCAGCTATATATGTATCAAAGGTCGGACGTGACAGTTGTAATTTACTTGCAACATTTGAAACCGTTTCATTTTTTTCCTTTATAAATGCTTTTATAGTATATCTCATAATATTTTCTCCTATAAAAGCCTCCCTATTTGGGAGGCTTTTACTTATTTCGTCTTCTTGGACGGGCGCTGCGCTAATGCACTTCCAGCGGCAGTTTTTGATTTTGCACTTGTCCTGCCATCACGAAGTACAGCTGATGCTGCGCTGGCAGCTCTAGCTGATGTCTGCTTTGAATTTTTCATAACACAAATTCTCCTTTCTGCTAATACTAAAAACAGAAAAGACGCACATTTGACAACTAAAAAAATTCATAGTAAAATAAGATGCAAACAAATTTTATATGAATTTAGATTAGGGTCACGTCAAACGTGATCCTTTTCTATTTCTATTCTTAGAATATCATATAGTTGCCTCAATTGTCAATGTTTTTGCCATTATTTTACATTTTTTGTAAAATTTTACCTTTTTCAATCTGTTTCACATCAATAATATTTTCCTTAATATGTAAAGAATTGCAAATATACTCTTTAATGGCAGCTGCTGATTTACAATACGCTATATATATAGCATTGCATCCATTTATAGGCTCGCTCAAAATACCACTTTCACTACTACAAATCATAAAAATAGTATTAATCTTTTTGTATACATTTATATCAGTACCTATGATTCGTATAACATAGCTGATAGGTTTTGAAACTACTTTTCCATCTATTACTCTTCTTGATACAGATAATGTATCAAAGTTAAATTTTTTATATTCTCTTATTGCTGAATAATATGGCGCTTTTTATATGGTTTAATCCAAATAAGCTTTTCTCCCGTATCTATTTCAATTAATGCATTCATCTGTAAATCATCAAATTCTTCATTTTCAAATTTCATTATCTCTGTGAAAAAATTTGATTCTATCCTACAAACATGTCCAAAATGTAAAATAAAAGGTTCCTCATAGTCAGCAATTGCAATTCGGTTATATTTTTTATCTAATTTTTTCAAAATAAAAACATTACATATGGGAATATCATGTAAAGAACGATTTTTTAAATACAAATACAACTTGTTACCATAAAATGTATTATACTCATACCCCATAGAAATAAAACTTATTTTCTTTGAAAATACAGTTAAATATAAAGTATATGCTGTCATAAACAACACACATACATCTGCAATCAATGATATTAAATTCGATATTTCTTGAAACTATGGTAAAATATAAATCATAGGATGCCTTTTATTATGGCAAGAAGAGAAAAGAAACCTGTACACAAAGTAGTAATGACAGAAGGAAAGCGAAACATCATTCAGCAACTTCTTCAGGAGTATGATATTGAAACCGCTGAAGATATCCAGGATGCGCTTAAGGATCTGCTTGGCGGCACCATCAAAGAGATGATGGAAGCAGAAATGGATGATCATCTTGGTTACCAAAAATCTGAACGATCTCATAGCGATGATTACCGCAATGGCTATAAATCAAAGCGTGTAAACAGCAGCTATGGAAGCATGGATATCGATGTTCCGCAGGATCGTAAATCAACATTTGAGCCACAGATTGTAAAGAAACGTCAGAAGGATATTTCTGATATCGATCAGAAGATTATTTCCATGTATGCAAAAGGAATGACAACCTGGCAAATATCCGAAACCATCGAAGATATCTACGGTTTCGAGACATCAGAAGGCTTTATTTCAGACGTTACAGATAAAATTCTGCCTCAGATCGAAGACTGGCAAAATCGACCGCTGGATGAGGTATATCCGATCCTCTATATAGATGCCATCCATTATTCCGTACGCGATAATGGAGTGATCAAAAAGCTGGCGGCCTACGTCATTCTTGGCATCAACACAGAAGGAAAAAAAGAGGTTCTTTCAATCACTGTCGGTGATAATGAAAGTTCAAAGTACTGGCTGTCTGTTCTGAATGAGCTGAAGAATCGTGGTGTAAAGGATATCCTGATTATCTGCGCTGACGGTCTTAGTGGCATTAAAAAGGCAATTGCCGCTGCATTTCCAAAAACAGAGTATCAGAGATGTATTGTACATCAGGTAAGAAACACGCTAAAATATGTTCCGGATAAGGACAGAAAAGCGTTCGCTTCCGACCTAAAAACGATTTACCATGCTTCCGATGAAGAGAAGGCTAGACTGGCTCTGGATCGAGTTACTGAAAAATGGACCGCAAAATACCCAAATTCCATGAAACGCTGGTATGATAACTGGGATGCAATAACACCGATTTTTAAGTTCTCACCGGATGTAAGAAAGGTTATTTACACGACCAATGCAATTGAAAGTCTGAATTCTACCTACCGTAAGCTCAATCGTCAGAGAAGCGTATTTCCAAGTGATACAGCGCTCCTGAAAGCCCTGTATCTGGCAACTTTCGAAGCCACTAAAAAATGGACTATGAGCATTCGGAACTGGGGACAGGTCTACGGCGAACTCAGCATTATGTATGAGGGACGACTCCCAGAATAACAGAATCTATATGCATGATGAGAAGGACGTTTTTGACGTCTGCTCTTGACATGCCCGAAATCATGTCGTATATATATAGCAAGAGCTGGAAGCTCCAATTTAGCGCTTCCAGCTCAATCATTATCATAGAAGAT